>Ga0310813_10000216_pt1 | contig 42206 bp, 38 predicted proteins | sample YN3metagenome_FD_203086 | JGI IMG/M metagenome (GOLD analysis project Ga0310813, IMG submission 203086) | Soil microbial communities from experimental microcosm in Duke University, North Carolina, United States - YN3 | ecosystem: Engineered > Artificial ecosystem > Soil microcosm > Unclassified...
TCACGCCAGCCACAAAAAACTCAGCCAGACGATCTTGCTGTTTTTCCGTTAAACGACAGTACCTTAGGTCCATAAAACCATCCTAGATCCGCTCAGGATCTGGGACAGCCCCATAATTTTTGTTATGCTGGACCAGAGGCTGTGTCACCGACAACGCCCATGGCCCAGCATAACAAAGTTTTTTTGCTACTTTTTGTTCACAAAAAGTAGCACTTTCTTGCTTCGCTTCTCTTTGCCTTCTCTTACCGCCTTAGCGCCATCTTGATCGGCCCCTGCGCGCGGCCGTGGGTGAACTGGTCGACCACCGGGTCGGCGGTGGTGAGCAGGTCCGCGGCCGGGCCGGACCAGGAGACGCGGCCCTCATAGAGCATCGCCGCGCGGTCGGCGATGCGTTGCGCGCTCGCCATGTCGTGCGTGATCGAGAGAGAGGTGCTGCCGAGCCGCTTGACGCAATCGACGATCAGCTCGTCGATCACCGCGCCCATGATCGGGTCGAGCCCCGTGGTCGGCTCGTCGAAGAACATGATCGCCGGTTCCGCGGCGATGGCCCGCGCCAGCGCCACGCGCTTCTGCATGCCGCCGGAAAGCTCCGCCGGCGAAAGCGCGCCCACCGAGGCATCCAGCCCGACCTGGGCCAACACCTCGGCCGCCTTGTCCCGCGCCGCCGCCCGGCGGATTTTTTTCCCCGCCAACAGGCCGAACGCGACATTCTCCCAGACCGGCAGGCTGTCGAACAATGCGCCGTTCTGGAACAGCATGCCGATCTGCGCGCGCAATTGCCGGGCGCGGTGGCGCGGCGCCTTCAGCACGTCCTCGCCGTCGATCTCGATGATGCCCGTATCGGGCGTGACCAGGCCGAGAATGCATTTGATCAGCACCGATTTGCCGGTGCCGGAGCCGCCGATCACCACCGTGCCGGTGCCGGGCATGAGATCGAGATCGATCCCATCCAGCACCCGTTTGTCGCCGAACGCCTTCTTGAGCCCGCGAATGCGGAGTTTCGGCTGGGTCATTTGGAGAACAGCACCTGGGTCAAGACATAGTCCAGCGCCAGGATCATGATCGAAGCGCTGACCACCGCCGCGGTGGTGGCGGCGCCCACGCCCTGCGCGCCGCCCCGGGAGCGGTAGCCCTGGAAGCAGCCCATCAGCGCGATGATGAAGCCGAACACCGCCGCCTTGATCAGGCCGGAGATCACGTCGTTGCTGCGCAGATTGGTGAAGGTGCTGATCAGGTACGTGTCCGGGGTAAAGCCGAGTTTCTGCGTGGCGACGAGAAAGCCGCCGAGCACGCCGATAATGTCCGCCAGCACCACCAGCAGCGGCAGCACGATGATCCCGGCCAGCAGCCGCGGCGCCACCAGATATTTCATCGGCTCGGTGGAGAGGGTGGAGAGCGCGTCGATCTGGTCGGTCACGCGCATGGTGCCCAGTTCCGCGGCCATCGCCGCCCCGGCCCGCCCGGCCACCATCAGCCCGGCCAGCACCGGCCCGAGCTCGCGGGTGACCGAGAGCACCACCACGCTGGCGATCGCGCTTTCCGCGCCGAAGCGGGAAAAGCCGGTATAGGATTGCAGCGCAAGCACCATGCCGGTGAACAAAGCGGTGAGCGCCACCACGGGGAGCGAGTAGAAGCCGATCTCCATGAACGCGCGGCCGACCAGGCGGGGATAGAAAGGCGGCCGCCAGATATGCGAGAGGCCGGACAGAGCAAACAGGGTCAACTCGCCCAGCCACGCGAGCATTCCCAGCACCGTGGCCCCGATGCCGGCAACCGGACTCAGCAGAAACTTCATGCGCCGCCATACCGCCGTTGGTAACGGCGCCCCAAAGAGGTGAGGATCTCATAACCGTTGGTGCCGGCTTCCCGGGCCAGTTCGTCCGGCCCGTGCCGGTCCCCGATCAATGTCAGGCGGTCGCCCGGTTGCAGGCCGGGCAGACCGGTGATGTCGAACGTGGTCAGATCCATCGACACCCGGCCTACCAGCGGCACCGGGGTAGCGTCAAAATAAGCGGTGGCGCGGTTGCCGAGCGAGCGATGAAACCCGTCGGCGTAGCCGACGCCGATTGTGGCGATGCGGCTTGGCCGCTGCGCCGTCCAGTCGCCGCCATAACCGACCGATTCGCCGGGCGCGACCTCATGGATCTGCAAAATCGGCGCACTCAGCCGCAGCACCGGCCGCATCGGATTTCTGCCCCTTTCGGTGCCGGGATCGATGCCGTAGAGGGCCGCTCCCGGACGGGCCAGGTCGGACCCGAAGACCGGGCCGAGAAACATGCCGGAGGAATTGGCGAAACTGGTTTTGGCGCCGGGGAACTGCCGCATGGCGGCGGCGAAGGCGGCAGCCTGGCGCGCGTTCATCGGGTCGTCCGGGCTATCGGCGCAGGCCAGATGCGTCATCACATACTCGACCCGGAGCCCGTCCAGCAGCCCCGAATCGTTGCGCAGCCGCGCCAGTTCGAGCGCCGAAAGCCCGAGCCGCGCCAGGCCGGTGTCGACATGCAGAATCACCGGCAGCGCCTCTCCGCGCCGCTGCGCCTCGGCGCGCCACAGCGCCAGCTCGTGCAGCGCGCCACACACGGGCACGATGCCGCGCGCGGAAAATTCCGCCGCCTCGCCGGGCAGAATGCCGTTCAGCACCGCCAGCATGGCGCCCGGCACCAGGACGCGGATGGAAAGCGCCTCGGAAAGATGCGCCGTGAAGAAATGCCGGCAGCCGATGGAGAGCAGCTTGGGCGCCACGTGCGTCGCCCCCAGCCCGTAAGCATCGGCCTTCACCACGCCCGCGGTGTGCCCGGCATGCATGGCGTCCAGCGCCCGCCAGTTGGCGGCAATCGCGTCGAGATCGATTTCCAACAGCGCGGTCACTTCAGATGTTCCCGAGGCATTGCATGTAACTGGTCTGGCATGGCCTCAAGCGGGAGGCAAAGGCGAAGCGCTTCTTTTTGTGAACAAAAAGAAGCAAAAAAACTTTGTTTACTTCAGGCCCGTCCGGTTTCACCGCCTCAGGCCCAGCGTAAACAAAAAGTTTTTGCGGCGCTTTTTTCAAAAAGCGCCTGCTTACTTCCTTTCGCTAAAACGGCGCATCCCGATCATGCACCTGGTCGAGATCGGCGAAGCGGGTGAATTCGCCCTCGAAGAACAAATCGATCTTGCCGGTGGGACCATGGCGCTGCTTGGCGACGATCAGTTCGGCCTTCTGGTACACGGCGGCCATGTCGGATTTCCATTTCTCCATGGCCTCCTGATATTTGTCGTCGCGCTCGAAGGCGGTGATCTTGGGCTCGCGCTGCGCCAGATAATATTCGTCGCGATAGATGAACATCACCATGTCGGCGTCCTGCTCGATCGAGCCGGATTCGCGCAGGTCGGAGAGTTGCGGGCGTTTGTCGTCGCGGCTTTCCACCGAACGGGAGAGCTGGGACAGCGCGATCACCGGCACCGCCAGCTCCTTGGCAATGGCCTTCAAACCCTGCGTGATCTGGCTGATTTCGAGCACGCGGCTCTCCGGCCGTGTCCCCGCGGCCGGGCGCATCAGTTGCAGATAGTCGACGATGACCAGCCCGAGCCCCTGGGTGCGCTGCAACCGGCGGCAGCGCGTGCGCAGCGCCGAGAGGGTGATTGCCGGGGTGTCGTCGATGATGATCGGCACATCGGAAATGTCCCGACTGACCTTCACGAAATTATCGAAATCCCGCGCCGAGATCTCGCCGCGGCGGATTTTGTCCGCCGACACCCGCGCCTCCTCGGCGAGGAGACGCGTGGCGAGCTGGTCGGCGCTCATTTCCAGCGAGAAGACGGCAACGCATTGCTGCGCCAGGGCGTTGGGGTTTTCCACGCGCGCATTGGCCAGCATCGCCTTGGCGGCGCCGAACGCGATCTTAGTCACCAAGGCGGTCTTACCCATGCCGGGACGGCCGGCCAGGATCACGAGGTCGGAGGGGTGCAGACCGCCGGTGCGCTTGTTCAGATCGCGCAGGCCGGTATCGAGCCCCGAGACCGCCCCCTGGTTCTTATAGGCCTTCGAGGCGATGTTGATCGCCTCGGTCAGCGCCTCCTTGAAGGTGAAGCCCTTGCCTTCGCCGCCGCCATTGGTGGCGAGGTTGAACAGGGTCTGCTCGGCGGCCTCGATCTGCCCCGCGCCGTCCAGCTCCGGGTCGGCGCCGAAGGCGCGGTTCACCACCGTCTCGCCGATATCGATCAGCTGTCGGCGCAGCCAGGCGTCGCGGATCACCCGCCCGTAATCGCCGGCATTGATGATGCCGACCATGGAGGAGAGCAGCTGCGCCAGATAGGCGGTACCGCCGACTTCGTTGAGCACGCCGCTATGTTCGAACTCGCCGCGTAGCGTGACCGGGTCGGCGATCTGCCCGGCCTCGCAGCGGCGGGCGATGGCCTGGTAGATGCGGGCATGCACCGGGTCGACGAAATGCTCTTGGGTGAGAAATTCGGAAACCCGCTCATAGGCCTTGTTATTGGCCAGCAGCGCGCCGAGCAGCGCCTGCTCGGCCTGGCTGTTGCTGGGCGGCAGCCGTTGGGAAAGACCGAGAAGTGAGGTATCAATCGAAGTCATCCGATGACACATAAACCATCTCCGCCATCGCTGTCTTCTAGGTCGGGCATTAGACAATGGTTAGACAAGTGGATCACTCCGTGGACAACTTGGCCCCACATTGTGGAAAACCTGTGCATTAACGCGACGTTGTTTCGAATTTTGAGGGAATCAACTGCATGAATGGCGCCGAAGCTCTTGTCCACACCTTGCTCAAGTCTGGGGTCGACACCGTGTTCGCCAACCCCGGCACCAGCGAGATGCATTTCGTCGCAGCACTCGACCGCATCGCAGGACTGCGCTGCGTGCTCTGCCTGGACGAAGCGGTGGCGACCGGTGCGGCCGATGCGTATTACCGCGTCACCGGCAAGCCCGCCGCGACGCTGCTGCATTGCGGACCGGGCCTCGCCAACGGCCTGTCCAATCTGCACAATGCAAGGCGCGCTTTCTCGGGCGTGGTGAACATCGTCGGCGACCAGGCGAACTACCACCGCCCGCTGGACGCGCCGCTGACCGCCGATGTCGAAGGGCTCGCCGCGCCCGTCTCCGCCTTCGTCCACCGCGCCCGCAGTGCCGCGGAAGTGGGGCCAAGCGCCGCCGCCGCGATCGAAGCAGCGCACACCTATCCCGGCCGCGTGGCCACACTGATTCTACCGGCCGACACCGCCTGGGACGAAGGCGGTGTGGTGGCGCAGGCCGCCGCGCCCGCACCGGCCAGGCCGGTTTCCACCCGCGCCGTGGAAACCGCCGCTTCGATGCTCACCAACGGCCTGCCCACCTTGCTGCTGGTCGGCGGCCGCAGCCTGGGCGAAGCGCCGCTGCTGGATGCCTGGCGCATCACACAGCATACCGGAGCGCGGCTGCTGGCCGAACGCTCCACCGCGCGCATCGCCCGCGGCCAGGGGCGCGTGCCGGTCGAACGCGTGCCTTACCCGATCGATGAGGGCATCGCGGCCTTCGCCGGCATCAAACAGATCGTGCTGGTAGACACCGGCGAGCCGGTGTCGTTTTTCGCCTATCCGGACAAGCCCGGCCGGCTCTACCCCACCGCCTGCCAGGTGCATGTGCTGGCCGGGCCGGACCAGGACGGCCCGGCGGCACTGGCCAGCCTGCGCGCCTATCTCGGCACCCCTGCGGTCACCGTGCCCGCCGCCGCGCCGCGCCCCCAAATGGCCGCCGGCGCCGTGACGCCGGAAGGCTTCGCCCAGTCACTCGCCGCGCTGCTGCCGGACAACGCCATCATCATCGACGAGGCGATCTCTTTCGGGCGCGGCTTCTTCGCCAACACGCACGCGGCGCCGAAGCATGACTGGATGATGCTGACCGGCGGCGCGATCGGCGACGGACTGCCGATGAGCGTCGGCGCCGCCGTCGCCGCCCCCGGCCGGCGGGTGGTGGGGCTACAGGCGGACGGCTCCGCGATGTACACTTTGTCCGCGCTCTGGACCCAGGCGCGCGAACATCTGGATATCACCACCATCATCTTCGCCAACCGCAAATATGCCATTTTGCTCGGCGAACTCGCCAATGTCGGCGCCAATCCCGGCCGCACCGCCCTCGACATGATGGACCTGTCCCGCCCCGCGCTGGACTGGTGCCAGCTGGCCGGGGGCATGGGCGTGCCGGCGGCGCGCGCCGCTTCGCTCGACGACCTCAACACCCTGCTGGCCGCGAGCTTCGACCGCTCCGGCCCCTATTTGATCGAACTGATGATATGAATATTCCTTCGAAACGCCGCTTCGACCCTGCTTTGTTCTTTCATCCCGCCAGCGTCGGCCTGAGCGGCGCGGAGACGCCGCTCGGCCAGACCGTGCTCACGCATCTGCGCGCGGGAAATTTCGCCGGCACGATCGCCCTCGAAGACGAGGCGGAGCATGTCGACCTGGCGCTCGTCGCCGACGCGCCGGAAGATGTCGGGGCAGCGCTGAGGCGCCATGCGGCACGCGGCGCGCGCGGCGCGCTCGTGCTCTGCGACACGCCGGACCTGGCGCGCCTCGCCAAAGAGGCCGGCATCCGCGTGCTCGGTCCCCATTCCTACGGCATGGTGCTGCCCGGCCTCGGCCTCAACGCCTCGATTTTCACCCTCACGCCGCCGCGCGGCCGGCTGGCCCTGATTGGCCAGTCGCCGGCACTGGCGCGCACCATCATCGATTGGGCTGTCCCGAACAGCGTCGGCTTCAGCCACATCGTCGGCATCGGCGGCAACAGCGATATCGGTTTCGGCCTGGTGCTGGACCATCTCTCGCGCGATCCGGGCACCACCGCGATCCTGCTGGAGATCGACCGACTGCGCGACCCGAAACTGTTCCACTCGGCTGCCCGCGCCGCGGCCAGGCTGCGCCCGGTGGTGGCCATCGCCCCGGGGGTGCGGCTGCGCGACCGGCAGGGCAATTTGCGCAACACGCTGGAGGCCGCCTTTTCCCGCGCCGGCGTGCTGCTGACCAATTCGATCGGCGAATTGCTCGCCGCCGCGGAAACGCTGACCCGGGTGAAACCGGCGCGCGGCGAGAGCCTGGCCATCATCGGCAACTCATTCGCGGCGAGCCGGCTGGCGGCGGATTTCGCGCTGGACAACGGCATCTCCCTGGCGTCGTTTTCGCCGGAAACACAGCAGGTGCTGGCCATGAGCACGGGCGCGCCACCCCCGCAGACCGGCCTGCTCCATACCGGCGATGTGCCGACCCGGCTCGCCGATCTGGCCGCCTTGCTTTCGTCGGCGCCCGAGGTCGGCGGCATTCTGGTGGTGCATACACCGTCGGGTGGCGATGACAGCGTGGCCATCGAGGCGCTGATCGCCTGCGCGAAGACGGTCACCGTGCCGTTGCTGATCGCCGCGCTCGGCGAGGCCAACGGGCTCGCGCACCGCCACAAGCTGGCGGCGGCGGGGCTGGCCAGCTTCGACTCGCCGGAAGCAGCGATTTCCGGGTTCCGCCATTTGCTGCGCAACCGCGAGAACCGCGCCGCCGCGCGCGAGCTGCCCTCCTCCGCCGTGCTGCGCATGCCACCCAACCAGGCGGCCGCGAAAACGCTGGTCGAACAGGCCTATGAAGCCGGCCAGGAGGCGCTGGTGCAGGACGAAGCGCTGGCGGTGCTCGCCGCCTATCACATCCCGGTGCTGCCGAGCCGGCTTGTCACCACCCCCGCCGAAGCCACCACGGCGGCACGCGAACTCGGCTTTCCCGTGGTGCTCAAGGCGGTGCACCCCAGCATGCCGGTGAACCGGCTGGCCGGCTCGATCGCCCTCGACGTGCCGGACGCCTCGGCCGTGCACCGCACGGTGACGGAAATGCGCACCCGGCTCGCGGCCCAGGACCCGACGCTGGCCACCACTGCGTTCCTGGTGCAGACGCAGGCAAACGGGCGGCCGCTGCGCATCCGCGTCAGCGACCACCCGATCCTGGGGCCGGTCATCGGCTTTGGCGTCGGCGCCGGCGATCCTGAGGATGTCTCCGGTCTCGCCGCCGAATTGCCGCCGCTCAACCTGGTGCTGGCCCGGGCGCTGATCACACGCTCCGCCGCCGCCGCCTCGCTGGCCGCGCATCGCGGCAGCCCGGCGGCCGATCTCGAGGCCGTGGCCGCGACGATCGTGCGCGTGAGCCAGCTCATCATCGACCGGCCGGAGATCCTGGCGCTGGAGCTGGACCCGGTTTTCGCGCACGCACGCGGGGTGGTCGCCGCCAGCGCCCGCATCACCTTGCGCCCGCGAGGCGCCCAGCGGCCGCCGCTGCTGATCTCGCCCTATCCGAGCGAGTTGATCAGCCATTACACGGCCAAGGGCCAGAACTTCCTGCTGCGGCCGATCCGCCCGGAGGATGCCGACGCCCATGCCGCGATGCTCGGTCGCTTCACCGTCGAGGATCTGCGCTACCGCTTCTTCTCGGCGATCCGCAGCATGCCGCCCGAACAAATCAACCGCCTCACGGACATCGACTATGCCCGGGAGATGGCGATCATCGCCGTGCGCGAATCCACCGGCGAGACCGCCGGCACGGCACGGCTGGTGCGCAGCGACACCGACGGCACGCAGGCCGAGTTCGCGGTGGCGGTGGAGCCGGCGGCCAAGGGGCTGGGCCTGGGCACGGCGCTGATGCGCGCGGTGCTCGACTGGGGCCGAGCCCAGGGCGTCGCCGACGTCTCCGGCCAGATCCTGGCCGACAACGCGCCGATGCTCGCTTTCGTCCAGCGGCTCGGCTTCACCCTCGCGCATATCCCGGGCGAGACCGACTTGATGGAGGCCAGGCTGACGCTGAGCTAAGCCCAAGAGAAAGGAAGGCAAGCGCTTCTTTTTGTGAACAAAAAGAAGCAAAAAAACTTTGATTACTCTGGGTCATGGGCGTTGGCGTCGACACAGCCCATGCCCTCCAGGGCTATTCCAACGGTGCTACGCACCGCCGGAACCTTCAGCCCCTCCGCCCAGCGTCACAAAAGTTTTTGCGCCGCTTTTTTCAAAAAGCGGCTGCTTCCTTCCCTTGCCAATCGCGCCGATTCGTGCGACAGGCTCGCCTCCCCTGCCGGGTGCGTGGCATCGCGCCCGGCTATTGCTCGTCCCGCTCATGGGAGGTCCAGACCTGGACCGGAGCTGAAAACCAACCGAAGGGAGCACATATGCCGTTATATGAAACTGTGGTGATTGCCCGCAGCGAAATCACCCAGGCACAGGCCGACGCCGTCGCCGATGCCGTGATCGCGCAGCTGGAAGTTGACGGCGGTGCCGTCAAGAAGCGCGAATATTGGGGTCTGCGCAACCTCGCCTACCGCGTCAAAAAGAACCGCAAGGGCCATTACGTGCTGCTTGGCCTCGACGCCCAGCCGACCGCCATTCGGGAAATGGAGCGCCAGCTCAGCCTGAATGAAGACGTGCTGCGTTTCATGACCGTGCGCGTCGACGAAATCTCCGAGGAGCCCTCGGTGATCCTGTCCCGCAAATCCGACGACCGCGAGCGGACCTTCCGTGGGCCGAAGCCGGCCGGGCGCTTTGAGAGCGGCCGCAAGCGCGGCTTCGATGAACGCGAGGAATTCCGCGCACGCGACGAGTTCCGCGCCGACCGTGACGATTACAGCGTCGAGGAGGAAGGCTGATGTCCGAAACCACCGAACTGAACCCGGCGGCGCGCCGCCCGGCCGTGGGCGCCCGCCGCCCGTTTTTCCGCCGCAAGAAGTCCTGCCCGTTCTCGGGTCCGGGCGCGCCGGCGATCGACTACAAAGACGTGCGTCTGCTGTCCCGCTTCCTCTCCGAACGCGGCAAGATCGTTCCGTCTCGCATCACCGCGGTGTCCGGCAAGAAGCAGCGTGAGCTGGCGAAGGCCATCAAGCGTGCGCGCTTCCTGGCGCTGCTGCCCTACGTGCTGACCTAAGGGAGACAGGACCATGGCAGCTGTTGAACTGATTCTGCTCCAGCGCGTCGAGAAGCTCGGCCAGATGGGCGAAGTCGTGAAAGTGAAGCCCGGCTACGCGCGCAACTATCTGTTGCCGCAGGCCAAGGCCGTGCGCGCCACCAAGGCGAACCGCGAGCGTTTCGAACGTGAACGCGTCCATCTCGAGGCGCAGAACCTGAAGCGTCGCGACGAGGCCGAGCGCGTCGCCGAACGCGTGCAGGGCCTCAGCGTCACGCTGATCCGCCAGGCCTCCGAGTCCGGCGCGCTGTACGGTTCGGTCTCGAGCCGCGACATCGCCGAAGCCAGCACCGTCGCGGGCCTCGCCATCGAGCGTTCGCAGGTCGTGCTCAACCACCCGATCAAGATGCTGGGCATCGCCGCGGTGCGCGTTGCGTTGCACCCGGAAGTCATCATCGACGTGAAGGTGAACGTGGCCCGCTCTCTCGAAGAAGCCGAGAAGCAGGCGCGCGGCGAGGCGATCACTGCCGAGCCGGAAGAGCGTCCGGAACTGGGCCCGCTCTTCGGTGAGGAAGAGGCCCCGGCCGAGCAGGCCTAGAGCCGGATGATTTTAGATCGAATCGCGTAGCGATCCGCTCTAAAATCTGAATCCGCCTCTAGATAGATAGCTTAGAGCTCTACCGGTCGTTTCGATCGGCATATTAAATAGAACGGCCCCTGCACGAAATGCAGGGGCCGTTCCCGTTTCAGGGTCTTTTTTTTTATCAGCGTGACACTTAATTACGTGCAGGTTACCTGGTGACCGTTGACCAATCGAACGGAGAGAGACGTGGCTTGGCTCTTCAAGAATTTGCTGGACAGGATGTTAGCTGGCGCGATTCGCCGCGGCGGCTTCCAGGTCGTCTGGCCCGATGGATCGCAGAGCCATTACGGTAACGCCGCCGGCACCCAGACGGGCATTCGGATCACCAGCAACGCCGCGTTGCGCCGCCTGGCGCTGAATCCGGGCATGGCGGTCGGCGAATGCTATATGGACGGCACGCTGGTGCCGGTGAGCGGGTCGATCCACGACGTGCTGGTCGTGCTGATGGACAACACCAACGATTACAAAATCCCGGCGCTGGAGTTCAACGCCAAGTTCCTGCGCGTCCTGCGCCCGCTTTTGCAGGCCAACAACGCGGTGCGCTCGAAGAACAATGTCGCGCACCATTATGACCTGAACGGCCAGCTCTATTCGCTGTTCCTCGACCAGGACCGGCAATATTCCTGCGCCTATTTCGCGCGTGGCGATGAAACCCTGGAAGAAGCGCAGATCGCCAAGAAGCGCCATATCGCGGCGAAGCTGAAACTCGACCGCCCGGATCTGGAAGTGCTGGACATCGGCTGCGGCTGGGGTGGCATGGCGCTGACGCTGGCCCAGGAGTTCGGCGCCCGCGTCACCGGCATCACCCTCTCCGAGGAGCAGCTGGCCGCGGCCAAGGCCCGCGCCGCCGCCGCCGGCCTCAGCGACCGCGTGAAATTCGAGCTGGTCGATTATCGGGCGATGCAGCGCCAGTTCGACCGCATCGTTTCGGTCGGCATGTTCGAACATGTCGGCGTGCCGAATTACCAGGCCTTCTTCGAAACCGTGAAACGCTGCCTGAAGCCGGACGGCGTGATGCTGCTGCACTCGATCGGCCGGTTCGACGGGCCGGGCGCCACCAATAGCTGGATCGCCAAATATATTTTCCCCGGCGGCTACTCGCCGGCGCTGTCGGAAGTCCTGGGGCCGCTGGAGCGCGCGGGGCTGCGCACCACGGATATCGAAATCCTGCGCCTGCATTACGCGATGACGCTGGCGCATTGGCGCCGCCGCTTCGCCGCCAACCGCGCCACCATCGCCGCTTTGTACGATGAGCGCTTCTGCCGGATGTTCGAGTTCTACCTTTCCGGTTCCGAACTCTCCTTCCGCCTGTCCGATCACATGAACTTCCAGATCCAGATGGTGCGCGACCAGAATGCCGTGCCGCTGGCCCGCGACTACATGTTCGAAACCGAACGCGCCGCGAACCGGCTTTCCGCCGCCGCGGAGTAGAAAGAAAGCAGCCGCTTTTAGAGCGCGATGATACATCGCGCTCTAACTTATTTATCTGGAGGCGGATTCAGATTTTAGAGCGGATCGCTACGCGATCCGCTCTAAAATCATCCGCCTCCGGAAAAAAGCGGCGCAAAAACTTTTTTGAGTCTGGGCCTGTGACGTTGCAACGGCACGGGGCCGCTCTACACTCGGGGGCATGAACCTGTTTCCCTGGTCGAAACCGAAAATCCCCGTCCTCGTGCTGCGCGGCATCATCGCCGCCCGGCCGGGGATGATCAATCTCAGCGCCTACACCGCGCCGATTGAACGCGGCTTCCAGCTTGCGAAAAAATCCAGACATCTGCTGCTGGCGATCGAGAGCCCCGGCGGTTCGGCGGCACAGTCTGACCTGATCGGCCAGTTCATCCGCCGCAAGGCCGTGGAGAGCGGGGTAAACGTGACCGCGGTGATCGGCGATGTCGGCGCCTCGGGCGGCTATTGGCTCGCCTGCGCCGCGGACAAGATCTACGCCAACCGCCTCTCCATCGTCGGCTCGATCGGCGTGATCACCGGCGGGTTCGGACTCGACAAATTCATCGCGCGGCACGGCATCGAACGCCGGTTGTTCACCGCGGGGGAAAACAAGGCGCGGATGGAAATGTTCTCGCCGCTGCGCCCCGAAGACGCGGAATTCACCCGCGACCTCCTGGAAGAGGCCCATGGCATGTTCAAAGCCTGGGTGCGCGAGCGGCGCGGCGCGCGGCTCACCGCTGACGAAACGAAAATATTCGACGGCGGCTATATGAGCGGCGCCCGCGCCAAGGAACTGGGGCTGATCGACGGGCTCGCCGATATCGACACGCTGGTGAAGGAACTCGGCGGCAAGAAAGCCCGGCCGGTCTGGCTGCACCCGCGCCCCCCACGCGGCCTGCTGCGCCTGATCACCCGTACAGCCGTGGAATCGGCGCTCGACGTGGCCGAGGAACGCATCTACGTGCCCGGGCTGCGATAAGAAGGAAAGCAGCCGCTTTTTGAAAAAAGCGGCGCAAAAACTTTCTTTAAACTGGGCCTGAGGCGGTGAAACCGCACGGGCCCAAAGTTAGCAAAGTTTTTTTGCTACTTTTTGTTCACAAAAAGTAGCGCTTCCTTTCTCTCCTTGCCTACCGCCACACCGTCAGCAGCGCGATCAGCACCAGCACCAAAACGGTCAGCGCCACATTGCCGGCCAGGAATTTCGTGAACGCGTCCCAGCCCCGTTTGGAGGCGTTGTTCATGTCTTCCACGGTCGGCAGGGTCGAAGATGAACCCTGGTTGGTTTCAGTCGCCATTCATTGATCCCCCGGCTTATTTTTCGTTGCGCCAGCCGGAGCATGAGCGTTGCGCGCGTCGGTTTCAAGCCAAAACAGCCGCGCTACGGCGTCACCGTCCGGGCCAGTTTCGCCAAAGCGGCGGGGTAGAGGAGATGCTCCTGGGCGAGCACGCGGGCGGCCAGGCTCGCTTCCGTGTCGCCGGCCAGCACCGGCACCTCGGTTTGGGCGACGATCGGCCCTTCATCCATGCCGTCGGTCACCAGATGCACGGTGCAGCCATGCCGCGCCTCGCCTGCGGCCAGCACACGGGCGTGCGTGTCCAGCCCTTTATAGGCGGGCAGCAGGCTGGGATGGATGTTGAGCATGCGCCCGGACCAGCGATTGACCAGCCAGGGGGTGAGGATGCGCATATAGCCGGCGAGGCAGACGATGGCGATGTCCCGCTCCCGCAGCATTGCGTCGAGGGCGCGCTCATGCGCCTCGCGGTCGCGGCCGAAGGGCTTGCTGGGAATCGCCTGCGCCATCACGCCGTACCCGCGCGCAATGTCCAGCCCCGCCGCCTCCGGCTTGTTGGACAGCACCAGCGCGATCTCGGCCGGGTAATCCGGCGCCTTTGCGGCGTCCAGCAAGGCTTGCATGTTCGAGCCGCGGCCGGAGATCAGCACCGCGACGCGCGGCCTTACGCTCATGCGAACAGGCGTTCCGTGCCCGAAATCTCGATGCCCGGGCGGTCGGTGACCTGGCCGAGACGAAAGGGGGTCTCGCCCTGCTGGCGCAGCAGCTTCATCGCCGCTTCGGCGTCGGAAACGATGAGGGTCATGCCGACACCGCAATTGAACACGCGCAGCATCTCTTCCGGCGCGACATTGCCAGCACGGGCGAGCCAGGGGAAGATGGCCGGCATCTCCCACGGCCCGTTGAGCAATGCGCCGCAGGACTCGGGCAGCGCGCGGGGCAGGTTCCCAGGCAGGCCGCCGCCGGTGATGTGCGCAGCGCCCTTCAGCAGCCCGGCCTGATGCAGCGCCAGCATCGACCGCACATAGATCCGCGTCGGCGTCATGAGGATTTCCGCCAATGTCTTGCCGGGCGCAAACGGCGCGGCTTGGTGCCAGTCGAGCCCCGCCAGGGCGACGATCTTGCGCACCAGGGAAAACCCGTTGGAATGCACCCCCGAGGAAGGCAGGCCGATAATCGCGTCGCCCGGGCCGACATTGGCCGGCAGCAGCTTGCCGCGCTCGGCCGCGCCCACGGCAAAGCCGGCGAGGTCATAGTCGCCTTTGGCATACATGCCCGGCATTTCCGCCGTCTCGCCGCCAACCAGGGCACAGTCGGAGATGCGGCAGCCCTCGGCGATGCCGGCGATCACGCGCTGCGCCGCCGTCACCTCCAGCGCGCCGGTGGCGTAATAATCCAGGAAGAACATCGGGGCCGCGCCCTGCACCACGAGATCGTTGACGCACATCGCCACCAGATCGATGCCGACATGGTCATGAATGCCGGTCTCAATGGCGATTTTCAGCTTGGTGCCGACGCCGTCCGTGGTGGAGACCAGAACCGGATCCGTGAAGCCCGCGGCTTTGAGATCGAACAGCGCGCCGAAGCCGCCGAGACCGCCCATCACCCCGGCGCGGACCGTCGCTTTCGCCAATGGCTTGATCGCCTCAACAAGGGCGTCGCCCGCCTCGATATCCACGCCCGCATCGCGGTACGTCACGCTGGTCATATCAGCCTCCGATGCGCTAAGCCAATGTCATGACTTCGCAGTTTGCTGTCCAAATTCAGCCGCGTTTCAACACAGGCAGGCGCGGCGCGCAATCACCGGCCGCGCTTCCGGCGCCAATTCTTCGCCCATGGTGAACGGGTCGCAGCCAAACAACCTGTCGGCGCACAAGACGCAGTGGCAGCGCATCGCCCTGGTGGCGGTGGTGCTGCTGGTGCTGTGGGAACTTCTGCGCCTGTTCTCCTCGATCCTCATGCCCTTCGTGGTGGCGGCGGGACTGGCGTATTTTCTCGACCCCGCGGTGACCCGGCTGGAGCGGATCGGCCTCAAGCGCCCGCTTGGCACCTTCCTGCTGCTGATCGCCGTGATCATGGCCGGCGTGCTGTTCATTCTGCTGCTTTATCCGGTGATCGCCGCCCAGGCGGCGGCGCTGGTCAGCAACCTGCCAAGCTATATCAAGACGGCGCAGAACACTTTCGGCCATCTCCTCGCCGTGGTTCAGATGCGGCTCGGTCCCGGGCTGATCAGCCAGAAGCTGCGCGACATCGCCGCCAACCAGGCCGGCACGATCGTCTCCTTCTTCGGCACCGCCGCCACCCGTATCATCGGCAGCGGCTTCGCGGTGGTGAACATCCTCACTTTGCTGATCATCACGCCGATCGTCACCTTCTACTTCCTGCGTGACTGGCCGGCGATCATCCGCCATGTCGATAGCTGGCTGCCGCGCCCCTATGAGGCGGTGATCCGCGCCCAGGCGATCGAGGTGAACCGCATCCTGGCCGCCTGGATCCGCGGCCAGGCGATCTGCTGCCTGGTTCTGGCGCTGGTCTATGCGGTCGGGCTGACCATCGTCGGGCTGGAACAAGGCCTGGTTGTCGGGCTCGCCGCCGGGTTCCTGTCCTTCATCCCCTATGTCGGCACGCTGTTCGGCGCCGTCACGGCGATTCTGCTGGCGCTCAGCCAGGCGCCGGGCTGGCACAGCGTGATTTCCGTGGTCGCCGTGTTCGCCTTCGGCCAGGCCCTCAATGATTATGTGATCCAACCGCGCTTTCTCGGCGACCGCGTTGGGCTGCCGGCGGTGTGGGTGATCTTCTCGCTGTTCGCCGGCGGGGCGGCGTTCGGCTTTCTCGGCGTGATGCTGGCGGTGCCGGTCACCGCGACGCTCGGCGTGCTGGCCCGCTTCTGGCTGCGCCGCTATTTGCACAGCCCGCTTTATCTGGACGCCCCGCCATCGTGAGGCAGCTGACTTTGCCGTTCCTGGAAATGCAGGGGTTCGCGGCGGAAGATTTTTGCGGCGCGCCCTCCAATGCGCTGGCGCGGGACTGGCTGGAGCGGCCGCAAAGCTGGAGCAATGGAAGGCTGGTGCTGTGGGGCGAAGCCGGCTGCGGCAAGACGCATCTGCTGCATATCTGGGCCGCCGCGCATGGGGCCACGAAACTCGACGGCGGCACGCTGCACGGGCTCATCCGCCCGGCCGGCCCGGTCGCCGTGGACGATGCGGACATCGTCCCCGACCCGCGCACGCTGTTGCATTTGCTCAACGGCGCCGCCGAGGAGGGGTTCCCCGTGCTGATGACGGCGCGCACGCCGCCCGCACGGCAATCCTACAAGCTCGCCGATCTTGGCAGCCGGCTGCGCGCCTCCGAGGTGGTGGAAATCCGCGCCCCGGAGGATGAATTGCTGGCGCTACTGCTGACCCGGCTGACGGCGGAACGGCAGCTCGCGCTCGGCATCGCGGTGCGCAACTATCTGCTGACCCATTTGCCGCGCACCGCCGCCGCGATGCGCGAGGCGGTGGCCCGGCTGGACCGCGTCGCCTTCGACCGCGGCGCCCGGCTGACCCGTGCTTTGGCGGCGGAATTGCTCCAGGATCTTGGAGAAGACCTTCGACAAGATCTTTGACCTAATTCTTGCAACATTCTCGCAACGGTCTTCTTGCAACGGGGACGGACATCTTTGCAACGGCGACGTACCGACTTAGGCTGACCTCCGACCCATTGATTCGCCGCGCCGGACGGACGACGGCAACCGCTCATAGGACGCCGCCATGGACCAGACCACGCCCCTGCCTTTTCCCGAGGTCGCCAAGGACAGCCCCGCCCGCTTCATTAACCGCGAGCTGTCCTGGCTGGACTTCAATTTCCGGGTCGTTTCCGAGGCCGAGAACGCGCATCATCCGCTGCTGGAGCGGCTGCGCTTCGTCTCCATCAGCGCATCGAATCTCGACGAATTCTACTCGGTCCGCGTCGCCGGGCTGATCGGCCAGGCCCGCGCCGGCGTGCTGGAACGCTCGGCCGACGGCGCTACGCCGGCCCAGCAATTGCTGGCGATCAACGCCCGCGCGCGCGAGCTGATGATCGCCCAGCAGGCCGCCTTCACCCAGGTCCGCACGCTCCTGGCGCAGGCCGGCATGGTCATTTACGGCGCCGCGCAACTCGCCCTCGACGATGCGAATTTCCTCGACAATTATTTCATGGAGCGGGTCTTTCCGGTGCTCACGCCCCTGGCCGTGGACCCCGCGCACCCGTTCCCCTTCATCCCCAACATGGGCCTGGTGATGGCCCTGAAGCTGACGCGCGACGACGATCACGGCCAGATGTCGGCGCTGATCCCGATGCCCGCCCAGGTCGAGCGCTTCGTGCGCCTGCCGAAGGTCGACGGCAAGCCGATCCGCTTCATCATGCTCGAGGAGCTGATGGGGATTTTCATGCACCGGCTGTTCCCCGGCTTCCAGGTGCAGGGCTCGGGCCTGTTCCGGCTGATCCGCGATACCGACGTGGAGTTCGAGGAGGAAGCCGAGGACCTGGTGCAATCCTACGAGACCGCGCTGAAGCGGCGGCGGCGCGGCGTCGCCATCCAGCTCACGGTGCAGGCCGACATGCCGGACGATCTGCGCGACCTGGTGATCGACGCGATCGATGCGCCCGCCGACGGGGTCACGACCGAGACCGGCATTATCGGCCTGGTGGACGTGAAGCAGATGATCGTCGACGACCGGCCGGACCTGCTTTTCCCGCCGTACACCGCGCGCTTCCCCGAGCGCATCCGCGACTTTGGCGGCGACTGCTTCGCGGCGATCCGTTCCAAGGACATTCTCGTCCACCATCCGTTCGAAAGCTTCGACGTGGTGGTGCAGTTTCTGCGTCAGGCGGCGGCCGATCCGGCGGTGGTGGCGGTGAAGCAGACGCTCTACCGCACCAGCCGCGATTCACCGATCGTCAAGGCGCTGATCGAGGCGGCGGAGGCCGGAAAATCGGTGACCGCGATGGTCGAATTGCGCGCGCGCTTCGACGAGGAAGCGAATATCCGCCTCGCCCGCTCGATGGAAGCCGCCGGCGTGCAGGTGGTGTTCGGCTTCGTCGGCCTGAAGACGCACGCGAAAATGTCCTACGTGGTGCGGCGCGAGAGCGGCAGCCTGCGGGCCTACGCGCATTTCGGCACCGGCAACTACCACCCGATCACGGCGCGGATCTATACCGACCTCTCCTTCTTCACCTGCGACCCGTCGCTCACGCGCGACGCCGCCCGGCTGTTCAACTACATGACCGGCTACGCCAGGCCGGAAGAGATGGAACAACTCGCCTTCTCGCCTTTGACCATCCGCAAGACCCTCGGCGCGCTGATCGAAGCCGAGATCGCCAACGCCCAGGCCGGCAAGCCGTCCGGCATCTGGCTGAAAATGAACTCGCTGGTGGACGACCGGCTGATCGATCAGCTCTACGAGGCCTCACGCGCCGGCGTGCCGATCGACATCGTCGTGCGCGGCATCTGCTGCCTGCGGCCGGGCGTACCCGGCCTCTCCGAGACGATCCGGGTGAAATCCATCGTCGGGCGCTTCCTCGAACATTCGCGCATCTGCGTGTTCGCCGACGGCCACGCTTTGCCTTCGCGGGAAAACAAAGTGTTCATGTCCAGCGCCGACTGGATGGCGCGCAACATGGACGGGCGCGTGGAAACCTTCGTGCCGATCCATAACCCGACCGTGCATGCGCAGATTCTCGACCAGATCATGGTGGTGAATCTGCGCGACGACGCGCAATCCTCAGAATTGCGGCCGGACGGCAGCTGGGTGCGCGTGACCCCGGGCGATCCGCCCGCCTCGGCGCATGAGTATTTCATGACCAACCCGTCTTTGTCCGGGCGCGGCTCGGCGCTGCATGGCGGGCTGCAGCCGGAACGGACGCGCGGGCGCTATAAGCGGCGGGTCGATTAGGAAGCGAGCAAGTAAGAAGCCGCTTTTTAAAAAAAGCGGCGCAAAAATTTTTGTTTACGCTGGGCCTGAGGCGTTGAAACGGCGCGGGCCCAGTTTAACAAAGTTTTTTTGCTACTTTTTGTTCACAAAAAGTAGCGCTTACTTACCTACTCAGCCGAGCACTTCAGCCAGCAGCTCGGCGGAATGGCCATTCGCGATGGTGGCGGCGCGCGCATCGTAATGCACGCCGTTCACGCGGGCGAAAGCGTGGTGCACGTCCGGGTAGACGAACGCGTCGATGAACTCATTGTCCTCGGCGCCGTCGAGCACCGCTTCCACCGCTTCCGGCGGGCAGTACTCGTCTTTCTCGGCGATGTGCATGAGCAGCGGCGCCTGGATGTTGTCGAATTCCGGCACCAGCCCATCGAGGCCGACGCCGTAATAGGAGATGTTCACGTCGGCGTCGGAACGGGTCGCCATCATCACCGCCAGGCGGCCGCCGAGGCAGAAGCCGATCGTACCAGCGTTGCCGTTGCTGCCCGGGAGTTTGCGGGCGGCGTCCAGCGTCACCTTCAGATCCTCGACGCCTTTATCCTGGTCGAAGCCGTTCATCAGCGCGAACGCCTTCTGCCATTCGGCCTCGGTCTTGTCGGTCAGATCCACGCCCGGCTGCTGGCGCCAGAACAGATCCGGGGCGATGGCGATGAAACCCATCTCCGCGAGGCTGGCGGCGGTCTCGCGCAGCGCGTCGTTCACGCCGAAAATCTCCTGGATCACCACGACGGCGCCAGCCGATTCCTTGTTCTTCGGCTCCCAGACAAAAGCCGAGAATTCGCCCGCACCGTCCGCCGCCTTGAGCTTGATTTCACGCATATGAGGTTCCTTTACCCTGTGAAGAGGCCCTACAGATAATGCTCTTCGAGCGGAGCGAAACCATTGAAGTTACGACTTGCGTAAGTTGTCACATACGCCCCGGTATCGTGGATCAGCACGCGGTCCCCGGCCTGCAGGTCGAGCGGCAGCTGGTAGGGGGTTTTCTCGTACATGATGTCGACGCCGTCGCAGCTCGGGCCGGCCAGGGCCACCGGCCCGGTGGCGCCGTTGCCGGCGGTGATGCGATAGCGGATCGCCTCGCCTTCAGTTTCCGCCAGGCCACCGAAGCGGCCGATATCGAGATACACCCAGCGGCGCTCGTCAGCCGCCATGCGCCGGCATACCAGCACCACCTCGGAGGCGACCACGCCGGCATTGCCGACGACGGCGCGGCCCGGTTCGATCAGGATCTCCGGCAGGTCGTTGCCGAAATGCGCGATCAGGGTGTCCATGATGGCGTCGCCGAAAATCTCCAGGCCGGGCACGTCCTCACGGTAGTTCACCGGCAGGCCGCCGCCGAGATTGAGCATCTTCAGCTCCAGCCCACTGGCCTTGAGGTCGGTGAACAGCATGGCGACCTTGGCGATGGCCAGCTCATAAGCCGGCGTTGCGGTCTGCTGGCTGCCGACATGGAAGGACAGGCCATGCGGCACGAGGCCAAGGCCGGGTGCGGCGAGCATCAGCTCGCGGGCGCGCTCCACGGTGGTGCCGAATTTCTTCGTCAACGGCCAGTCGGCACCCTCATTGGCAACGGCGATGCGGCAATAGACTTTCGCCCCCGGCGCGCGGTGGGCGATTTTCTCCAGCTCTTCAATGGAGTCGAAGGCATAGAGCGGCACGCCATATTTATAGGCCGCGGCGATGGCGGTGGCCTTTTTGACCGTGTTGCCGAAGCTGATGGCCGAAGCCGGCGCGCCGGCTTTCAGGCAGGCCTCGATTTCCGGCAGGCTGGCGGCATCGAAGCACGCGCCCTTGGCCGCGAGCAGGGTGAGGATCTGCGGCGCCGGATTGGCCTTCACCGCATAATAGATTTTCGCCGCCGGCAGCGCCGCGCGCAACGCCTCGTAATTGGCGTCGACGCGGTCAAGATCGACCACCAGGCAGGGCGTAGCCGGGCTGGCATCCAGAAATGATGCGATTTTCGGAGTCATCGCACTCACCTTTCCTATGAAGGCCCGCCTGGACAAAGCGACGGGCGCGGTTTCGAAACGGTCTAACGAACCAGCAACTTCCGGGTTTCCCTGGACAGTGCTGCCAGAACGCTTGACGTCGTTGCGTAACCAATCCTCATGAGAAAGACCGGCAGAGGCACGTGCGTTGCTGCGTGATGCCGCCAATAAGGCGAGTTTTTCCGGGACGCAAGAGACTTTCTGCGATCGTTGCGATGTCCTCACCAATTGTCACCAATTGCAACATAGACTGCCCAACGCCAGGGTGCGACGCTATTGTAACAGCCATGGACGCCTTACCGCATATTCTGGTGGTCGATGACGACCGCGAAATCCGTGACCTTCTTGGAAAATTCCTGGAACGCCAACGCCTGCGCGTGACCACCGCCCGCGACGCCAAGGAGGCACGCCGGGCCTTCGCGAACGGGCATTTCCAACTGGTTGTCCTGGACCTGATGATGCCCGGCGAAGGCGGGTTGGAGGTGGCGCGCTGGTTCCGCGCCGAGACCAAGGTGCCGATCATCATGCTCACCGCCCTGGCCGAGGAGACCGACCGCATCATCGGCCTGGAACTCGGCGCCGACGATTATGTGACCAAGCCATTCAACCCGCGCGAGCTGCTGGCGCGCATCCGCGCAGTGCTGCGCCGCACCAGCGACTCGGAAGAGCGCCACGCCGAGAACGCCGCCAAGACATATAGTTTTTCCGGGTGGACGCTGGAGACCGCGCGGCGCCGGCTGCTCGACCCGAATGGCGTGGAGGTGGCCATCACCGGCGGCGAATACGATCTGCTGGTGGCGCTGCTGGACCGCCCGAACCGGGTATTGACGCGCGACATGCTGCTGGACCTGCTGCGCGGCCGTCAGGCCGGCCCGTTCGACCGCGCCATCGATGTCGCGGTCTCGCGGCTGCGCCGCAAACTCGAGGATGATGGCCGCAACGCGCAATTGATCAAAACCGTGCGCGGCGGCGGCTACGTGCTCTCCACCCCTGTCGAGCGCCATTGATTCCGAGCCTGGCGCCGAGGAGTCTCGCCGGCCGCACCATCCTGATCCTGCTGGTGGGCTTCGCGCTGATCCTGCTGCTCGGCCTGCTGATCCACACGCTGAACCAGATCTCGCTGGAACGGATCGAAGAGGAACGGAATTTCGCGACCCGCGCGGTGATCATCTACCGGCATATCGCCTCGGCCGAGCCCGCCCAACGCCAGGCTTTGGTGGCACACGAGGCGCTGTCCTCCGGCGACAGGCTGACGCTGAGCTCCCTGCCGCCGGTGGGCGACCACGAATTGCCGCTGGCGGCACGGCAGATCATCCGCGCCAGCATCTATGCCTATGGAATTCCGCGCAGCATCCATGTCCGCGGACTGTTGCTGCTCAGCGCCGGGCACCGCATGATCATCAGCTTCGGCCTGCCGGACGGCCTGCCCTACGACCTGCTGCCGATGCTGCCGCCGGACATGGGCCAGCCGATTCCGCCGGAATTCCTGTTCCCCCCGGGGCTGCTGCCGCCACCCTCCATGTGGCTCACCCTCACCTCGTCTTTGCCGTCGCCGGCGCCATGGCGCTCGCCGGGCTTCGCCACGGCCTTCGTCGTGATGATGGTCCTGGGCGCGGTGATGATCGTCTGGGCGGTACGGCGGCTTCTGGTGCCGGTGCGCACGCTGGCGGACGCCGCCGAGCGGCTGGGCCGCGACGTGGTGAGCGCGCCCCCCCTCCCCGAGGTCGGGCCGATCGAGATCGTCACCGCGGCGAACGCGTTCAACACCATGGCGGCGCGCATCCGCCGTTTCGTCGAAGACCGGACCTTTCTCCTCACCGCCATCGGCCATGATCTGCGCACGCCGATCACCCGGCTCAAGCTGCGCGCCGAATATATGGAGGATGAGGAGCAGCGGCTGAAAATGTTGGCCGATCTGGACGAGATGGAAGCGATGGTTTCCGCCACCTTGGCCTTCGGCCGCGACATCACCACCGCCGAGCCGTTGGTCCGCATCGACCTGGCCAGCCTGCTCCGCACAATTCTCGACGAGACCGCGGACGGCGCGCCGGAGCTGGCCGAGACGCTGGAATTTTCCGGCCCGGACCATCTGACCATCCAGGCCCGGCCATTGGCCCTGAAACGCGCGCTTACCAACCTCATCGGCAACGCCCTGAAATATGGCGACGCGGCGCGGGTAACCTTGCACCCGCGGACCAAGGAGTTCGCGCAGATCGACATCGACGATGACGGCCCGGGCATCGCCATCGAAGATGTGGAAACCGTGTTCGAACCGTTCCGGCGGCTGGAAACCAGCCGGAACCGCGAGACCGGCGGCTCCGGCCTCGGCCTGTCGATCGCCCGCAACATCATCCGCGCCCATGGCGGCGACATCACGCTCCTGAACCTGCCGGAGCGCGGCCTGCGGGCCAGCGTGACGCTGCCGGTATAAGTTTAAGGAAGCGGCCGCTTTTTAAAAAAAGCGGCGCAAAAACTTTTATTATGCTGGGCCATGGGCGTTATCGCCGACAACGCCCATGGCCTCCGGGACTATTCCAACGGTGCTACGCACCGCCGGAACCTTCAGCCCCTCCGCCCAGCATAACAAAGTTTTTTTGCTACTTTTTGTTCACAAAAAGTAGCCTTCCTTTCTTTGCTTGCCGCGCGCGGATGCCTGTGGCAGGCAAAGCCATGCTCCGCCAATTCTATGACCGTGTCATCGCCCTGTCGGGGCGACCCGCCGCACCCTATTGGCTGTTCGCGATTGCTTTCGCGGAAGCGAGCTTTTTTCCGCTGCCGCCGGATGCGCTGCTGATCCCGATGGCGCTGGCGCAGCCGCGCCGGGCGCTATGGCTGGCGGCGCTGGCGACCGCCGGCAGCGTGCTGGGCGGCGCACTGGGTTATCTGATCGGTTTCGAGCTGTTTACGAAACTGGCGCAGCCGATCATTGATTTCTACCATTACCACGCTGCCTTTGTGGCGTTTCAGCAGAAATTCGCGCAATACGGCGTGTGGATCATTCTGATCAAAGGGCTGACGCCGATCCCCTACAAAATCGTCACCCTCGCCGCCGGCGCCGCGGCCTTCAATTTTCCGGTGTTCATGGCGGCCAGCCTGGTGACCCGCGGCGGGCGGTTCTTTCTGGAAGCTGTCCTGCTGCGGAGATTCGGCCCGCCCGCCCAGGCCTTCATCGAACGGCGGCTCGGGCTGGTGACAGGGCTCTTCGCCGTGCTGTTGGTCGCCGGGTTCCTGGTCCTGAAATACGCCTGAAACGGCGCATCCGCCCGCCCGCGCATTGGCGAGGGAAGCGGCGGAACCGCTTCCCTCGTTGACTCAGCCGGCGGGGGTGATCTGCGCGCGCGCCTCGCCATCCTTATGGGCGGCGGTGTGCAGGTTCACATAGGTCTGGCCGGCGAGCAGGTACTTGACCGTGTCCGGGCTGGCGGTCAGCGTGCCGTGCATGCCGCTATGGTAGGGGCCGGGGATCGGCAGGATCACACCGGCTTCCTGGCCGGCCATGGCCGGACCATGGAAATGCGCCATCAGCACCGGGCCGGAAAGATGCGCATAGTAGATATGGTACGTAACCTTGTCCGTCGCCGTATCCAGAACGCCGCGCACATGGCCGGTCGGCGTCGTGGTGGTGCCATGTTCGGGGCCGAACGTGCCGGAAAACTTCACCAGCTTGGCCTGGGCCAGCGGCGCAGCCGCGAGCAGCATAGCGGCGGCCAAGGGGGCCAGCGCGCGGGGGCTAAGATTCATGTTGTATCTCCTCATTCAACGTGGATGGTGGTTGTCGCGCTGCCGGCATGGCACGGCTTGTGACGGTGGTCAGTACACCTAACTATGGCGATTCCGTCCAGTGCGCGAGGCGCCCAACCGTTCCGGACTCGCCATGTCATGCAATGTTCTTCCTTCTGAAAAGCCTATGCGCGGTCAAAGCCACTTCCCCATGACCACGCGCGGCGCCACCTCGAAGCCGAGACGCTCATAGAACGAGACCACCTTGGTGTTGGTCTCGCGCACCAGGAGTTGCGCCTTGACGACCCCGCGTTCGCGCAGCCAAGCCTCCGCCGCCGTCACGATCTGGCGGCCAAATCCGGCGCCGCGCGATTCCGGATCCGAGGCGACATAATAGAGCCATCCGCGGTGCCCGTCATGCCCGACCATCGCGCTCGCCTTGATGCGGCCGGCCTCATCTACGCCCACCAGAACATCCGAGCAGGCACCAGCCTTGGCGAACGCGAAATCGGCGGCCGGATCGTTATAGCTCGCCACCAGGTCGCACGCGCGCCACAGCGCCACCACCGCCGGCTCATCATCAGCGGTAGCCCGTCTAATCGTCAACGGCATGAAACATCCTGAAAAAGTTAGGCCCCTTCAGTAGCCGAACCAACCGACGGGGCAAGACGGCGCCGGCGCTCTCAGTGCGAGACGAGCACGCAGCGCTCGGCGCGGAGCAGCAGGTCATGCGTCACCCCGCCCAGCACCCATTCACGCAACCGGCTATGGCCATAGGCGCCGGCGACGAGCAGGTCGGCCTTGTGCTCGCGCGCGATGGCATTGAGGCGAATGGCGTCATCGCCGGTGGCGGCGGCGGTGAGCGCGCCGGCCTTGATGCCATGGCCCTGCAACCATGCCTGAACATCGGCGAGCCGCTTCGTCGCGGCGTCCAGTTCGACCGGCGGAACGACCGCCACCAGCGTCACCTGCCCGGCGCGCGCGAGGAACGGCAGCGCGTCGCGCACGGCGCGGCGGGTTTCCCGCGTGTCCGTCCACCCCACCAGCGCATGGTCCAGCTTCAGCGCCGCAACGTCATGCGGCACGACCAGCACCGGCCGGCCGGCCTGCATCACCAGGTCGGAATTCTCCACCCGGCGCGCCGGATCGAGCAGCGACGCGCCGCGGTCATGGCCGATGATGACAAGATCGGCGGCGCGCGCCGCCTCGGCAAGATAGCCCGGAATGCCTGCGAAAATTTCCGTACCGCGCCATTCCGCCTGCAGCCCCTGGATCTGTTCCTGGTCCGCACGGATCAGGTCGCCCATCACATACCCGTCGCCATAGACGATCTGCATCGGCCGGCACACCGCCACACCGATCAGCCGCGCCTCGAAACGCTTGGCAAGGCCGATGGCAACACTCAATAAGGCAGTGTTGTCGTCCGCCAGTTGCAGCCGGACCATCATGGTCGCGTAACCCGTCGCATCGCTCATAGCGCCGCTCCGCTGTTATGAAACCCGGAACGGAATATTAGGCGATTTGATGGGGACGCGACAGTAAGAAAGCAGGCGCTTTTTGAAAAAAGCGCCGCAAAAACTTTTTTTTACGCTGGGCCATGGGCTGTGTCGGCGACACGCCCATGGCCCGGCATAACAAAGTTTTTTTGCTACTTTTTGTTCACAAAAAGTAGCGCTTACTTCCTTTTTTCTCCTTCTAGTCCGTGGAGTTGGCCTGCGCCCCCTCGATGGCCGCCTGCGCCGCCGCCAGGCGCGCCACCGGCACGCGGTATGGGCTGCAGGAGACATAATCGAGCTTCACCGCCTCACAGAAGGCAATGGAGGCCGGATCGCCGCCATGCTCGCCGCAAATGCCGAGCTTCAGCCCCGGCTTGGTGGCACGCCCCTTCTCCGCGCCGATGCGCACCATGGCGCCCACGCCGTCCACGTCGATCGACACGAACGGGTCCTTCGTCAGGATGCCCTGCTCGACATAATGCGGCAGGAACTTGCCGGCATCGTCACGGGAGAGGCCGAACACGGTCTGCGTCAGGTCGTTGGTGCCGAAGGAGAAGAAATCGGCGTTCTCGGCGATGAGGTCGGCGATCAGGACGGCGCGCGGCAGCTCGATCATGGTGCCGATGCTGTATTCGATCGAGGTCCCGGCCTCCGCGAACACGTCCTTCGCCACCGCCTCGATCTGCGCGCGGGTGATGTCGAGCTCGCGCTTCGTGCCGACCAGCGGGATCATGATCTCCGGCACCGGCGCGGCGGCGGTCTTGCCGACCTCGATCGCCGCCTCGAAAATCGCCCGAGCCTGCATTTCGTAGATTTCCGGATAGGAGATGCCGAGGCGGCAGCCGCGATGGCCGAGCATCGGGTTGGTCTCGGAAAGTTCTTCCGCCCGCGCCTTGATCGCGGCTTCATTCATGCCCAAGGCGTGGGCCACTTCCGCCAGCTCCGCCTCGCCGTGCGGCAGGAATTCATGCAGCGGGGGATCGAGCAGGCGGATGGTGACCGGCAGCCCTTCCATGATCTTGAACAGAGCGCGGAAATCGTCGCGCTGGAACGGCAGCAGCTTGGCCAGGGCGGCGCGGCGGCCCGCTTCGTCCTTGGCCATGATCATCTGCCGCATGGCGCCGATGCGCTGCGGGTCGAAGAACATGTGCTCGGTGCGGCAAAGGCCGATGCCCTCGGCGCCGAATTTGCGCGCGGTCTCGGCGTCGAGCGGGGTCTCCGCGTTGGCCCGCACCTTGAGGCGGCGGGCGGCGTCGGCCCACCCCATCAACGTGCCGAACTCGCCGGACAATTTCGGCTCGATCATCTTCACGGCGCCGGCGAACACTTCGCCGGTCGCCCCGTCAATGGTCAGGATATCGCCCGCGCGGAGCAGAACGCCGTCGGCGCTCAGGGTCTGCGCGCCGTAATCGACATTGATGCCGCCCGCGCCCGCGACGCAGGGGCGGCCCATGCCGCGCGCCACCACCGCGGCGTGGCTGGTCATGCCGCCGCGCGTGGTGAGAATGCCGCGCGCCGCATGCATGCCGTGAATATCCTCCGGCGAGGTTTCGATGCGGACGAGAATGACCGACTCGCCCTTATGCGCGCGCAGTTCGGCTTCGTCGGCCGAGAACACCACGGCGCCGGAGGCCGCGCCCGGGCTCGCCGGCAGGCCTTTGGCGAAGCGCTTCTTCTCCGCCTTGGGATCCAGCGTGGGATGCAGCAACTGGTCGAGCGACGCCGGGTTGACGCGCATGATCGCGGTGTCGCGGTCGATCAGCCCTTCATTGGCCATTTCCACCGCAATGCGCAGCGACGCCGCGGCCGAGCGTTTGCCGGCGCGGGTCTGCAGCATGTACAGCTTGTTCTGCTGCACCGTGAATTCGATGTCCTGCATGTCCTTGTAGTGTTTCTCAAGAACATCGCGGACCTTGTTGAGTTCGGCATAGGCCTGCGGCAACGCCTCTTCCATGCTGACCTCGCCCGGCTTGGCATAGGCCTTGGAGAGCGGGCGCGGCGTACGAATGCCGGCCACCACATCCTCGCCCTGGGCGTTGACGAGATATTCGCCGTAAAATTCGTTGAGACCCGTGGAAGGGTCGCGGGTGAAGCAGACGCCGGTGGCGCAGTCATCGCCCATGTTGCCGAACACCATCGCCTGCACGTTCACCGCCGTGCCCCAGCTCGCCGGGATGTCGTGCAAACGGCGATAGGTATTGGCGCGGGGATTCATCCAGGAGCCGAACACGGCGCCGATCGCGCCCCAGAGCTGGTCCACCGGATCCTGCGGGAAAGGCTTGCCGGTCTCTTCCGCGACCATCTGCTTGTAGCCTTCCACGACGCGCTGCCAATCCTCAGGCGTGAGCGCCGTATCTTCAATCACATCGGCATCGAGCTTGACGGATTCGATGATTTCCTCGAACCGGTGATGATCGACGCCGAGCACGACCGAGCCGTACATCTGGATGAAGCGGCGATAGGAATCCCAGGCGAAGCGCGCATCGCCGGAGCCGGCGGCCAGCCCCTGCACGGTGCTGTCATTGAGGCCGAGATTGAGCACGGTGTCCATCATGCCGGGCATGGAGACACGGGCGCCGGAGCGCACCGAGACCAGCAGCGGCTTGTCCTTGTCGCCGAATTTACGGCCGACGGCGGTTTCGATGCGGGCGAGTGCTGCATCCACCTGACCGCGCAGATCGGCCGGATATTTTTTATCGTTATCGTAATAAGACGTACAGACTTCGGTGGTGATGGTAAAGCCGGGCGGAACCGGCAGATCGATGCTCGCCATTTCGGCAAGGTTGGCGCCCTTGCCACCGAGCAGGTTGCGCAAACCGGCATGCCCATCATTCACACCGGCACCGAAATTATAAACCCACTTGGTCATCGTTCTGCTCCTTAGCCTTCTAATTTCGCGAACTCAGCAACCTGATGCATCGTGTCACGCAACTTGGCCAGCAATCGCAACCGATTGAGGCGAATTTGTGACATCTCGGCATTTACAGTGACTTTATCGAAGAACGCATCGACCGGTCCGCGCAATCCGGCGAATTCGTTCATTGCGAATCCATAATCTCCGCTTGCGAATTTGCTCAGACTGTCGGCCTTGGCCTGATGCAGCGCATTGTTGAGGCTGTGTTCCTCATCCTGCACGAACTGCGCTTCGCTCACCTCGCCGTCGTGCGGGCCGTCCTTGGCGTTCTCGATGCGCAAAATATTCGCGGCGCGCCGATAGGCGGTGAGCAGGTTGGCGCCGTCGGGCGTTGCGAGAAAATCACGCACCGCGTTCACGCGGCGCATGATGTCGACCAGATCGTCGTTGCGCCCGCCGGCCAGCACCGCGTCGAGAATGTCGAACCTTTCGCCCTCGCCGCGCAATTTCACGCGCAGGCGCTCGAGAATGAAATCGCGCAGATCAGGTTCCAGAAACGCAAGCGGCAGGCGCAAATCATTTTCCAGAATGATGCGGATCACGCCCAGCGCGGCGCGGCGCAGCGCGAACGGGTCGCCCGAGCCGGTGGGTTTCTCGCCGATGCGGAAGAACTCGATCAGCGTGTCGAGCTTGTCCGCCAGCGCCACGCTCACGGCGACGAGGCCGCGCGGCACGTCATCGCCCGGCCCTTTCGGCTGATAGTGCGTGCGAATGGCCGCGCCGATCGTTGCGCTCTCATGCGCATCACGGGCCGCGTAATAGCCGCCCATAATGCCCTGCAGTTCGGGAAATTCGCCAACCATGCCGGTGACGAGGTCAGCCTTGCACAATAGCCCGGCGCGTGCCGCGTCGTTCGCTTCGGCGGCGGTGGCGCCGAGCTGGTTGGCGATTTTCCCTGCCAAATCGGAGATCCGCTTCGTACGCTCGCGTTGCGTGCCAATCTTGGCATGGAAGGTGATCTTCTCCAGCTTCGGTAGCAGCGCTTCCAGCTTCGTCTTCAGGTCGAGATCCCAGAAATGCCGCGCATCGGAAAGGCGCGCGCGCAAAACGCGTTCATTGCCGGCGATGATCGCCGCGCCGGAATCGTCGGCCGCCAGATTGGCCACGAACGCAAAATAGGGCGCCGGCTGGCCGCCTGCATCACGCAAGGCAAAATATTTCTGGTTGATCTTCATGGAGAGCTCGCGGACTTCCGGCGGCAGATCCATGAAATCATCGTCGATCCGGCCGACCAGCGGCACCGGCCATTCCACCAGCCCCGTCACCTCATCGAGCAGCGCGCCATCCTCGGCGACGCTGAGCTGGCGCGCCGCCGCCTGCGCGGCGACGCCTGCTTCGATGAGTTTGCGCCGCTCCGTCGCGTCCGCGATGACGTGATGCGTGCGCAATTTCAGCTCCCAGTCGGCGGCGGACGACACCGCGACGGCGCCCGGCGCGTGCACGCGGTGGCCTTCGGTCTCGTTGCCCGCCGTGACAGGGCCGAGCTGGAAGGGAACAATCTCGCCATCGAGGAGGCAAACGATGCGGCGCAGCGGGCGGACCCAGGTGAATTCGCCGCCGGAACCCCAGCGCATGGATTTCGGCCAGGGCAGTTTCGCCAGCGCCGCCGGGAGCCCGGAGAAAATCAATTCGCGCGCGGACATGGCCGGCACGCTCTTGTTCAGCACCCAGAAATCGCCGTCCTGAACCAGCTGGTCTTTGGTTGCATTATGCTTGCGCAGGAAGCCGGCCAGCGCCTGCTCCGGCGCGCTCGCCCGAGGGCCGCGTTCGGAAAGTTGCGCGGCCGGCACTTCCGCCGCCACGTGCAGGCGCAAGGCCAGCCGGCGCGGGCCGTAATAAATCTGCGCGGCGGCAGGTTTCAAAGGCGCGAGGCTTTCCGCAACCAGGGCGGCAAGCTGGGACGCCGCCTGCGCCTGCATCCGGGCGGGGATCTCTTCCGAAAAAAGTTCCAGGAAAAACTCAAGCATTCTCTTCGCCCGTCAACCAGATTTCCGCGCATGCCTTCGCCAGGTTTCTCACCCGGCCGATATAGGCGGCGCGCTCGGCCACCGAGATCACGCCGCGCGCATCCAGCAGGTTGAAGGCGTGGCTCGCCTTGATGCACTGATCATAAGCCGGCTGCGCCACGCGCTCCGCCACCAGGGCGGCGCATTCGCGCTCGGCATCCTCGAAATGCCGGATGAGCATCGCGGTATCGGCCAGCTCGAAATTATATTTGCTGTAATCGCGCTCGGCGCGGCGGAAAATATCCCCATAGGTCACGCCGGCGCCATTGAAATCGAGATCGTACACGTTCTCGACGCCCTGCACATACATCGCCAGCCGCTCCAGCCCGTAAGTGAGCTCTGCCGAGGGGGCGACGCAGGCAATGCCGCCGACCTGCTGGAAATAGGTGAACTGCGTCACCTCCATGCCGTCGCACCACACTTCCCAGCCCAGCCCCCAGGCGCCGAGCGTGGGGCTTTCCCAGTCATCCTCGACGAAGCGTATATCATGACGCTTGCGGTCGATGCCGATGGCGTCATAGCTCTCCAGCAGCAGATCCTGGATGTTGTCCGGGCTCGGCTTCAGCAGCGCCTGATACTGGTAATAATGCTGCAGCCGGTTCGGATTCTCGCCATAACGCCCATCCGACGGCCGGCGTGAAGGCTGCACATAGGCCGCGCGCCATGGCTTGGGCCCCAAAGCGCGCAAAGTGGTGGCGGGGTGAAAGGTGCCGGCCCCCATTTCCACGTCATAGGGCTGCAGGATCACACAGCCCTGGCGCGCCCAGAAATTGTGCAGGGTCAGGATGATATCCTGAAAACTTTTGGCAGATTTCTTGCTGGTGTGGCTTGTCATGAACCGTGTAATACTGATTGAAACGTAATGCATTGCAGCAATACGGCCCTGGACGACCGAGAGCAACCACCGCAAGCTCGACGTCCCGACGAGAAGTGAGGAAGCGCCGCGTATGAGGAAATTGATCCGCCCGCGCGCGGAAGACTGGATGGGGCTCTCACTGCTCGCGCTGATCGGCGGCGGCATGTTTGCATTCCGCAAGCTTGCGGTCGTGCCGCTCATGGCCATCGGCCTGTGTAGCGCCGCGAACGCGCCGGTATTCTGCGCGCACCGCGCCGCCTTGATGTGGCTGCAATATCAGCAGGCGTTCGGCTGGGCGGCACTGCTCTGCGGCTCGGTCGGTTTCGCTTTCGGCCGGCGCTGGCCGGGCATGCTGGCGATCGCCGTCGGCATCACCGCGGTGATGCAGTACAACGCCGCCACCGGCATCATCGGTCTGGCGCTCGGCCTGGTGGCCGCGATCGGCCTGCTCAACGGCCGCTCGAAACGGGACAGTTTGGCCCGCGCCGCCTTCACCGCCACCGGCCCGGAGTAACAAAAAGTTTTTGCGCCGCTTTTTTCAAAAAGCGGCCCTTTTCTCATCCTCAGCCGAGCCCGAGCCTGCCCATGGCGAGGAATTTTTCACGGCGGCGGGCGCGCAGCGATTCCGGGGCCAGGAATTTGAGCGGCTCCAGGGCCTGGGCGAGGGCGTTGCCGAGATTGGCGATCGCTGTTTCCGGGTCGCGATGGGCGCCGCCAAGCGGCTCGGCCACCACCTCGTCGATCAACCCCAGCCGGCGCAGATCCTGCGCGGTGAGGCGCATCGCCTCGGCCGCCACCGGCGCCTGCGCGGCGTCGCGCCACAGGATCGAGGCGCAGCCCTCGGGCGAGATCACCGAATAGATCGCATGCTCCATCATCAGCACGGCGTTGCCGGCGGCGAGCGCGATGGCGCCGCCGGACCCGCCCTCGCCGATGATCGTTGCGATCAGCGGCACCGGCGCCGACAGGCACGCCTCGATGCCGCGGGCGATGGCCTCGGCCTGGCCACGCGCCTCGGCCTCGATGCCGGGGAACGCCCCGGACGTATCCACGAAGGTCAGGATCGGCAGATTGAAGCGTCCGGCCAGTTCCATCAGCCGCCGCGCCTTGCGGTAGCCCTCGGGCTTGGCCATGCCGAAATTATATTTAATGCGGCTCTCGGTATCGGTGCCCTTCTCGGTGCCGATCACCATCACCGGCTGCCCGCGAAAACGACCCATGCCGCCGATGATCGCGGCATCGTCGGCAAAGGCGCGGTCACCGGCCAGCGGCGTGAAATCGGTGATCAGCGCGGCGATGACCCGCGCCGCCTTCGGCCGCTCCGCATGCCTTGCCACCAAAGTCTTCTGCCACGGGGTTAGCCTGGCGTAGAGGGTGCGCAGCTGGCTGTCGGCCTTGGCCGAAAGCCGCGCCACCTCGTCGGCAATGTTGATCTCGCCGGGAGACGACATGCGCCGCAATTCCTCGATCTTGCTTTCGAGCTCGGCGACGGGTTTTTCGAATTCCAGAAATTGGCGCATGGGTCCCGGCGTTTAGCACATATCTTCGCGGAAGGAAGCCGCCCGGCCCCGCTAACGCGGCGGCGGGAGCGACTGCGCCTGAACCGGCTGCGCCGCATCCGGCCGCGGTTGAATCGGCGCGGACGGATCGGTTTGGGCCGGCGGCGCCTCCACCGGAGCGGCCTGTGCAGCCCGCTCCGGGCGGGCCTCAGCCTGCGCCTGCCCGCGCTCCCACGGCGGCGGGCCGAGATCGACCTGCTTGGGCGTGGTGTTGCTCGAGGTCATGGCGCCCGCCCCGGCGCCGATGCCGGCCCCGACCACAACACCGATCGGCCCGCCGACCAGGCCGATGACCGCACCGGTGGCGGCACCGCCCGCAGCACCTCCGGAAAGCCGCCCGGTCCCGGAGCCGCACCCCGCCAGCAGCAGGGCCAGACCAGTGACTAGAATCCCGCTCCGCATCGCACTCTCCTCATTTGCCGCTCCCTTTTCCCAAACCGTGGCCGCGCCGGGCAAGCGCTATCACGTCCGGCGCGCCGACCGGCACAATGCCGGCGATCGGACGCCCGAAAGTTAGGCCGGAGCCTTCCTCAGGGCGATGAATGGGCTAAATGCAAATGTCAGCGGCCGCCCGACAACGCGGCCGTGCACCACCGACCAACAGAGGCTGCTTTCCCAAGGAGACCGACATGTCAGATTTGCTGCACACCCGGTTCGCTCTGTCCAAACCAAGCTGGTTCGACGATTTCAAAGCCTTCATCCTGCGCGGCAACGTCGTCGATCTGGCCGTCGGCGTGGTGATCGGGGCCGCCTTTACCGGCATCGTCAACAGCCTGGTCAGAGACCTCATCACCCCGCTCCTCGGCCTGCTCACCGGCGGCGTGGATTTTTCCAATCATTTCATCACGCTGCGGGGCGCGGTGGAGCCGACCCTGGCGGAAGCGCAGAAGGCCGGCGCCGTAACCGTCAATTACGGCGTGTTCCTGAACGCGGTCATCAATTTCCTGATCATCGCCGCAGCGATCTTCTGGATGGTCCGGCTGCTCCAGAAGCTCTACAAGGCGCCGCCGCCCGCCGACGTGGCGCCCACGCCGACGGAAGCCCTGCTCACAGAAATTCGCGACCTGCTCAAGACCAGCCGCCCCTGATCCCGGCGCCGTGCCCCCAGCCACGCGGTTCGACGCAACGAGCTGAAATGGAGACAGAAATTCGGGCCAACGCGCGCATCGTGACGATGCGCGCGTTGGCCCGCCGGGCGGCATCGGCGCGGCGCAACCTAAAGGCGATAAATTTCGGCGATATATTCTTAATTTTTGCACGCGACACGCGATTCTAGCGCAAAATGATTGACGCCCACCCCTCCGAGTTGTATCGTTGCATTAACAAAACGGAGGCTGATGTGAAAATTCTCTCTTTTGAAGCAATATCCAACAAAAAAGACCCGTTGACCCCGTTCCTGCGTTCACGTCTGGCCGTCGTCGATGAGACACACGACGTGGACGAGGCGCTCGATCTGGTGAAGTTCTATGAGTACGACGTAATCCTGCTGCGCTTGTCCGAGCAGCGGATGGGCGAACTCGACCTCGTGCGGAATCTGCGCCAGACCCGCGTGCGCGCGCCACTGGTCGCGATCACCCGCAATATGACCGAAGCCGCACGCTTGCGCGTGCTCCAGACCGGGGCGGACGATCTGATCGTCGACGCATTGTCGCACGAAGAAATTTTCATGAAAGTGCAAAATCTGGTTCGCCGCAGCCACGGCTTCCAGGACAACGCGCTGCGCATCGGCGCCGTCGAAATCAACATGAACGCGAAAAAGATCTACGCCAACGGCAAGCCGGTCACGCTCACCAAAAAAGAGTATCAGATCGTGGAAATCCTCGCTTTGCGCAAAGGCGCGGTCCTCAGCAAGGAAGTGATCCTCGACCATCTCTATGGCGGGCTCGACGAACCGAACCCGAAAATCATCGACGTCTTCATCTGCAAGATCCGTAAGAAGCTGCAATCGCTCGGCGTCGACGATTTCATCGAGACCAATTGGGGCCGCGGCTATATGGTGATCGACCATCAACCGGATGCCAGACGCGAAAAGGCGCGTCATCCCCTGCCGGCGCCCCAACCGCTTCGGGCCATCGCCTAGGCACCGTCCCGCAAGCCTTCCAGCCCCGCCCGGCCTGGCAATCCCTGTGTGCCGGCGCGCCTGAAGGATCGCCGCGCGGCGGCCCGGCAGCCTCGCGACCGGAGGCGCCGAGTGCCCCAAAAATTCGGCCTCCGCTATGAGTTTTTAACGTATCACATCGAAACAAAACTGCCCTAAGTCCGCTTCGGCTTTCACGGAAAGCTTGATGCATCGCACGTGCCGCGAACCTGGGCGACCGAGGTACAGCAACGACGAGACGCATCCTGGTAGGTCGAGGGTCGGTCCGCAGGACCGGGATCAATTGGGAGACGGCTATGTTGGTTGACCGGACGTTATCGATGCGAAGTCCGCGCATATCCGAGACACCGCGGCACAGCCTGAGCTGACGCGCGGCTGTTCCCATATTCTAGACATGTCGCGGCCTGGCACCGGCCGGCCGAGGGTTTGCGAGGATTTTTTGCCATGAGCCTGATTCAGAAATACGAAACCGTGCGTCCGCCGCACCATTTCATCTCGCTTCGACCCGACACCGCGAGCGCGCGGCCTTGCGTCGCCGACATGGTGAAATGGCTCCGCCCCGAAGTACCTTTGCACTGCCTGCGCCCGGAGGTGATCGCCGCCACCTCCGCCGCCTTCATCGCCGCCTTCCCCGGCGACGTGCTCTATGCGGTGAAATGCAACCCGGAGCCGGCGGTCCTGCGCGCCGTCTGGGCCGGCGGAGTTCGGCATTTCGACTGCGCCTCGATCTCCGAGGTCACGCTGGTACGCCGCCTGTTTCCCGACGCGGACATTCATTTCATGCACCCGGTCAAGGGCCGCGCGGCGATCCGCGAAGCCTGGCTGGTCCACGGCGTCCGCGATTTCGTGCTGGATTCCGCGGCCGAATTGCAGAAAATCCTTGAGATCACCGGCGAATGCACGACCTCGGGCCGGCCGGGCCTGTTCGTGCGCCTGGCCCTGCCCGCAACCAAGGCAGCGATCGATCTCTCCAGCAAGTTCGGCGCCTCGCTCGACAGCGCGGTCGCGCTGCTGCAGGCGGCGCGGCCGGTGGCCGGCCGGCTCGGCATCGCCTTCCATGTCGGCTCGCAATGCCTGGATCCGCTGGCCTGGCGCGACGCGATGGCCCTGGCCGGGCTGGCCATCCAGCGCGCCGGTGTGCCGGTGGATGTGATCGATGTCGGCGGCGGATTTCCGGTCGCCTATCCGGACCAAACCCCGCCGCCCCTCGGCGCTTTCATGACGGAGATCGCCGCGTCGTTCGAGCAGCTCGGCCTGCGCGGCGTGAAACTCTGGGCCGAACCCGGCCGCGCCCTGGTGGCCGGTGGCGGGTCCGTGGTGGTGCAGGTACAGCTGCGCAAACACAACATGCTGTATGTGAATGACGGCGTGTACGGCGCACTCGCCGATGCCGGGGCGCTCGGCTTCCGCTTCCCCACCAAGCTGCTCCGCGCCAACCATGAGGCCGGCGCAGCACCGCTCGCCGCGTTCGGCCTGTTCGGACCGAGCTGCGATTCTTTCGACGTGATGCGCGGCCCGTTCATGTTGCCGGACGATGTGGCCGAAGGCGACTGGATCGAAATCGGCCAGCTCGGCGCTTACGGCGCCTGCCTGCGCACGGCGTTCAACGGGTTCGACCGCGCGACGCTGGTGGAAGTGTCCGATCCGGCGATGCTGGAAACCGCCGGCTATGAGGCCGTGGAATCAGCCATCGCCCGCGCCGCCTGACACCACGCCCCCGTGAGGCCTCGGTTGTTGGCGACGCGCCGCTCGATCACCGCGGTTATCGGCCATGGCGCGCCGCCCCCATGCCTGCGCGCAGGGCCGCATGAGTCGAGCCGGCCGGGTGATGTTGGCTCACGCCATATGAATGAGCCTATTCGTCCAAGGTGAAGCCGACCTTGAGCGCCACCTGGTAATAAGCGATTTTGCCACCGGCAATTTCACCGCGAATCTGCGTTACTTCAAACCAGCGCAGATTGCGCACACTTTCGTCGCAACGGGAAATGGCGCTGCTGATCGCCTCTTCGATCCCCTCCGACGACGAGCCGACCAATTCGATTTTTTTATAAACATGTTGGGACATAGCGGATTCTCCTCGAGTTATCCGGTCGCGACAGGCAAGACAGGCCACCATGCCGGGCAGCCCCTCGAAAGACAAGAACCTGCAACTTGATTAGCTCCACACCGTTCATTTTTAAACAGAAACCCGCCACATCAAAAAATCGTGCTTCACGCATAAGTTGATTCACACCAACAACCCAGAAGACAACCAAAAATTTTCCGCACCATCACGCCAACCACCGCAAATAGAAATGTAATATTCTTCATTCGAAATAATTATCTTCGATATTTTTTCTATATAAAACCTCATCCACACTGAAGAAAAATCAAACAATAACCAGGAAGTTTTCCTTCCCGTACCCCACATGATGCACTACACACGAGAGCCCCAAGACAAGGCGACCACGCCAATGTCGCAATAAATTAACAATGCATAATAGAATATCAAGCAAAATAGCGGAAAAAATTAAAATGACTTGACCAAACGCATAGACCACAAAAGAACCTCAAAAGAATTAACGTGACATAACGTTTCGTTAGCTTTATGAAAAATTTCGGTTCCAGGTCGGGACTGATTGGTAGATAGTGACGATGATAACCCTGGATCCGAAAACGCTGCTTCTCGCCACGCTCTTGGTACTGTCGGTGATGAGCATCGCCTGTGTGCCGATCTGGCTGCAGGATCGCGGCCAGAAGGCGATTTTGTGGATCGCGGCGGCATGCTTGCTGTCTTGTCTCGGCCTGGTCAGCCGCGCACTCCTGCCCTTCCTACCCGCCATCATCATCGGCAATGCGCTGGTGTTCGCCTTTTATGGGGCCATCTGGACCGGCTGCCGTACCCTGCGCATGCGCCCGGCCCGCTTCGACGTGGCCCTGGCACCTATCGTGACCTGGGGCGTGGTGTGCCTGACCCCTCAGCTCCGCGACAACATGGATTTGCGCATCGGCATCTCGGGGCTCTACGTCGTGACACTCATTCTCTTGACCATGCGCGAGATCTGGCTGATGCGCCTGGGCGCGCTCGGCATCCGCGGCTGGCTGCTGGGCCTGTACGCGCTCCAGGCTTTGATGGCCGTGAGCCGCGTCCGGATGGACCTTGGCAACGCCCATTCGGGCAACCCGCCCTTCCTGCACATGCCGGGCGCCGTACCGGTTATGATCGATGTCCTCGTCTTCACCATCCTGCTCGGCCTGGGCCTGATCGCGCTGAGCAAGGAAGTCTCCGATCGGCGGCACCATTTGGCGGCGCGCAGCGACTTCATGACCGGGGTCGCCAACCGGCGGCATTTCGAGGAAAGCCTGCATCGGCATTTCGACCGGGCCGTCAAAAATGGCCGCACCCTGGCGCTGATCATGATCGATGCCGACGATTTCAAAGGCTATAACGACCTCTACGGCCATCCGGCGGGGGACAAGTGCCTGCGGGCGCTGTCCAACGTGTTTCTGGCGACCTGCCGGCCGGGCGACATGGTCGGCCGCTATGGCGGCGAGGAATTCGCCATTCTGCTGCCCAACACCGGCGCCCGCGCGGCGCACGTGGTCGCCACGCGCCTGCTGACGGCCGTGCGCGACCTGCGGCTGAGGCATGCCAGGCGGCCGAACGGTTTCGTCACCGTCAGCGTGGGTGTCGCCTGGCTGACGCCGGAGGCCGACCAGATGACCGCAACCGCGCTCCTGGAAGCCGCCGACCGGGCCTTGTACCGCGCCAAAAAAGAGGGGCGCGACCGGGCCTGCCACGCGGCGGATTTCCAGGAGCGTCCGGAACTGCTCCCCGCCAGCCCCTGACCTGCCGCGGCCCGCGGCCGATGGATCGCCCTACGCAATTGTGCGAAACGGGGGCCGATGCTGGTCACCGAGCTCCCCTGGCGCGCCCCCCTCGACAGCTTCGCCGCCTGCGCCGGCGAGCCTTATGTGGCGTTTCTCGACAGCGCGGCCACGAACGATCCGCGCGCCAGCATCTCCTATCTCTGCCTGGATCCGGTCTCGATCCTCAGCCTCCCCGCCGGGTCCGGCGACCCCTTCATCCCCCTCGCCGCCTGGCTGGACCGCCACCGCCCGGCGCGCCCCCTGGCCACCGCGCCACTGCCTTTCATCGGCGGCGCGGTCGGGTTCCTCAGCTATGAGCTCGGCGTCGCCGCGGCGGGCATCGCCACCCGCCATCCGCGCATGGCGGGCCTGCCCGATGCCTGGTTCGGCCTGTACGACACCGTGCTGGGCTTCGACCATCGCAGCCGCCGCCTCTGGTTCATCGGCCATGACCGGCCGGGCGCGCCCGCCGCCCAGCGCCTCGCGGCACTCGCGGCACGACTGGCGCGACCGGCGAAACTGCCGCCGGCCGTGGCGCTGGACTGGCAGCCGGAATGGACCGAAGCCGGCTATCGCGCGCGGGTCGAGCAAGTGCGGGCCTATATCGGCGCCGGCGATATTTTTCAGGCCAATCTCACGCACCGCTTCCGGGCGCGCCGCCCCGCACAATTTTCCGCCGCCGGGCTTTATGCCGCGCTGCGCCGCCGCAGCCCTGCGCCGTTCGCCAGTTTTCTGAGCTGCGACGACGACGTGGCGATCATCAGCGCCTCGCCCGAGGCCTTTCTCAGCCTTGCCCCGGACGGGAGGGTCGAAACCCGGCCGATCAAGGGCACGATTCGCCGCGGTGCGACCCCGGACGAGGACGAAGCCTTGGGCCAGGAACTCAGCCGATCGCCCAAAGACCGCGCGGAGAACCTGATGATCGCGGATCTCATGCGCAACGATCTCGGCCGCGTCTGCGCCACCGGCAGCGTGAAAGTCACGTCGCTCTGCGCGCTGGAGCGTTTCGCCAGCGCCCAGCATCTGGTGTCGGTCGTCGAAGGCCGGCTCAAGCCCGGCCTCGGCGCCATCGATCTGCTCCGGGCCAGCTTTCCCGCCGGGTCGATCACCGGCGCGCCGAAATATCGCGCCATGCAGATCATCGACGAAATCGAAACCGCCGCCCGCGGCGCCTATTGCGGCACGCTCGCCTGGCTCGGCTTCGACGGCGCAATGGGCAGCTCGGTGATGATCCGCAGCATCGTTGCCACCAAGGAGGCCCTGTTCGCCCAGGCCGGCGGTGGGATTGTGTGGGACAGCGACCCCGCGGCCGAATATGCGGAAATGCGGCTGAAAGCGGCGCCCTTGCTGGCGGCTGGCAACGAATGAAAGAAAGCAGCCGCTTTTTGAAAAAAGCGGCACCAAAAACTTTTGTTTGTGCTGGGCCATGGGCTGTGTCGGGGCCAACGCCCATGGCCCAGCATAATAAAGTTTTTTTGCTACTTTTTGTTCACAAAAAGTAGTGCTTGCTTCCCTTGCCTGCTGTTCCCTCCCAACCGCATGATCGGTCTCATGCAACCATGCCCCAAAATCTGGCTGAACGGCGCGCTGGTCTCAGCCGAGGCAGCGCGGATCGACCCGGCCGATCGCGGCCTGCTGCTGGGTGACGGGCTGTTTGAAACGCTGCGCGTGGCGGACGGCGCCCCCCGGCACGCGGCGCGACATTTCGCCCGGCTCCAGGAGGGTGCAGAGCTGCTGCGCCTTAAGCTGCCGGATGCGGATGAATTGCACCGCGCTCTGGAAGCGGTCATTGCCGCGCAGGGACTGATCGAGGGGAGCTTACGGCTGACGGTGACACGCGGCCCCGGACCGCGTGGCGTGCTGCCCCCCCGCGCGCCACACCCCACCGTGCTGGTCACCGCCGCCCCCCTGGCCCCGCCCGCCGGCCCCGCTGAAATCGTCATCGCCCGGGGCATCGCGCGGGATGAAAGCTCCCCCCTCTCCCGGATCAAATCGCTGAACTATCTGCCCTTCATTCTCGCCCGGATCGAGGCGGAGGAACGGGGTGCGGCGGATGCGCTGCTGCTCAACCAGGCCGGCCTCGTGGCGGAATCGAGCGCCGCCACGATTTTCCTCCGCCGCCGGGGCGAATGGCTGACACCGCGACTTGAAGACGGCGCGCTGCCGGGCATCCGCCGCGCCATGCTGCTCGAAGCCGGGCTGGTGCGCGAGGCGGCGCTGCCCATACCATGGCTGTTCGAAGCCGAAGCGCTCTGCCTGGGCAATGCCTTGAGCCTGCGTCCGGTGAGGTCCCTCGATGGCCAGACCGTCGGCGGCGAGACAGGTTTCGCGGCATTCGCGGCCGCGAACCGGACCGTGGGGTTCGACTGAAGTAAGCAGCCGCTTTTTAAAAAAAGCGGCGCAAAAATTATGGGGCTGTCCCAGATCCTGAGCGGATCTAGGATGGTTTTATGGACCTAAGGTACTGTCGTTTAACGGAAAAACAGCAAGATCGTCTGGCTGA
>Ga0310813_10000217_pt1 | contig 42191 bp, 40 predicted proteins | sample YN3metagenome_FD_203086 | JGI IMG/M metagenome (GOLD analysis project Ga0310813, IMG submission 203086) | Soil microbial communities from experimental microcosm in Duke University, North Carolina, United States - YN3 | ecosystem: Engineered > Artificial ecosystem > Soil microcosm > Unclassified...
AGCGGATAGCGCAGCGAGAAGTCCTGCACCATACGCACAAGGGCGTCGTAGACCGACTGATCGCCGTGCGGGTGATACTTGCCCAACACATCGCCGACCACCGTCGCTGATTTCTTGTACGGCCGTCCTGGAACGAGCCCAGTGTCGAACATCGAGTACAGCACTCGGCGGTGCACGGGCTTCAGTCCGTCGCGCACATCGGGCAAGGCGCGCGACACGATGACGCTCATCGAGTAGTTGATGAACGACTCTTTGATCTCGTCGTCGATGAGGCGCGGAAGGATGCGTTCGCGGTTGTTCGGAGCGGTCATGTAGGGGTAACCATCGAGGGGGCGGGGAGACCTCTCAATTTAACCCGAAAACGCCCTTCAATGCAACCGTTTGCTACGGTCGCAAGTCGTTTATTTCCAAGATTTTATGTGGTCGGATTTGGCCAGCATTTTCTGGGCGAACAAAGCCCGTAAATCCGCCGGTCAATCACCTTGGTTGAGTTCGGTTATTTATCGAAGCAGCCCCGACATCGTTCGAAGCGAATTCGGACCTTCAAAACGCCTCATGGCCGAGCAGGGCCGCCGCGCCAACGCGCACGAGGGGAACGACCGACGACTACTCTGGCGACGCCGGCGGCGCTGAGCGCGGCGGTGTGTGGCGGAGACGGTCGGCCTCTTCCTCGGCATCCATCTCCGCCTCCGCGGCCTCTTCCTCGAGCCGCTCGCGGGCCATCGACTCGGCGCGCTCGCGACGATAGCGCTCATACCATTGGCGGGTGATCTCGCCCGCCAGCTCCCGATTCCCCAAGCCGAAAGACAACGCCAACGCCAACGCGATCGCGCCGAACAGGATCGCGAACGCCGTCGTCACGATGTCCGTCGCGATCCCGAGCTCTTGGAGTGCCATGAACACAGCGAGCAGAATCACGCCACCGCGGCCGAGACGGGCGAGCGCGCGACCGCCATGGACGGCGCCTGCCGACGCCGCGATGAGGCCCTCGACGAAGCCGCCTAGCACGATCCCGACGAGGATGATGACGATCGCCGCGATGACGCTCGGGATGTAGCTCACGAGCGTCGACACCACGTTGGCGAGCGAGTCGAGTCCCAGCGCGTTCGCCGCGAGGAGAATCACGGTGAACATCACGAGCCAGAAGACCAGATTCGCCAAGACGCGCGTCGGGTTGACATGCGTTCCCGATCGCTCGACCGCTTGAATTACACCGCCGCGCGCCAACAAATGGTTGAGGCGAATGCGACGTAGACCGCGTTCGGTGAGCTTCTCGAGCACCTTCGCCAGGAGATAGCCGGCGAAGACGATGACGAGCGCGCCGATCAGTGCGGGGAGCGTTTGTCCGAACACCTGCGCGACGCTCGTCTGGAGACGATCGCTGAAGTTCGCGGTATCTGGCTGTTGCATCGACGTTGAATCTACGCGGCCTGGCCGGAGCGGGTAATCGGCGTCAGTTCCGCGTGCCGCGTTTCAGATCGAAGATCACGCTCCGCTTGCACGTCGGGCAAATCAACCACTCTCGTTTGCGGGCATACCCGAGACCGAACGAGCCGCCGCCGATCGATCGCGCCGTCATTACTGTCCCGTCGCGCGGGCACGCAGGTTGTTGGCCGGCGCCGTACTGCTCCCGGATGTCCCGCTCCTCCCGCGGCTCGTAGCGCGCCGTCTCTTCCGTCATGAAACTTTGATCACGACTTTGCCAAAGTGCTCCCCACCCGCGAGCCGTTCGAACGCCGCGCGGCCGTCGTCGAGCGAATAGACCGAATCGACGGGAGGGATGAGCCGCCCGGCACGAAGCTCGTCGACCACCGCGTCGAACTCGGCGTCGTTGCCCATCGTCGAACCCATGATCGTCCACTGGTTCCAGAACAATCGACGAACGTCTGTCTCGACGATGGGACCGGACGTCGCGCCGCAAGTGACCAGTCGGCCGCGACGGCCCAGTGCGAACAGCGACTGCGCCCATACCGCCTGGCCGACGTTGTCGACGACGACGTCGACGCCGCGCTTGCCCGTTCGCTCGCGAACCGCGCGCCCGACGTCGACTTGGTTGCGATTCAGCACGACGTCGGCCCCCAATGCTTTCGCGCGCTCGAGCTTTTCGTCGCTACGGGAGACGGCCCACACGCGGGCGCCGATCTGTCTGCAGATCTGGAGCGTGGCAAGCGCGACGCCGCCGCTGATTCCCCAGATCAGCACTTCTTCGCCGGCTTCCACGCGCGCGCGCGACACGACCATTCGCCAAGCAGTCAACGTCGCGAGCGTAAATGCCGCGCCGATGTCCGTCGCGACAGACGCGGGGATCGTGCGAACGTTCACGGCGGGCACGACGACATACTCCGCCGCTGTACCGGGAAAGTGCTCGCCCAGAATGCCGAAGCGCGGACAGAGCGGCTGCTCGCCATCGCGGCAGTACTCGCAGGTTCGGTCGCTCAGCCCGGGATTGACGACGACGTAGTCGCCGACAGCGACCGTCTTCACGTCGGGCCCGACGGCGTCGATGATTCCGCACGCGTCGGAGGCAACCGGCCACGGCGGCTTGATCGTGACCCCTGGAAGGCCGCCGAGCATGAACAGATCGAGATGGTTCAGCGCCGCGGACCGCACGCGTACGCGCACGTCCGCCGAACCGCGAAGCTCTGGCACGGGGAGGTCGTCACGTAACTCGAGCGCATCGAGTCCGCCGTGACTGGAGATCGTCAGTGCGCGCACTTGGATCGGGTTATATTCCGGCCGTCTGGGGGGGAAGTTAGCCTACCGTCTCGGGTTAGTGTGAATGACGTCCATCAAAGTCCCGCCGCTCGGTGAGTCGATCGTGGAGGCCACCGTATCGCGCTGGCTGAAAAAAGAAGGTGACGCCGTCGCTCCCGGCGACACGCTCGTGGAGCTGGAGACGGACAAGATTACGGTCGAAGTGCCGGCCATGAATGGCGGCGTGCTGACCAAGCGCGCCCATGCCGAAGGAGACGTCGTCCACGTCGACGACTTGCTCGCTGAGATCGACGAAAGCGCGACGGCCGCGGCCCAGCCCGTGGCGCCAAAGACCGCTCCGGCGGCGGCGCCCGCGCCGCCTCGCAATCAGCCGCAATCAACGCCTGTGGTCCCTCCGCCTCCCCCGCCGCCGGCCGCCGCCTCGTCCGTCGAGGTCCGCGCCGGCCCAGCCGCGCAAAAGACGGCCGGCGAGATGGGGGTGGACCTGTCGCGCGTTCAGGGGACCGGACGTGGCGGCGTGATCAGCAAGCCCGACGTACTCGAAGCGGCCGCGAGCACCCAGCGTCCGGCGACTGCCGCGCCTCCGTCGGCGCAGCCCGCGGTTTCGCCAACTCAGGCGCCGGCTCCCGCTCCGCGGCCGGCACCGCCGACGGCCGACGGCCAACGGGAGACGCGCGAGAAGATGTCGACGCGGCGAAAGCGTATCGCCGAGCATCTCCTCGAGTCGCAGCACGCCACGGCCCACCTGACGACGTTCAACGAGATCGACATGACGGCCGTCAGCGCGGTCCGCGAGCGGCTCAAGGAGCGCGTCGAGAAGGAGCACGGGGTGAAGCTCTCGTTCATGCCGTTCTTCGTGAAAGCGGCGTGCATGGCGCTCAAGACGTATCCGGTCGTCAACGCACAGATCGACGGCGACGCGATCGTCTACAAGCACTACGTGAACATGGGCATCGCGGTCGCGTCGGACGCGGGGCTCGTCGTACCGAACATCAAGGACGCCGACCGACGCGGCATGATCGACATCTCGCGCGAGATCGGCGCGGTCGCCAAGCGGGCGCGTGACGGCAAGCTGACGATGGACGATCTCACCGGCGGCACGTTTACGATCACGAACGGCGGTGTGTTCGGCTCGTTGATCTCGACGCCGATCATCAACTTCCCGCAAGTCGGCATCCTCGGGCTGCACAAAATTCAGGAACGGCCGATGGCGGTTGGCGGCAAGGTCGAGATTCGCCCGATGATGTACGTCGCGCTTTCGTACGACCACCGAATCATCGATGGTCAACAGGCCGTGCTCTTCCTCGTTCGTGTGAAGGAGCTGATGGAAGATCCGGCGTCAATGCTGATCGATTGATGTGACGGCCCGCCGCGGACTGAGCGGCGGGCATTTTTCTCTCGACATGGAACCCGCAAACAGTAATTCCCCGATCTCAGTGGACGTCGTCATCATCGGCGGCGGACCCGGTGGCTACGTCGGCGCGATTCGCGCGGCGCAGCTCGGACTTTCGACCGTGTGCGTCGAGATGGACAAGACGCTCGGCGGCACGTGCGTGAACGTCGGATGCATTCCATCCAAGGCGTTGCTGACGTCCTCCGAGCATTACGAATTCGCGCAGCATGCCGCGGCGGCGCACGGAATCGGTATCGGCTCGTTGACGCTGGACCTCGCGACGATGTTGCAGCGGAAGGACGAGGTCGTGGCGCAGAACACGCGCGGAATCGAGTTTCTGTTCCGGAAGAACAAGATCACGTGGGCGAAGGGGCGAGGGACGCTGCGGCCGGGGAATATCGTGGAGGTCGAGGAGGTTGGGAGCGCGGGGGGCCCCCCCGCGAAAAAAATCGCCGCCTACCAGGCAAAAGACGTCATCATTGCCACCGGCTCCGTACCAATCCAACTCCCTTTCCTCAAATTCGACGAGCACCGCGTCCTCTCCAACATCGGCGCCCTCACCATCCCGCAGGTCCCGAAACACCTCATCGTCATCGGCGGTGGCGTCATCGGCCTCGAGCTCGGCTCCGTCTGGAAACGACTCGGCGCCGCTGTCACCGTCGTCGAGCTGATGCCGACGATCCTGCCGGGGATGGACGCTGACGTGATCAAGGAAGCGGACCGCACGCTGCGAAAACAGGGACTCGACATCCGCACCAGCACACGCGTCACCAACGGCGGCGTCACCGAGAACGGCGTGTTCGTCGAAGTCGAGCACGACGGAAAAACCGAGCGTCTCGAGGGCGATCATGTCCTCGTCTCCGTCGGCCGACGTCCCGCCACGACGGGCATCGACGCCGCCGCGCTCGGCCTCGACCTCGGCAAGCGCGGAGAGATCCTCGTCGACGATCAGATGCGCACCAACCTCCCGCACGTCTACGCGATCGGCGACTGTGTTCCCGGACCCATGCTCGCGCACAAAGCCGAGGAAGAAGGCGTCATCGCCGCCGAGGTGATCGCCGGCAAGCGGGTGCACATGCACTACAAGTCGATCCCCAACGTCGTCTACACCTGGCCGGAAATCGCCTCGGTCGGACTCACCGAAACGCAGGTCAAGGAAAGCGGCCGCGCTTACAAAACGGGCCGCTTCCCTTTTTCCGCCAACGGACGCGCGCGTTCACTCGGCGACGCCACGGGCTTCGTGAAGTTCGTTGCCGACGCGAAGACCGACGAGATCCTCGGCGCGCACATGATCGGACCGAACGTCTCGGAGCTCATTGCCGAAGTGGTGCTGGGCCTCGAGTATCGCGCGTCGGCCGACGACATCGGTGAGACCGTGCACGCCCACCCGACGCTTTCCGAAGTCACAAAGGAAGCGGCCCTGGCGACACTCGGGCGGGCGCTGCAAATCTGAGTCGTGACCGGCTACTTCGCGCTCGATCCCAGGCCGCTCCAACCCGAAGACTCCCAAGCGACCCGCGTGCTGCTCATGGGCGCGCTTGGGATCACGCCGTACATCGATCGGGCGCTCGAGGTGTTGGAGCTCGCCGAGCGGGGAAATGATCCCGAGCACCGTGCCCTGGTCATCGCGCGCGACGGTACCGTTGCCGCGCTCGCGCTGTTCGGGACGATTGCCGGCACGGCTCGCGGGGCCCGCGTGCACATGGCGGTGCTCGCGCCCGGCGTCGATCTCGAGGATGTCGGCATGCGTCTCATGGACGCAGTGGCGGGGGCGACGCGCGGTTCCGGCGCCGACTTTCTGCTCGCTGAAATGCCTGACGACCCCGCCCTCGGAACCACGCTGGCGCTGCTGCGACAGCATGGCTTCCGGGACGAGGCCCGCGTTCCTGATTTCTTTCGCGACGGCGTGGCGCTGACCTTCCTTCGCCGCGCCCTGTAGCGTTTAGAGTCCGCCGCTCCGTCCGCGCATCATCGCGGACATGTCGACGTAGCCATCGGGAATCTCGAACAGGCTCGCCGCAACCGGCGCGCGCTCCACCGACGTCACTTCCATCGACGTGCTGCCGTCATCCGCGACGACCTTGAGCGGAAACGCCGGGCGATCGCCGAAGGCCTTGGCCCAGGCGGGCTGTCCGCCGCCACCGCCGCGGCGACCCATGCCACCGCTCATGTCGGGGAGCATGAACCGGCCGAGGCTCGACGTGATGCACGCCTTGACCCCCTTCCCGTTCTCGTCCGTGATCTGGTAATCGTCGCACGACAGGCCGGCGATCTTCTGGGTCGTGCCGAGTTTCTTGATGTCGGCCTTCGACGTCGAGGCGTCGCTGCGCACCTTCGAAAGATCGACGATCATTTTCATGCCTTTCGCGTCGGGCATTCCGGCCATCGCGCCCATTCCGGGAGGCATCGGCATGAGCGTCGTGACCGTTTGCGTCTTCGGATCCATGATCGCGCGAACTTCCTGCCCCGCCATCGGTCCGGCGTTGGCGGGCAGGGTGATGATCGTGACCTGCTGATCGCCCTTGATGGCGACCCGCATCATCATCCCCTCGGCGGCGGGGCCAGTGCCCGTCATCTTCATGTTGACCGTTCCCTCGAACTGCTGGGCGGCAAGCGGAGCGGCCGCGGCCAGCGGGAGAAGGACGGAGGCGAGCATTCGTCGCATGAGCGGTAACCTCGAAAGTGCGAAAGAGAGTTTGTGAATCCTACATCATTTCCGGCGGCCCGTTCCGGCTTGCACCGGAGCGTTCTTCAGGAACCGGTCGTACCAGGCCACGTAACGTTGCAGCCTGTCGTAGTTGAAGCTGGGAATCGAAAGACCGTGATGCTGGTTAGGATAGACGATCAACTGGGTCGGGACGTTTAAGCTGCGTAGCGCCTGGTACATCTGCTCCCCACCGATCACTGGGACGTTGAAGTCCTTGTCGCCGCCCATGAACAGCGTCGGCGTCGAAATCCGGTCGGCGTGGAAAAATGGATACGACAGCTTGATCCAGAGGTCCTGCGACTTCCACGGCGCCCCCAACTCGTGCTCGTACTGGTAGATGTACTGGTCCGATCCGTACATCGAGAGCTGGAGCGCGCTGCCCGCCCCCGAGATCGCCGCCTTGAACCGGTTGGTCGTGGCAATGGTGTAGTCGGTGAGGATCCCGCCATAGCTCCAACCGCCGATGCCCAGCCGGTCGGGATCGGCAACGCCGATCGAGACGACGTAGTCGACCCCGCCCAGGAGATCCACCACTTCCTTGTTACCCCAGTCCGCGAAAATGGCCTGCTGATATTTCTCACCCCGGCCGTTGCTCCCACGATAGTTCACGTTGAGCACGGCATAGCCGTTGGCGGCGAACAGCTCGCGTTCGAGACTGAATGCATGCTGATCCTGGCCGTTCGGTCCGCCGTGAATTCGAAGCAAGAGCGGGTATTTCTGACCGGCCACATATCCGATCGGCTTCACCAAAAGACCGTGCGCTTCGTTGCCGTCCTTTGCCTTGAAGCTGATGTCTTCAGTCGTGGCGAGCTGCACTTCCTTGAGCCACGCGTCGTTCTGATGGGACAGCTGCCGCAGCGCGCCGTTTTCCAACGCGAAAACCTCGGAGGGTGTGTTGGCGGTGCCGTTGAGCACCGCGACCTTTCCGTCCGCGATCATCGAGTACGCACCCAGAACGCGGCGGCCGTCGACCAACTTCTGCACCTCGCCGCCGGCGACGGGAATCCTGCCGATGTACTGCGCGCGGTCGTCGGCATACATGAAAACGATCGATTTTCCGTCGGCGGTGAATTGCGGATCGCGCACCGGACGATCGAGCGATTCCGTTAGAACGCGCGGCGTGCCGCCGGTCGCCGGAATGACGGCGAGTCTGTCCTCGTTGTAGGCGCTGAACTTCGCGTCGCTCCCCCGCAAATAGGCAAGCAGCGACCCGTCCGGACTCCACGCCAGTGGGCCGCCATCCGGACCATCGAAGTTCGTGAGCTGCTTCGGCGTCGCGCCGGCCCGCGCTTCGATGACGTAGACGTCGGAGTTGTTCGATCGATCGAGATCCCCCGCAACTCGTTTGCTCTCGAACGCAATCCACTTCCCGTCCGGCGACCAGGTCGGCTCGCCCTCGTCATAGAGACCCGGAATCAGGTTTGTCGTCTGCCGCGTCTCGAGATCGAACAGGTAGATGTGCGTGTGCGTGGAATCGAGGTAGCCGCCGGCGTCGCTCTTGAAGTGGAGACGATCGACGACGATCGGTTTCGGCTTCTTGTTCGTCGTGTCCGCGTCGGGCGCGACATCGCTCATCACGAGCGCGAGACGCTTGCTGTCCGGCGACCACTCGTATTGGCGAATACCAGTCTTCAGCTCCGTGACCCGCTTCGCCTCACCGCCCCGCCGGTCGAGCAGCCAGAGCTGACCGCCCTTCCCCGCCTGCCGCGACGAAATGAACGCCAGATATCGTCCGTCCGGACTCCAACGCGGACTGCTCTCGCCATCGGGCGACGACGTCACCTGAATGGTTTGGCTGCCGTCCCACGACGTCATCCAAATGTCCGTGTCGCTCTTGTCCTTCGCCGAATCGGTCGTGGTCACCGTGTACGCGACCCACTTCCCATCCGGTGAAAGCTGCGGGTCGTTCACGTTCTTGACGCGATACATGTCGCCGACGCGGACTGGCCGCTTGGCGACGGCGCCCTGAGCGCTCGCGATCGAAGCCAGGCCGACGATCAACGCTGCGGCGGTGGGACGGAAACGCATAGCCGTTCTCCTGCGACATTTGGAGGGAGACTCGAAGTCTGTGCAGCGCGGCATGCTCTGTCTACGGCCCGACACTGGCGCCGGTGCCATCGATCGGCCATCCTGTCGCGGCGTTCTCCGCGAACAGGTTACGATGCGACCCGCCCCCACCACTCTCTCCGCGCTTTTGCTCGCCGGCGCGGCCGCGCTCGCCTGCGGCCGCTCGACACCCGCCACCTCTCCCGCGCCCGCTCTGGGTGTCGGCCCATACGACGTCATCATCGAAAACGGCCGGATCGTCGACGGAACCGGAGCGGCCTGGTTCTACGGCGACCTGGCGATTCGCGGCGATCGCATCGCGGCCGTCGCGCCGCGCGGGACACTCCGGTCCGCCGCCGCGACAACGCGTATCGACGCGCGGGATCTCGTCGTCGCTCCCGGCTTCATCGACATCCAGGATCAATCCGGCGGCCAACTACTCCTCGGCGACGGCCGCCAGCTCGGCAAGATCACGCAGGGCGTGACGACTGGAATCCTCGGCGAGGGTGCAACGCCGGCGCCGCTCAACCCGGCGAGTCTTTGGGCGAGCGCGAACGAATTGCAAAAGCGCTTCGCCGAGCCCCATGGGTTCGACTTGTGGCTGCGCGCGATGGAAGCGCACGGCATCTCGCAGAACGTCGGGTCGTTCGTCGGCGCGGGAACGATTCGCGTGTATGGCATGGCCGAGCACATGGGCGCCGCGCGTGGTGCGGTCCTCGACTCGATGCGCGATGCGGTGCGTCGCGCCATGGAAGACGGCGCGTTCGGAATGGCCAGCGCGTTGATCTACCCGCCGAACACGTTCGCGACGACGGAAGAGCTGGTCGAAGAAGCGAAGGCGATGGCGCCCTATGGCGGTGTCTACATCACACACATGCGCTCCGAGGCGGATCGTATCCTCGAGGCGATTGATGAGGTGATTCGCATCGCCAAGGAGGCCGGGGTTCCCGGCGAGATCTATCACCTCAAGGCGGCGGGAACGCGCAACTGGCCCAAGGAAGCCCAAGTCATCGCCAAGATCGACTCGGCGCGCGCGGCGGGGATCGACATTCAGGCCAACATGTATCCCTACACCGCGGGCGCGACGGGACTCACCTCCTGTCTACCGCCCGAGTACTCCGCCGAGGGAAAACTCTTCGACAATCTCGCGAGCAAGGAGATTCGCGCGAAGATCAGACAGGAGGTGGAGCATCCGACGAGCGAGTGGGAGAACCTCTGCGAGCTCGCGTCGCCGGCCGGCGTGCTCATTACGAACCTGCGGCAGTCGCAGAACCAACAATTTGTCGGCAAGCGATTGTCGGAGATCGCCCAGATGAAGAATGTCGATTATCTCGAGGCGGCGATGGACCTCATCCTCAGCGAGCGCAGTCGCGTCGAGACGACGTACTTCCTGATGAGCGAAGACAACGTCAAGCTCCAGCTCAAGCAACCGTGGATGAAGATCGGCACCGACGCCGGCGGCCCCGATCCGGACAGCGTGCGCGCGTTGGTCCATCCCCGCACGTTCGGCAACTACCCGCGCATCCTCGGCAAGTACGTGCGTGACGAGCAGGTAATTCCGCTGGAGGATGCGGTGCGGAAGATGACGTCGGCGGTGGCGACGCGACTGTCGCTGAATGATCGCGGATTGCTCAAGCCGGGAATGTTCGCCGACGTCGTCATCTTCGATCCGAAGACGATCGCCGATCGCGCGACGTACGAGCAGCCGAAGCAGTTATCGGTCGGCGTACGCGACGTCTGGGTGAACGGCGTCCAGGTTCTCCGCGACGGAAAGCACACTGGCGCCCGGCCAGGACGCGCGCTTCGCGGCCCCGGCTACCGACCGCCTGCTTGATCTCATCTCGTGTGTTGTGTCACGGCTTACCAAGCGTCGCTTTGACTCGATCGAGGAACAATTGCTCGAAGCGCCCCGTTGAGCCGCAGGGGATCCGGTCCGAGCTGCCCGCGCTCACGTCCTGACCCATCGGCACGAACGTCGTTTGCACTGTCGTCGTGCCGTCGGGGTTTGGCGTCACCTGTGTGAGCAGCGAGATATAGATGCGGTATGTCGACGCCTTCGGGCCGGTCATCCCCGAGCCGCAGTCGACGAAATTCGCCATTGGCTGCCCGGCAAGGACGCGTGTCTTGAAGAAATTCTGATTGCCGAGCTGACGTGTTCCCGCGTTGTCCACCGTGAGCGGTATTTCCATCTCGGCATAAACGGCTTTGACGGCCAACCAGGCGTTCGACGGCGGCGCGGCGACGGTTATGACCGAGGCACGGGGACGTTCCGTGAGCAGCGTCCCGGTCTCGGCGCTCTGGAAAATGGCGGCCTGCTTCGGGGTCGTATTCTCGGCCGTGGTACCCGAGCTGGCGCAGGCGGCAACGAACACCAGCAGCAAGAGATGTTTCATAGAAGCCTCATCACGATGGCGGGCGCCGCGCGTCTTTTCGAGCGCCGCCTCGGAAGATGCGACGCGGACCAAGGTTTGAAAACCCTTACGGCACGATCTCCAGCGCAATCGGGAGAATCACGTCGAGCCAGGCGGCGTACATCGATGCCGACGGATGCAGGCCGTCCGCGGCGACGAACGATGCGTTGCCCGCCACGCGACGCGACACGGGCGTGATGTCGGCGTAACGCGCGCCGGCATGGCTAGCCTCTTCGCGATTGATCGCGTTGAATCGATCGATTGCTCGCCCGACGGCGCGCCCATCGCGGCCATTGGCGAACGGTGTTACGCCCCAATCAGGAATCGACACGACCATGACGCGCGTCGCCTTTCCACCCGCGAACGCGATGGCGCGGGCCAGCAGCGTTCGAAACTGCGCGCGATAATCTTCTTCGCTCCGGTCGCGATACTGGTTGTTCACGCCGATGAGCAGCGTGACGAGACTATAGGCCGAATCCGGTTTCGCGGCGTCGATGCCGGCGGACAGCTCGTCGGTCGTCCAGCCGGTGCGGGCGATGATTTTTGGAGCGGCGACGGCCTTCCCGCGCGCGCGCAGCATCGCGGCGAGTCGAACCGGCCACCGATCCGCCTCGGCGACGCCCTCGCCAATGGTGTACGAGTCGCCAAGCGCGAGGATGCGAATCTCGGCGGCGGCCGCGGGAGGTCCCCCCCCCTGCGCGATCACGGTTGGACGAAGCCGCTGAACACCAGATCGGGATACGTGCGGATCTCTCCCGCCTGAACGCGCTTGAGAAACGAGTCGAAGCGCTCGATCATCGATGCGCTGATCGTCCCGCGGTTTGGCGTGAAGAGCGGATGCGACATACCAAAGCGACCGAAATAACTGCGGATGATCACGCCGGTGCTGTCGTGCGGCAGCGTCTTCACATTGGCCGCGTACTCGTCGAAGCCACCGTCGCGCGTGAGAAGGTACTGCTCGACGTTCGACAGATAAAAGCCGGAGACCTTGAGTCCGTGCTCTCTCGCGTAGGCGCCGATCGCTTTGACCGCCTTGTCGCCGGCGACGTTGCCGACCACCGGCACAATTCGGTCATGCAATTGCATCGACCGGACAAACTGAAAAGCCTCTTCGTCGGCCAGGTAGCCGATCAGCTTCCCGGCGCGATCGGTCGCGAGCATGAGCTGGCCGAATGTCGGATAATCCATCCGGTTGTTGCGGCCGAGACTCGAGTATCGCGTGTCGAGACCGTCGGCGACGAACTCGGCGCGGTAGCGGTCGATGACGGTCCGGTCGCGCGTGTCGAGCGCGACGCGGAATCCGGTGATGCGATCATTGCTCGCGCGACGATAGGCCTGAACGCTCGCCGAATCGGTCGGCGTTTGCTGGAGATAAGCGATGATGAGGCCGACCGAGCGACTGTTCCAGGACTCGACATCGGCGGGAATCGGTTTGCCGAAGAGGCGGCAGAGATACTCGACCCGGTTGCGCGACTGCGCGAAAATCGACTTGAACAGCAAGTGCTCGAGCATGTTGTCGCGCCGAATGTCGAGCATGAAGGCGATCGACGGACGGACGAGCGCGATGTACGAGAAGTTCTGGTCGGGGCCGACGCCGATATAGACCCCGCCGTGCGTACCGGCCTTGGCGAATTGGCTCGCCACCTGGAGGTATGACGACTCGTTCGAGATGATGTTGTCAGAATCGAAATAGCCGCCCGTCTCCGACAGTCGCGCGACGAGGCCCGCAAAGGACGAGTCGGATGACGGGCGCTCCTGCGCGCAGGAGGGACTCGCCAGCGCCGTCGCCAGCGCGGCGAGCAGAATGACGGGTCGGAGCGAAGTGAAGGCGGAGGGACGGAAGGCGTGTGTCACGTCAGCAGATCGGCCAGTTGCATCGCGTTGTACGGCGCGTGGACTTTCGCGTCGTTGTCGAAGTATACGTATGCGTCACGCCCGCGATCAGTCCAGTCGCGCACCTTTGCCGCCCATCCGGCGAGCTCCTCGTCGGTGTAGTCGCTCGCGTACAGCGCGCTCGAGCCATGGAGCCGGACGTATACGAAGTCGGCGGTCACCTGCTCGGCATAGGAGAACGTGCCGGCGGTGTCGGCGATGACGAATCCACATTTGTGGCGCCGAAGCAAGTCGTAGAACTCGTCGCAGAAATACGACGGGTGCCGGACCTCGAACGCATGTCGGTAGACGACACGCACGTCGCTTCGAAGCATGGCGCCGCGGCGCAGCCGGTGATCGTGGCCGTTCGCGACACGCTCCGCGTCGCGCGAGTCTTTCGGGAGAGCGCGAATGAAATCGTCGAGTCGCGCCGCCTCGAAGCGATAGGTCGCGGGAAGCTGCCAGAGGAATGGTCCGGTCTTTCGCCCAAGCGCGAGAACGCCACTCGCGAAGAAGTTGCCGAGGGCGGTTTCGCAGTTTCGGAGCTTGAGATTGTGCGTGATGTACCGCCCGCCCTTGATGGCGAACACGAATCCATCATCGGGTGCGTCGCCGGCCCACCGAGCGAAGGTCGCGGGCGACTTGAGACTGTAAAACGTGCCGTTCAGCTCGATCGAGTTGAAAACGCGGCTGGCGAAGGCGAGCCACGATCGTCGGGGGACGCCCGGCGGATAGAAGGCGTCCTTCCAGCCGCGATAGTCGTAGCCGGAAATGCCCACGAACGCGCGTCTCACACGACTACGATTTCGCCGCCTCCGTCATCACGAGGCGAAGCTTGGAAAGGAATGCCTCGGGACCGGCTCCATCAGGCAACGCGGCGAGGACACGGAGCACGTCGTCCTCGCGCACCGCGAGACCGGCACTGATGGTGTTCGGATCTACCCCAACCCGCTCGAATTCATGGAGCAGATGCTCGAACCGTTCCGTCTGTGACATGCGCCCCCTTACGCTGGCGATCACACGACCAACTGCTCGGCGCTGAGCCCGGCGAAGCAAACTGCGTTCCGTAGGCTCAGTCCGATAGGGGCTTTCGCCGCATAAAGTGAAAGGGCCGGCCCGTTTGGGCCGGCCCTTTCACTTCTCGAACAGCGTTATCGCATCGTCACGATGAGAGTTGCCGTGACCGCGGACGCGGCCACGATCAGTGCGGCGGCGACAGCCAGCGCATAGGTCGGCCGCACGACGAACTCACGGCGCCACCATGGGCTGATCGCGACCGGCGCCGTCTGCGGCAGCGCGTTCATGATCTTCGTCTCGACAAAGACGGGAGTCCGCATGCGGCGGCGCGTCTCTACCTCGACGTTGATTTGCTTCCAGAACTCGACGTCGCGAGCCGTATCGCCCTTGCGGACGCTCGCTTCGGGGAGTTCCCCGTCCAGCCACGCATGCACGAGCGGCGAGAGCACGCGGGCTTCGGGTTCCTGGTGGCCAAGCGGCACCTCTCGATCGGCGAGGGGCCGCTCCTGCTCGGAGCGACGCGACACGCGATCGCGGTGGCCGTCGAATCCGCTAAGGCCGTCGTCGGAGCGGAGATCGTCAACCATTATGCGTACTTTTCCTCTAAGAGTGCTTGGAGCGCTTCACGCGCGCGGTGTACGCGCATCTTCAACGCTCCGACCGTAGTACCGAGCAAATCGGCCATCTCTTCATATGAGCGGCCTTCCACGTGCTTCATCACGAACGCCTCTCGCAGTGACGCCGGAAGCGTCGCGAGCGCGCGGTCGAGATCACTGCGCAACTCCGTCCGGTCCAGCTCTTCGTCCGGGGTTGCATAGGCTGACGGTTGATCATCTTCGTCGTAGCTCAGATGAGACCGTCGAATGTTCTTCAGCCAATCCTTGCAGCCGTTCGCAACGATTCTGAAGACCCACGCATCAAACCGCCCACGCACCTCGGCGAGGTGCTGATAGGCCTTGATGAAACTGAGTTGCAGGATGTCTTCCGCGACGTCCGGACTACCGGTCATGCAGAGCGCATGTCGATAGAGAGGATCGCTGTAGCGGGAGATCAGCGTCTTGAATGCGTCGCGATTCCCGCTCAATACGCGTTGAATGATCATCTGATCGCTGTTTTCCGGATCAGCGATCATCGGATCTGTCCGCGGAGCCTGCTCAGTCGTCTTCACGACAACAGAGTAACCCACTTCCTTTTCTCCGGACAGGGCGGTGATGGAGCCGCGTCGTTCATCGAGAAGGGTCGCCACGTGGTGAAGACGACCGCGTGCATTTGAGGTAACACCGTTGTCACACCGGCAATCGCTGCCGAGTAACTCGGGGCTACAGCCCTCGAAACGCGCCCCAACCCTTGGATCGAATTTGTGACCCGTGTTCGTCGAGGTTCGGCGGCTCGAAACGAATGGTGCCCGGGACACTGGGCGGAATGCCCGTGACGGGCGAGGCCCCGGTGTCGCGAAGCGCCTCGAGCACTGTTTGAACGAGACCGTTCGGCACGCCGGCGCGCGCGAGGCGCTCCGCCCAGTACGCGGCCGGTCTTTCGGCAACACGCTCTGTCATCGCGCGCACAATCCGGGTGCGCTGGGCGAGTCGCGCGGTGTTCGTCGCGAGCGTTGCGTCGTCGGCCAGCTCGTCGAGGCCGAGCGCGCGGCAGCAGGCCAGCCACTGCGCATCGCTCCCCACGGCAATCACGATCCCGCGATCGGCCGCATGAAACATCTCATATGGAACGAGATTCGGGTGCGCGTTCCCCCACCGCCGGGCGTCGCGACCGCTGACGAGCGCGTTCTGCGCCACGTTCACCAACGCCGCGCGGGCACTGTCGGCAAGTGAAACCGAGAACCGGCCACCCACGCCCGTTCGTTCCTTTCTGATGAGCGCTCCGAGCACGGCGATCACCGCGTCCTTTCCGGCGAGGATGTCGGCGAGGGCAACGCCGGCTTTCATTGGATCGCCCGAGGGCTCGCCGGTGATCGCCATCCATCCACACTCGGCTTGCGCGACGAAGTCATAGCCCGGCCGATCGCTCGACAGCCCGAAGCCGGTGATCGTGCACCAAATCAAGTCCGGCCGGCCGGCACACCATCGATCGGGAGACAGGCCGCGACGCTCCAACGTCCCCGGACGGAAGTTGTCGACCACCACGTCCGCCTCGCCGAGCAACGCCTCGATGACCTGCCGGTCGTCCACGGAATCCAGGTCGGCCGCGATCCCGAGCTTGTTGCGATTGATGCTCAAATAGTAGGCGCTGCGGCCTGAAGCATCGAACGGCGGCCCCCAGCCGCGGGTGTCGTCACCGGCTCCGGGCCGCTCGACCTTGATGACATCGGCACCAAGATCACCGAGTATCATCGTGCACAGGGGTCCGGCGAGAACTCTCGAAAGATCGAGGATCCGGACGCCGGACAGCAACAGCTGATCCGTTGATGGCGCCATTACATCGCCATTATGCTATTGTTTTGGTTGGCATTGGCACTCCAATAGCCCGGCCTCAGACGTTCTCCAGCCCGGCTTGCGTAGCTGCTGGCGAATCATATACTTCCGCCATCCGACCGCCGGCCGCGCGAAGATAGCGCGCCCATCCGTGCCCGACAACGACGCTGACGGCTTGCACCGCGAAGCTCAAACCGTCGCGCAGGTTCAACGTAATGGCCGACAAGCCCGCTTCTTCACCCGGCTCTCCCATCCCCAGCCCCGCTCCGACGTCCGCTGAGGGTTCGGAGACGGCGGCACCGCCGCGCCGACCGCCAGGTCATCGAAGTGCCGACATGCGGGATACGGTTGCCGAGCTGGCGGAACGGGCGCAGCTCATCAGCCAAGAAGCAGGAAGCAAAGTCGCGGCGGCGATGAAGGACGTCGTCAGCGCTGCCGCCGGTATCACCGGATTCGCCATCGAAAGCGCGCGCGATCTCATTCAGTACATGGTTCGCCGCGGCCAGATGACACCCGAAGAAGGTGAAAAACTCATCCGCGAAGCCGAGGCGGCGCACGGCAAGCGCCCGGCGAGTGAAAAAGCGCGACCAACCGCGACGAAGATTGCCGCGGATCGCGCAGCCGCGGCAAAGGCCGAGGCGGCGGCGCGCGCCGCGGCCCAACTCGCTGCGTTTCCGCCGCGAATGCCCCCGGCGCGTCCGGTGCCTCAACCGCCCGCTCCCTCCAACAACGCGCATCGCGTTCCCGCCAAATCCGAACCCGTTGGTCACGCGAGGCCGGCGGAGAAGAAGGCGGCGCCTCAAAAGGCGGCGAAACCGGTGAAGCCCGGGAAGTCGGCCAAGCCGGCAAAGGCTCCGAGCGCCAAGGCAAGCAAGCCAGCGAAGGCGCCGAAGAAGAAGAAGTAGCGCTCAGGCGAGGGCGCGGCGGAGAGCCAACACCGCTTCGAGCAGCTCGCACATTGCCGCCGTGTCGGGGACGTGGAATTGCGCCATCGTCCGGTCCACCGCGGATTCCGGCCCGACCCACACGGTGACCGCATCCGGCCGTCTCGATCGAAATGCCCGGAACATGTCCTCGTCCGTCCGGTCGTCGCCCGCGCACAAGATCGATGCGTTCTCCGACAATGCGCCAAGCTCCTCGGCGACTAGAATCGCCGCCGTTCCCTTGTCGATTTCGACCGGCGGTCGCAACTCGAGAACCTCCTTTCCACCGGTAAGCGAAAGACCGAGATCCTTGGCGATGGCGGCGACGCGCGCCGAGAGGCTGGGAACCACACTCGGATGCGCAAGACGGTAATGGATACTCAACGTCCATCGCTTGTTCTCGACGATCGCGCCCGGTAGCGAATCGGCGACTCGCGTCGCGCGCGACGCGGCCTCCGCGATCGAATCCGCGTAGCCCGCCACAGCGTCGCGGACAGTCGGCGGCTCGCCGGGAGCAGCCACCTCTATTCCGTGATTGCCGATGATCCAAGCGCCCGGAACATTGACCAGACGGCGCGCGTCGTCCGCGCTGCGTCCGGAGATCACGACGACGCGCACGTTCTCGGTCGCGGCCAAGTCCGTGAGGATCTGGCGCGTGTCGTTCGGAACGCTGGCGTATTCAGGACGCGAGGCGATCGGCGCGAGGGTACCGTCGACGTCGAGCAGGAACACGAGCGGTGATCCGCGCAGTCGCGCTTCGATCGCGGAACCGAAAGGAAGCGCGGGAACGGCCGTGGCGTGCGCGTCAGGCAAGCGCGGGCTGATGCTGGATTCCCATGATTTCGGCGGATCGCGCGAGGATCGAGTCGAGCCAGTCGAAGATCGTGGAGTTGTGGAGCTGGCGACGCATGCGGTGCATTCGTCGGCGGCGCTCGTCCGGCGACATCTCGATCGCGGTACGGATCGCGGCGACAAATCCATCGATATTGAACGGATTGATCAGAACCGCGCCTTCAATTTCCTCCGCCGACCCGGTGAAGCGACTGAGGATCAGCACGCCGCGTTCGTCGGTTTGGCAGGCCACGAACTCCTTCGCCACCAAGTTCATCCCGTCCTGGAGCGACGACACGATGCACAAGTCGCCGGCGCGGTAGACCGCCGACAGGAGATCAGAGTCGACGTTCTCATTGATCAATACGATCGGCGTCCATTCGGGCGTTCCGAAGCGCGTGTTGATCGCGATCACCGATTGCACTACCTCGCGGTCGAGCGCGTTGTACGCGGGAAGATCGGTCCGCGAGGGCGTGCAAACAAAAATGAACGTGAATCGCTCGCGCAGTTCCGGCGATTCGGCCCAGAGCGTTTCGAGCGCCCGGATGCGTTCGGGGATGCCTTTGGTGTAGTCGATGCGGTCCACGCAAACACCGAGCTGGCGAGTGCCTTTGGCGTATCGCTCGCGCAGCGTGTTCACTCGCGCCTGGCTGTCGGCCGACGAGGCCATCTCCTCGAAGCGGTCCACGTCGATGCTGATCGGAAACGCGCCGACGTGGACCACGCGGTCGCGGAAGTGCACGGTTTGATGGACGTGGTCCACGCGGGACTCGGGAACGAACTTCTCCACGCAGTCGAGGAAGTTGACAGCGTAGCGATCGATCTGGAATTCGAGGAGGTCGTTGCCGAGTAACCCGCGAAGCACCGCTTCGTGCGTTCCGGACGGCAAGAGCCGGAGAATATCCGCCGGCGGAAATGGGATGTGCCAGAATTGGTTGATGAAGAGCGAGGGACGCATCGCTCGCAGGAATTCAGGCGCAAGCGCGAAGTGATAGTCCTGGATCCAGGCCATCGCCCGGCCAGTGCACCGTTCCGCTTCGTCGGCCACCGCGTGCGCGAAGCGAAGGTTTACAGCGCGGTACCGCTCCCAGTACTCCGTGCGATACTCGAAGTGCTGGATGAGCATGTGACAGAGCGGCCAAAGCGCACGGTTGGCAAATCCATGGTAGTATCCGTTGACGTCCGCCTCATCGAGCCAGACGCGACGCAGCGTGTAACAGGATTCGTCGGGCGGCACCGCAACACGTCCGGTTTCGTCTGACACCTCGCGATCCGCGGTGCCCGAGCCCCATGCGACCCACGTCCCGTGAGTGCGGCGCATCGTTGGATCGAGCGCGGTGACTAGTCCGCCCGCCGGTTGCTTGACATCCACGCCATGGACGCCGCGAACGTGCTCGTACGGCTCGCGGTTGGAGACGAGGATGAACTTGCAATCGTTGAGATAGTGCGTGAAATCGGCCATAGAAGGTTGAAAGGGCAGCAACAGGCATGCCCGCTAACAGCCCGACACGCGCGCGATTGGCGAAGATTCGTGCGCGGACTACGTTTAGCGTTGCTTGAGCGCAACCATCGTGACGCGCGCGCCGACGCGCATTGATTTCGGCGGCGGATGGACCGACGTGCCGCCCTACTCCGATGAGATGGGCGGCTTTGTCTGCAACGTCGCGATCACCCGATACGCCACCGTGACGGTTACTCGTGGTCACGCGGGAGACGCGCACGCGGCTGACATTTCGGGCGAGCGAGCTGCCGATCGTTCTATCGCCACCGCCGCGGCGCGTCGCTTCAAGATCGACGACGTCCATATTCGGCTCGACAGCGATTTCCCGATCGGTGCGGGATTGGGTGGGTCGTCCGCCGCCGGCGTGGCGACCGTCGCCGCGCTGGCGTGCGTCCGCGGCGAGGCAATGGCGCCAGAGAACATCGCCGAGCTCAGCCGATCCATCGAGATTGGCGACCTCGGAATTCCTGGTGGCCGGCAAGATCACTACGCCGCGGCATTCGGTGGCGCGCTCGGCCTGCGCTTCTCATCCGGAGCGACCGAAGTGACGCGCATTCCACTCGGTTCGGATTTCCGCGAGGAGATCGAGCGGCGGTGCCTGATCATCTATACAGGAAAGAGTCGGATTTCCGGCGAGACGATCAACGCGGTGCTCGGCGCCTACGCGGCGCGTAAACCGCGCGTGCTCCGCGCACTCGAGCGCATGCGCGAAACCGCCGAGGACATGGCGCGAGCGCTCGGGTCGCATGACCTCGACGCCGTGGCGGATCTCGTCGGAGAGCAATGGCGTCATCAACGATCGCTTCATCCGGCGATTCCGACGCCGCTCATCGACGAGATCATCGACCGTGCAACGCGTGCCGGCGCGGTCGGTTCGAAGGCGCTCGGCGCGTCGGGAGGCGGCTGTGTCCTCGTGATTGCCGCCAACGATCGCGCTGACCCAGTCCGCGACGCGATCAGCCACCTCGGTCAGATTCTTCCGTTCGCGATCGATCAGCATGGAGTTCAACAGTGTCGATAGCATCTGGCGACGCCGTCGCGCTCGCGCGGGCGCTCGTTCGCGTCGATTCGCGAAACCCCTTGCTCGTCCCGGGCGCGCCTGGCGAGCGTGCCGTCGCCGAGCTGCTCGCCGGCGTACTCGATGGTTGGGGACTTCGCGTCGAGATGCACGAAGCGTTACCAGGACGGCCGAACGTGGTGGCGCGAGTCGGAAGGCCGGGCGGACGGTCGCTGATGTTCAACGGCCACCTCGACGTCGTCGGCGTCGAAGGAATGACACACGCTCCGTGGGACGCGGCCGAGTGGGGCGATCGCATCTATGGGCGCGGCTCGTCGGACATGAAGTCGGGAGTCGCCGCGATGTGCGCGGCCGCCGCGCGCGTCGCCGATGAGATTGAGGGAGAAGTCATTGTCGCCGCCGTTGCCGACGAGGAATACGAGAGCGCCGGCACGCGATCGCTGATCGAGCGCGGCGTCCGCGCGGACGCGGCCATCGTCACCGAGCCGACTGGACTCGCGATCATGCCGGCGCATCTCGGCTTCGTCTGGATCGACGTCACGACGCACGGACGCGCGGCGCATGGCAGTCGTTGGGATCTCGGGGTCGACGCAATTCGCCATGCGGGACTCGTTTTGGCGGAGCTGGACCGGTTCGACGCCGACGAGCTCCCGAAACGTCGCCACGGGCTGCTTGGCCGGCCATCCGTGCACGCGTCGATGATCTCAGGGGGCAGCGGGATGTCGACTTATCCGGACAAGTGCGTGATCCAGATCGAGCGACGAACCATTCCCGGCGAGAATCCGGAACTCGTGCGGCAAGAGATCGAGTCGATGTGCGAGCGGGCCGGACACCGTCGTGAGAATTTCCGCGCCGAGACGAGGGTGACCTTCGCTCAGGAACCGAGCGATGTCGCAACCGACGCGCCGATCGTCACGGCGTTGCAGGGGGCGCTTCGCGATTCGAATGAGGAGGTTCGCATCCAGGGCATGACGGCGTGGACCGACGCCGCATTGCTCAATGCCGCCGGTATCCCGGCGATTTGCTTCGGTCCGGGCGACATCGGTCTGGCGCACGCCGCCGAGGAATATGTGATGGTGGACGAAATCGAGCGGGCAACTCGAGTGCTCGAGCGCTTGGCCCTTCAATGGTGTCGCAATCCGGTGCCCGCATGGCGCAGCTGACGCACGGCGAGTATGACGCGTTGGAGCGCGCTGTGATGCAGGGCACACGTCTCGCCTTTCACCGGCGCGGGCGCCGCGAGTACGTGGTAATTCCTTTGGCACTTCGGCTGGAGAACGGCCGCGAAGTCGTCGACGCCCGGCATCCTGTCACGGGACATGATCTCAAGATTTACATCGACGAGATCGACGGGCTCGAGGTCCTGAGGTGAGCGGCCGGGACCCCGCAGAAGCGGCATCCGCCGCCGCGGCCCGACCAGCCCTCGTCGCGATCTACGCCGACGAGTCCTGTCTCGGAAACGGACGTGAGGGGAGTAACCCGGGCGGGGCCGCGGGCGTCATCGAGTATATGGGCCGGAACGGCGGTCTCACCCGGTGGGACTACTGGGTGTCCGAGCCCGCGACGACGAACAACCGCATGGCCCTTCGCAGTGTGATCGAGGCTGTCCGCGCGATCTCGCGAAAGGGCGTGCGTTTTCGCGTGGTGTTCACGAGCGATTCGCAGTATCTCGTGAAAGGAATGAAGGAATGGGTCTTCGGTTGGATGTCGAGGGGTTGGAAAAAGAAAGAAGGGCCGATTCTGAATCTCGAGTTGTGGCAGGAGGCCGTGGATTCGGTTGTCGCCGGCAGACATCAGATAGACTGGCGTTGGGTCCGCGGCCACGAAGGACATCCGCAGAACGAGTACGCCAACTACCTGGCGGTTCGAGCGGCACGCGAACAGACGCAGTCCAATGGGATCCTGCCGTCGAAGTTCGACGAGTGGTTGGCAGTAGAACGTGAGAAAGAACGAGTGACCGTGGAGCCGCAGGCATTTCCCACCGACGACGCGTTTCGCGCGACGAGGCCGTATCCGGTGATCGCCCGCCCTGACCCGGTCACCTGAGTTCGCGCCTCGCGCGGACGGAGGGGGAGACGGGTTATGATGAAATTTCTGGTAGCGTTGCTTCTCGGCCTGGCGATGGGATATCACTGGGGGTACGACGAGGGTTGGGCGGGAAAACCGTCCATCGTCGCGCGGAGCCTGGATCGATTCGGGACGTCGAAGGTACGGGCCGCACGCGAGGCGAATGACAAGCGGGTGGATGAGGCGTCGAGGCCCTAGTCGATAGTTTTATCGACATGGACAACCTGGATCGGATGTTCCGCCATCTCGCGCGCACGGTCCGCGCGAAGCATCCGCAGTACCTCAGCCAGCCGTTCACCGTCGCCGAGCTCCATCAGAGCATCCTTCCCTATCGGCTGCATCGTCGCGAACTGGGGTTGGAGACGAACGAGGATTACGAGATCACGCTGACCGAGCTGCTCTCGGGGTCGCGCGATTACCTGATCGTCGACGACTTGATGCGCGATCGCCTCCGCTCCGAGCTCGCGAGCAAGAATCCCGACCCGACGGCGTTCAAGCAGTTCGCGACAGCGACGATCGCACTGTCGCCCTCCGCGCTTCGCTCGCTCGAGGCCGGTCCTGATGACGAGAGCACGCCCCTCGCCGTGGACGCTTTGCGCACCACGGCGGAGACGCCATTGGCGACGGCTCCGGTCAACGCCTCCCCACCCGCGCCAATGCCCCCGCCCCCGCCCCGACCAGCACCGCCGAAAGCCGCGACGGCTCCCGCGTCGCAGCCGACTCCTGCTCGGGTCAGCACGACGCGCTCTCCAATTGGATCGCGTGCCGTCGTCGCGAACGCGGGCGAGCGCTGTCGATACTGCAATGAGCTGCTCCCGACCGGTCGCACTATCACCTTCTGTCCGCACTGCGGCCACAACCTGACGGTCGTCAACTGCGAAGCGTGCGGCACGGAGCTGGAGGTCGGGTGGAAGTTCTGCCCCATTTGCGGGCGCCCGGCCGCGCAGAGTTAGCGCGGAAGGGATCATTCGCCCTGCTTTTGCACTAGGATAGGACGACCTCAGCGGTGGTTCCATCCATGATGCGTTCGCGAGCCAATCGTCGGTTCAGCCCACTGGCGCTTTTCGGCGCCGCGGCCTTCACGCTCTCGGCATGCGCGACGTCCGGCTCCGGCGGCGCATCCGCGTCGGCGTCGCCCTCCCCGGCGGCCAACACGAGCAACGCCCAGACGCAGACGCGCGGCTGGCGCGTGACGACGAAAGAGCACGTCGATCTCTGGCTGCACGGTTTCTCTCTGCTCACGAGCGACACCGGACACGTTCCGTTTTTCGCCCGCGGCTACAAGCAGCAGATCACCGCGCTCAAGCGCCAGCGCAACGTGTTCAGCCAGCTCGACGCGAATCAGCAAGACCTGTCACGGCGCTTCGCGACGAATCCATCGCTCACCAACGCTCAGTTCCTGGCGATGTATTTCAACTCGTTTCAGGAGATCGTGGAGGCGACCGACTTCCTCGTTCGGTCGCAGGGCAACCCCCGGTCGTCGAGCAATCCGGACGTGCAGCAGCGGATCGCTTTTCTCGCCGCGAACTTCCCGACGCAGGCCGACCGGGATTGGGCGCGTCGCTTCGTCGAGGCACTGCAGGATGAGAACAATCGCTTTTATCACGATTACTGGACGAAGGAACAGCAAACGCGCGGCGCCGCCTTCGCGCAGTTCAATCAGGAGTGGACCAGCAAGTATTACCCGAAGTTGTCGCGCTTTCTCAACAACACGCAGCAGGGATCGGGCGAGCTGCTGCTGTCGTTGCCCGTTGGCGGCGAAGGTCGAACGATCAACGATGGCAAGCAGGCGAACGCGATCGCCGTGGCTTTTCCGCGGACACCCGACGCGTCCGCCGAAGCGTTGTACGTGTTCGTGCACGAGATCGTCGCGCGGCTGGTCGACGAAGCGATCCGCGATAACACGACGCCGGCCGAGCAACGCAGCGGAGCGTCGGTCGGGTACGTGGGCAACGGTGCCGTGCGCGGCGGCGCCCTCCTGCTTCAGCACGTCGCCCCGGAGCTCGTTCCGGGTTATATGCGCTTCTATCTCCAGACGCTCGGCGTACCTGCCCCGAGCGGCGATCCAACGACCCAATTCGCCGGGGCGTTCCCGCTTCCAGCTGCTCTGGTCACGGCGCTCGGCAGGTCGATCGAGTCGGTGCTCGGGGGGATCTGAGCTGTTGTCATCCTGAGGAGCCCTTCGTCGCTATCGCTCCTCGAGGGCAGGCTGCGCGACGAAGGACTTACTGTCCCGCGTCCGTGTCTCCCGATTAAGCTTTCAGTATGCCCGATTCGCCGGTTCCATCTCGTCCGCCCGCGCGTCTCGATCGCTCCGCGTTGGAGCGAGTGCTGGCGCGCGCGGCTGAGCTTCAGGGAAAGACAGGCGACTCTGGCGATCCGGCCGAAGAGTTCAGCGAAGAGCAGCTGATCGAGCTGGGCAAGGAAGTCGGTCTCACTCCGCAGCATCTTCGACAAGCGCTCGCCGAGGAACGCACCCGCTCGGTGTTGCCGGAAGAAGAAGGCGGCGTTGCGTCACGGCTGTTTGGTCCGGCTCGGATCTCGGCCGCCCGCACCGTCCCCGGTCGGGCGACGGACATTCTCGCCGCCGTCGACGCGTGGATGCAGCGACAAGAGCTGCTCATCGTCAAGCGGCACCACTCCGAGCGAATCGTCTGGGAGCCGCGGCAGGATTTTCTCGTCGGCGTGAAGCGGGCGCTTCGCGTCGGAGGCCGAGACTATGTGCTTTCGCGCGCCTTCGAGGTGTCGGCGACGGCGATTAGCGTAGATGACCAGCGCGTGCACGTCGCGCTGGAGGCCGATTTTCGAACGCAGCGGCGATCGGCCGTCGCGCAGACAGGCGCGGGGGTCGTGTTCGGAGCGGCCATCGCTGGATCGCTGCTCGTTATCGGCGCCGTGCCGATCGTCGCCTTTGCTCCCGCGCTGATCGCGCCCGCGCTCGGCGTGACCGGCGCCCGCGTGATGCACAATCACGTGGTGACACGCGCTCAGCTCGCGCTCGAGCAGTTGCTCGACCGGCTCGAGCGCGGCGAATTCACCAAGCGCGGTGCCGAGTCGCTGCTCGGCGCAATCGTCGCCGCGGCGACGGCCATTCCGTCGCGCAGGCCGTAGTTGCCGGCTCCGTCCGGCTTTCGCGGCGCGTATCGAACCGACGACGACGCGCGCGCCGCGTACTCCGAAGCAGCGGGGATCGGCCGAATTCTTCCGACGGCTGTCGCCGTACCGGTAGACGTCGACGATCTCGTGACGCTCGTTCGTTGGGCAGCGGATTCCCAAACGTCGCTCGTTCCGCGGGGATCGGGCAGCAGCATGCCCGGCGGCGCCATCGGAAGCGGCGTCATCGTGGATCTCAGCCGATGGAACTGGATCGGCGAGGTGGACGCCGAGCGAAACATGGTGCGCGTGGGACCGGGCGCGACCCGTGGCGCGGTCGACGCCGCGGCGCGCGCGCACGCTCTGCGCTTTCCCGTGGATCCGTCGAGCGGCGCGTTTTGCACAGTCGGCGGGATGGCCTCGACCAATGCCGCCGGAGCTCATTCGCTGAAATTCGGACCGACACGCCGCTGGGTGAACGCCATCGATTGCGTTTTCGCCGATGGCTCCCGGGCGTCGCTACGACGAGGGTTGGAGCTGCCGCGTGGAATTCCGCCACTCGACCGGTTTTTTGCAACGATGGCCATCCTCGCGCCGGCGGAGCTGGCAACGCCCTCCGTCCATCCGCGGGTGCGGAAGGAATCGTCGGGATATGCTGTTGCCGAGTTCGCGCGATCCGAGGAGTTGATCGACCTGCTCGTCGGAAGTGAGGGAACGCTCGCGTTTTTCACGGAGCTCGAGCTGGCGCTCGTTCCCGTCGCCGGTGCGACGAGTAGCCTGTTGAGCGCGTTTGCCTCGCTCGAAGACGCCGTCGCCGCGGCCGGACTCGCGCGCGAATCCGGCGCTGCCGCGTGCGAGCTCCTCGATCGAACCTTCCTCGACGTCGCGGCGAACGGCGGCGCATCGAATCTTCCGGCCGGCACCGAAGCCGCCCTGCTCGTTGAAGTCGAGGGCGCCGACGCCAAGGAAGCCGCCGAATCCGCGCGTGGAGTCGAGCGCGCTTTTCGCGAGGCCGGCGCGACGGTCACTCGCCTGGCGCTCGATCCGATGCGGGAGACGGAGATCTGGGAGCTTCGGCACGCGGCGAGCCCGATCCTCGCGCGCCTCGACCCGCAGCTTCGCTCGATGCAGTTCGTCGAGGACTGCGCTGTTCCGCCGGAGCGATTGCCCGCGTACGTGCGCGGCGTCCGCCGGATTCTTGCCGACAACGAGACACGCGGCGTGATCTTTGGGCACGCCGGCGATTCACACGTCCACGTGAACCCGCTGGTCGATGTCGGACGGCCTGACTGGCGTAAGCGCGTCGAGCGGATCCTCGGCGAGGTGACGGCGCTGGCCGCGTCGCTCGGCGGAACACTGACCGGCGAACACGGCGACGGACGGCTGCGGACGCCTCTCCTCCCCCGCGTGTGGACCGCGGAGGCCATCGAGCATTTCGCGGCGGTGAAGCGCGCGTTCGATCCGCGGGATATCCTGAATCCCGGCGTGAAGACGGCGCTTCCAGGACAGGATTCGCTCGGCGCTATCAAGTATGACCCGGCAATCGAACCGCTGCCGTCGCGTGCGCGCTCCGTACTCGATCGCGTCGAACGGAATCGGGAATATTCGCGTTCGCGACTCGAGTTGCTGGACGGTGGACCGATGTGACTTGTCGAGCGGGGTGCGATCCGGTTGATTTTCTTCATGACCGCCACCACCGCTCAGGCCCCGCGCGCCTCGATGACGTCTCGCTTCTACACCGAACCCGTCGTAACCCTCCTCTCTCGGCCGAGCTTCTCGATGCCGGAGCACCTCGCGGTGAGCCTGATCGGCGAGAGCACCGACGGCGAGCAGCTCGCGGAGTTCGCCGGCCGGCTCTGTTACATGAGCCAGCACAATCCGGCGAAGCGCGAGACGCGCGAGTATCTCGAGAACATCAAGAAGCAGGGGCATGGGAGCGTGCTGGAGCATGCCAACTACTCGCTGCTTTTCGAGGGCGTGAGCCGCTCGCTCACGCACGAGCTGGTTCGTCATCGCGCGGGCTTCGCCTACTCGCAGCTCTCACAGCGGTACGTGGATGAGTCGGAGGCGAGCTTCGTCGTGCCGCCGGCGATCGTCGGCGACGAGGCGCTCGAATCGGCGTGGCGGGAGCAAGTCGAGCAGGCGCAGGCGAAGTACGTGGAGCTGGTCGCCGAGTTGATGACGCGCTACGGCTGGGTCGCGGACAAGGTGCATCGGCGGAAAATGTCGCGCGAGGCGGCGCGCGCGGTGCTGCCCAATGCGACGGAGACGAAGATCGTCGTGACGGGCAATGCCCGCGCATGGCGGACGATGCTCGAGTTGCGCTCGAGCGAAGGCGCGGAGCTGGAGATCCGTCGGATGGCGGTGATGGTGATTCGTCTCCTGCAGCGCGAGGCGCCGGGATTCTTCTCCGATTTCGAGATCTACACGGCCGACGATCGACGCGAAGCAGCGCGCGTTTTTTATCACAAGGTCTGACGTCGGTCTGAGCGAAAAAAACATTGCGGGTTTTTTTCGTCGCGCGTATTTTGCGCGGCGGATGCATTTGGCATTTCTCTTGCCCCCAACGTCGCACTGGAAAACGCGACGCACTTCTCGAAGCTCGGAATTCTCGCGGCACTCACGCCGCAGACTCGCACAAGAGACGGGATGACGCGGATCGGGTTCGCGTACAACCAAAAACCAGAGCTGAGTGTGGGGGGCCGTACCGGGACGGCCGCCATCGAGCAGCGTCCCGACGAAGAGCCTCCTAGTACCGCCGACGTCTACGCGGAGTGGGATTCCGCCGAAACGATCGACGCCGTCGCCTCCGCTCTCTCCGCCCTTGGCGACGTGATCCGCATCGAGGCTGACGAGAGCCTCCCCGAGCGCCTCCGCGCTGAACGCCCCGACATCGTCTTCAACATCGCCGAAGGCCTTCACGGCACGAACCGCGAAGCCCACGTTCCGGCAATCTGCGAATTTTTCGCGATTCCCTACTCCGGCAGTGATCCGTTCACGCTCTCGCTCTGTCTCGACAAGGCGCGGACCAAGGATTTCTTGACGGCGCACGGAATCCCGAACGCGCGCTACGCCGTGATCGAGGATGAAGCATCGCTCTCGCGCCTCCTCGCCGGCGAGATGGGGTCAGACTCCATCTTCTCGAATTTCCCAGTTTTCCTGAAGCCGGTCCATGAGGGGTCGTCGAAGGGGATCACCGAGAAGAACTTGGTCCGCGATCGCGACGAGCTCGAGACGCAGGCGCGTTTTCTTCTCGCGACTTATGACCAGCCGGTCATCGCCGAAGAATTCCTGCCCGGCGCCGAATTCACCTGCGGCGTTCTCGGGAACGGTGCGTCGGCGCAGGTGCTTCCTATCGTCGGAATGAACTTCGAGTCCCTGCCCGCGGGCGCGCTGCCAATTTACGGATACGAAGCCAAGTGGGTCTGGGATACGCCGGACGAGCCGCTCGACATCTTCGAGTGCCCGGCGCGCGTCAGCCCCGCTCTCCAGCGCTCGATCGAAGATGTCGTTCTTCGCGCCTATCGCATCCTCGGCTGCCGGGACTGGTCCCGCATCGACGTCCGGCTGGACGCGACGGGGAAGCCGAACATCGTCGAGGTGAATCCCCTGCCCGGAATCCTGCCGAACCCGGAAGACAACTCCTGCCTTCCCAAGGCGGCGCGCGCAGCGGGACTCAACTATGACGAGCTGATTCAGAGCGCGTTGCGTCACGCGGCCGAGCGGACTGGAGTCACCCTTCGCGCTCAGCGAAGACGGGCCGCCCGTCGACCATCGCCCGTCGCCCTGCCAGCATGAAGATCGCCATCCTCTTCGACGGCGCATCCGCCTATGCGACCAAACCCGACCTGCTCATCCTGAGCACGGTCGAGGCGATCGAGCGCTCGCTCGTCGCCGAGGGGAACACGGTCGGCTACATCCCGGTTTTCCATGACGGCAAGTGGATCGAGAAGCTGCGCCGCGGAAAGTTCGACCTCGCCTTCAATATGTGCGAGGGGATCGACGGCATCGCCCACCTCGAGTCCTCGGTCATCTCCGTCCTCGAGCTGTTCAAGATCCCGTTCACCGGGGCGACCAGCTACACGGCCTCGATCTGTCTGAGAAAGCACGTCATCAACGGCATGCTCGACCGCGCCGGACTCCCGATTCCGAAATTTGCGGCGATCCGTCGCGGCGAGCCGCTGGTAAGCGTTGGCTTCCCCGCGATCGTCAAGCCGGCGGCCGAGGACGCGTCGCTCGGCGTCGAGCAGCGGTCGGTCGTGCGGAACACGCGGCAGCTCAAGGAACGCGTGGAAGCGATGCTCGAGGTCTGGGATGAGGTCCTCGTCCAGCGCTACATCGACGGCCGGGAAGTGAATGTCGGGATTCTCGGCGACACGGTGCTGCCGATCGCCGAGATCGATTTCGGGAAAATGCCGGCCGGCCGCTGGCGAATCGTTACATACACATCGAAGTGGGTGACCGGGAGCACCGATGACGTCGGCGGAAAACCGCGATGTCCGGCTCGGCTTCCGGCGAAAGTCGCCGCCCAGGTGCGGAGCGTCGCGCTCCGCGCGTGGAAGATGGCCGGCGGCTGCGGTTATGGTCGCGTCGACATGCGAATCGACGACCAGGGCCGCCCGTGGATTCTTGAAGTGAATGCCAATCCGGACATCGCTCCCGATGCCGGCTTGGCGAGGATGGCTGGGGTGGCGGGCATCGAGTACGCGGCGCTCATCAGAAGTATCTGTGAGCTCGCACTCGCGCGAGGCCGCGAAGTCCCACCACCGGACGAATGGGTTCTTGCGCAGCGGTTGTCGGGAGTCGAGGTCACGACTGGAACCAGCACGTCGGAGCTCGATCTCTTCGCCACCGCCGCGACGGCCGGAGAGGGGGAGGAGTAGGTGGCCGTGAGGCTTGGAGCATTGCAGCGGGGGCATCGCAATCGGATCCGTGAGATTCTCGACGCCACCTCGGTCTTTCGTGACGACGAAGTCCAGGTGGCGCTCGAGCTGTTCGACGAAACCTTCGCGGTGGGACCGGCACGCGCGCCGTACGATCCGGGCGACGGCGTGGCGAACTACGAGTTCGTGGGGTCGTTCTCGCGCGAAGGGCAGCTCGTCGGATACGTGTGCTACGGCGCAACGCCGGGCACCGATCGCACCTACGATCTGTATTGGATTGCGATGCACCCCGCGTTTCAAGGTGAAGGCGGCGGATCGCAGTTGCTCGACGAGGTCGAGCGCCGTCTTCGTCAGCGGGAAGCTCGGTTGCTCGTCGTCGAGACGTCGTCGCGAGACGACTACTCGTCGACACGGCGGTTTTACGAGACACGCGGCATGAACGAAGCCGCGCGCCTCGCCGACTTCTACGCCCCGGGCGACGCCCGGGTGGTGTACGTGAAGCGTCTCACACACTCGTAGTCGCAGCACCCCGAGTACCCCTCCCCACACGACTGAACGGAGTCGTCGCGCATGAGTGACTGGCAGAAGATCCTCCACGAAAGCGTCGATACCCTCGACAAGCTCGCTGATCGGTACGGGTCCGACGTCATCGATGTCGATGGATTGCAGCCGGCGTTCGACAACTTCCAGATGCGTCTCACGCCGAACGTCCTGAGCACGATCAAGGAGATCGGCGACCCGATGTGGCAGCAGTACGTGCCCACGGTCCAGGAGCTCGACATCGTCGACGGCGTGATCGACTCGCTGGACGAAGACGGCGACTCGCCGGTGCCGAACATCACGCATCGATATCCCGACCGGGCCTTGTTCCTGGTGAGTCCCGTCTGCGCCTCGTACTGCCGGTTCTGCACGCGGCGCCGGAAAGTCGGTGACCCGGAAAAGATCCCGCTCAACCAGTACGAGTCGGCCTTCCAGTATCTGCGCGAACACACGGAAATCCGCGACGTGATCATGTCGGGCGGCGATCCGATGATGCTCTCCGACCGGCGGCTCGAGTACCTCTTCCAGCGCCTTCGCGAGATCCCGCACATCGAGATCATCCGCCTCGGCAGCCGGATCACGTCGCACCTGCCGTCGCGTATCACGCCCGAGTTCTGCGAGATGGTGAAGAAGTACCACCCCATCTATATGAACACGCACTTCAACCATCCGGCCGAGCTGACGCCCGAATCGATCGCTGCTCTCGGGCGGCTGGCCGACGCCGGCGTCCCCCTCGGCTGTCAGACGGTGCTGCTGCGCGGGGTGAACGACGATCCGCAGATCATGAAGGAGCTGATGCAGAAGCTGCTCAAGGCACGCGTCCGCCCGTACTACATCTATATGGCAGACCAGGTGGCGGGCGGTGAGCACTTCCGCACGAACGTCGAGAAGGGTCTCGAGATCGTCAAAGCTTTGAGAGGGTGGACGTCCGGCCTGGCCGTCCCGCACTTCGTGATCGACGCGCCCGGGGGCGGCGGCAAGGTTCCGTTGCTGCCCGAATACGTCGAGGAGATTAACGAGGACGAGGTGATCTTCCGCAACTACGCCGGCGAGCGGTACGTGTACAAGCAGCCGCGGCAGCCGGCGATCGCGGTGCCCGGCCGCGGCGACGCGGCGGCGGCGCAGTCGGACATCGTGCCGATCCAGGTTGGTAAGAAGCCGAAGCCGCGGAAGAAGACGGTGGCGAGAAAACGAAAGACCGGGACGTGAAGCTGAACGAAGGGGCGCCGAAGGGCGCCCCTTTCATTTTCCGTCGATCCAAATCGCCGCGAATGGGGTCAGACTCCAATTTTTCCGGTCCAAATCGCCGCGAATGGGGTCAGACTCCAAACTGGCCCAAACTGGCGCTCCTTTCGTCGCGTAAAAGCTGTCGTTCGGCGCAACCTGGTTGCGGGCTGACTCCGCGCCAGGCACCGTATGCCAATGGCCGACGCCGCGATCGACTCCTCACCGCCGCGGGTCAACTGGCGCATCGCGATTACGTGCACCGTTGTCCTCACGATCGTATTCGCGATTCAGCAGTGGTTGGGCGGAAACGTCGATATCGCCTTTCCGGTAGCGCTCGAGCGGCAAACCGTCATTTGGTTTACCTGGCTCGCGCTCCTTCCCGCCGTCATCGCCGCCGCGCGGCGATATCCAATGGTCGGCGCACCGCGCAAGCGGTGGCTGCTCCGGCAGGTCGGCCTTGCTCTCGTCTTCGCTGCGCTCCATTCGGTGCTTGTCTCGTCGATCCGCCACTTGCTCGGCATCAATCTCGTCGGCGGTGTGATCGAGGGGGCGCTCAACCTGTTTTTCGCGCAACCCGGCCGGAACCTCCTCACTTATGCCTTCATTGCCACCGCCTACCACGCGGTCGAATACCACAAAGCGGTCCGGGAGCGCGATCTGCGCGCAGTTCGGCTCGAGGTCGATCTCGCCGAAGCGAAGCTGGCATCGCTGGAGAGCCGGCTTCGGCCGCACTTTCTGTTCAATACGCTGAACACGATCGCGGCTCTCATTCGAGAAGAACCCGCGGCCGCCGAGACGATGCTCGGACAGCTCAGCGATTTGCTTCGCGCGTCGTTGCGGTCGGACCCGGGGGCGGAGGTCCGGCTCGAGGAAGAACTTCACCTCGTGGAACAGTACCTGGCCATACAGCGCGTCCGCTTCAACGACCGACTGACCGTTGGGCTGCGCTCCACCGATGATGCGCGTCAGGCCCTCGTGCCGCAGCTCATCCTTCAGCCCGTTGTCGAGAACGCCGTTCGCCACGGCATCGCTCCGCGCGAGTCCGGCGGCTCCGTTTGGGTGTTGGCGGAGCGGCCCGACGGACGGCTGCGCCTCGTGGTCGAGGACGATGGCGTTGGAATCAGCGACGGTCCCTCCGCCAACGCGGGAGCGGGTATCGGGTTGGGCGGCCTGCGGTCGCGCCTCGCCCACCTCTACGGAGACGATCAGCGAGTCGAGGTGGCCCCTCGCCTGCCGAGCGGCACGCGGGTGACGATCGAGATTCCTTATCGCACCACGCATGACCGCTGACGCCCCGCGGATCCGCGTCCTGGTCGTCGACGACGAGCCGCCGGCACGAAAGCGACTCAGAACGCTGCTCTCCACCGAGTCCGATCTCGAGATCATCGGCGAGGCCGCCTCAGGATCGGAAGCGGTGAAAATGATCGCCGCCGAGCGACCGGACCTGGTATTCCTCGACATTCAGATGCCCGGCCTCGACGGATTCGGCGTCATCCGTGAGATCGCGAACGATGATCCACCGCTTATCGTGTTCGTGACCGCGCACGACGAGCATGCAATCAAGGCGTTCGAGGTGCAGGCGGTCGACTATGTCCTCAAACCCGTCGTCGAACCGCGGTTGAGGGACGCCGTTCGTCGCGCCGTCGAACGAATCCGTGGCGCGGGTACGCGCGACACGAGTCGAGAGCTGGCGCGTCTTCTCGATCGTCTCTCTCAGCCCGTTCCCGCGTCGGCCCCGCGTTTACCAATCAGGCGGGACGGCAGCGTCACGTTCGTGCGGGCCGACGAGATCGACTGGCTCGAGGCGGACGGCGACTACGTTCGGATCCACGCCGGCAAGGCGACGCACGTGGTTCGCGACACGATCGCCGAGGTCACTTCCAGGCTGCCGGCCGAGCGATTCGTGCGTGTCCACCGATCGATCGTGGTCAACACCGAGCGCATTCGCGAGGTTCAGCCCTGGTTCAAGGGCGACTACGTCCTGATCCTGAACGACGGCACCAAGCTGCGGTCGGGCCGAACCTATCGCGCGGTCGTCCAAGCGCTCATCGAATAGCGCCCCTTTCGTCGCTGGTTTGCTGCCATTCGCCGCAAACCTTTTGGCCGCCTCGAACGACTCTCATAGGATCGATCCAACCTCACTCGATCCTATGCCAAACCTCTTGAAGCCCGTGCCGCGCCTGCTCGTCTTGCTCGTCGCGGCGGTTCCATTGGTCGCCCAACAACAACAGGCCAAGCGTTCCCAGTTCGTGATCACAAAGGGCAACGACACCGTCGCCGTTGAGCTCTTTAGCCGCGACGGCAACGCTCTGACCAGTGAGATCTATCAAACGAATGGGCCACGCACGCAATACACGATGGACCTCAAGCCGGACAGCTCCATCTCGCACGTCGAGTTTACGAGAGTGACGCAGAACAACCAGTCGATCGGTATCAGCATCTTCTTCCTCGACAGCACGGTGAAAGCTCAGATGTCCGCGGCGGGGCAGACCGAGCAGTTCGAGTTTCCGTCACGTCGGGCGATCCCGATCCTCGTCGTCTCCTTCGCGCTCTGCGAGCAGATCGTCCAGGCGTCGCACCTCGACGTGGGGAAGTCGGCCGTCTACACGGCAATCCGGCTCGGCGTGGGCGACACGACCCAGCTCACCGTCACTCGCTTTCACAAGGACTCGGTGTCATTCGCGATGCAGGGAGCCCAGCTCAAGGCGGCGTTGGGCAGCAAGGGCGAGATCATCGGCGGCGTCCACCTCGGGCAAGGCTGGACGATCACGCGAAAGCCCTGAGGACGGCAAACCTTTCATGCCTCCCGTGCGACTGAATGTGCGGATGATCGACGCGATCGACGCATCGGCGACCGATGAAACGCTGGTGTCCGCCATTCGACGCCACCGGTCGGAGGCGGCGTTCGCGCTGCTCTACGACCGGCACACGCCGCGCGGCTTCCAGACGGCGTGGCGGATCGTCGGTGGCAATCCGCATGAGGCGGAGGACGTCGTCCAGGAAGCGTGGCTTCGTGCCGTGGCGTCGCTCGATCGGTGGTCGGGAGAGTCTGATTTCGGCGCCTGGTTCCGCGGTATCGCCGCGCATGTCGCGATCGACGTCGTCCGCAGGCAGGTCAGGTTCGTGCTCGACGCGGACGCCGATCTGGTGTGCGAGGAGTCGCCCGTTGAGTGGATGGACATGGAGGCGGCGATTCTGTCGCTCGCCCCTGGGTACCGCGCCGTCCTCGTGCTGCACGACATCGAGGGGTTCACGCACGAGGAGATCGGCGCGCGATTGGGCATCACGCCGGGGACATCGAAGGGACAGCTGTTCAAAGCGAGGCGCGCCGTTCGCGCGCGACTCGCTCCGAGAATGGAGAGGAGACTCCTATGACGGAGCAATCGTTCGATGAATGGAGCTCGGAGGAGCGCGAGCGTTTGGCCGAGGTCGGCCAGCATCGCTCGCCGCGGGCGGAGCTGAGGGATCGCACGACAGACGCTCTGCGTGAGCGCGGCCTGCTCGGCGCCGGAGGCTCGGGCCGAATGCCGGGCCGATTCTTCTTTGCGCTCGCAGCCGCGGCGGTCGTCGTGTTCACGGCCGGTTTGCTCGCCGGATACGGTGTTGGCCTCCGGCACCAGACAGAGATTCGCCGCGACTCAGTGACGACCGCCGGCGGCGGTCCGGCGCGCGAGGTCGCGAGGCTCGACAGCCCGGCGACGCAAGCGCCGGCGTCTGTCGGGGGAAGGCACGTCATATGGTTCTGACGGCGACACGCGCGTCGATCGCGACTGTGTTGTTCGCGGTCGGGGCGATCAGCGCAGACGCACAAGTCGGTCGCGGCTTTCGCCCCCGGCCAGGGACAGCCGCCGACACGGCGGAGCGACTCGGCCGCGGAACGATCGCGTTCAACGGCTTCACGGGCCAAGCGGGGGGCCCGCGTCCATTGTTGTTCGGCTTCGCACTCGAGTGTGTGAAGTGTTCCGCGACGAATCGCCGCGGCGGATTCGGCGCTGGTCCGATGGCCGTCTGGCGCTACGACGAGTTCCCCCGAATCGCGGCGGTCGTCGAAGGCAGTCCGGCAGCCCGCGCGGGGATCCGGCAGGGTGATCTCCTGCTCGACGTTGGAGGCTTATCGCTCACCTCGGACGCAGGCGCCCAGGCGTTCAGCGCGCTTCGCGCCGGTGATACCGCTTCCCTCACGCTCGAGCGTAACGGAAAGTCGTACAACGCGACGCTCCTGCTTGGTCGGATGGGCGGCGGCTTGGGGCGGGGAGGCCAGCTTTTCCTCGATCGACAGCCGCACTTCAGCGCGCGTGTCGGCACGACTGCGATAGAAATCGACAGCGACGTGCCGGTGATTTCGGCGACCGATTCCAGCGGAACGACGACGCTCCGCATCGGAGCGACGACGATCCGCTTGCGCCCGACGGCTCCGAAGAGCCCGTAACGCGGCCATTTCTCTACCCTCGGCCCTGGCAGCGGCCTGAATAAGGTGCACTATGCTACTATTAAAAGCGATTTCAATCCGGACGATCACCGCCGCTCTTCTCGCCTTGCCGATCGCGACTCGCGCCCGCGCGCAAGCGACGCAGCGCGACGTGCTCGCCGGCCACATTTCCGGGCCGAATGGTCCGATCCCCGGCGCGACGGTCAGCGTGCTCGCGGCGAATGCTCCGCCGGGCACCTTCGCGCAAACGGCTCGAACTGACGCTGAAGGGCGTTGGCTGGTCGCTGTCCAGGAAGGTCTGGGCGACTACGTCGTGCGCGTCACGGCGATCGGCATGGTGCCGAAGTCGGTCACGGCAAAGCGCGGCGAGCCTCGAAAACCGATCATCGTCGACGTGAAGATGGAACAAGCGGTCGTCGAGCTCGGACCCGTCCGCGTCGTCGAGCAGCGGCGGCAGCGACCACCGCGCGCCGAAGGGGCGCCGGAGCGCGTTGGCTCGGACCGCGTCGTCGATGGCTTCCCAGGCGCGATCGCCGTGGGTGACCAGGGCAACCTCGCGGCGATGGCCTCGTCGGTGCCTGGGGTAACGCTCGTACCGGACGCCGGCGGCGGAATTCCCGGATTCTCGGTGTTGGGTCTCTCGGCGGACCAGAATCGCGTGACGCTCAACGGCATGTCGTTCGGCGGCGGCGACATTCCGCGAGACGCAATGGTCATCACGCGTGTCGCGTCCACGTCATACGACGTCTCGCGCGGCGGATTCAGCGGCGGCCAGTTGTCGATCTCGGCGAACTCCGGCGGCAACTTCTCGCAGCGACTGGCGCACGTCACGCTCGATTCGCGCTCGCTTCAGGCCACCGACGCGGTCGGCCGAGAGCTCGGCGCACCGTACAGCAACACGCAGATCAGCGGCGCGGCATCCGGCCCGATCGTGTTCGACAAGGTGTTCTACAACATCGCGGCTCAGATAGGACGGCGGAGCAGCGATCTCCAGTCGCTCGTGACCAGCGACGCGTTCGCGCTTCAGCGAGTCGGCGTATCGCGCGATTCCGTGACGCGCCTCCTCAACGTACTGGGCAGCCGCGGCGTGCCTTTCTCTACCAACACCGTTCCGACCGACCGTCTGACCGACAACGTTTCATTGCTCGGGCGTCTCGACTGGACGCCGTCACCGACGATGGTCGGGAATGTCGTCGGCTCCGTGAGGCACAACGTGGCCCGTGCGTCCTTCCTCGGCGCGACGGCGGTGCCGGGACATGGGGGCGACCTTCGCACGAACGGCGGTGACGTCACCGGAACGTTCTCGGCGTATCTCCCCAACAATTATTTGAACGACCTTCGCGTCGGCGCCCATGTGAATTCGACGAATGGCGACCCGTATGTGGGGCTGCCCGACATTCGCGTGCTGGTGAGCTCCCAGTTCGCCGACAGCACGACAGGCAACTCGACCTTGCAATTCGGGGGCAACGCGGCGCTGCCACGTGTCGCGCGGACGAGGGGCGTCGAGGTGTACGACATGCTCTCCTGGTTCACGCTCGATCGTTTGCACCGGTTCCGCCTCACCGCCGACCTCCGCGCCGACGGCTTCTCGCAGGAGCAGTATCCCAACCGGCGCGGCATTTACACCTTCAACTCGATTGCCGACGTCGAATCAAATCGGCCGGCAACGTTCAGCCGAGTGTTGTCGGGCCAGCGGGCGTCGGCAAATGCGCTGACGGGAAGTCTGTCATTCGGGGACGATTGGCGTCCGGGCCAGCGTTCGCAGCTGCTGTACGGCGTGCGCATCGACGCGAACGACTTTCTGGACAGGCCCGCGTACAACGCGGCCGTCGAGTCGCGTTTTGGCGGACGCACGGACTTCGTGCCTCGTCTGATCGACGTCAGTCCGCGCATCGGATTCTTCCGTGCCTTTGGCACGAACGGGTCGACGGGGATTCCAGGCTTCGGTGCGCCGTGGGGCAACGTTCGCGGCGGTGTCGGATTGTTCCGCAATGACGTGGCGCAAACGCTCGTCGCGCCAGCGATGTTGGCAACGGGACTGCCGGGGGGCGTCCAACAGATCGGGTGCATTGGGGCCGCGGTGCCGATTCCGGATTGGTCGGTGTTCCTCAACGATCCGTCGGCAATTCCTACTCGGTGCGCCGACACGTCGGCCGCGTCGCCATTCATTGCGACGCGGCCGAACGTGTGGATGATCGACCGTCATTTCGCCGCGCAGCAGAGCTGGCGAACGAACCTCGCGCTCAACGCGTTCCTGGTTCCGAAGCTCATTCGCTTCACGGTGGAGGGCGTTTACTCGCTCAACCTCCATCAGCAGGCAGTGACCGACCTCAACTTCGCGCCGAACACCCGATTCGCGCTGGCGAACGAGGGGAATCGCCCGGTGTTCGCGCTGCCGTCGAGCATCGTCCCGGTAAGCGGGGCGCTCACGAACCGCGACTCGCGCGTCGATGCGGCATACGGATCGGTGACGGCGCTCAATACCGATCTGCACTCGAATACGCGTCAGCTGGTCTTTACCGTCTTCCCCGCGCCCGGCGACGCGCTCGGCCGGTTCACGCAATGGCAGGCGGCGTACGCGCTTACAAAGATCGACGAACAGTCGCGCGGGTTCGGTGGTACGACGGGCGGCAATCCGTTGGATGTCGAGACGAGCCGAGGAGCGCTCGATACACGGCATCAGGTAACGCTGTCGTTCTCGACGCGTGTCGGTTCGTTGTTCTCGGTGAGCACAACGGCTCGCGTGGCGTCGGGAACGCCGTTCACACCGATCGTGAACGCCGACATCAACGGCGACGGTTTGCCGAACGACCGCGCGTTCGTCTTTGGTCCGTCGTCGAGCGCAGCGGACGCCGCCGTCGCCGGGCAGGTGAGATCGTTATTGAGTGGCGCGTCGTCACGGGTACGCGATTGCCTCCAGCGGCAGCTCGATCACATCGCGCGGCGGAATAGCTGCGACGGGCCTTGGACGGCGACGATGAACGCGCTGCTCACGCTCAACCCTGAGCGGCTCGGAATGCAGAACCGCACGCAGCTGTCGCTCTCGCTGACCAACGTGCCGGCAGGTCTCGACGCCTTGCTCCATGGTACGTCGAAGCTTCAAGGCTGGGGACAGTCGTCGGCGTCGGACCCGACGCTGCTCCTCGTTCGCGGCTTCGATCCCCTGACGAACCGATATCAGTACGACGTAAACCCGCGCTTCGGCGACACGCGCGTCGCGCGCACCGGCGTTCGGAATCCATTCCTGATCACGCTCGAGGCGCGCGTGCAGCTCGGACGCGACTTCACGCGTCAGGCGATCGAACAGACGATGGCGCCGGGGCGCTCGAAGCCGGGAGACAAGCTCACCGTCGCACAACTCAAGCAACGCCTGAACGGCGCCGTCTACAATCCGGTTCGCGGGCTTCTTCAGGCGAAGGACTCGCTGAGCATCCTGACCAACGAGCAGCTCAAGGCCCTTACCGCGCTGGACCGTCGTGTGACGGCGAAGGAAGACTCGATCATCACACCGGCCGCGGAGTGGCTGGCGAGCTTGCCGACGAGCTACAACGAGACGGAGGTATTGTCGCGCGTGCTGGTGATGATGAACCAACTGTTTGATGTGGTGGTCGACGGAATGCGTCAGGCGCGGGAGATCTTCACACCGGAACAGATCAATGAGTTTCCGCCGTTGCTGCGGGCGTCGTTCGATATCAGGCGGCTGATGGCGGCGCGGCCGACGGCGGGGTTTGACCCGCAGTGGTAGGGCAGTTGTCATCCTGAGGGGCGCAGCGACGAAGGACCTACTGTCACTAACTCGGGACAGTAGGTCCTTCGCTTCGCTCAGGAAGACAACGCACTCAGACAGCTAGTGCGCCGCGACCAATTCCTCTTCCTTCTCCTTCGCATGCTCCTCGATCACCTTTTGCGCGACTTCGTGCGGCGCCTCCTCGTAGCCTTTGAACCGCCGCTTGAACGTCGCGCGGCCCTGAGTCATCGAGGAGATCGAGCTGGCGTAACCGTGCAGCTCCGCCTGCGGAACGATGGCGCGAATGACGGTGCCATTGTCCGACGGCTCGGTGCCCTGGATGTGGCCGCGCCGAGATGAGAGGTCGCCGAGGACGTCGCCCATGTAGTCATCGGGCGTCGTGACTTCGATCTCGTCGAGCGGTTCGAGGAGCACCGGCTTGCACTTCGGCGCCACAGCCTTGAACGCCAGAATGCCCGCCATCTTGAACGACATTTCGTTCGAGTCGACGGTGTGATAAGAGCCGTCGAAGACCTCTGCCTTGAAGTCCACCAGCGGGTAGCCGGCGATGATGCCGCGCACGGAGGCTTCCTGAATCCCCCTGTCCACCGCGGGGATGTATTGTCGCGGAATCGCGCCGCCGACGATCTCGTCGACGAATTGGTAGCCTGAACCGCGAGGGAGCGGCGCGAAACGCACCCAGCAGTCGCCGAACTGACCACGGCCGCCGGACTGCTTCTTGTGGCGTCCCTGCCCTTCTCCCTTTCCTTTGAGTGTTTCGCGGTAGGCGATCTTGGGCTTCGACAACTCGGCGGTGACGCTGAATTTCCGCTTGAGCTTCGCCATCGCCACCTCGAGGTGTCGCTCGCCGAGTCCGGAGACGATCGTCTCGTGCGTCTCGGCGTTGTAGTGCACCTCGAACGTCGGGTCTTCGTCGTGGAGCCGATGGAGTCCGGCCTGGAGCTTTTCTTCGTCGGCGCGGTTCGACGCGTGCACAGCCATCTGGATCGTTCCTTCGGGGAACGAGATCAACGGCAAGCGCACGGGATGCTGACGGGACGACAGAGTGTCGTTCGTGTGCGTATTGCGGAGCTTGGCGACGCACCCGATGTCGCCGGCGTGGAGCTTGGGAATCTCGATGCGTTCTTTGCCCTGCGCGATCGAGAGATGGTTCAGCTTCTCGACGCCGCTGCGGGTGACGTTGTACAGCTCGTCGCCGTTCGTGATCGTTCCGGAGAAGAGTCGGAAGAACGTGACGTCGCCGACGTGCGGCTCGGACATCGTCTTGAATACGTGGGCGACGCAGGGGCCGTCATCCTTGGCGTGGATCTCGACGGTCGCGTCGCCCTCGGCGCCCTTGAA
>Ga0310813_10000218_pt1 | contig 42183 bp, 34 predicted proteins | sample YN3metagenome_FD_203086 | JGI IMG/M metagenome (GOLD analysis project Ga0310813, IMG submission 203086) | Soil microbial communities from experimental microcosm in Duke University, North Carolina, United States - YN3 | ecosystem: Engineered > Artificial ecosystem > Soil microcosm > Unclassified...
GAGCCGCGACCGTGAGGGAGCGTCGCATGAATCTGATAAAAGCTGGTGTAAAACAATGCAACATTTCTACCGTTAAATGGCACCTTAATATCATAAAGTAAGAAATTTCAGCTAAAAGCTATGGCACAGTGACGCTCCCTCACGGTCGCGGCTCGGTTACACCGAGTGCCTCCTAGGCCATCTCCGATTTATTCAACAAAGCCCCCAAAGGGAGAAGGCATGCGAGACGCAGCTTCAGAGATCGATCGTTACACTATTTTTACTATTCAACACTCATACATTTCAATTCATTCACCCACTCATACATCTCAACCACAAGCGGTGAGCATTTTCCACAGGTTTTGCCGCAGGCGGGGTCTTTCATGCAGCGACGGATTTTACCTTTTTTAATCCAGTGCGATAACAAACATCGCACCGTGTCCGGTTCTACACCGAATATCTGACACAAGTGAGCAAGCGTCGCTCTTTTTACTTGCATCATGTGGTTTTTTATCGCAATCACACTCACACTGTTTCTCCTGCAAGCTGTTCATACGTTGTCGAGGGACGCACGTAAAAACGCACACCAGTTAATACACCAAAAAAAACACCCAGCACCCCCAACACCCACAACACAGAAGAAAAAGGATGCGCTAGAAAAGTCGCTAACTGATAAAAAACCACTGCTGCGCCGTAAGCAATGAACGTCATCCAAACCAAAGAAAACAAAGACCAAGCACGACTCAACTCTCGCCACATCACCGCAACAGTCGAAACACAAGGAAAATACAACAGCACAAACAAAAGATAAGCAAATGCACCCGCTTGACCATCAAACTGTTGCACCATCACACCATAAGCAGATTGACCCATCTGTTGTAGCTGCCCCATTTGCGCATACAACGTATTTAAACTACCTACCACCACTTCTTTTGCTAACACACCCGTCAACAAACCAATCGTTGCAGGCCAATTATCTGATTGTATCCCCATCGGCGCAAAAAGAGGCGTGAGCCACTGACCACACAACGCTAATATCGAATGCGTACTCCCTTCGCCCGTATTCAACGTACCATCCATATTAAAACTATTTAACCCACCAATTAACATACAAATCGGCAAAATAAGCTTTCCTGCACGCCACACAAAACCAGACAAGCGCTCCCACATACTCCGCAACAACGCACGTGCACTCGGCAAATGATACCGCGGCAATACCATCACAAAAGAAGAAGGCTCACCCTGCAACACCGTACGACGCAGAAAAAATCCCGTTAAAATGGCCATCACAATACCCATCAGATATAACAAAAACACAATGTGTTGACCATGATGTGGAAAAAAAGCAGCGGTAAAAACAGCATAAATAGTCAACCGCGCAGAGCAAGACATGAAAGGCGTCATCATGATCGTTAAAATACGATCACGCTTATTTTCTAATGTACGCGCCGCCATCACCGCCGGCACATTACAACCAAATCCCACTATCATCGGCACAAAAGCCTGGCCCGGCAACCCAATCACACGCATGAATCGATCAATCACAAACGCTGCTCTAGACATATAGCCAGAATCTTCTAGAAAAGCCAAAAACAAAAACATCGCAGCAATCACAGGCGCAAAACTCAAAATCGTATTCATCCCACGACCCACACCATTCGCCAACAAAGCAACCACACCATTGGGCGCACCAACAGATTGCAATGCATCCGATAAACATGTCACAAACAAATAATAACTACCGCGATCAACATAACCCTGCAACCACCCACCTACATTAATAGCAAACACAAAAAGCAAATACATCACCGCTAAAAAACACGGCACCCCTAAAAACCGATTTAATAAAATACGATCAATACGCGCACCCCATTTTGAACCCGACACCTGCGTTCGCTTAACACAAGATGCTAATAATGTCGTGATAAAACGATATCGCGTATCCGCAATAAGAATATCTGCCTCTTCTCCACACTCCCTCAGAATATCTGCATGCGCTGTCTCTTCTTCCAATAATCGCGCACCCAAAAAATGAGGTGATAAACGTCTATTTCGATGGTCCGACAATAACGGTTCACTGATAGTTTTCATCACATTGGCTAAAAACGGGGGATAATCCAACACCAATGGCAACACCACGCGCTCACGCGCAGCAACAATCGCTTCTTTCAACGCACGCATTTCCTTATGTTTGCCACACAGTTGAATCACCGGACAACCTAACTGCTTCGATAAAAGCACTGTATCGATGACGATGCGCTCCGCATCAGCCACATCTATCATATTCAAAACAAGCACGGTCGGTATGCGAGATTCTAATAGCTGCGTTGTGAGATAAAGATGATGCTCCAATTGACTGGCATCAACAACGTTTACCAGAACATCAACAACAGGTGAAACAATAAATTCGCTCGCAATACGCTCATCAACAGCAGCGCCTGCTGTTGTATTGCATGCATAAATCCCAGGTAGATCGACTACCTGTATCGTGGTATTTGCAAAACGACATTCTCCTCGCTTTTGTTCGACCGTCACACCAGGCCAATTGCCCACATGTTGCTTCGCACCGGTTAGACTGTTAAAAAGCGTTGTTTTACCACTATTCGGATTACCAACTAAGGCAACAGTGAGTACAGAAGATGACATCAAACCACCTCAACTTGCAGCAGCGATGCTTCATGCTTCCTTAAACAAAGCGCAAAACCACGTAACAAAATTTCAATAGGGTCTCCTAACGGCGCAAACCGCGTGACTGTAAATACAACACCCGGCAACAGCCCCATGGCCAACAATCGCTGACGATACGCCTTTGCCCCACCCAGTAACGCTTGAATGCGTACTTTATCCCCGGGTTTTAACTGATTTAATTGCATAATTCACCTCTTATGCTAAGCTTACTCCACTGAGTTGATCTGTCAAGCTAAATGAGAATGATTCTTATTTAACCGCCTGCGATTAACTGTTTTCTTTACGGGGAAATTTTAAAATTTAAATAAAATCAACATGTTATAAATTATCTGTCGCTCGGATTGTGGATTGTCGAAAAAGTAATGCCTTGTTTAATAAAATGTTAATAAATGAGCAGTATAATAAGGGTATGCGATAAAAAAGATACATCTAATAAACAGTTAAACTCAGAGGGTAGCGTATGCAAAGAAGCAATTCAGATTCAGAGAAGCCAGAAGACAAAGGCAAACAAGATGCCGCTTCAGATACTGGGACCCGAAACGGAGGCGACGGAGAAGCACGCGAGGACCAAAGCGATGGCGCGCGCGAAGACATTTATCGCACAGGCGTAAAGGAAGGACAAGTGCGAGATACAGCTGAAAAGTTCGAGAAAGAAATAGCAGCTAAACAAACTGCCGGCGTAAGAGCAGGAGAACTTCAAAGAGGAGCAATCAGAAGACCATCACGATCCAGTGACACAGAATTGGACACACAACAAGCCACAGAACAGGGTTTGTCGTCTGAACAGAAAGCGGCATGTCATCAAGCCATGGCAAGCCTTGAAAAGGTTGAAAGAGACCTTACCTCTGAAGCTATAGAGGTGTCGTTTGAGACCTTGTCTAACGCGACCTCAGAACCCAAAGCACGCGAAAATGCCTCAGGAGCCATCTTATCCTATATGGATGATATGAAAGCAGGAATCGACACAGCAATTCAAGCACTGTTGAACGCCTCATTATGGGAAGATGAAGACTTAACGCCAGGGAAAGCGGAACTCACTGCTGAGAAGAAAATGCCAGTACCACTTCGTCAAGCAGCTAATGTGTGCTCTGACGAAGTAACAAGATGCGCCACAACAGTGAAGAGTCTTCTTACGACAACAGGACCGGACGAAAAAATCTCGGAAGACGCAATAAACGCAGCAAAATCTACAATTGGAATGACAAACACAGCCATTGGCCAACTCAAGATGGAACTAACCGCTGTAGCTGGAGAAAAAACGGAAGCCGCTGTAGTCGCACCTCAAGACACATCTTCGCCAAAAGGCACAACTGGCGATACAACTTTACAGAACCCCCCTACCAGCACTGCCGATAGCGGAGTATCAGGCGCAAGCGCAAGCACAGGCACACCTGTTGACCCAGCTTTAGCTAAAACAACGCCTCCACTTACGCCGGCTCCTGGCGACGGAAAAACAGCAGCACCTGGCAGCAACCCCGTAAAAAGTGACAGCAAAAGCAGCGCCCCACAGCCGCCTACACCTTTAACCGAAGAGCAGATGCAAACACTCGAAAGAACTGCATCCAATCAACACAACTTACTTGCACTCATGGCTTCTAATATGTATGCAAATATTGCAGTAGCACATCAAGATAAAACATTAAGCAATAAGCGCGTAGAAGAAAATATTAAGTATGCGAAAAAGTATCTTGCAGACGCAGAACAATATATGAAACAGAGGGGAGCAGCAGTGAACCCCTCCGTGATAACGAATAAGAAATTCGCGCAGAGAATCATTGCGCTTCAACAAGAATTAGCGGATAAGATCGCCTATTTTGGTGATGATGCTAAACTTGTTGAGAACAAACCAGATCTTATTGAAGCTGCCATCGGTGGCATGACAACAGCAAGCAGCAGCAGTGGTGACAGCTATGCGCTGACATCAACCTGCAAACCATTGGGCAACTATCAAGTCACTGATCAGCTCCAAAGCACGCATGCACGCGTTATTGTCAGCAGAGCGACGCCTCAAGCTGAGCCTATGACATTCGTGCAAACGGCAAAAGGGAACTTTTACAAAACACGCATTGTAAAACCAAGCAACAGTATTCTGAAAGAAGATCATTACGCTACAGCAAGCAACATGATTGATAATCATCGTGCTTTCTTACCAAATCAACATGCTGACCTTACATTAGAGCCACCAGCAAAGCCAGGGGCAAACCCTGCAGCAGCCACCGCTTTCGTTGAGGCACTCATCGTCATGGCAGCAGCCAAAGGAATCAAGAGCTCTGCTATTATTATTCCGGCATCATGCGGAATAGATGATGCGCGGAAGGCAGATCTTATGACAGAAGGGAGAGATCTTGCTGCGAGAATGCTGCCAGAAATAACAGATATGGTTAGCAACTATAGCGCGAAAAAAACACTGCAAAGCTGCGGTTATGATGTGAATAATCAAGCTGTTGCTTTCCCAGATCTGCATCCAGAACACTTAAAAGTAGGTGGAAATCCACTTGATCCATTCAACTTAGAGATGGCTGAGAGATACTGTCAGTCGAATTATCAACGTCCGGTTGATCTCGCTACTCAAATTACAGGTGATGTAACGCGAATACCGACGCCACCAGTGACACCAGCGACACCGGCGACACCGGCAACACCAGTGACACCGGCAACACCAACACCGGCGCATAGGGCAGCACCGCCACTACCGCAGCCAACTCCGCAGCCGCAATCAAACCCGCAGCAGCAGTCAAGCTCAACAAGCACAACGGCACGGGCACTGCGGCAGACAGCGACACTCACGCCCGCACCACGGTCAGAGTCAGCAGCATCCAACACCGAAGGGTCAACAACACCCAGCACTGACTCTCCGGGGAATAACAGTAATAACGATAGCACAGCTGGCGTTGAGAATGTTAACGACGGAAGTAGCAGCAATACAACTCCTTCACGCCGCCACTCTATCTCTTGAATAAATCGGTGATGGCCCAGGAGGCGCTCGGTGTAACCGAGCCGCGACCGGCAGGGAGTCACTGTATTATAACTTTTAGCTGAAATTTCTTACTTTATGATATTAAATGTCTTTCTACGCTAGAAATGTTGCACTGTTATACACCATCTTTTATCAGATTCATGTGACGCTCCCTCACGGTCGCGGCTCGGTTACACCGAGCGCCCCAACAATGCCCTGGCGCAACTCAACTAACTGACCATGAAAAAAGTGACCTGCATCGGGGAAACGGAGTATTTCGGGTCGCGGGTTCTGCGCATCGCACCAAGCATATACTTTTTCTGCAGACACAACTTCATCGCGTTCGCCCTGCGCCAAAACAAAAGGACATAAAATAGGAGGCAAGGTATCCATCGCAAAATTTACAACCGGTGGCGCAACCAACAATAATTTTGTCACCGGTATCTGCGTTGCCGCCTTTGCAACAATATAACCACCAAAAGAAAAACCACCCAACCATAACGCTAACCCCGTTTGCTGTTGTTGCATCCAGTCAATCACCGCAAACAGATCTTCTAATTCGCCCCTACCCTGATCAAACACTCCTTCACTGCGCCCCACGCCACGAAAATTAAAGGTAATGGTATTCACACCTAACTGCTGAAATGCTTTTACAATCGTCGTTACCACTTTGTTGTGCATGCTCCCGCCAAACAAAGGATGCGGATGACAAACAATGCCCCACGCCTGCTGCGGCAACCCTTCAGATGCGTAACGTTTTATTTCTAACAACCCCGCAGGGCCCTTTATCAGTTCTGTTGTGGTTGTTTCCGACTGTGTCATTATCATAAACGCGCACTCGCTTTCACTAAACGATCTTGAATAGCTTCCCAATCCGCTTCTTGTGGCACCGTTTCTATTAATAACAAACGATAAGCACCATGATCTAGACTACGCAAACAATGATAAAGATCATGCGCATACGCCAATGCCACTCGCGGCAAGTATAACACTTTCACACCTGGCAATTCAGGAAAATTCGCACTGTGTACAATCACAGCAACAGGCAGCGCCTCTGCCGACAAACACTGTACACGCTGCTTCAACAGATCAAGCGGCAACATTTCTGTTGGCGTCCTGGGCGCATAGTGCAATATGTGCTGACCAGGCACTCGTACGTTCCGTCCCGGCTGTTGTACACGCGTCACTTTTTGATGTAACACTTCTTCAATCATCTTTGCTGTAATCATGCCAGGACGCAATATCACAGGCACCTCAGTAGAAACATCCACAATGGTGGATTCTAAACCCACATCACATGCTTCTCCATCCATAATCAAATCAATTTCTTCACCTAACTCCTCTGCAACAGCCGCTGCCGTAGTCGGACTTAAATGCGTAAATTTATTGGCTGAGGGTGCCACCACGCCACTCCCAAATTTGCGCAACAGCGCCAACGCTATCGTGTGACGCGGTATACGTAAACCCACCGTCTGCTGACCACCCGTTACCACATCCAATACATCCGCACGTTTAGGGAGAACCAAGGTCAGCGGCCCTGGCCAGAAGGCCTTCGCCAACACCCATGCGACATCTGGTATTACAGACGCCCACTCTTCTAACATCTCTGCCGCTGCCACATGCACAATCAAAGGATGATTCAGCGGGCGCTCCTTGACTGTGAAAATTTTTTGCACAGCGGCTGCATTGCGTGCATCGGCGCCTAGGCCGTACACCGTCTCCGTCGGAAAGGCAACCAGCCCGCCCGCTCTTAAAATATGCACTGCCTTATCTATCTCATCCATTTTTTTTGAAAATCTCATCCAATAAAGGTAATATGGTTGTTTAAAAGCTAACTCTTATCTTATGACGAACCTACAAGTGATAGAAGCAACACCCGATGCGCCCGCGCCAATTATCCCATTGGCGACAGTAAAAGGCACGGCCGTTGTTGATTTACCAAAAGATTTATATATCCCCCCCGACGCAATGAAGGTGTTATTAGAAACCTTCGAGGGTCCACTTGATTTTTTATTATACTTAATTCGTAAGCAAAATTTAGACATTCTCGACATTCCTATTGCAACCGTCACCCGGCAATATATGGAATACATTGATTTAATGCAGGATTTATCCCTGGAACTGGCTGCTGAATATTTGGTCATGGCCGCTATTTTAGCCAATATCAAATCGCGCATGCTACTCCCACAACAAATCAACCCGGATGAAACAGAAGAAGACCCTCGTGCCCTGTTGGTCAGACGCTTGCAAGAATATGAATGCTATAAACAAGCAGCACTCGACCTGGACACGCTATCGCGTGATGAACGCGATACCTTTCTTGCCGAAGCAAGTACCGACATGATCGCTATCAGCAAACCGCTACCGGAAGTTGCACTACCGGAACTTGTTAAAGCACTGATGGATGTTTTCAAACGCGCGGATCTCAATACCAAACACCGTATACAACTCGATGCACTGTCCGTACGCGAAAAAATGATACATATCCTTACTTGCATGCAGAGCACAGAGCACGCGCTGTTCACAGGTCTTTTTAATTTAGAAGAAGGTCGATTGGGCGTTGTCGTCACTTTTTTGGCAATGCTAGAACTGCTGAAGCAAGGTGCTATCGAATTTGTGCAATCCGAAGCATTTGCGCCTATTTATGTTCGAGCACGACAGGGGGCATCAATAGGTGATGCAATCGCAGACCTGCCAGCCACAGAGCCGTAAGATAAACGCCCGCAGCTGTCGCGAGCAAAAAACCGAGATGCAGTACACGCCAGCCCGTTGGATGATGGATCCATGTTTCTATATCACCCGCCCCCCAAAGCAAATATAAAGCCAACAGCGTATTTGCCAACGTTAGCCGTATTGTGAATGCCCGCCAACCCTCACGCGGCCGATAGTAACCACGTAATCGCAGAAAATAAAAAAGAAACCCTGTGTTAACGATAGCAGCCAGCGATGTTGCAAGCGCAATACCAGCGTGTTTCAATGGCCAAATCAGCATTATGTTCAATGCCGTATTAGTCAGCATGGCAATCACGCCAACCCGCACAGGCGTACGCAAATCCTGCTTCGCATAAAAGCCCGCTGCTAATATTTTCACTAACATAAATGGCGCAATCCCTAAAGCAAAAGCCATTAAGCTTTCACGCGCCATTAACACAGCAAAGCCATTAAACAATCCTCGCTGAAACAATGTACTTAATAAAGGACCTGCCAATACCGCCATCACAACACCCGCTGGTATACCAACCAGCAAAACAGCTCGCAAGGCCCAGTCTAAGGTGAGAGAAAAAGACGCTTCAGATTGCGCAGCGTGGTGCCTGGAAAGATGCGGTAAAATGACTGTAGAGATGGCAACGCCGAATACACCCAGCGGGAACTCCATTAAGCGATCCGCATAATATAGCCACGACACACTGCCAACAACCAGCAAAGAAGCAAATAAGGTATCGATGAGCAAATTCACTTGCCCAACAGAAACACCAAACAACGCAGGCACCATTAGCTTTAATACTTTTACGACACCTGGGTCACGGAAATTGATATATGGACGTGGTAGCAAGTGTAATGATTTCAAGAATGGCCAAGGAAAGAGAAGCTGCACAAACCCTGCAATAAAGACGCCCCAAGCCAGGCCAATGATTGGTGTGGTCATCGCGGGAGATAACCACCACGCCGCGGCAATCATACAAATATTTAAAAAGACCGGTGTGAACGCAGCCACCCAAAATCGACTATAGGTATTGAGAATGCCTCCCAAAAAAGCTGTCAGTGAAATCAGCATGAGGTAGGGAAAAGTCACGCGAAGCATCGTTACCGCCAATTCATAACGCGGCCCCGTTGTTTCAAAACCAGGCGCAAATGCCCTGACAATCCAAGGAGCCGCTATGATTCCTAATAACACAATGACTAGCAAAGTAAATCCTAGCGTTCCTGCCATGGCATTAATAAAACGCTGTACTTCTTCGTGTGATTTTTGTTTTTGGTACTGGGCTAACACAGGTACAAAAGCCTGCGAGAAAGAACCCTCCGCGAAGAGTCGTCGCATGAAATTGGGTATTTTAAAAGCGACAGAAAAAGCATCAAAAGCCATGCCAGCGCCGAACAAACTGGCTGTGACCATATCGCGCACAAATCCAAAGATTCTCGAGATGGTTGTCATACAAATGACGACTGTTGTTGATTTTACCAAACTTTTGCTCAAAATTTTACCCCATACGTGGCAGTAATCAGAAATTGAAAAAAGAGTTTACTACATTTTATCTATAGAAAGTACTTCTAAAAAATTGACAACCGCATCAAGTACAGGCATATTAAGGTCTTTTTGTAGTTACCGAAATTTGGAGAGAATACCCTTGGCTAATACAAAGCAAGCAAAGAAGCGCGTTCGCCAAGCTGAAAAGCATCGACGCCACAACGCTAGCATGCGTTCCATGCTCAGAACCTACATTAAGAAGGTAGGACTCGCTATCACGGCTGGTGATCGCCGCGCCGCATTGGTCGCGTTACAAGAAGCAACCCCCATCATCGACCGTATGGCGACAAAGGGTATTATTCACAAGAATAAAGCAGCCCGCCATAAAAGCCGGCTTACGCTTCATATTAAGAAAATGGAAGAAAAAGCAGGTATGAATCCTTAGCCGCGAGTTGGACCCCCAGGTTGCGCGCTCCTGTATAAGGACATAACATCAGTGACATTTTTCTCACGCGCCTACGGCGCTTAACCGTGGGTGTATTGCCATTACCGTTGAATAAATCGCAAATGCTTTGGGGCACTCGGTGTAACCGAGCCGCGACCGGCAGGGAGTCACTGTGCTATAACTTTTAGCTGAAATTTCTTACTTCATGATATTAGGGTGCCATTTAACGGTAGAAATGTTGCATTGTTCTATACCAGCTTTTATCAGATTCATGTGACGCTCCCTTACGGTCGCGGCTCGGTTACACCGAGTGCCTCACAGAGCATTTCCGATTTATTCAACAACGCCCCCTCTGGGAGAAGGTGCCCGGCAGGGCGGATGAGGAACGGGATGAAATTCGGTATTTGTGTATTCAACTTACCCATTCCTTAAGGTTCTCTTAAGTATCCCCATGTATAATGTCGCGACAACTTACACAGAAACACTGTTGAACAAGAGAGAAGAGAAAGAGATTAATAAAATTGTATAAAATAAATACATATTTCGCTTCCTACACAAAGCAACGGGGAAAATAACATGGCTACTGTTATCAACATTCGACCAAAATGGGCGATGCCCTTTGAAGTCGAGCCAGTAGAAAAACCGTCAGAAGCGCCTTATACCTATTATAAGAATAGAAAAAGATCGAGCGAATCACGTGCTACGAGATTGTCCAGAGATGGCGTTGAATGGTTCGTTGCGAAACTCAGAAAACGAGCAGAATTTTTCGTTACACTATTCGCCGTTTGCGCTGAAGTCTGCAATATTGGTCTTGGTGTACGTGTGGCCACCAATTTAGTGCCATTCCTGATGACGTTACCTGGCGTTGGCCCTGTCTTAGATCTCATTGTCGTGATATTGGATACATGTATCTATGTCTTTCGTGCTTTTGTACGTCTCGCACTCCTAGCCGCCAGACACATTGGCATAGTAGTCGATGATGAAAAGTATGGCGCGCATCCTCATCAAACCAAAACAGACCTGTTTGCTCTTTTCTTATTCGTAGCCGCCGTTTCAATCAAAGTACTTTCTGTGTTAGGCATCATTTTAACCGGCCCTGTGAGCACACCTATTGTTTGGGCGCTGGGAACCACTGCTTGTGCAATCATTTGGATAACAGACTATTGTTTTACAGCATCGCAGGCAGGCAAAGCAGCTGACAAAGCTCAGACTGATCTAACGCGCGCCTTAGAAGAAGCAAAGCACTTTATAAAAAATAAAAAGGACGCTCTTCCTCAGTACAATCCGCCCAGTGCAAACACAAGGGGAGCATTCGAGCATCAATGCCAGAACGGCTTCCTTATCAAAGATACACATAATGACGTGACCCGTACTTTTGAAGCAGCGATGAAAAAAGTAAAAGCAACGGAACAGACTTATAACACCATCAAGAAAGAAGCGACCGCCAAGAAAAACTCCCAGCGCTTATACTTCGTTATATTAATAGGCGTTGTTTTACTTGTTGTGCTTGGAACATTAGCACCTATCATACCTGCAGCGTTGGTTCCACTTTCGGCCTTTTTTGGTAAGGCCGGCGCCATCCTATTAGCGCTTGTCAACATTGCGAGGATCACCAATTACTTTAGGAAAACGCTAGAGAGCCTTGTGACATACATTATGAAAAAGCGAGGGAACACAACCGAGAAGCCAGATCCCATACGCCAAGCATTGGAAAAAGAACTCTGTGATATCTATACAAACAGCAACAGGAACAGTCATGTCATCAAAAAACAGGAGCCCGTTATTCAAACAAAAGACATACCGAAAAAAGACACGCCCAAGAAAGCACAAAGCACACCTAAATTGAGAAACTTTTCGATCTTCCATCGCCGCCGTGTGCCACCACTTGAAGCACAAAGAATAGCAACGCTACGTAAACGCAGGTAGTAATAAATACCGTTCCCCTTCTGCCCTGTCGGGCACCAGCATAACCGAGCCGCGACCGTCAGGGAGCGTCGCATGAATCTGATAAACGATGGTATGGAAAGCAGTATTCCATTTTATGCGTCTTACCAGTATCATAGAACTCATTTTTTAGCACTCGCTTTTCAAGGAAGATAACAATGAGAAAATCTCACCAACGCAGACTTTTAAAAGGCAAAGACGAAAAGGACGCCTCCTCAGGTGAAGGACAAGCAAGCGACCCCGGTGATTCAGTCGATGGCGCATCACAACATGATATACCGCCCGATAGTGGAGTATCATTACTTTTCTCCGTCGAATTGTTCTTTAGCCAAGCGCCCGCCTTTCTAGAGACACTCATCTCGTGGGCAAACCCAACACATGAAAATGGTACCGGCATCGAAGAACCCGCAATATCACAAAGAGACCTTATTGCTACTTATGTAAAATCTGAGGAAAATGAACGCACTCAGCGCGTACAAACTGCCATTAAAGTAGCAGCTGGCAGTTTTGCAACCGGTGGTGCCGCAGGTGTAGCTGGTGCAGCCGGCGCAGCTGGCGCAGCAACACTCGGCTTCATGGGGGGAGTAGCACTGCTGCCTGTCGCACTGCCTGCGGCGGCCGCAGCTGGTTTCTCTACACTGATTGGCGGTCTATTTGGTGTAACATCCGCTAATGCCTACAAAGATAAGTTAGAAACAGCATATGGATATATCTGCCACGGAAATTACCATTCAGCAAATGAACTACTAAAACAGATCCTCGAAGTAAATCCTGCTAAAAGAGCAGTAAGGGAATTATTCTTAAAAAATCGAACCTTTGCTGTCGCGCATTTTTTATATGCAGAATGTGCTTTTTCTGAGGGAAATTATGCTCTTGCAATAGCAGAGTATGAAAATGCCCTGCGCAACGCAAAACAATCAAAGAAAAAACAACGTGAGTTGCTTTTTCACATATTACCCTCTTATGCAGCATTCCTAGAACGTGTTGATAATACAGCATTACCAAAAGACTTCGATAAAGCAGAAAAAACAAGAGAAATCATTAGACTATTAAAAGAGAATGGCTTTAATAATCATTTCACCTCCTATCTCGACATGTGCAATCGCATGAAAGCATTATCTCAGACAATAAGAGAAAGAGATTTTTCTAAACAACAAGATGATATAAACGCATTAGTCGCATTAGAAATGGAATGCCCTGTCACTGACATAGGCGATGGCAGAGCACACTGTCTTGCCATTTATTTTCTGCTATTTAAAAGCATGCTGAGTGCCTTGATATCGCTGCATGCATGCAATGTTCAATTAGACCAGAGCATCACTTTATTAACCAGATGCACTTCACAAATAGCAATGCTCAGATCGAAAAGACACGCTATATTAACAGACACAATGTACATATCGCTTGTAGCGTTAGTCAAAGAACACGCCAAGAATATTTACTCTTACTATCTCACGAAGGGAATTCCGATTGACTACACATTCATTTTAAACAATCTTCAGATACCATTTCCGGAAGCAAATCAACACAGTGCTAAAATAGAAGAAGGTGCGACTGCAATGACAGAACAGTTACACGCATTGCTAGCCGTGATAAAAAACGATTTTGATATGCACTGTGATTCCATAGATCATTGGCTAAACACCTTGCGCACATTAGATGCTGATTCTTTAAACAAAATTTCCAGAAAAGGTGAGAGTTTCCTTCATATACTGGCGCAAATACCACCCGGCCAACCGCGTCTCACTGCTAACAAAATAAGAGAAGCAACAAATAAATTAAAGTCATTTTCTTCGCACAGAAGTTTTCCCTGCCCTCCTGCGCCAGAAGGGTCCCCTCTCCCCAGAGAAAGCTGGCACGAGAATGAAACACCTGTTGGGATGCTTAGGGAATTAAAAGACCCGTACGAATTACTGACGCTAATTGGCGATGAATCACCGATGATTAGACAGACATCGCTTGATAAGCTAGATCAGTTTACTGAAAAATTCTGCGAAAATTATTACGAAGACAATCTTTTACTATTGACTGGGCCCGAAGGTTGTGGAAAAACAGAGGCAGTTGACTATTTAGCAGAAAAGATTGGCGCTACTGTCCACCAATGGCGTATAGCCGCAACGAATGATCAATTTGTTAATGCCTTAGCAACCAGAATTGAGGAATTCTTTGAAGCCGCAAAAACAAGGGCAAGAGAAACTAAAGAGACACAAATTCTATTGATTGATAATATAGATGTCATTCTACCTAAACTGACAGGAGAAGCTCCCGCGAATGGACAGCATAATAGCGAAGCAGACATTGCCAGTTTTGTAACAGGATGCGACGGCTTGAAGGGACACCGTGTCATATTGTTAGGCATTACCAAACGACCTTCCGCACTGAATCCAGCTATCATGAGTCGTGCTCATTCTGGCAACAGCATTGAATTTTCCACACCCGATGAAGCAGAACGCCTGAAATTGCTTTCAATACTATTAAAAGACAAGAAAATTTCAGAAGAAAACATTAAGATGCTTGCAGAGAAAATGCGCTTCTATTCTTTTCGTCAGATAAAAAATTTTATTGAGAATTTTCATAATATCTATAACATCGACTTAGCAGTATTAGAGAAAAAATTCAATGCAAATGCTACCCGCATAGAGAAAGAATTCAATGATAATAGAGATTATTGCGCTTCACTTTTTATGCCTTCTTTTGCGCGTGATCCATCCACAGATTCTATTTTATTATTAAACCCTGAGTTAGCAGCACAGGTTGAGTTTATTGCAAGAAAGAAATTCTATACAGACATGACACCACATCTCCTCCTCTATGGCCCACCTGGCACAGGCAAAACAAGCTCAGCTAGAATTATCGGACAAATGTCGAATCGCCAAGTCATTGTGATAAGAGACGACTCCATGTCCAAATGGGAAGCGATACTGAACAGGGCTAGTGCATTAAGAGCTATTGTCTTTATTGATGAAATAGATAAATTTTTACAGGCTGTTGCACCGAATTGCGCTAACCCGGATTACGTTCACAAACTGCAAGTCGCAATGAGTGGTATCATTAAAAACAATATATTATTCGTAGCCGCAACAAATAAAATAGACTACATACCAACAGCTATTATGAGTCGCTTTCAGAAAATAGCATTACTAAAGCCACCCACTGCTCAATTTCAGATAATGATAATACAAAGCATTCTAGTGGAAATTAAACAAGCAGCTTCTACGCGCTATCGTTTTCACGTAGACGAACAATTAGACAAAGAAATGTCTATGCAAGAGATACGACTGGCACCCCGTTACAGGGACAAAATGGATGCCAGGGGAATGGAAAGGGCAATCAAGCGGTTCATAGAGGACCTCTTCACTTATATAGACCAAACGCAGCCGACTGGTCCCAGCACAGATATTTGCATTACTTTCGAAGATATTGACAGTTATATGGGAGTCGGGCAAAAAAGTGATGGAGCGGGACCATCAAACAGCGAGGCTCCCAGCAGCAAGGGATACCCTGGGCTTGCGTACTTTGCCAAACATCATGCGAGACTCTTTGCCTCTCAGTCATGTGAAGACGAAAGCGAAGGGAAACCAAAAATGGTACCTCTTGACCCAGATGAACGTCTGCAGCGTTTGAAATCAGGCAGTTACGGTACCGGGCCGTGACCAACCGTGAGGGAGCGTCACATCAATATCCCCTCATCTGCCCTGTCGGGCATCTTCTCCCAAAGGGGGCATTGTTGAATAAATCGGAAATGCTCTGCGAGGCACTCGGTGTAACCGAGCCGCGACCGTGAGGGAGCGTCACATCAATATCCCCTCATCTGCCCTGTCGGGCATCTTCTCCCAAAGGGAGAAGACATGCGAGACTTGGCTTCAGAGGGAATAGTTAGCAATTACTGCTAGTAACAAGCCTGCGCACGCTTTCTCACTTGCGCTTTCGTTAAGTCCTCAATATGCGTCGAAACACACCAGCAATGACCGAATGGATCCGTGATCATCCCAGAACGATCGCCATAGAACATATCCGCCACAGGACGCACCAGCTCTGCGCCAGCTTTTACAGCTGCTTTCACCACATCGTCTACTTTTTTGATATAAAGATGAACGACAAATGAGCAACCATCCTGCTTCTTAGGATGCTGCATACCTTTCTCTGAGCAAGCACCTGATAACATCACTTTAGAATCCCCAATTTTTAACTCGGCATGCATAATTTTCCCACCATGCTCCATGGACAATACTGACTTCGCCCCAAACGCTTTCTTATAAAAAGCAACGGCTGCTGCAGGATCATCAACAATCAAATAAGGTGTAATAGCGTGATAATCTTTAGGAACAGGAGATACCTTCCTCTGCTTAGTCTTAGCAGCCATCTTCTTAGCTGGTTTTTTCACGGATTTTTTCACTACTTTTTTAACAGCTTTTGTTTTTTTCTTTGTTGCTTTCGGCCTAGCCATCATCTTTCTCCTAATTAAATAAGCGTGGCTGCATTCTAATAAGATTGAGATTATTTGCAACAAAAATTACATTATTTTTTCGATTTGCGGGAATAAAACAGCATAGACGTTAGGATGACAGGCAATAATACCTGACCGCAAAACATTTTTTTGGTTGAACAAGAAGGAAGAACCATCTAGTTGTCTCACCCATCCGCCCGCTTCTTGTACTAATAACACACCTGCAGCAATATCCCACTCGCTTTTCGGTGTTAGGCTAAAAGTTGCATTCGCTTTGCCACAAGCAACCAAAGCCAGTTTATACGCGATTGAGCCTGTTTCTTGGATACGATATTGCGCTCTAAAACCATCCCAGTCGCCTGCTTGACACTCAGTGCGGCTCGCCAGTATGTGTAATTGCGCAGGAGAATGAGTAAGGCAAAACATTCGCTGGTGGTTATACCAGGCGCCTTCATTTTTTATCGCATAAAAGAGCTCCTCTGTGGCAGGATTATAAACACAAGCTAAAACGGGAGTTTGATCCACCACAAGCGCCACAGAAATAGCAAATTCAGGGATATCCTTCGTGAATTCTTTTGTCCCATCAATGGGATCCACTATCCACGTATACTGGGCGCCTAAACGGCTCTCATCATCTTTTGTCTCTTCAGATAACCAACCATATTGTGGGAAAACACGACATAAGGCTTCTTTTAGCAAGGCATTGACAAGTAAGTCCGCTTCTGTGACCGGCGAACAATTGGCTTTTTGATCAACAGAGAACCCCTTTTTTCTGATCTGCTCAGCTGCTTTCCCTGCTTGTTGCACAGCATCTAACAATACCGTGCGTTCCCTTCTAAACATGACATGCTCTCCAGAATACAATTTTTCCGACCATCTCTGGCGCTCAGTCTCGCATGTCTTCTCCCTCCGGGAGAAGACGCCCGGTAAGACCGAGCCGCGACCGTGAGGGAGCGTCATATGACCAACAGGTGCCACCGCTCAATAACAGTGACGCTGCTAGTCATATGACGCTCCCTCACGGTCGCGGCTCGGTAACGCGGCTCGGTTTTGCCGAGCATGCCCGACAGGGCGGATGAGGGGATATTAACCGGTAACACCTATCACTTAACGCTTTGGCCCTGCTGGCCCTTTGCCTCTCCCGCTACGAAGCTCTTCTTTCTCAATACGTTCGAAATCATCGCTATCGTGTCTAGTAAGTGGCTTCTTTACGCTATTCAGCATAGCTTGAATATCCCCCTCCAGAAAGGGTCTTGTCAAGTGTGTTTTATCTCCAGCTGTAGCATATAACGAACTACCCCAAGCTCCCTTCGGGTCTAAAGTAGACGAAACTAACTTTTTATATTCTTGAACAAAAGTATCCGCGTCTTTTTGGTCAGCACCATACTCTTTCAACAACTCTGTCACTTTCTTCTGAAAGTTCACGAGTATCTCATGTTGTCCAGGAAGAAAAGGAGTCCACTGTTTTTTTATATCTCTCGGCAAAGCAATCAACTTCTCCTCAATTGCCTCAATCAATTTCGCTTTACCCGCTTCAGGCGAAGTAACAAGCCAGTCATCACCCCGGAGGGTATCAAAACCTTCCTCATCTAAAAGAGCACTGCCAGCATGCCTTGAGAAATCATGATTACGCATTTCTTCTGCAAATGCCTTTAGGTGGTTAATAGAATGCAGCGGATTGACATCACTTTGAAAAAGACCAGGGCCAGCAGGCGCAGCTGCACCGCGATAAAGAGGCTGCATTTCCTCCAGCCCCGCTTCTTTCTCTATCTCTATCGCTGACTCAAACTTCGTAGCACCTCTCGGATAAGAAGGCGTCTTTTTCTGCTCCTCATTAACAAGATTACAAAACGCGTTCATTGCCTTCTGGTATTCCGCAATAAAATCGTCTCGCGTATATCGTTCAACACTGGTAAATTTATTCATTACACCGTTTAAATAAAGAACGAGCTTATCTCTTTCGTGACTCAATTCTTCTAACGCCAGAGGCATCTCGATATTTCTTAAGAAGTCAACTTTACTTTTTACAGTAGAAATATCATCTTCACGTGCTCTCACTTTATCAGCACGCTCTCTTTCTGCTGCTTCTTCTGCGCTACGCGCTGTATCAGCTGCTTCTTTTTCCTGCATGAATTGATGGACACGAAATCCTGCTGTCAAGTCATTTAGCGCGGTAAATCTCAAAGCAAGCTGATAAGGATAAGCTGCCTGCCCTGATCTTTCACTCTCAAGTTTAACTATCTCACCTCTATACGCTTCTTCCGCAGCCTTTAGCCTACCAAGTGACTCTTCACTATCATCTGAACAATACGCTATCATGCTATCATGTAATTTCTTCTTAAAGTTATTCAAGACTACTGTCGTTGGAGTAGAAATAAGCCCCGAAAGCTTATACCTTTCTGTTTTACTCCAATCATCTATCACTGAAAGCAATTCATAACGACGCACCATTTCAGGGTCATTCGTTATCTTATCTTTAAAGCTTTCAAATTGTTCTATGGTAATTTTATGATTACAAAAATCCCTCGCCATGTCATAAAGCGCCAAGATTCGCATATATTTCTGAGGGAGATTGTCTTTTATAAAAGTCGCATCGCGATAAGAAGCGCTAAACTTACCACCTAAAAGTATCACAGCGTTTATATTATCATTCTCTTTACTGCAGGCCATCAGCGCTGCTTGCAATAAATCAAAATAATCATGTACACCTAAGTCATCTGCATATGCACGAGATTTGAAATTCCCATATTCATCTTCATCGTTATAAGAACAACCTGCTGTGATTTTTTCGAAGAGAGACCAATGGTTAGGATGTTCACCAGTGACCGCTTGCATTAATAGTGTTTTAAAGCTCTCGCGACCCTCCGGACTAACGGGTGCATTCCCGAAGGTTCTTTGAAATTCCGCTACCGTTGAGATTTTCTGCGTGACCGGCATGATGGCTCTCCCCATTATTTTTTATACTATTTCCTATATAATAGCATATTTTTGAGTAATTTTCATTAAAGGGCGCATCAAAAAGCATATTAACTATATGAATATAAACATAATTATTACGAGATACTGACTGGGGAGTCAGCTACGTTTGTCTGAAAAGTGGCATTGACTTATATTTTAACCGGGTTAAAATAAGGTTTGGTTTATTTTAACCGGGTTAAAAACAAAGTTATGAGAGATAACCTAGTCCAGTTACTCCATCAGGCCAATCCATGGGTCAAAGATAAAAACGCACCTATACAGCAAGGCGAATATATTCCTCGCCTTCAAACAGAAAAGTTACTTTCTCCGGAATGGGATAGCTGATCTACTCGTGCAAAGCGCTATCTTTCAAGAATTGTTGAAATTTAAGATTCAACATTTTTTCGAAAAGTTAAGGGCATCACTGCAATGAAAGGTTTCTTGATTTAACCAAGCAATCCGGATAACGATCAACAATAAATTGCATGAGCTTCTCTCGTATTTCACAACGCAACTGCCACAGGTGACTTGCATTGGCGGCGCTGACTAATGCGCGTAATTCCATGGCACCTTCTTTAATATCTGTAACTTGCAAAACACCAACCTTAGCATCCCAATAAGAAGAAGACTTTAACAAATCTGTTAATTTTTGACGAATCACATCAACGGGCAATGTATAGTCCGTACAGAAAAATACCGCTCCTAATAATTCCGTTGATTCACGCGTCAGATTTTGGATACTGTTCTTAGTGAAATAATCAATAGGCAGAATTAATCGCCGCAAATCCCACAACTTAATCACAACATAAGAGAGTGTAATCTCTTCCACTTCACCAGATTCGTTTTCAACAATAATTGTGTCGCCAATGCGAATGGGTTGTGTGAAAGCAATTTGCAACCCGGAAAATAACCGAGACAGACTTTCTTTACTCGCAATAGCAACAACCGCACTCACAATACCCGCCGTTGTCAACAATCCAGTACCAATACTCCTGACACTATCAAACACCATTAGCATAGAGGCCAGAATAACAACAAGCCCTACCGTTAAAACGATTCTTTTTACAATCAATATACGCGTATGCATTTTTCTGGCTAAATAACCGACCTGTTCACATTCCACATACCGATAAAAAATAATATTTCCCAATATATTCACCAACTGAACAAAAAACCATCCTATCGCCGCTATCCACGCGACCTGGGAAAACTTTCCAATCACATACCTCCATTCTTCGGTTACGGTGATACTGGAAAAAAATATATTCATCACGACTAAAAAAATAACAATGCTTAAACTGATATACAGCCAACGGCGGAATCCAATATTCTGACCTTTCTCATTGCAAACTTTCATCGTACTTTCCTTGCCGAATCACCTATAAATATATTGGGAAAATTGTAGCAAAAAGCGGCATGATTGCAACATCAAAAATAGCACCCTAATAGGTGCTATTTTTGTAATTTACTCATTAAGACACCCTTTCGGGGGCTATAATGGCTAAAAATGCTTGATAATAACCGATCGGGTGCTATAAATAGCAACAGAAAAGACCTTAAAAAAAACGCGGACCTCTGGGATCCTCCAATCCTCCCAGATCAAGCGGTATATCTTCTTCTGTAGGTAGCTCTGTATTAATTGCATGAAGGAGACCTGTTATTTCACCATCTATAAATGGTGCTACTAATTTCGATTTGCTGCCGTAATGGTAGTCAGTCGCAATTAGCGCTCGATACTCTTTGATGAAAGCAGTTGCATCTTTTCTGTCCTCCATATACATCTCTAATAATTCTATCACTTGTCTCTCAAGCTCATCTAACCTTGTCTTTGTCCAAGGAAGCATCCAAGCTTGTGATTTTTCTTTTCCGAGCGTTTCTAATCGTAATTGAATTTTATGAACCAACTCTATTTTGCTCATAGCGGGCGACACAACAGGCACGCTATCAACAAAATCAGGGTGCTCAGGATCATCTCTATAACGACTTAAGACAGGACCCTTTCCTATTTCTCTCGCAAGCACTTCTAGCGTTAGAGCAAAACTTTTTGTAGTAGCTCCCTGAAAAAGACCAGGATAAGAACGTTTACCTCCCACCTTAGCAGCTTCTTTTACAGCTAAAGCATTATCAACATCAGAAGGCATACTTCCCTTTATGATAGCAATCTTATTGCAAAAATTATTCACTTCCTTATGGCATGCTTCCATGAATTTCTCTTTTGCATTACCTTCATAAGGTTTATCCACCATACCTTTTTCTGCCACTTCTATAAAGAGAACTAGACGATGAGTTAGATCATTTGTTGCTTTAATCAACTCATCATGACCTGACGAAGCACTTATATTTTCTAAAAGAACTATTTTCTGCTTTATAAAATCAATAGCGCCTTCCATAGTCCTTTTTTTAGCCTCTCTGGCGTCACGCACTTCCTGTATTTTTTTCGTTGACTCTTGTTTTATAGTGCGAACTTGCTCATCTATTAACGGTTTTCTTAGAAGAGAATTGGCATAATCTTCTACTTTCCCATCTTTCACAAGCATCACGCGTGATGCAAGCTCATGCGCATGCGCATGAACATTTTCCCTCCGAACTGCTTTCAGATTCTCTGTTATACACCTCTGCTGCTTACCCATTAAATCAAACAGGGACGGATCATCTGATTTACAGTACGCTACCATGAGATCGTGCAATTCGCGCTTTATTTTATTTAGAATCACTGCAGTTTGTTGATAAACATCTGCTGGGAGTTTAAGTGTCTCTACCAAGCGTGTCCGTTCAGCAATAAAATCATCTACTGCTGAAAGCAACTTACGAAGAAACGCTGTTTCATCAGCAGACATTCTATTTTTAAATACTACGAATTTCTTTGCAGAAACCTTTCCCTCAACCTCCTCTAACATCGAAAAAAGCGATGCCACTTGCATATAGCGAGCAGGTAACTCACTATTTCCTGAATATAACGATATAAATTTCTGACCTAAGAGCATCTGTATATCTTCTTTGGCTCCATCGCACTTCTCTAGCGCTTGTTCTAACAACGCAAAACAATCCGCTATATTAATCGCATCAAAATAGGAAGCGGAAGCACCCTCTGCTGTTTGATAACTGCAATGCTTTGCAATGCCTGGACACGCAAACCAATTATCTTCAGCTATCGCTTGCGCTAATAATTTTTTAAATTCCTCGCGACCCGCATCACTGATGGGCGCTTGCCCAAAGTGAGTATTGAATTCGATAGCTTCTTCTGGAATAAGCTGCATTGGCTCTGTTGGTCCAGGCATAACATACCTCGTTCTTTTTTATTATATCTTCCGGTATCATAGCACATTTCTGGATAATTTTCATCAAGGAGGGCGAGCTACATCATGTAACTCATTAAATATAAACGTAATTATTCGAAGAAGAGATAGCTCATTGCAACGAGGGCAGACATTGTTGCGATGGCCGCAAGCCACCAAGCATGATGTATACCTGACATAAAATTAACAGAAAGCATTTCAGTTCTCATACCAATAAACATCGCTGAGCCAGCAGCACCAATTGTAACGGCTGCACTTTGTAACATTCTAATCAACGATGCAACAAATGCCTGCTCTTGCTGGGGAAATTGGGAAGTTAAATGAATAAGACTGGATGTCATAAAAAACCCAGCGCCCAATCCATATATGAAAAGCAGAGAGAAAATAGATATCGTTAACCATGAAATCTGCATCTGCGTCAATACCAACAAAGGTACAGACATCACAACACTACCCAATAACATCGAAAAATCAGTGCTATGTATTTTAGATAATTTAGCAGAAATCTTCGACGCAACAACAATACCGAGTGGCGCTGACAGGCTAATAAATCCGACTTGCCATGATGCAAATAATCGTATTTTCTCAAAAAACAATGGCGGAACAATAAAGGCAACCGCTGTCGCAGTCCCCATTGCCATCACCCCCAATATCGGCGCACAGAAAGTGATTTTTCTAAATAAATGATAATTGATAATAGGACGCTCGGCATTTAATTCAATGTAAAGATGCAGCGCAAAAACGATCACCGTCGCAACAAAAAGAGAAGCCGCCACCGTACCATTAATAACAACATAATTCATGCTCAGCAGTAGTAACAGCATAGCGATACCAAATAATACTAAATTCAGATAATTTAGCCGATGAGAGTGCAGTATTTCATCTGTTGATTTTAATCGTTGACAACCATACAATCCGTACAAACAAATCGGAATATTCAACCAGAAAATCCAACGCCAACCGATACTGCTTAAGATAAATCCGCCCAATACGGGGCCCAGCATCGGCCCCAGCCCCATCAGCATACCTAAGGTACTGACTGCTTTTGGTATTTCTTCTTTTTCTAATCTTGTGGTAATCACTGCGATTGCTGTGGCCTGCATAATAGCCGCGCTACAACCTTGTAATGCTCTAAACACAATCAAGAAATAAATATCGGAGGATAGACCACATAAAAAAGAAGTCATAGCAAAGCACAACAAACCAGCTCTATACACTTTAACGCGACCATAGCGATCCGCCAATTGCCCAAAAAACATAATGGTTGCACTCAGCGTCAGCGTATAAAGTGTAATAGTCCAAATCACAACATCCAACTTCGCATGAAATATTTGAATGAACGATGGAATAGCAATATTGGCAATACCTGCACCCAAGGTGGAAAGAAACATACCAATACTTGCGATAAGAGTAATAAATAAAGGGGTGACGCGATAATCACTAGCCATGAAACATGTCCTTAAGGCGCTACTGCTGCTTACCGATATGTTCGTATTTATCTATCTTACCGGGGATCATGTAGATCAGTGTAGGCAGCACTAATAATATAAAACATCCCTCTGTTGTCCAGTGCGCCAAAATCAACGAACTGACATAAAATATTGGCGCAACAAGAATACGTAACAGCGCAGCGCGATAAATGGCTGGCGTACAAGTTGATTTATTCAAGTTAAAATAGTAGGCACTGCATAAAATAAGCAGTTGTCCTAGGCTACTACAAAGCAGGTTAACCGCATAAAAATAAATGCTTTCTACACTGTGCCGATATACGCCCAACAGATTGGCCGAGAAGGGAATAACGCAAATCACCATTAAATAAAAAATATTCGCCCACAAATAAGGTCTATTCAGGCGCACCAGCAGTCCCCATTGAAAATTCATTGCAATCCAATGGGTGCCCAGAATAATGAAGGTACCAATATAAATAAAAAGATTCGCATAAATTTCATCATGCAACAGAAATTGCAGATTCTGATCAGGTAAGTGCATAGGGACATGGAGGTTTAAAATAATAATCGTCATAGCGATCGCGAACACGCCGTCCGACAGGCTTGCCAATCGAGATAACTTTAATAAATGTTCAGATGCCATGCTTTTGATAATAGTAGATAAATAGGCTAGGAGCAAATGATCCATGCAACTATGGCTGAACAGCTATAGCTTTACTTTATGGCTGTATAGCTATAAGATTGATACCGTCGCATAAAGGAAACCATCTTATGGATCAAAGAATTTATTCACCAAAATCACTTGGCAGCGCCATCAAGAGACAGCGCAAGGCAAAAAAACTAAGTCAACGTGAGGCAGGGGCTGCTTTTAGGCTTGATCAAACTACTGTCTCTAGCATAGAGCAAGGCACACCAGGCACACGACTTGAAACAATATTTCGCATCTTAGCAGCATTAGATCTTGATATGTTTATCAAACCAAGAAAAGGTATTCTCGATAAAAACGGAGAAAACTGGTAGCACATATACCCATCATACTTTAAAATGCGAGATTTTAAAGTATGATGGGTATAGATCAGCGAGCGCGGTAAATGGCTGGCGTACAAGTTGATTTATTCAAGTTAAAATAACATGACCTATTTCTTTAATATACTTTGTATTGTTTCGCTAGCACGATTCAATGCAGAACAAGCATCTCTTGCTGTTCGTGGGGCTTTAAAAAAACCGAGCACTTTTCCAGTAATGACATTTTCGTAACGATGTTTCATCAAAACAGATTTATCTTCGTTACTTAAATTAAGTATCTTAGCAGAAGAAAGGGTATGCCTCTTTAGCGATCCTTCTAATTTTTCACGCAATTCACTGTAAGGTAAATCTTCATGTTTAAGTTCTGCTACGTTTTCTATGTCCTTTTTAATTGCTTCCATGCGTTTTTCTAACTGCAATAACATTGCCTGGATCGTGATTCTCTTCTTTTTCTGACCACCTATTACAGGATACTTTTGCTCAAACTGCAGGACAATAAGACTCATCTGCAAATGAAGTGTCTCTAAAACCTGGTGGATGGATTCCAATTTTTCTCTATATCGTGCGATAAATTGATCGATATGTGCTCGCGAATTAGCTTTTCTCAGATATTTTGTGTTCATATCATTCTTATCATCCCACAAGAGCTTTAAGCTATGTTGTTTGCTATTGAACTTTGTTACGCTGGCGGTATAATAGCGACAGTCCTCTTTAGAAGGCATAGGAGAAAAGGAAAAGAACTCCATCTTGTCTACATACTCAGAAGCAGGATACACCTGGTTACACCACGGGTCGCAAATATAAGCGTCGCCTCCCCAGGTTTCAGGTTTAGTAGGATCGCTACCCTCTATTCTCCCAATCATAAGAAAAGCATGATCACCTTCAGCTATCCTATAAACTTCTGCATTGACTTCAGGCGCATGAGAAAGGACATAATCCAGCGCCATCAATGCCATCTCACTACAGTTTCCAAGAGAAAATTTCTTGCAGGTTGCAATGTTCGCATAAAAGAACTCAATGCCTGCATCTGATTCAATACGGGATTCAGATGCTTCCTTCCTAAAGGCTCTTAGATCCTTAATACCCTTAGTTAAAGCCACGCGCTTTGCTTCATCAAAATCACTATTTTGAATTTGGGTCGATCCTGCAATTATCGATTTTCTAGCGTATTCACAGGCAGATTTTGCGATCTCTGCCGTGTCAAAATTACGTGGCTGCATTGTAATCCCCGTTTTTTATTTATATACAGTTTAGCCATTATACACAAATATGTGTAAAATGTAAACATATTTTAATATACAAATCACGAGCACCACAATACCGAGCCGCGACCGTAAGGGAGCGTCACGTTAATTTAATAAAAGATGGTGTAGAACGATGCAATATTTCTACCGTTACTTAATGATTTTAATATCATAAAGTAAGAAATTTCGGCTAAAAAGGACTGGACAGTGCACGCTCCCTCACGGTCGCGGCTCGGTATCGTGCCAATCGTGAAGACATGGGATTATCAAGTAAATAACCACGCCACCCGCCACCACACAGAACTATCGGTTGAATACCGAGCCGCGACCGGCAGGGAGTGCACTGCCCCATCTCCTGGAACAGGATTATCGAGTGAGTACCGAACCACGATCAGCAGGGAGTTACATCATTTACATTTATCAAACTGATTGAGTATAATAACCGAGCCGCGACCGTCAGGGAGCGTTACATCCTTCAAGCAATTCCTCGTTTATCAAACTGGTTAAGTACAACAACCGAACCGCGACCGTCAGGGAGCGTTATATCCTTCAAGCAATTCAAAAAAGGAGACTATTTGGTATGCAATCAAAGGAAATCACAGTACCACTGGCTTATTTTATTACTTTTTCATGTTACGGAACTTGGTTGCATGGTGGAAAAGAAACATCAGTCGATAGACATCACAATATTCCAGAAACAGAATTTTTACCGCCCAATCATGCTCGCCAAACAAGTGCAAAAAACCGCATGCTGGAAACAGCCTACTTGTTGAATCAATCCCAAAGACAAATTGTACTTAATGCCATTAAAGAGGTTTGCCAGTATCGACGGTGGATCTTATTAGCAGCCCATGTTAGAACCAACCATGTTCATCTTATCGTTCATGCAATGCTGTCTCCAGAGATCATGATGAATACAATCAAATCCTATTCATCACGTCAACTAAATGCATCCAAATTAGATGGTCGCAGAGTAAATCGATGGACGCGGCACGGGAGCACAAGATATCTTTGGCGTGAAGAGGATATTGAAGCAACAATTCAATATGTGATTCACGAACAGGGAAGTCCTATGGCTACATTTGAAAACAAGATGCGCTCGTTTGAACCATGCGACTATTGATAGTCCACGGCCGAACTGCGCAAGACCGATTACGCGTAACCGAGCCGCGACCGTCAGGGAGCGTGCACTGCGCTATCACTTTTAGCTGACATTTCTCACTTCATAATAAAATCATAGCGTACGTAATGGTAGACATTGTTGCATCGTTCTACACCAGTTTTCATCGGATTTATGTGACGCTCCCTCACGGTCGCGGCTCGGTATCGTGCCAATCGTAAAGTCTGTTCAGATAAAGAAATAGATAAGATTTCAAATTGGATAACGGAAATATTACTGAAATTGATCATATCTTGCACACGCCAAACTATAACTCATTAAATAATTTGGCGTCCCCAAGGGGATTCGAACCCCTGTTACCGCCGTGAAAGGGCGATGTCCTAGGCCTCTAGACGATGGGGACGTCTATTTTATGTGCTACTGCCTGCCACTTGTGCAGACTTCTTCGACACTGGAGCTAACCGGGATCGAACCGGTGACCTCTTGCATGCCATGCAAGCGCTCTCCCAGCTGAGCTATAGCCCCTTGAAATTACTAAAGAGAGCAGGGATTCTATGAAGCTATAAGAAGTTTGTCAACGAGTTTATATTATACCAAGACAACAAATGCCTTGGTTAACGCCACCTCTAAGTCTCAGCCTCCTGATAACCCGACATCAGGCGCATTTGCCTCCCTCTCAATTCCTCTTGCCCTAAATGAGCAACAGCAATAGAGGGATGCCTCCCACTGGGAGAAAACAAACCAAATAACCAAGTACCAGGGCGCACAAGACAAGTCTCCAACAGATATCCTCCTCTCGATGGCCAACTCTCTATCTGGACAGGCTTCAATTTTTGCAATCTCGGATTTAAACCATCAACAACAGTTTGGATACCATGCGTCGAAGACGCATCCTTCAATTCATCTACCACATAAAACATCACCAACAATAAAAAGCTCGCCCAAGAAAATTGGAGGGGTAAATTAAGAAAGGTGTAAAGACCATATACTAACAAATCATCTTTGCGATAAAAATTATCTTCTAAAAAAAGATTTGTCGCTTCCTGCCATTTCTCCATGATGGCATTTCTGCTCGTCACTTGTAACATCACCGAAGAAAATAACCACATCAGAAAATATAAACGCAAGAGATCATTACCAATGCACCTTGCCACATGCATCGCTTTATCCTTATAAAGAGCATAAAAAGGACGCCTATCTGTGTATTTCTGGATACGAAAAACTTTTCCCATCGCCATAGGCGAAGCAAAAGTATTCATGGGATTGGGATATGTGACATATGTCACCAGATGACCAGACTGTAACCGCGCTATACGCTCAGACGACAGCACTGAAGGAAGCAGATGTTGCACACCAGGGCTTTCAAATACAACAATACGACAATCATGGCCTTGCTCCATCAAACCAATACCCACTAACTGCGCTAAGACCCCACCAAGAGAATGTCCCGTAAAATAAAGCTGGTATCTTCCTGGAAGGACAGGTCTCAATAACGCCAATATTTTTTGACGCACTTTTGAGAGAAAAGAAAACCGAGAAGCAGGAAGCGTTGATGAGTTCAACATCCCCAACACTTTGTTTTTCTTTGCTGTTAGTGCATCAGGCCCTTTTCCCAGTAAAAGCAAGCCATGCATGATGATGTTTCGGATAAAAACAGGCAATCTTGTGGGATCTGTACCACGAAAAGCAACAACCTTCACTCTGTTATCGTTACGTGTATAAACAGAGAATGCTAGACCATCATCGGGATCATCACAACCAGTTTCTCGCCTCCACTCAGAATCACCACCAATAGGCACACCTGTTCTTGAATAAACATCTTTTGCCATCAGCGCTAACGCATAATGCAAATTTTCCTCTACAGGATCACGAACATCATGCAATCTACGAGCTAACACGCAGACAACCTCTCAACCGCTCTCTCTCGACCAATTAAACAAATGGTCAGATCCAAAGGTGGCGAAACTGTACCGCCCGTCATCGCAATGCGAATAGGTTGCGCCAACTTCCCTAGTTTCATCTCAAAATGCTCAGCAACTGCCACCAGTACAGCATGGATCGACTCTTTATCCCATACCGATAAGGCTTGCAACTTTTCTCGTACAGCCTTCAAGGCGGGCAATAATGCGGGTGCAAAATGCGATTTCATCTCATCAGACAACACAACATCCTCGTAAAAATAACGACTGCGCTCTGCCATCTCCACCAGCGTCTTCGTACGCTCACATTGTGCTTTCACAATGTCTGTTAATGGTGGACCTACACTCACATCTATCCCTAATTTCTGCATATGCCACCCTAAAGCCTCCGCGACATAAGCAACATCACTGTGCTTCATATAATGCTGATTCAACCACAACAACTTATCCATATTGAATGCCGCAGGGGCGCGATTAATATTCGCCACATCAAACAATGCAACCAATTCAGAGACAGAAAAAATTTCTTGATCACCATGCGACCATCCCAGTCGCACTAAATAGTTCAACAACGCCTCAGGCAAAAAGCCATCTTCTTTATACTGCAACACACTGACCGCACCGTGACGCTTCGATAAACGCTTACCATCACTGCCCAAAATCATCGGAACATGCGCATACAAAGGTGGCGCTGCCCCCAATGCACGCAGTATATTAATCTGCCGCGGCGTATTGTTAATGTGGTCGTCCCCTCGAATCACATGCGAAACCCGCATGTCCCAGTCATCTACCACCACTGTAAAATTATAGGTTGGCGAACCGTCACTACGCACAATCACTAAATCATCTAATTCAGCATTGGCAATTACAACCTTGCCACGCACCAAATCATCAAATTCAACCACACCCTCTGTCGGATTCTTAAAGCGCAGGACAAACGATCCTTCACCCGCCCCATGACTATCGCGACAATGACCATCGTAGCGCGGCTTCTCTTTACGAAGCGTCTGCTCTTCTCGCATTTTCTCCAGCCGCTCTTTAGAACAGTAACAACGATATGCTTTACCTTCGGTTAAGAGCTGATCAGCCACCGCTTGATACCGTTCAAAATGCTTAGTCTGGAAATACGGACCCTCGTCGTAATGCAGATTCAGCCAGGCCATGCCATCTAAAATAGCCTGCACCGATTCTGGCGTAGATCGTTCTAAATCTGTATCTTCGATACGCAATATAAAGGTACCACTCGTCTTACGGGCATATAGCCAGGCATACAGCGCCGTACGCGCCCCGCCAATATGCAAATAGCCTGTGGGACTTGGTGCAAATCTTGTACGAACCATCTCCTAAACCTCCCAATACTGATCTGATGGCATCATACAGGGACAATCGCAAAAAAAACACTTCCCCTTTATAAAGGCCTGTTTATAATTCCATATGATACCGATGTCTTTAACATGGAGAGATTTAGCCCTATGATTCAAATGACACTTACACAGGCCGCCAACCTACTAGGCCTCCCAGCTGGCTACCCAGATATCCGCTTTCAAGGCATTTGCATTGATTCGCGCAAACTAGAACCCGGCAATCTTTTTATCGCGATCCCAGGTGAGCGGGTTGATGGTCACGATTTTATCGAAATGGCACAACAAAAAGGCGCAGTGGCAGCCCTCACCACACGACCCGTTTCAACAACACTGCCTACCCTGCAAGTCGAAGATATCACGCTCGCACTTGGCAAGTTGAGTAGCGCCTGGCGCAACCAGTTCAGCCTACCCTTTATTGCTGTTACAGGCAGCAATGGTAAAACCACCACCAAGAACATGATCGCTTCTATTTTAGAAGCCGCCTGCGAAGGCAATAAAGAGGCTGTGCTCGCCACACAAGGCACGCTGAATAACCATCTGGGACTGCCCCTTACCCTTGCACGTTTAACACCTGTTCATCGCTATGCGGCGATTGAAATGGGCATGAATCATTTTGGTGAAATTGAATATCTCACTAAAATCACAAAACCCTGCGTGGCTGTGATTACCAACGCTGCGGCATCACACCTGGCTGGCGTGGGGAATGTGCAGGGTGTTGCGCGTGCCAAAGCAGAAATTTTCTCAGGCTTATCAGAAAAGGGTATCGCAATTTTAAATCGCGACGACGATTTCTACACTTTCTGGCGTAAAACAATCGGCGAACAACCTTTCTTAACCTTTGGTCTACATCGACATGCAGACATACACTTGGAAACGGAGTATGCGCCAGGTATGCCAACAGAAATTCGCACCCCACACGGCAATATCACTATACAACTCCCCTTGCTCGGTAAGCACAATGTGCAGAATGCACTTGCAGCAATTGCCGCAACACTTGCGATTAACATCGATCTTACTGCTATCAAAAAAGGTTTAGAAAATATCAAACCCGCACCTGGACGGTTAGAAATGCACACGCTAAAGAACGGCACTTATGTGATTGACGACTCCTACAACGCGAATCCCTTTTCTTTAAATGCTGCTGTTAATACACTTTCCGCCTTTCAAGGTAAGAAAATTTTAGTACTGGGCGATATGAAAGAACTAGGAGCAGAGGAAGTGCAATTACACCAGCATGCGGGCGAAGCCATTCGCCAAGCAGGCATTGATCATCTATTCACTTACGGCAAATTAAGCGCGAGCACAACACAAGCTTTTGGCGAAGGCGCATGCCATTTTACAGAACAAGAAGCCTTGCTGTGCGCATTGAAACCATTGCTCAACACGCAAAGCACGATTTTAGTGAAAGGTTCACGCTCAATGAAAATGGAAAAAATTGTCACTGATTTAATTAATTAACAAAACTAACAAAATGAGGATTCGCCATGACAATTAAAACACCGATTACCATTGCTTATGGCGATGGCATTGGCCCTGAAATCATGAAAGCCACGTTAAAAATATTAGATGCTGCCAATGCTGCTATCGACCCCGATGTCATTGAAGTCGGTAAAAATATGTATCTCAAGGGTTATAGCTCAGGTATTCCTGATAGCGCTTGGCAATCTTTGCAACGCACGAAAGTATTACTCAAAGGCCCTATTACCACCCCGCAAGGCAGTGGCTATAAAAGCTTGAATGTCACGCTGCGTAAAACACTGGGCTTATACGCTAATGTTCGTCCTTGCATGACTTTCGAGCCTTATATCCCTGCCGCACAAGGCAATATGGATCTCGTGATTATCCGAGAAAATGAGGAAGACACTTACTCAGGTATTGAATATAGGCAAACAGCAGATGTGTATGCTTGCACGAAGTTAATCACACGCCCTGGCTGCGAACGTATTGTTGAATATGCTTTTGAATATGCACGCAAATTCAACCGCAAAAAAGTCACTTGCTTAAGCAAAGACAACATTATGAAAATGACAGATGGCTTATTCCATCGTGTTTTCAATGAGATTGCAGCAGCATACCCCGATATTGAAACAGACCATTTTATTGTTGATATCGGTACTGCGCTGATTGCTTGCCAACCACAACGATTCGATGTACTTGTCACACTGAATCTTTATGGCGACATTATTTCAGATGTGGCAGCGCAAGTGGCGGGATCTGTAGGCATTGCAGGTTCTGCTAATATCGGAAATAAAATGGCGATGTTTGAAGCCATACATGGCTCAGCACCTGATATTGCCGGCAAAGATATTGCTAACCCCTCTGGTTTATTGAATGCAGCCATTCAAATGCTTGTTCATATTAATCAACCTCAAACAGCCAGCTTAATTGAAAACGCTTGGTTGAAAACGATAGAAGACGGTATCCATACGGGTGATATTTATGCCGCTGCAACCAGCAAACAGAAAGTGGGCACACAAGCTTTTGCAGATAACGTCATTCAACGTTTAGGTCAAACACCAACGCATTTTAAGCCTGTTCATTATCAACCTGGCGCTTATACCAAAATCAGCTGTTACGGCGAGAGCACTCAGACAACAATTGAAAAAAAACTGATTGGTATTGATATTTATATTGATAACACTCAAAACATATCCGCGGATACGCTTGCCTCACAACTGGCAAAGCTAAGTGATGCATTAGCACTGAAAACAATCAGCAGTCGCGGACTCAAAATCTGGCCAAACAGCCACATTGAAGACCCTTATTTAGGATATTGCTGCTTACGCTTTGAATCTACACAATCACAACAAGCGGTGAGCGCAGATGCCGTGATAGCCTTACAAGCAAAAATAAATGCCGTGGGTTTTTCAATCAGCAAAACAGAAAATCTCTATCTTTTTGATAATGCATTGGGGTTTTCTCTCGCGCAAGGTGAATAAAGGGGTCGATGTGAGTAAAAAAACAAATTTACCAAATTTAGAAACAGCGTTAACAGAACTCGACGAGCTCATTCATAAAATGCAGCAAGGCGAGCTCACACTCGAACAATCTCTCGCACAGTTTGAAAGAGGCGTTCAACTGATTGCGCATTGTCAAAAAACACTGAAAGCGGCAGAACAAAAAGTGAAAATCCTGATTCAAGATAATACCGGAGAAAATCTGGTAGATTATCCTCAAGAAACACCCGATGAAGGATCGAACCGTTCATGCTAAAAAGTATACCCAACACGAATAACGCTATTTCACTCAGTGCACTCTCAGATTTGTGTAAGAGTCGTCTTAAAAAAATCACAGACCACTACCTGAATGATATTCCTTCACCTGAGCTGAAATCAGCCATGGCATACGCATTATCCAACACAGGAAAACAGCTGCGCCCTCTACTCGTTTATGCAACGGGTAGTATTTTTAACGCGCCGCTTGAAAATCTGGATGTACCTGCTTGCTCTATTGAGCTGATTCATACCTATTCATTAATCCATGATGACCTACCTTGCATGGATAACGCTGATTTACGACGCGGCAGCGCTACTTGTCACAAAGTATTTGGTGAAGGTCTGGCCGTTTTAACGGGTGATGCACTGCATACGCTCGCTATGCAAATTTTAGCCGCTCAGCCTGCTGCCCTCTCTGCTGAACAGCGCACAGAAATGATTGCTGTATTAAGCACAGCCTGCGGGCCTTTCGGCATGGCCGCTGGACAAGCACTCGATATTATATTAATGCAAAACACCATTCTGCCGCCAGAAACACTCACCCATATTTATCGCCTCAAAACGGGATCTTTGTTTGCCGCTTGCATTGAATTGGGTCGCATTGCTTCTGGAAATCAAGAGCCAGCGCATCAACAAGCATTGGCACAATTTGGGCAGCTTATTGGTCTCGCTTTCCAGATTCAGGACGATATCCTTGATATTGAATCTTCAACAGAGATGACGGGGAAACCACAAGGAATAGATGCGATTAACAACAAAAGCACCTACCCGCTTGTCTATGGGTTGGATGAAGCAAAGCAAGCCGTGCGTGCGCTTTATACGCAAGCTATTGAATATATTAATTATTTAGGCGATCATGCTGCATTATTGCGCAGTCTTACCGGCCACATTCTGCAACAAAACAATTCAGCATAATCGATAATCGGCTATCATTTTGGCATACATTTGAGGTAAACTTTGGGCAACTCACAATGGTCTTAATTCAAGGTAGTTGAAAACTGTTATGTATTGTCCATTTTGCAGCGCGGTTGATACAAAGGTGATTGATTCTCGCCTCATGCGAGAGGGGAATCAAACACGCAGACGTCGCCAGTGTTTTGATTGCTTGGAGCGGTTTACGACCTATGAAGTTGCTGAATTATCTCTTCCAAGAATCATTAAGCGCAGCGGCAGGCGAGCTGCTTTTAGCGAAGAAAAATTGCGTGCAGGCTTATTAAGGGCGTTAGAAAAGCGGCCTGTGAGCACAGAACAGATTGAAACAGCCGTTGCGCGTATTTTACGTAAGGCGATGACACGTGGGGAGAGAGAGATTCCATCTTCTGAAATAGGAGAATGGGTCATGGAAGAGTTACACCAACTTGATCAGGTAGCTTATGTGCGATTTGCCTCTGTCTACCGTTCTTTCCAAGATATTAACGAATTTCAAAAAGAGATCAGTAAGTTAACGAACCATGCAAAACGAATCCGACAAACAAAACTTAAAGACAAATAAGTTAGATCCCGCTGCGAGACACAATGCGCGCCGCTATCTTATTCAGGCTATGTATGAGTGGCAGCTCGCGAGCACGCCATTAGAAGACATCGAATATACTTTTTTAAAAACGCGTATCGATAGAAAATGTGATGTGGATTATTTTAAGACTTTATTATATGACATTCCCGCGCAGCAAGCTGTCTTAGAACAGGCGATGGAGCCTTATCTCGGGCGACTACTGAAAGAAGTTGACCCCATTGAGCTTGCTGTCTTATACCTGGGCACATATGAACTGTTACTGCGACCAGAAATTCCTTATCGCGTTGTGTTAAACGAAGCATTGGAACTTGTTAAAAAATTCGGCTCTGTTGAGGGTTATAAATTCATTAACAGTGTATTAGACCGGGTTGCGAAGAAATATCGTGTGCATGAGGTGTAAATGAATTTGATATTACGCAAATTTGTTTGCAGTGTTGTTTGATATCCCTTCCCTCAATCCGCCGGTCGGACCTTCTCCCAGAGGGGCTTTGTTGAATAAATCGGATGACCTAGGAGGCGCTCGGTGTAACCGAGCCGCGACCGTAAGGGAGCGTCACATGAATCTGATAAAAGTTGATGTAGAACAATGCAACATTTCTAGCGTAGAAAGACATTTAATATCATAAAGTAAGAAATTTCAGCTGAAAGTTATAGTACAGTGACGCTCCCTTACGGTCGCGGCTCGGTATCGTGGCTTAGTTCTATCGCATAGCGTTACGACGCAATCAGGTCGTTTATATTCGATTCACCTCATACAACAACAACGCAATCAGGCCGTTTACGGCCGAAAGTTTTATAGCCCCGGCTGAGAATGCGTAGCGAAGCGTAGCATTCGAAGGCCGGGGTACAAAAGCCACCCACGATTTTAAGCACCGTAGGTGCGTGAGGATTGTAGTCTATGTCATCTAATGTGGCGCCGTCAATAATGGGGCGCGATCTCCGCTGCTATCATTAATTGCTGCCGGTGCTGCCGGTGCTGCCGTAGACGGCGGCGAAGCAAGCAATGTAGCTGTCGAAGTAGCAACACCGACTGGTGCGGATGTTGGCGCTGGCGCGTGTTTTGTCTCAAGAGCACCGACTATTTCAAACGACTCAGTATCAAACTCAACATTCAAAAATCCTTCCGGGAACTCAGTTTTTGTGAAGGAAAAAGTAACTTGCCCTATTCCTGCCGATGGAAAAGAACTGATAAGCGCCCGATCATCTGTTATTAGTTTAGCGCAATGAGCAAGCTTCAAGTCTTTCAGAGGACACTCAAGCTTCTCTGCTGCTCTATGCTTTACATTTACAATCGTATCACTGGGAAAATGATAAATGGTATGTGTGTCCTCTTCATCAGTAGAATTCCGAAGAAGGACATTAGCGGTTAATACTCTAACTGCGATTTTCTCTTGCGCTGTTACAAGTCCAGCAAGACTTGTCGGGCCCTTTAACTCTCGCTTCTGAAGGCATAATGCTAACTGCTCAGCCACCTTGTCTCCCCAAGTGAAAGAGGGTATTGCGTGAGAATGATCAATAATAAACTTTCTTAATTCCGCCACGGTACTTATTTTAGTGCCCGAAACTTCTCGCTGAAACGCTATCTTATCGGCTCCCTCAACACCATCTTTGGCAATGCTAAACACGATTTGATCATGTGTAACTTCAACGGTCAACCGAACAGCATCAGTCTGAGCGGGCACCTCAACAACAGCTTCCTTTCCTTTGCTCCCTTTATTTCCCATAGCAATTCATTCCTTTTTAGTTAATTTTCAAACGATTGGATGATATGCCAAGAAAATTGAAAAGTAAACAGTTAATCTCAGTTGTGCAACGGGCGTTGCACAACTTCATGATGCTCGCTAAGCCTAAGCCCCACTCATAGCCATAACTCGTTCCGACTCAGCACTTACAGTATCCAGTACTACCGGACGATTCTTATATCGGAATGCTCGGAAAAGGGATCCATTATTCTTTGAATATAGTATCCCGTCCGGCTGCTTAACGCACACCTCACCCTCAAGATAGCGCTGAATAAACTGTCCTACTATTTCGATTTCATTCCTCAGTTCTCGCTCATCATCTTCATCCGCAAAATATAAATCTCTGACAGCATCTGTTTGGAAAGTAGTGATAACCTTATCCCAGTTGCGGCTATTTTTCTTATACTCGCGCAGCATTTCCCTCAACAATCTCTCCGTCAGTGATGGTATGTTTAAGAGGAATGTTTTCCTCATGAAGATAGCTAATTTTTCTTTACCATTGCCAGCGGGTGGTATCTCTATTCCCTCCGGCAATTTACCAAATGTTGATAAAGCAGAAAAAAGATTTTTAAATCTTTGCATTGTTTCGTCTCTGTCCCCGATATGGTGACACTCAAATGCTGACCGGCCAAATGCCCTATGTAACAGCTTGCAAATAAACACAACCGGCGAAGCAGCGATCGCTATCGTTAACATAAGCGGTAACCTTGCCCATAAAATACATGCGATTGGCAACGTGACAACAAAACCCACTACACAACCTATTGCACCATACCCCAACTGCTGCTTCAACGTACGGTTATCATGTTCAAAACTATTTTTAAAGAGGTGACCATTGTTTAATGCCATATTAATCATCGATCCACTCATTGAGCGGAACGATAAAACACTATGTTTAATAACACGACAAAAATGCACAACCGACAACACAAAGATGCCCGCCATACCACCTAGCAATAATCCCGGCAAACCCCATCCATATTTACGCCAATTAGAACGATCATCTTCATAACGATCTACACCCAAGCTAGGGTCCAGCGCAAGAAGAGAATAAAATGATAGTGCAAAAGACGTCATATTGTTCGTGAGGGTACGCGCCATTATGATCGCAAGCATGGAAAGAGCACCGATAATAATGCCTGGCAATATACCGAACGCACCTAACACGTAAAATTCTACAGGATGACGATCATCAGGCTCCCAATTAGAACGACGAGCAAAACCACACGTTGGCAATACGATGTACATCATGCCAGAAGCGATTGTACTAGCTGTTAAAAAGCTGTGAAACGCCACCTTTAGCACAGCACCAACCAATCCACCGAGGCATAAACCTGGCAAACCCAACCCATATTTACGCCAACCAGGACGTTTATCCACTTCCCGCAAGAGATACAAATCATGCCTCATCACACACTCAAACGCAGCTGCAAAAGATTTCAGGTTGTTTGTTAATGTGCGTACTGCAATAATTGCCAACATAGCAAGCGCACCCGCCACCATACCAAACAGCACACCTGGTGCACCTAATACATAGGTGTGCAAACGGTCACGATTGTTTACAATCTCACTCAAATTCCTCTTTTCATCACTATGCAATACCAGATGAGCCATACTGCGAGCAACGTATAAAAAACTCAAACCACTGTTGATAGCCACTGTTTTTAGAAATCTCACTATATTAAGCGCCGCAAATGCAATAACACCTGCTATACCACCTATCAGCAATCCGACACACCCAACTCCATATTTTAAAAAAGGCGAACGTTCCTCTTTGTCAGAAGAACCCTCTGACGCCTCTTCTATAGGAGGCATCCTAAACTCATACCCAGCGATAGTTTTAAATGCATACTCGCAAGACTTTGCATTGTTCGTCAAAATACGCACTGCAATAATACCAAAAACAGACACAATACCCGCAGCCACTCCCAACACCAAACCAGGGAACCCTAATACATACTGCTGAAAAATACCACGATGAGCATATGTTCTCTGTGCTTTATTTTGATGCTCTTCCGGCAAGACCCAAGCGCTCATCCATTTCACAGTATCTGCAAAAGTTTTTGCATTATTCTGTGATATTATTGCAAGTAATAACGTAAAATTTATTCCCGCCGCAACCAGTACACCTGCTATTGCGCCAGGCAATAATCCTAGGATACCGAATCCATATCTACAGAAAAGTTGTTCTCTATAATGATGGTTAGTCTCACCAGTCGCATTAGCAGGCGTATAATTTTCAGGCCTTGGTAGTGACGTTAACTGAACCATACTGAGTTTATACAAGGTAAATAAAAATGCGTCTGTAGCAGAGGTAAATGTGTTAGCTGCAATACGCGCAGCAATGATGCCTATTACGAGAACCATTCCCGTGATAGCACCTAGTAATGCGCCCGGGATACCAAAGCCATAAGCTTGATAAAGCGGACGATCTTGTTGACTTTCTTGAACCATATAACTCGGCAATACCTTGTTGCAGATTGACCACACGACGTGTAGGTAAGTCTGCCCACTATGAATGAGAACTGCTTTGATAAATCGAAACAAATTGATGCTAGCAAGTCCAATAACACCCGCTATTCCCCCTAATAATAATCCTGGCAATCCAATGCCATACGTGAGAATAACACCACGATCTTCTTCATCTTTAGGTAAATCCCTTAAGCCCCAGTCGCGATCCATCATAAAGGTAAACGCATGCCAGAAAGATCTCAAATTATTTATCACAAAACGCACAAGTAGCGTTGGCACAATTAATAAAGCGCCTGTGATAGCACCCATTACAACACCTGGGAATCCAAAAAGATATTTTTCTCTAGGCAAGCGTTTATCATCAAAAGACTGTTGAACCGACTCCCGATGCTTTTTTTCTAATACAAGTGAGGTAATGTAAGCAGCGGTTGACATCCAACTCCACACACTGTGAGCATAAACAACAAGAAATGCACCTGCTGCACAACCTAGCAATACACCCAAACCACCTACGCCAAATGTCAGAAAAAGGCTACGCTTAGACAAATCTTCGGATAAACTCCCATCGCGAGACGATAAAGAACCTCTATACATCACCTCAGTCATCGCTGCAAAAAATGACTTAATGTTATTTGTTATCGTACGCACGATAATGGTAGCAATCAGCAACGGTATTGCCGCAGCCATACCGAATAATAATCCCGGCAGTCCGTAAACATAGCGCCTAAGGAAATTACGATGTTGGTGATCATTCGTGATATTACCAGCAAAAACAGAAGATCGATAATCTCTCCTAAACGCCGGAGACATGGCCGCAGTGGCAACTGAAGAAAATCCGACAGCAAATGACTGAATAGAATTTCCCACGAGTGGCACAAGCGTAATAGATAAGAGTATAGAGACTGGAATAACGGGTATCACAAAAAGCGCGATATTTCCTATCAGGTTACGCCGAAATTGTGGTGGCTCACCAGCCCTGTCACCTTCTGCATCCTGGTAGTACTGTGATATAGGAAAAGTATGACGGCCAGCCAAATGATATGCCACGTTTGTCGTTTCAAAAACGTACTGACTCACATCAACAGCAGCGTGATTCATGGCGGACCCAAAGGCTGTCAACGCGTCTGTTAGCGCTCGCATTCCTTCCGTGACACTTGCACTGATATCTCCAACTACTGAGGGCATAACCATTCTCCCGTTTTGAACAAATCTAATAAGGTAAAGCAACCCAAGATAAACGTTGCGTATTTTACGTTATTTTATTAGACTTGGCAAAATAATTTATATCCCAGGGGGAGCATTGAAAATGACCACTTTCAAACTAAGCGAGCCGACTGTTTTTGCGGATCTGAATAAAGCTGAGGGAAAAGAAGCGAATCATGAAAGGTCTGAGATCTCGATTAAGACTTTGAAATATAAGCATTTTAGATCTGTTGTACAATACCCAGAAGCTGATCAAATGCATCATTTAATGCGCATCATGACCGATCTTTCAGAAGACGATATTGGTGAATTAACACCCAATGACGCCGCAGGCATCTCCCATCTCATTTTCGATGCGATGAAAGAGTACATGAAACTCGGCCAGCACATTATGAAGGGTATAGAGAATCCGAAGTAATCCATCGCGGTGATAGCTCTAAGGTTTCGTTTCACATGCCCTCTGTGGGCGTTGTTGAATAAATTGGAGACGCTTTGGGAGACACTCGGTGCAACCGAGCCGCGACCGTGAGGGAGCGTCACTGTGCTATAACTTCTAGCTGAAATTTCTTACTTTATGATATTAAATTGCCTTATAGTGGTTAGAATATTGCATTGTTATACACCATCTTTTATCAGATTCATGTGACGCTCCCTCACGGTCGCGGCTCGGTGTGTTAGCTTGGCTAATTGCGCGCAAAAAAGTTTTCCTGAAAATTAATTATTATTTAAAAGTACAATACTCCTTGTTATCTTCAATTGTGATTTTCTTCTTCTCTCGCACCTTCAGTGCTTAAAAACGTGGGTGGATTGTTGCTTTACCCCGGGCTGCGCGCTCCGCGCTTACCCGGGGCTGTAAAGCTTTCGGTCGTAAACGACCTGATTGCGTTGTTATTTTATGGGGTCAAACCCAAAATGCGTTTAACTTGAGTAAGAAATTTCAGCTAAAAGTTATAGCACAGTGACGCTCCCTTACGGTCGCGGCTCGGTTACACCGAGTGCCTCACAGAGCATTTCCGAT
>Ga0310813_10000221_pt1:0-5000 | contig 41452 bp, 38 predicted proteins | sample YN3metagenome_FD_203086 | JGI IMG/M metagenome (GOLD analysis project Ga0310813, IMG submission 203086) | Soil microbial communities from experimental microcosm in Duke University, North Carolina, United States - YN3 | ecosystem: Engineered > Artificial ecosystem > Soil microcosm >...
AATTAGTCTGATAAGTAAATAATCATCAAAATGCTAGCTGTTCAACCACATCCTTGAGAATTATTTATTAGGGTCTTAAGAAAGAGGTTGTAATTCACTGAAGTGACGATTAATACAAATTATTTTAACTTTGTTTTTATCAAACTAAAACTCTCGATAGAGATTCCATAAATTAGTTTTTAACTATAACTATATTCATTAGGCTTCAGTGCTTATAGCACTGTGAGAGTAATTGTAAAACTTATCTCAAATGGGATTTATGAATGTAAATATTAGGATGCACCCTAAATGGGGCAAGGATTTAATGGTGTACTTTCTTGGTGGTGTAGGGAAAATCAAAAGTTTCCGCCCCGACTCCAATAGCTGGACTTACGCCATAGAAATGGAAATGGGTTTAGAGCCAGATTTTGGAAGAGTTGGAGCTGAAACTACCGTAATCCTGTATGAAGAGGACATTCTAGGAGTCGCGTGAAGCTTAGGAAAAAACAAGGAATCATCTATAGCTAGACCGTCTTGGTTCAAGTTATCAACCAAGACGGTCGGAGCATAGTAATAAGCTGAAGTTACTTATTGACCCTCGGCATCCACTACCTCTGACCGCTCTGATAGAGACTTTAACCTCTCATTGGTAGCTTTTGAAGTGGAGGAAGCGACAAAAACTCCACACCGCCTTAGTCAGCGTTTATATGCACCGTCCAGATATCTGCCGTCGCTCTCCTTCGATATCTAGCAATGAGTCACAGCGGAACAACCCTCATCCGGTGCGGTTTTACTTATTAAAGAACTGAGCTTTATTGAGAAAAGTGACCGTTGTTTAATCAACGCAGTCCCTCGTTTTGGTTCAGCCGTTAAGCCCATTTTTAGCTTATATTAAACAGCGCGGCTGGCGAAAGAATACCACAAAAAGATTGCAATCATTGCCCCAAGGACAGCCACCACTATACCAGGAAGACTGAGACTTGGAGCGGCTAAAGCTAAGCTACCCGTTGTTAATAATACGGCCAAGCTTCCGCCGACGAAAGCACCAACAACTCCGAGTACGATTGTTGAAAGAATTCCACCGCCTTGATGCCCTGGATAGATGGCTTTAGCAATAGCACCTGCGAGAAGACCTAAAACTAGCCAAGCAACTAAATTCATGGCTTTAATTCCTTCAAAAAAACTTTCTATTTTTGTTAACACCTATAGATTAACGAGTTGAGCTAGTATTTCTCATCTGCCTTATTCAGTAACTTGGAAAATCCAGAGAAATAGTTGAAAAGTGTTGCTGAGTACCTCTAAATCAGTCTTAGGTTGAAGAACTCGTTTTAGTGAGGTACTACATTGGGTCAAATAGACAGGGAAACTATTTTAATGCGTGCCTGCTCATCAGGCTAGAGCCTAAAACAGTCGGCGGTTCGCCGTGAAGCGATCGCGCGTCGCCATTTTGCAACAGCAAGCAGTTATCAGTTACCAATGACTAGGAGCCACGAGTGGACTGGCTGGCTCACTCGTGGCTCCTATCACCTCACGGGGGGACGATTCTGACTCACTAAACGGAGTGAACTCACCGACTTGCGCGATCGCTTCACCGTTCGCTGTTCACGCTTTGTTGAGTTGCGATCTTAGCGATCGCCCCACTACAGTGGTAAGACATTGGTCAACTGTTTGAATAGATGAATTTGGGTGCGTGCGTTGCGGCTGAAAAAAAGCATAGCTGACGGCACCTCTACTGCCGAGCCGCTTGGAAACACTGAGTAGTGAGATAGCAACTACTACGCCCTCCTAACTCGAACAAAGAACCACAGGAGCTATTCATTAATGGAATTATCCCGACCCATACGAAGTAAACCAAAACCCCAAGTAATCCCTCAACTGGAGAGCTGTACTAATGTAGCGGGTGAAGTCTTCAAACCTGGAGACATGATTTCGGTATCAGCCCCTTGGGGAGGAAAAACCATCGCGGAAATTGAGCTGATTTACCAAGCAGAGTCAGGTAATCTATGGGCGAAGTATAAGCCAGCAGAGCCGGGTCCAAATGAATGGGCGGAATGGGAAAATGGTGTTTGTCTGTGTCATCTGTTGAAGGGTGGAAATTGACGGAGCTAGCCCACTAGCAAGAAATTATCGCAGCCCCGGAAACGAGCGGGAACTCCTCTGCAATTCCCTTAGAATAGCTGTTTGCCGTCAATCCCTAAGTGGTTAAACAGCTCCTGGCATTCGCGGTTGCTCATTTGCTTGAGGTGTTCGCGGGTAAGCGTGTAGCTAATCCCGCGAATCTTGCACTGAAGAGCCGCCTCTTTATTTTCTCTGTGTACGATAACCCCTTTGGTCGCTTCGTACACTTTGAAAGTCAGAAGTTTGTTGTAATTGTACTGAATAGAAATGATTGTGTTGGGAATATTTTTTGCTTGCTTGTAGAAATCTACAACAGCATTAGAAGAAAATTTAGAGTCTGGATTGCTTAATAGATCAATAGCTTGTAACATAATTATTTTTCCTGTCGTCCACACTATCTATTTTGACCTTATTAAATTTCTTTAACCTGCGCCAAACTGCGGAAATTCTCTACGTAGATGTACGGAGAAATAAGCAGCGGTGGAGCTGAGCTGCAAGTTAAGCATTTATGTTTTAGCAAGAGATTTTTTTCGATAGGATATTCCCCTCACAGAGGGGTCGTACCAGATAAGTCCCAGCACGCGATCGCAAACCTAGGAGTCCGGTTCATAGGTGGGCAATTTCCGAATCAACGCTCTAACCACCTGAGTTTGACTCTTCCTGTATTTTTCTGCGTAGGCAATTAAAGCTTGGAACTCTTTCTCTGTAACTCTAACACTCAAAACGCGCTTTCTTTGACTCAACTGTTGTTTCAATACTTCTGGAGTAGGAGCAACAAAAATCGCTGAAGTAATCGTCCAATTCCATCCCTCCCGCTGGACATTAAACTTCCAAAACTGTCCAACAGCATCGCTTGACAAATCTCCCCGAAGAGTCAGGGTAAATGCAAGCTCCTGCCCTTTTGGGGGAAATTCATTTCGTTTAATTAGAACTGTTACGGCTTGGTCTTGAATCGCTTCCACCTGTCCTGCCACGCGAAACTTATTCACTCCCTTTCGCTTCAAGTCTTGGATAGTCTGTGCTTGGCTTTTCAACTTGACTAGCTCAACTAAGGGGGGATAAGTCCGTGGGTAGCACTTCCAAACCTGAGCAACAGTCAGTAACCTGCGATTGGCTTTGAGTTTTGTAGCGACATCACTACTTATTTGGGCGGGGACTTTTAGGCCATCATCTGTTAGTAAAATTCCCTGGAGAAAGTTTTCTGCACTGGGTCGATAGATCCCACAGATTTTTCCTCTAGCACTATAAATTATGGGGTCATCAAGGGGTTTTGCTTTTTCCATATATAGCTGGAACTTGGTCAGGTCAAGTGTCATTTCAAGCAATATAAGCGGTAGGGGTACGCATATTGGCGTACCCCTACCCTGCAACGATAAAGCCAAACGGTATTATTCTTCTCTGAAGAATAGCGAACAACCTTCTGAGGCGATCGCTTTTATAGCGGCTGTGTCATAGGCAATCGCGATTGGCGCACGCTCGGAGCTTGTGCGCTCAACTATTCAGTGGCTCGATCTGTGTTTTTCATTCACCACTACGAGACCGAAATATAGCAAAGCTGCAACGAGGGGCAATTTAGAACAGAGATACTAAGCCAACGGCAGCTCCACAGCCATACTGCACTTACTTTTCATGTGCTTGATTGTTTATTTCTACCAGCCTTGTCCGCTATACTCATCCCTCTAGTCCTGACCCACAAGACCTGTCAGGACTTTTTGCTGAGTGCAATATCACGCATAGTGTGAGAAGAGTGACCCGATGAAGCGGCAATGGCAACCAGAAGAACTAATCGAACACTTCCGAAGTGTTACCCGATGAGCAGGCTTTGCTACCGACCAAAACTAATGCAACAGTACACAACCAGCTTGGCGAGAGCTGTTCTGCTCAAGTTTTTCCAATATGCTGCCCGATTTCCCCTTGACAAGAATGAGGTTCCCTGGATCGGTAGTAACGTTCATCGGCAATCAGTTGGGAATTCCCTACGAACAGTATCTGCGCTACAACTGGTCGGGTCGTACCATTAAGTCTCATCGGACTCAAAGAAAGGGCATTTCTGGGGTTCCGCACCGCTACTCGTCAAGATGAACAAGAACTCAGAGAATGGCTACTGCACCATTTGCTCCCGCTTGGGTCTCAGTTTGAGCAGCTCAAAGAGCTGGTTTAGGGGTTTGAGTATCATCCGATACTGTTGGCGAACTTCACAATTGACGGCCTCCGGTGAGCAGAGCAGGGGAATGAAACAAGCATTGACTTCACTCACAAACAATCCTTATCCAAGTAATACACGGCAAAGAGAAGTTATCCATGTATTACTCGGAAGGGGTTGTTGCTGTCGTTGTTGTAGTAGCCAATTCGATTAATCGTCTTAAAGCTTTTTGAGCCGACTTATAGCTGGAAGCTTGTTTGCCTATCTTTAGCTCTCCTAAAACCTGTTCGGCTAAAACTGTCAATTGTTCAGCGTTTTGACTTGGAGGAACAGACGGGTTGAGACCTGTCCCAACGGGAAATGTCAAATTATTCTCCCTGACTACCTGTTCAAGTAAATCAGCCCTGGTTATGCCGAGACGTTCTGCTGCCATGCCTAACGCAATCCATGTGGCATCCGTGAGTCTGAGCGTCCGAACTTGACGATAGTCATCATTTTTGAGCGTAAACTTTCCCTGAATGTCTCGCTTCACAACTGGAGCCTTCCATGTGATACATGGTTTAACCTGAGCTCAGTTTTCCGCGTAATACATGGATAAGGCTATGCTGACAATAGCTTCCATACCTCTTCCCAAGTTTTGTCCCTGGAGGGCAGCAATGTCTCTACATCCGTGTCGCATCAAGCCAGTTCCCCTCACAACCCGCCAAGTTGCTCAAGCCGCTTTTCCCAAAGGCAACTTATATCTAACGATGCGGGATGA
>Ga0310813_10000221_pt1:10000-41452 | contig 41452 bp, 38 predicted proteins | sample YN3metagenome_FD_203086 | JGI IMG/M metagenome (GOLD analysis project Ga0310813, IMG submission 203086) | Soil microbial communities from experimental microcosm in Duke University, North Carolina, United States - YN3 | ecosystem: Engineered > Artificial ecosystem > Soil microcosm >...
TACTCGGGATACAGCTAGTATCTTTCCACTTTCGACTACAGGACTGTTACCTTCTCGGGTGCAGCTTTCAACTGCTTCGTCTAGTAGAGATGATTCCATGTCGCTGTCCCACAACCCCAGCAGTTAAAACTACTGGTTTAGGCTCTTCCCGCTTCGCTCGCCGCTACTAAGGGAATCTCTTTTGATTTCTCTTCCTCCAGCTACTAAGATGTTTCAGTTCACTGGGTTCGCTCACGCCTGTCTATATATTCAACAGGCTGTACTAGGGGTTGCCCCATTCGGACATCTCCGGCTCAATGCTTGCTTCCAGCTCCCCGGAGCGTTTCGTCGGTCGCCACGTCCTTCTTCGCCTCTGTGTGCCTAGGTATCCACCATAAGCCCTTTGTAGCTTGACCACATTTTCTTGATGTCTGTTGTTAGTTGTTGGTTGTTAGTTGTTAGGGGTTTTTCTTCACTCCTAACTCTTAACTCCTACTACTACCTGACTAATTGCTATGCAGTTTTCAAGGTTCTGGCTGGCTTTGACATCCAGCAGTCTCTCGGGTTTTCTCCTCGAGTCGGTGCTGAAGCCTTCACGGTCTTCTCAACTTGTCCGATCATGCCATCGATTAGCGGTTGGGCTTCTCCCTTTGTTGATGAATTAGGTGGGCCATCCTGGACTCGAACCAGGGACCTCACCCTTATCAGGGGTGCGCTCTAACCACCTGAGCTAATAGCCCATGCCCGAACCCGTTCAATAGTTTGAAAGCTTTCGTTTTTTTCCTCGACCGACCTTGGGATGTCTGAAACTGATGAATTATTTATCCATTCATCATTCAGCAGGTCTCCCTAAAAAGGAGGTGATCCAGCCACACCTTCCGGTACGGCTACCTTGTTACGACTTCACCCCAGTCACCAGCCCGGCCTTCGGCATCCCCCTCCTTTTCAGGTTAGGGTAACGACTTCGGGCCAAACCGGCTCCCATGGTGTGACGGGCGGTGTGTACAAGGCCCGGGAACGGATTCACCGCCGTATGCTGACCGGCGATTACTAGCGATTCCTCCTTCACGCAGGCGAGTTGCAGCCTGCGATCTGAACTGAGCCACGGTTTATGGGATTGGCTTGCCATCGCTGGCTTGCTGCCCTTTGTCCGTAGCATTGTAGTACGTGTGTAGCCCAGGACGTAAGGGGCATGCTGACTTGACGTCATCCCCACCTTCCTCCGGTTTGTCACCGGCAGTCTCTCTAGAGTGCCCAACTTAATGCTGGCAACTAAAGACGAGGGTTGCGCTCGTTGCGGGACTTAACCCAACATCTCACGACACGAGCTGACGACAGCCATGCACCACCTGTGTTCCGGTTCCCGAAGGCACTCCCTCGTTTCCAAGGGATTCCGGACATGTCAAGCCCTGGTAAGGTTCTTCGCGTTGCATCGAATTAAACCACATACTCCACCGCTTGTGCGGGCCCCCGTCAATTCCTTTGAGTTTCACACTTGCGTGCGTACTCCCCAGGCGGGATACTTAACGCGTTAGCTCCGGCACGGCTCGGGTCGATACAAGCCACGCCTAGTATCCATCGTTTACGGCTAGGACTACTGGGGTATCTAATCCCATTCGCTCCCCTAGCTTTCGTCCCTCAGTGTCAGATACCGTCCAGTAGAGCGCTTTCGCCACCGATGTTCTTCCCGATCTCTACGCATTTCACCGCTACACCGGGAATTCCCTCTACCCCTACGGCTCTCTAGCCTTTCAGTTTCCACTGCCTTGGCAAGGTTAAGCCCCACTCTTTGACAGCAGACTTGAAGAGCCACCTACGGACGCTTTACGCCCAATAATTCCGGATAACGCTTGCCTCCTCCGTATTACCGCGGCTGCTGGCACGGAGTTAGCCGAGGCTGATTCCTCAGGTACCGTCACTTTCTTCTTCCCTGAGAAAAGAGGTTTACGACCCAAGAGCCTTCCTCCCTCACGCGGTATTGCTCCGTCAGGCTTGCGCCCATTGCGGAAAATTCCCCACTGCTGCCTCCCGTAGGAGTCTGGGCCGTGTCTCAGTCCCAGTGTGGCTGGTTGTCCTCTCAGACCAGCTACTGATCGTCGCCTTGGTAGGCTTTTACCCCACCAACTAGCTAATCAGACGCGAGCTCCTCTAGAGGCGATAAATCTTTTACGTCTCCGCTCATTGGGTATTAGCCACAGTTTCCCGTGGTTGTCCCCATCCTCTAGGCAGATTCTCACGCGTTACTCACCCGTCCGCCACTGAACTCCGAAGAGTCCCGTTCGACTTGCATGTGTTAGGCATACCGCCAGCGTTCATCCTGAGCCAGGATCAAACTCTCCATGGTGTTCCATCCGGCTCCCGGATGCTCAAAACTAGCATTCCGGTTGCTTTGTTTTTTTTGACCGATTTCTCGGCCAACTTGTTAGTTGTTTTTTTTGACGAGGTTAGTTGTCAAATAGCTTTCAAACTATTGGTTTTTCTAGGTTCAGACCGCTTGGCGACCTCTTGTGCCGTTTCAAGCGCATTTACCAATGTACTCACTTCAATCAAGTTTGTCAACTACTTGTTGAATTTTTTTTTCTCTACTCTCTGCCTCTCCATACCAGGGACTCACTATCCACTTGAGCTGGATCTCCATATATATATTGTTAGTTGTTAGTCAGATTAGTCAGAGCGCAACAAGTCTAATAACATAAGTCCGCTACCGTCTTGGCTCATACACCCCAAGATGGTATGGCTTTTTAACCGGTGCAGCCGGAAAGTCAGGCAACACCAAGAGACAAAAAAGCTCTCGTTGGCATCGAGAGCTTGTTATTAGACAATAGTCGCCGAGCGTAGCGAAGAGTTTCCGCTCAGGTTTTCCCTCTGCAAATACTACTGAAGGAATCTGAAGAACTGAGGAAGATAGGAGGGGATTGTGTCTCCTCTATCCACACCACAAAAGTCAGCTCAAAGGCGCGATCGCATCTCTCAGCTTCTCGATGAGCCTGGGGATTTTTCCTTAATTACTGCATTACTGCATTACTTACTTAATATCAGCAAATAAATTGGGATTTATTTTACCACACACCGAGAAAAAATCAAGGTCTACCAAGCAACTTATTGAAATCGTCTCTACTTGAGCTATCTACGGTCCCAGCCCAGTAAGGAATTAGGGGTCAATCCTATGTGACTTCTGACTAAGTGTCAATCAAAGCGAATTTCTAGCTAAGGATTCTAGTCAAACTAGGTTTAGTCAGATAAAAAAACCGGGTTAGTAATGATTATGCTTATACCAGAATTTGCTATTTTAGCGGTATATCTTATCTTCATTATTGGCTCATTATTACCTCCAGATCATCACAATAAAACACATGATAAAGAGTTAGGTGATGCCAGTAACAAGCCTCTGTCACAAGCACAGAAAAAATCAAAGTAATAAAACTGAAGAAATATGCCTCATATAAAGTTCCCCTTGGGGAAATTAGGCAGGTGATTTCAGCAAAAGAGAGAAAATGAGAGGGGCAGTTATCTCCTATTTTGCAATAACTGAAAAATTTAATAGATTTGATATGTTAAGAGGTGAAGCGATCGCGTTTGTTAGCTAGTCTTGAAAAATTTGGCTGCCGTTAACTCCTAACTGGTTGAATAATTCCTGGCGTTCGCGGTGTCCGATCTGAATCATATGTTCTTGAGTCAGCGTATAGGTAGCACCCTGAATCTGACAGCGAAGGGCAATTTCTCCCGATTTCAAGTAAACGAGAACACCTTGAGTAGCTTCGTAAACCTTGAAAGATAGAAAAGTTTCAGTGTCGTATTGAAAAAAAATTGTTGTATTTGAAAGTTTCTGTAAAAAGTATTGACAATAGTTATATTTTTGATATCTAAAATTAAAATAATGCTTGTCTAATAGCCCTGCAACTTGTTTCATTGTCACTCCCCTACAGGTTAACTCATAATTCTATTCTGTCTTGACTTAGTTGTGTGTGTCCTGCAACAAACAGCGTATTTTTCTACGCGAATGTACGCAAAGCAGGTAGGCGCACATAAACTTTAGGGGAAGGATAATAGCCAAACCAACACGCAGAACCAGCCGGCCCGATAGGGGAGAGATTGAGGAGAATCCAATGAATTAGAAAAAGATAAAGTCTTGCGACAGAGAAACAGAGAAACCTGGGTGGTGTCTTGAACAATGGCAAGCAAAACATTAGCTTTAGCTACAGGATCGTAGTAATAGATTGCCGTATCCAAGGCACTAATAGAAAGTAGTAAGCGACTCTCCCACACTTACACTCAACAACACGAAGCTAGTAGTACCCGGATGGGTACTTTTGTTCGACTACGAGGCGATGGAGGGAAACGAACCGATCGCACCTCTTTCCCCCATTCCCCCCAAATTGATGTAAAATCATCACCATTAATCCAATAACGCGCCCCGGACAGGTGTTAGCAGCACCTACCCAGGACGACTTCACCTCCCATGTACCAACCATGAAAGGAGCCTATTTATGGTGTCAAAAAACAGCCAAAATACCCATTACGTAAGCATTCCAGCCGATTGGCGCTTACCGAAAATTCCCCTAACTTGCACGAGTCCAGACAAGAATCATTCTCCTCAACACAACAGGACTCAAACCAGCAAAATTCCCTGACAGGAATTTTTTAATCCATCCGCTCGATAACCCTGCCTCACGGTAGGAGTGTCGGCATTGCAATCCCGAAAATGACCCCTCCCCCAACCCCTCCCCGATGCTCTTGAGGGGAGCTAGACTCCGGCTCCCCCTTCCCTCGCAAGGGTTGCGGGGCTGGGGGGTTAGGTCTTTTCGACAACCCATAGCCCCCCTTTTTCAAGGAGGGGACAAGAATTTCCTACCCCTCATTGCATCTATGACGATTTGGACGAAAAAACACACCACTTTCTGCGTGCAGAACCGTCTCACCCCCACCGCCCGCGAACTTTGGCAATGGCTACTCAACGAAATGAAAGAAGGAAGTCGTGAAATCATCGACCTGAGAGAATTCAACACATGGGTCGAAACAACACGCGGTTTTCCTCACGACCCCAAGACTGTCAAAAGTGCCGCCCAACAACTCAGGGACAAGGAAGTCCTCACCGACGCGAAATGCTACACCGCTTATGTCTGGAAGTGGAGGCTTCAACCCATCAATGAACTGCTGCCCTCCGTCTCTCAATCGGCGAAAAAAAAATCGGTTTTTCAACCACAAATTCCCGGTTTAGACCCCTCAAATGAAGAAACTCCCGAAACGGGTATTAACAGCAGCAGCCGTAATTTAGCCCTACCGAAGGATACCGATGAGATACTGGCCGAATGCGAAGCGGCGGGAATTCCGTTTGTGAAAAGCGAACGGCCTCATGTGCTTGAGTTTCCGTTGCATCAAGTCAAAATGGCGATCGCATATTTCCTGTATCGCTTCCCCGACGAACCCTCAAGGGAAGACATTCGCAGCTTCCAAGGCACGTTAATCTACTTCCTGAGGAAAAAATGCTGGAATCGGAATCAAAACTTTCTGGCCAATCTCTGCGCCTATAAATTAGTTCCGGACTGGGTGCTTAATCTTTGCCAAGACGATCAAACCTTGCAACTCCTGTGTTAAATAAGCATGAGTTAATCGCTTTATAGGACACAAGGAATGCGATCGCATTTCATTTCTAGGACCGATTTGGCTCTTCTGACGAGGGTGGACTCTCGATTTTAAATCGTTGCCCGTCCCTCTCAATGGAAACACCTGGCTCGCTCTTGTGGGGTTGGGCAAGACCAGCAGCACCAGCAATAGCCGTACCCGCTAACCCAAGACCAGCAGTTAATCTGGCGTCTTGATTATCTTCTGCTGTCATTAGGGCAGTAAGACCAATTACAGTTCCCATTAACCCAAGAACGATAGGAGTAAAAGCTCGAACTAATTCAGGAGACAAATTCATAAGAGTATTGATAGAGTTGCTTTCTCTGTATTGACTCGTCAGGGGCGCTGCCAAGTCATATGCAAATAGTTCTAAAAACTTTACGGCTTGGCTTTTAAGCCAAAACAGCCAGATTATCGACTGACAACTCTAGTAAAACTAGTTCGCGATCGCGTTGACAGTCCCCCTCGTGGGTACTCTTCCTCACCCAAGAAAGCCGATTGCGCCAAGCTTGCTGCTTGCAGGCGAGTACGTCTGGTCAAGAGGAAAATCGTGTAAACGCTTAGTTTTACAAGCACTACGGGTGATGAAGACAAAGCGTGTCGTAAGGAAACTTTGCTAAAACAGGATATAGTATCACGCGTCCTATCGCTTGCCAAGCGATCGTCGCTGTTCGTAAACCAAGCCAAGCATCGCAATCAGTTCTAGTTGGCACTCATCAGGGCAAGCACTCAGATAGAGAAGAAAAGTAGGGTGCGGACACTTTCGCAACAACAGCGCTCCTTAAAAGCGGATTGAGAAAGCATTGCCCAAAGACTAACGTGGAGCTCGTAGGGTGTAGCCAGAAAACATTGAATCAAACTGATTGCAGTCCAATAGCAGCGAAACTGCCCACTCTCGTTTGCTCTCTCCGGATCGGATCTTCTATGCTCCGTATCAAGTAAATGGCATCCTTGGCTTTAGTCAAGGCGCGTTTACCGAACTCGAAGTGTTCAGCCAACGACCGGTAAGTGAGATTTTTTTTGACAAAAGAAATCCCCTTGAAGGGGATGGGCATCAGGGACAGCATTCCATAAACAGACTTCACTACTCCTGCCGATGAAACGCTTTTTTCGTAAGGCATTTGCCCATCTACCCACGAATAAACGAGGGTCGCAACAACGCGATGGTCGCTTTGCCACTAACGCTCCACAATCTGCTTCATCGAACCGTCGAGGGCATCGCTTCCAGCGACAGTCATTAGTCTTGCTGTTATTACTCTGTTGCACTATCCCCATCGGATTGACCGCAACCTTGGCGTTTGCCCAGAGTAACACTCCTCCCGCCTCAGCCCAACCCGCCCCGTCAGCGGGGACACTACGGGACAACAATGCAGTAGAACGCAAAGAACGATCTCGTACCGATTTTTCCCTGCCCCCTCCACCCACCAAGGTTCCTGAGGTGGCAGCGCCTCCCGGTGGCGACCCCTACATCCTAGAATTCAACCGCAGCCCAGTAGTTGGTACTCGCTTCAGCTTGCGAGGCATCTATGACGAAGCACGGCTTGGGTTTACCCGCCCCCGCGACTGGAAGATCAAATCCGTCAAAGCCCTCGTCCGCTATCGGCATTCTCCAGCGCTCTATGCCACTCGCTCCAATCTCAACGTTTTGCTCAACGGCGCGAGCATTGGCAGCGTTCCGCTCAACCAAAGAGAAAACGAAATCGGGACAGCGGTCTTCAACATACCGCTCAATTTACTTCAAAACTATAACGATATTACGATCGCCGCGCTTCAGAACAACTCCCCCACCTGTACTCAAGACCCTTACGACCCTTCACTGTGGACGGAGATTCTGCCGGATTCAAAAATCACCTTTGACTTCGACCCCCAACCCGTCTCCCTAGACTTCAATCGCTTTCCCTACCCCATCTTTGACGAACTCAGCTTATACCCCAATCAGGTCGCTTATCTGCTGCCAGCGCAAGTTGACGATACTTGGCTAACGGCAACCGCTCGTTTCCAAGCCACCTTAGGCCGCTTAGCCGATTTCCGTCGCCTAGATACCCGCCTCGTCAAAACCCTTGACGAAGTGGGTAAGAGTTCTGCACGCAATGCCCCGTCCGAACGGTTAGTGGTCATCGGGACGCCCGCTCAGCAGCCAGCCATGAAGTCGCTGACACTACCACTCCCCATAGAAAACAATCAAGTCCTAGATAGTAAGCAGAAGGTATTGCCGCCCGATGTTGGGGTGTTGATGCTGACGACAGCCGTTAACGGGAAGACACCCGTTTTAGTGGCAACCGGCAATGGACCGGCAGGGGTGGCTAAAGCCGTACAGTTTTTAGTGCAATCGTCTGACCGTAAAATCGGCACGGGTCAAACCATCATCGTCAAGAACCTCACGGAGGTGCCAACGCCTTCGCCTCGCGATTGGCCGGGATATTTGCCCCCCACCGATACGTTCAAACTCAGCGACCTGCAAGCGCCGAACAAGAAACCATTTGGGGACTTAACGGTTCGGGGTTCTGATTCCCCACCCATCGAAGTTGACTTCAAGGCGCTGCCGGACGATAGCTTTACTCCGGGTAACTCGATGACCCTAAATTACAGCTATGGTCCGCAAATTAATGCCAAAACGTCACTCGTGGAAGTGAAGCTGGATGGCGTGGCACTCATCGGCAAACGACTCACATCCATTAACGGTGGTACCCGAGAGTCGCTGAAAATTGCCCTACCAGAGAACCTGCTCAAACCCACGTCCAAACTCCTGGTTGATTTCCGTCTCGATGCGCGGGAACGTCGCTCCTGTAGCCGAGTGACCGACCAGCAGCTTTGGGGTACCTTGCATGCCGATACGAGTTTCAATCTGCATCGCTCAAACGTTGTCAATCTGCCCGATTTGAATTTATTACAGTACGGATTCCCCTTTGCCGCACCTCAGGATTTATCGACTACGGCGATTGTTGTTCCCAAAGACCCTAAACCCAGCGATGTGTTGACGTTACTGGAGTTTAGCGGGAGATTGGGACGGCTGAGTAAAGCCCAGTCGGTCAAGTTCGATGCTTATACGAGCGCAACGGTGCCGAAAGAGCAGCTTCAGAAGCGCCATGTGGTAGCGATTGGCATTCAAAAGAACTTCCCGTTCCCAGAGGCGCTGACTTCAGGTGACTTCCAACTGCGGGATAGCTTTGGGCGCATGCTCAACCAAAGCGATGTCCAAACCTCTCCCGATAACGATGGCGTCATCAAAGAAATTATCTCGCCCTGGAATAAAGAGCGCGTCCTACTGGCCCTGAGCGGTCAGACGGAAAACGGCTTAACACAAGTGCAAGACTTGATGCGCCAAGACCCCTTATTCTTCCAACTCAAGGACGATACCGTCCTGATTAGCGCCAATGCGGCTAATCCCGATATTAACGATCCAAATGCTTATAATCTTGAGTTTTTACAACGCGAAGTGAAGCGTTCAGTAGACAAAACGCCCGTACCCAATCGGGTCGTTCGATTCATATCGGCGAGTTGGCTAATGTTGGCTCCCGCAATTATCGCAGCAGCACTTATCCTTTACGGAATTGTCCAGTTGTATCTTAAACGAATTGCCGGTCAGGAGAAATAACGTTGTTGGTTGTTGGTTGTTGGTTGTTTTCTCACTAACTACTAACAACTAACTACTAACAACTAACCACTAGCCACTAACCACTAACCACTAACCATTAACGAATGACGAGTCCATCCTCAAGAGTTAGGTTAAAGACCAGTCGCCAGCGCTTTCGGATTTCTCCCGAACAGCGCGAAAAACTCACGAACTTGCTTGTCGAGGGCGTGCCTCGTGCGTTTGACCAAATTTTACAGGGACTTTCGCACTCTCAGCTGCTGTTGCTGATTGTTTGCCTGGTCTTGTTATTCCGACCCCTGCTCGTCGTGCGCCCAGATATTTGGCAGCAAGGGGTGGTCGGGGCGCTGCTGATTGCGATCGGACATTTCGTCCTAAAAATGGAGGAAAATAAGCCCCAGAAAAAAACAAGTGAGTATATTCACTTGTTTTTGATCGTACTGAGTATTATTACAACACTGCGCTATCTGTATTACCGCGTCAGCTACACGCTGAATTTCGATGACCTGATTAATGGAACGTTCTGTTTGTTGTTGTTTGTAGCAGAACTTTATGCAATTTGTACGCTCGTTCTCGCCTACTTTCAAACTCTAAAAATTAAAGACCGCAAACCGGTCGATCTTTCCCTCTATCCCCAAGAACAGTGGCCCAAAATTGATATTTATATCCCGACGTATAACGAAGATGTCGAGATTGTCCGCAAAACAACGTTGTGCGCTTTAGCGATCGACTATCCCGCTGACAAAAAACACGTTTACGTCCTCGATGATGGTCGCGCTGAAAAGTACAAAGCCAGACGGGAAGAGTTGCGCCAAATGTGCGAAGAACTGGGCGCAACCATGCTCACAAGGGACAACAACGACCACGCGAAAGCTGGGAATATTAATACGGCATTTAAACGCACCGATGGCGACCTAGTGCTAATTCTCGACTGCGACCACATGCCTGCCCAAGGCTTTCTGATGGATACGGTCGGCTTCTTTTTTAACCCCAATGTTGCCTTCGTGCAGACGCCTCACTGGTTTTATAACCCCGACCCGTTCGAGCGCAACCTGCTCACGCGAGGAAAAATTCCGGTGGGTAACGAACTGTTTTACAAGGTGCTGCAAAAAGGCAATGACTTCTGGAATGCGGCGTTCTTCTGCGGTAGTGCGGCTGTAATTCGCAAAGAGTACGCGCTACAGATTGGGGGAATTGCTACAGAAACGGTGACAGAAGACTGCCACACCGCGTTCCGCCTGCATTCTCTCGGGTACGAGTCAGTCTACTACGACAAGATTATGGTGGCGGGTCTTGCGCCGGAGAAATTCTCTGCCTATGTGGGGCAGCAAGTCCGCTGGGCACGGGGGATGGCTCAAATTCTCCGCATCGAAAACCCGCTGATTAACCCGAAATTGAATTTAACGATTCCTCAGCGGTTGTGCTACTTCAGTGCGACGTCGCACTTTTTCTATGGGTTTCCCCGGTTGATGTATGCGATCGCGCCGCCCCTATTCTTGCTGTTTGGCATCAACTCGGTTAAAGGGTTGGGACTAGAAACGTTGTTCTACGCTCTGCCTCACATTATCCTGTCGATGCAGACGAACCACATTCCCTACAAGCACGTCCGTTTCTCGTTCTGGAACGAGATTTTCGAGTTTGCGATGTCCTTCCAGGCGGGACTCGTCACCCTGTTAGCCCTAGTGAACCCGAAACTCGGAAGCTTTAACGTGACCGATAAAGGGCTTTCTGTGACCAAGCGCAGCTTTGACTTTGATTCGGTACGATATCTCGTCATCGTCGCCGCGATCGCGTCGGCCTCCTTGCTGGCCGTCCCGTTTTGGCTGTTGCTCTCGCCCGAAGATACCCAGGCGGTCTTAATCAATGCCTTCTGGTGTATTTTTAACTTGTCCCTGCTGTTTGCCGCCATTCTCGTTGCCTTCGAGCAACCTCAACTTCGTCGGGCGCACCGCCTGCCTCGCAAGTTAACGGCAGTGATTCATAGTGGGAATCAAAGTTGGACCGGTCAAACAGTCGATGTGAGTGAAAGCGGTTGCCAAGTTCTCTTGGATGAATGGCCGAACATCCCCGATGAAGTCAAAATCGAGCTGGTGGGGGACTACGGCGCGCGGGTGCTGATGAATGGGAAAGTGATTCGCGCGATCGCTACAAGTAAGCTTCAGGCAAGGCTGTTCATTGATTTTGTCGAACCCACCCGCTCCCAAATCGACGATCTGACCTTGGTGCTCTTTTCTGATGTGCAGGAGTGGTATTCCCAGACGCGCACGGAGACGGACAATCCGATTGAATCGCTCAAGTTCATTCTTACCAGTATCCGGCGTGTCTTCCGTGAATTCCAACCCGCTACGGGCGAGAAAGTACGCAAACAAGTGAGTGGCTTTGCACAGCTTTACTGGGAAGCTTGGGAAGGTCATTCCTATACGGCGAAAGTCACGGAAATCGGAACGCAGGATGTTCGACTGGAATTAGATGGCAGCGGGATTTTCAATCTGGAAATAATGCAGCAAGCGCAACCGATCATCGGTTTACTGATTGGCAAGGAGGAAAACGATCCACAACCCACTAGTTTGCTCGCTCAGGTTGAAACGATAGAAGAGTTAGTGACTGCTCCAACCCGAGGGCATTCGTCCTCAACGGCACAAGCCACCCTGACACAAATTGCCATTGAGTTAAGTTTTCCCGAGTCATTAAAACGGCAGCAGCACGCCAAACTTCAGCGACTGTTGAAGATGCTGGATTAACATCTTCTCAGCACTCTCATCTTTGATTTGGTGTGAACTTTTGCACGAGTGTCGCATGTTGAAAATCCCACTCCTTCAAGGGGGGGGATTTTTGAGCTAAGCAGATGTGCATCTAATCGGCATAATCTCCACTCGGATTTTGTGTCTGTTGCTAGTAATCCGTTGTCCGTTATCAGTAACTACTGACCACTGACTACTAACAAAAAACCAGCAAATCACTAGGCAACGGAAAGGCAAGGGTAGCTGAATACTGAGGAATTTTAAGGGAAAACGGTATTACGTCTTACAGACAATCAGGCAAACTAGGGTTTACTGCCAAAAGAGTGAAAGTGATTTTTAAAAGTAATTTCTGTATCCGGAAACTTTATCATAAATTCACACGGAGTGGGAGATTTAAGGAGGTCGAGTCCTTCAAGAGATAAGTAGCATTCTATAAACAACAGCATCCCTTGATTCTTGCCGGAGAAGGCAGCGGGTGCAAATCACATTATCTTTATCTATTTTTTTAGCCCTTTATGGGTGCTTTACCTGTTTTATGAGAAAAGCCTGTTAAACTTATGGATAACAGGAAATTAATCAATCATCTACCCTTAGATTTAAATTTTTCTTCGAGCAAGGGATGCATTACGGCTCTCAGTGAAAACAAGAAAACCTTGGATTGAAGACTAGAGAGCGTTAAGGCGGGCCTCGAAAGCACCTCAAAATTTTGTGACTGCCAGCTTTACAGCTTACTATCTCGCGCTCTATGGGCTCGTATTAGCCCTACTATCTGGGCAGAGAATAAGACAGAAGCTAGGCAGAAAGTAAGACCGTCACGCATACTATCTCAGGGGCTATTTTCTTTTCACGAATAAATTTTGGGATGCAGCTACTCCCTAATTAAGATTTGCTATTTCCTGAAATCCCTGACTCGAAGGGATTGCCACAAACACCTGATTCAAGGTGCGTGAATTCTGGATTCTTGTGGCAGATGGTAATTTTTTAGAGTCGGCGGACGAATGAAGCAATTGTGGAAAAATCTCTAGCTCATAATTCCAACTGGTCAGCCAAACTACGAATGCCCCTACAGAACATTACCCTGACGGCACGGCAGATCGGTGGATAAGTTTAATATGACTTTTACCAAGAGATTGACCCCTTCTGGTTTCGACGCTTGGATGAGAACAAGGTAGATACACATGAACACCATTTCTATGGCTAGCTACAGATCTTCCCAAAGGCTAAACCCACTCTCGTTATTAGCACAATTATCTAGTCGTCAAGCTAATGGTTGTTTACAACTCACTAGTGGATCTGTTTCGTGGTCAATCTATCTAGAACAAGGAAAACTGATCTACGCCTCAGATTCAGTCGATCCATTCGAGCGCCTCGATCGCCACTTGCGTCGCCTTAGCCGTCAAATTCCTACTCTGGTTAGTGCCGTTCGGGTTCAAGTCCGCCTAATCTTTGAATCCGACTTGGAAAGTCAATCGAGTCAAACCCCCGATTACCAAGCCATTTGCTGGTTGGTCAATCAACAGTATCTCACCCCCGTTCAAGCCGCTAGTCTGATCGAAGAGTTAGCGGAAGAGGTGATGGTATCGCTGCTGGGGGTGAAAGAAGGAACTTACCAATTAATCGATCGCGACAAAATCGAGGAACTGCCGAAGTTTTGTCGCCTCGATCTGCGAACGCTAGTCGAACGCTGTCACGAACAGTTGCGGCGGCAGCAGCCTTCACAGCCAGCGAGTACAACGGCGGAACAACGTCCTAACCCGTTAGGTCAAAATGGCACGACGGCCAAAATCGAGTTGATGCAAAAACCGCTTCAACAAACTAGCACCAACTCATCAGTGAGTAGCGAGGCCGTTCCAATCGCCAGAAATGGGAAAGCTCTCTCGAAAAGTACCTACACCATTGCTTGCATTGATGATAGTCCAACCGTGTTGAACGCCATCAACTCCTTCTTGGATGATAAAAGCTTCTCCGTCGTAATGATTAATGACCCAGTCAGGGCGTTAATGCAAATTGTTCGGATTAAGCCTGACCTAATTTTGCTGGATGTAGCAATGCCCAACTTAGATGGCTACGAGCTGTGTTCTCTTTTGCGGAAGCATTCGCTCTTCAAAAATACGCCAATCATTATGGTGACGGGAAATACTGGATTTCTCGACAGAGCGAAGGCAAAACTGGTCAAGGCATCGGGCTACTTAACAAAACCCTTTAACCAATCCGAGTTATTAAAGATGGTGTTCAAACACTTATCTTGAGTACGCATTATCCAGAACGAAATTGACAATTTATGTTAATTAATCGTGAGGTCCAGAGAGTCGTGAGTACAACATTGATGGGCACAATTTTAATCGTCGAAGATACCCTCTCAGAAATGGAATTAATGAGTCACTATCTGAGAGAAGGTGGATATAACGTTATCAGTGCCGTCGGTGCGAAAGAAGCTCTAAATAAAGTTTTGGAGTACAAGCCGGATGTGGTCATCACCGATGTCGTCATGCCAGGAATGAGCGGTTTTGAGTTGTGTCGCCGTCTCAAGTCTCATCCGGATACCGAAAAGGTACCGATTGTCATTTGTTCTTCTAAAGACCAAGAAATCGATCGCCTTTGGGGAATGAAACAAGGGGCAGATGCCTACCTCACCAAACCCTTTACCCGCGAGCAAATCCTTCGTGCGATCAAAGCCGTCGCCGTCTGAACCCATGAATACTTCCGCACTCGCTCTCTACGCCACTCCGACCCCGAACGCCAAAAATCTAGGAGATACCTATCTCAAATTTCAATTTGGTCAACAAACACCCGCCGCTTTATCCATGAATCGAGCGCAGGAAGTTGTCGTCCTGCCCGTTGAACGCCTAACCCCCATGCCCAATATGCCCGCTCATGTGATGGGATTATTGAATCGGCGTTCTCGCGTGCTCTGGGTGGTTGACCTCGCACGAATGCTAGGTTTACCGGGCATTGAAACCAATACTCAGCATTACAACATAGTCATTATTAGTAATGGCTCGGCGACGTTCGGACTCATCGTACAGGCAATAGAAGGTGTGGTGCGCTTAACTCTAGAGTGCATTCAATCCCCACTCGGGCAGGTATCATCGGGCCTGGTTCCCTACTTACGCGGATGCGTTTTGCAAGAGCAAGAAATCTTATTAGTGCTAGATGCCGAGGCGATTATGCGCTCACCCCTTTTACACGGCGCTTAGGTGGTACGGGCGCACTTTCGTCGCGTCTGTATTTTCAAGAGACTTTATTGCCAACTTATTATCACGTAATGGGGAAACGTTTCATGGTTAAACAATTTAATACAGCAGAACCCGGTGATAACCCAATTCCAGAGAGGATCGATCGAAATGGCACGAGGAACAATTCCTTTGGTCACGCGACCTTAAACGGAATCGGTCGTGTTAGCGCCTTCGGAGCAACTCCGGAGGAACTAGCAGGGCGAACTCCCGCCAATTTACGCGACTTCGGTAGCACAGGAGGCGATTTCGTAGCGCCCCGCTACGAAGTCCCTCGCTCCGAGATGGATATGGCGATAGGACAGCAACAGGCGAGTGCATACGAGGAAGTCCCTCCAGCTTACGTACCGGCTCAAAAATCCAGCCCCGCTCAACCGTCTTGGTGGGGGCGACTAAGCTTAGGAACCAAAGCGACAGCCATAGCCATTGCCATTGGTGTCATCCCAGTTGTCGGAATTGGCGCAGCCAACTTGGTCATGACCAAGCAAGCCCTCAAACAGGAAATCCAAACCGCGACGGCCTCCCGCGTCACTATTCAAGACCAGCAGATCCAAGCCCTTGCCGATGCGCTCATCCTCAAACTCCTAGTGGGAGTGGGAGTCGGAGGAGCGATCGGAGCGATCGGAGCCGCTATCCTGGCTAGACGTGCCATCAAGCCGATTATCGAGGCAACCCGAGCCGTAGAGAAACTGGGTCAAGGAGAACTCCATACCCGCGTCCCGGTAGCAGGCTCTGACGAACTCGCTCTTCTGGGGTCGAGCGTTAATCGCATCGGCAGCCAGTTGCAAAGTCTCATCCAGGAGCAACACATCAACCTGGAGCGAATCCGAACCTACACCGACACGTTGAACGCCGCTAGCCGAGGCGACAGCCAATTTCTCTTCGAGCAAGCGGTTCAAGAGGCCAAACGGCAGCTCAAAGCCGATCGCGTCGTCATCTATGGCTTCGAGCCGGACTTATCGGGCAGTATCGTCGCCGAAGCCGTCGATCCCGGTTGGCCTCGGGCTTTAGCCGATCGCATCAGCGACCCTTGCATTCCAGGAAAACTCATAGAAGAGTATAAGCAAGGGCGAATCGTTCCCACCAGTGACGTTCGCGCCACCAAATATTCTCAAGCACACCTCCAGTTGTTGAACCGACTGCAAGTCAAGGCCAACTTAGTTGTCCCAATCGTCGCGGCGGACAACCTATTAGGGCTTTTAGTCGCGCATCAGTGTTCTGGCACGCGGGAGTGGCAGGACTCCGAAATTAATTTCCTCCAGCAATTAGCCACCCAAGTGGGACTGTCTTTAACCGGAGTGAGTCTCGCCGCCCAACGACAAGCCCAGGCCGATCGCGCCCAACAACTCAACGAAATTATCTCCAAAGTCCGGGAGTCGCTCAAAGTCGAAGAAATCTATCATGCCGCGATTACAGGCATCCGAGAAGCTCTTCATACCGACCGAGCGATTGTCTATCTGTTTGACGAGAACTGGCAAGGCGCTATAGTTGCGGAATCAGTGGGGAGCAACTGGCCCAAAGCGCTGGGAGCCAACATTGCTGACCCCTGCTTTGCCGAGCAATATGTGGAAAAGTACAAGCGGGGTCGAGTCAAAGCCACAGAAAACATTTACGACGCGGGGTTAACCAAGTGTTACCTGGGTCAATTGGAACCCTTTAAAGTCAAAGCCAGTTTGGTGGCTCCCATTCTGGCAGAAGGCAAGTTACTCGGACTGCTCGTGACCCACCAGTGCTCGAGCACGCGCCCCTGGCAGGAGTCGGATATCACGTTCTTCAAGCAGGTAGCGATTCAAGTTGGCTATGCTCTCGACCAAGCCGCTCTCCTCGAACAGCGAGAACAAGCCCGTATCGTCGCCGAAGTGGTCGCCCAAGAGCAACGTCGAGAAAAAGAAGCCCTCCAGCTCCAGCTATTAGAACTGCTCAGCGATGTGGAAGGGGCAGCCCGAGGCGACCTGACGGTGCGTGCCGACGTGACGGCTGGGGAAATTGGCACCGTTGCTGACTTTTTCAATGCAGTCATTGAAAGTCTGCGCGGAATTGTTACCCAAGTGAAAACAGCGGCGACTCAGGTCAATGCCAGTCTGGGTGAAAACGAAGGCGCAATTAGTCAGCTTTCATTAGAAGCGCTCAGACAAGCCGAGGAAGCAACTCGTACCCTGGACTCGGTGGAGACCATGACCCGTTCGATTCAAGAGGTGGCAGAGAACGCTCGCCAAGCCGCAGCAGTGGCTCGGACTGCCTCGACCACCGCTGAGGTGGGCGGGTTGGCCATGGATCGCTCGGTGCAAAACATCCTCAATCTGCGAGAAACTGTAGCAGAAACCGCGAAAAAAGTCAAGCGATTGGGCGAATCGTCTCAGCAGATTTCCAAGGTGGTGTCCTTAATTAACCAAATCGCGCTGCAAACGAACTTGTTGGCGATCAACGCTGGGATTGAGGCGGCCAGGGCCGGTGAAGAAGGTCAGGGTTTTGCGGTGGTTGCGGAAGAAGTCGGACAACTAGCGGCGCGCAGTGCGGCAGCAACGAAAGAAATCGAACAGATTGTTGACAACATCCAACAAGGAACAGCCGAAGTGGTGGAGGCGATGGAACTGGGTACGGCTCAGGTGGTGGAAGGCACCCATCTGGTTGAAGAAGCCAAGCTGAGCTTGAGTCAGATTTTAGAGGTGTCTCGCCAGATCGACGCATTGGTGCAATCGATTTCGAGTGCGACGGTATCTCAAGCCGAAACCTCGCAAGCCGTGACGGAATTGGTGAAGGAGATGGCGAAAGTCTCCGAACGCACGGCTTCTTCCACGCGGCATGTGTCTAGCTCTCTCCAAGAAACGGTAGGGATTGCTCAGGAATTGCAGGCATCCGTGGGTACGTTCAAAGTTGGTGATTAGTTATTTGTTATTTGTTGTTGGTTCGCATGTTATTTGTTCAAGACACAAACAACAGACAACAGACAACAGACAACAGACAACAAACAACAAACAACGAACAACGAACAACGAACAACGAACAACTACCATGTCACAAGACAAGGAACGCGAAATTCAGCTCCAGTTTCTCGAAGAAGCCCAAGAGTATCTAGATACGATTGAATCGGTACTTCTAGGCTTGGCTGGCAGCCACATTGACGGTCAGCAAATGGATGCTGTCTTGCGAGCCGCTCACTCGGTCAAGGGCGGTGCTGGAATGATGGGGTATCAGACCTTGAGTCAGCTGGCTCACCGTTTGGAAGACTCTTTCAAGGTGATGAAAGCTCAGCGGAACTCCCTCGAAGTGGACTCCTCGCTCGAAAGTTTGCTGCTCTCTGCCGTAGACCGCCTGCGCCATGTCCTGACCCTCAACCGCCAGGGAGTTGACGTTGACGAACAGTGGGTCGAGAGCATTGGCAACCCGATTTTCGATCAGCTGCACGATCGCCTCGGCGACCCCGTAGCCGACGACGCCGCCACGATGCTGGGGGCAGAAGATGGGACTAATGTGGCAGCCCTGTTGTTTGAAACAGAAGTGGAGGGGTGCCTCAATCGGTTGGAGGGAGTTTTAGCCGACCCGCAAGCGCCTTGCTTAGGGGAAGAACTAGAAATCATGGCCCAAGAGCTGGGGGGCTTGGGCGAAATGCTACAACTAGAGGCGTTTACGCAACTGTGCGAATCGGTGATTCACCACTTAAGCCAAGCCCCCGAGAAGGTGAAAGAAATCGCTTCTCACGCGCTTGCCGCCTGGAAGCGATCGCAAGCGTTGGTGCTGGTCGGTCAAGTGGGTAGTCTGCCAACGCAGCTCGATGGTTTGCTCGAATCAACAGCACCTCGTACCCAACCCGTAACCCGACTCACGCCAATAGAAGCCGTAGAGGAGTTCGACATCAGCGAGGTCTTTGCAGCAGAATTTGACTCAGAGTCGAGTTTCTCGTTCGACGACTTCGACCCCGTAACAGACGAAGAGCCAGCTCTGGTCTCACGACACACAAGTGACGTGGAACAAGAGAGTTCAACAGATGATGTCTTTGACCCAAGAGTTGTTGTACCCGATCTCAACACGTCTGTCAGTGAAGAAATTCTGGTCAGAGAGTCCACACAAAGAGAGACTGTAGAGGAGCACGATCTAGGCGAAGTATTTGCCGCAGAATTTGACTCTCCGAAGAGTTTCCCTCTCCACTCCTTCGACCGCGACACCGAGGCGACGCCAACTCTCGCCTCAGTCGAAGGAGATGATGTCTTTGACCCAAGAGTTGCGGCATCGACTCCTCACGCACCTCTGTCTAGAAAGGTCCAAACCAATCTCGGTGAAGTTCCAGCGGCGGACGTCACATGGCGAGAAGTGAAGCCCGAAGCGGCTGGAGCAACTCAACCGAAGGAAGCCCTTGAAAATACAGTCCGAATTCCAGTCCGGCAGTTGGATCGACTCAACGATCTATTCGGGGAACTCACCATCCAGCGGAACGGCCTTGGCTTGCACCTGGGGCGTTTGCGGAACCTGATTGAAAGCCTTACCCGCCGAGTTAGCACTCTAGAGCAATCCAATCTTCGCCTCCGCACCGCCTACGATACAGTGGCAACCCAAGCCGTTCGAGAGGAAACTGGGGGCTGGTCTGCCTCCAGTCGGGGGGGCTGGGGCCCAAGAGAAGCTGGGGGAGAGGCACACCTAAGGCCAGAGCTTTTATCCTCTACCTCCCCAGATCCTGCCTCACCCGGCACACCCTCTAATCCCCTCCTGGACAGCGCTTTGAGCATCAACAGCCGGTTTGATGCCTTAGAAATGGATCGCTACAGCGACATCCACCTGCTGTCGATGGAAGTGATGGAAACCATCGTCCAGATTCAAGAAGTCACGAGCGATATTGGACTGAACATTGAAGATACCGACTCGACAGCTCGCGAGTTAAACCAGACAGCCAAGCAGCTGCAAACCAACCTCACCCGACTGCGGATGCGCCCCTTGTCAGATTTGGTAGGGCGATTTTCCAGAGCGCTACGAGATCTTAGTTTGCAGTATGGCAAACAAGTCGAGCTTAAAGTGTATGGCAAGGGAACCCTGATCGATCGCAGCATCCTGGAGGCGCTCAATGACCCCTTGATGCACCTAGTACGCAATGCCTTCGACCACGGGATTGAATCTCCCGCCACTCGCGCTTCCCAAGGAAAACCTCCACAAGGCTCGATCGAAATTAAAGCGGCTCACCGGGGGAACCAGACGATCATTACCATCAGCGATGATGGCAACGGCATTAACCTGAACAAAATCCGGGCAAGAGCTGAGGAAATGGGTCTGGATGCAGAACTGCTTGCCGCGGCTAGCGAGGACGAGCTGCTCTCGCTGATTTTTGAACCCGGTTTTAGCACCGCGGACCGAGTCACGGACCTCTCGGGTCGAGGCGTGGGGATGGATGTTGTACGCAATAACCTTAAATCTATCCGGGGCGACATCCGAGTCGATACCACCCCAGGTCAAGGAACGACGTTTACCCTCACGGTTCCCTTTACGCTCTCTGTTGCGCGAGTTCTCCTGGTGGAAAGCAATGGCATGCTGTTGGCATTTCCCACCGATGTTGTTGAAGAGATACTCTTACTGAATGCCCTTGAAGTCTTGACCACCCCCGGTAGCGAAGTCCTCAAATGGGAAGGGGAGATGGTGCCACTGACGAGGCTGACCGAGTGGCTGACGTTTTACTGCCCCCGAAGAATCACGACGCCGGAAGGCGTACCCAGCATTGATTCGCCAACTGTGCTGATGATTACTCAAGGCGATCAGTTGCATGGAATCCAGGTAGATCGCTGCTGGGGTGAACGGGAGGTAGCCATCCGCCAAGTTGAAGGAACCCTGACCATGCCTCCTGGTATGAGCAGCTGTACGATTCTCGGTGATGGTAAAGTCGTTCCACTGGCTGATATTGCCTCGCTACTGCGCTGGATTGCGAGTTGTGATAGCGCGAGCAAGAGTGATAGTGGGGAACGAGCGTCGGGAACATGGGCAGCTCCTACGCTTATGAGCTCAGCTCTCACTTCATACGTAAATCACTTGAGCGAGCCGGGGTTACCCAATACTGGCGAGCCACAAGGCCTGCCGACTCAACTGGGTACTGCCTATAATGCCCAGACACCAGCCTGGTCGGTACCTCAAAGCCGAAAAGACACTATTCTTGTTGTGGATGACTCGATTAATGTCCGCCGATTTTTAGCCTTAGCCTTAGAAAAAGCTGGGTATATGGTGGAACAGGCTAAAGATGGTCAAGACGCCGTGGAAAAACTGGTGGGTGGCTTGCACGTAGAGGCCGTCATTTGTGACATTGAAATGCCTCGTCTCGATGGTTATGGCTTTTTGGCTCGGATTAAATCAGATCCAGCCTACGAGCGATTACCCATTGCCATGCTGACTTCCCGTAGTGGGGAAAAGCATCGTCAACTGGCGATGACTTTAGGAGCAGCCGCCTATTTTTCTAAGCCCTACAATGAGCGGGAGTTATTAAGAACCCTGAGGCAAATCATTACACAAAGTCAAGAAAGAAAGCCCATTCCTACCGGTGTGAGATGAATTGAACCGCTTATTTGTAATCGGTCATGGGTAATGGGCTTTTCTGCGATCGCTTCGCGCTGCCCCTTCGGGGCAATCGCAAGCTTACCGATTACCGATTACCCATTACCCGCTTTTATCTGTATTAAGCTTTTCGGGAATTGGTATTAGTTATTTCTGAAATTGGTGTAAAGTCATGGCGGTTTTCTCTCCTCTTACCTCCCGACGCTCCAGCCGACGCCTCGCCCAAGCCACCCAACAAATCATTGTTTTTCGCCTGAGAAATGAAGGATTTGCCCTACCGATTATGGCAGTCCAAAAAGTTATCCCTCTCTCGCAAATTTATGGTGCGCCTGGGGGAGGTGGGGTGGGCCTGACCCTTTACCAAGATCGAGAATTAATCGTCATAGACTCTGGACAGAAGATTTTTAGGGGAGAACCGAGTCGGGATTCATCGAAGAGCGAGCTTCCAAGTCAAGCGGAAGCAGCGCTTGATGAAACGACTCAAGACCGCTACTTGCTGATTGTGCAGAACTCCTCTGGTCAAGTGGTGGGGTTACCGATTGAAAAGCCGCCTTCTTTGCAGCGCGTGCCGACCTCAGCCTTTGCCCCCCTCTCGGCATCCTATATTGCTGAAGGGAATCTTCGTTGTGTCAGTGCGCTGATCAAACTTAGCAGTGAGGAACCGCCTCTATTTTTGCTCAACCCAGAAAAGCTTGTTCAATCTCAGCAGGCTTTACCCCCAGCTATCGGGTAAATTGAAAAAAACAGTACAGGAAAGCCTCACCTTTAGAGTTCCGGTGGATTGTTCTGTTGTATCAAGTCGGCTGGGGTAGGGTGAGACTCCAGACCGGGATAATAATATTTGCCGGACTCACTGACGGGTGAAAGCAGACTCAGCCCGTTCACAGCTCCTAAGACCTGCTCGTCACGTACCTCGATGTAAGCCTGGAGTTGCTCTAAATTCCGATGTCCTGACACCTCCTGAATCACCCGCAGTGGTGTCCCGTTATCGCTCATCACAGTCAGAGCAGTTCTCCTGAAACTATGAGTGCTGACACCGATTAACCCCACTCGCTTGCAGGCTTTTTTCAAAATTTTGTCGGCTGAGTCTGGGTCAATGTGAGAACCAAATCGACCCGGAAACAAATAAACTTCTTTCCAACCCGGATGGTAATTGGTCAGAAGTCTTCGTAAGTCATCAATAATCGGGATCGTGCGTGTGGCGAGTTTGCCTTTGGTGTTTCCCTTACGGATGATCAGTTTCGGCAAAACTCTGCCCTGTGCGTCGAAAACGTCAGCCGTTCTTAGGGTGCAAGCCTCTCGAATTCTGCAAGCTGAAAATAGGCAGATGCCAAACAAAGCGCGATCGCGGTCGGTCTGTAGTCCGGAGTAAAACAACCGCTGTATCTCAGCTTGGGAAAGAATCTTGGCTTTGCCGTGTCGGTCGATCTTCATCTCCCACGATCTACCGCAATTGGGTACAGTCTGTCCAGTGGGGATGACGGTTTGTACAATGCAAGTACTTGCGCGGGAAGATGGTATCAAAGTGGTATCACAAAGGATTGGTTGTCATTGGCTTGATAGCAGACAATTGTGAACATACCCAAAGCGGTGAATGCTTTGACCGAGGAATTGTTTGACACACAGAATTTATGTAGGGGCGAAGCATTCGTGCCGGGATTTATGAATCAATCCCGGATTTATATTCACGAATGCTTCGCGAGAGCGAGGAGTCGTGGGAGGGCTCTCGCATTCGGATATAAAAATCTTGGTTGAGTCACAAAATTAATCGCCCGAATGCGAGAGCCCCTACATCAATATTCAGAATAGGTGGGCATTGCCCACCCTACAGCTAATACCAATTGGGTTTGAGTTTGACACCTATTCTCTAATTGCTCCCCCCTTACCAAGGGGGGCTGGGGGGGTTCCAAATGTGACATGGGAAAAGCCAATTGGTATAACTGCTACTACTTCAGTGATTCAGTACTTTTTCTACGCCATTGCTTCCACAAAAGGTGTGAAATTGCGCCGATAGTAATACCTGCAATAAGAGACACCATATCTTACTCCTAATAAAATTATTGGCTTCGGTTTTTATTTTCGAGAGCTGATGTATACGAGCGCGTTTGCGTAATGTCAAATTTCAACTTATGCATTAGGTAAACATAACCGTATACATGGGTCTTTCAAACTCAAGAAAGAGATCTAAGTACCTTCACCAGAAATCAGTCATAGGAATCAAAACGTAGTATGTTTCAACGCACTAAAGGATTTATTGGGGTGTTGCTAGCTACTGTACTTCTAGTCATTAGCACCCTGACAATTGCGCCCGCTCCGGCTAGAGCCGATTCTGGAACTTCTCAAGCTATACCTCAACTGGGCGGGGAAGCTTGGGCATTTGCAGCAGGCTTAGTCACAGGAGTATTAATAAGTGGTGGAAGCGCGACAGCAGTAACGACAACAGCAGCGACAGTAGCCACTTCAGTAGCCACAGTAGCCGCTTCAGTAGCCACAGTAGCTGGGACAGTAGTAGCCGCTCCGGTAGCAGCACCAGTAGCGATAGGTGCGGGAGTCCTGGGAGGAGCATACGCGATTTGGCAACAGGTCTCACATGCATCCGCTCCCTGATGAGGTAACTACTTTATCAGCTAAAAAGCCTTACTACCGAAAAAAGCTTTGTTGCTAAAAAAACCCGGCTGGAGAGTCCAGCCGGGTTTTTTGTCGCGCCCATTTCCCCCCATTTGATGTAAAATCAACCCAACAAATACATAACGCGCCCCGGACAGGTGTTTGCACCACCTACCCAGGACGACTTCCCCTCCCATGCACAAACCATGAAAGGAGCCTAATTATGGTGTCAAAAAACAGCCAAAATACCCATTACGTAAGCATTCCAGCCGATCAGAGCTTACCGAAAATTCCCCTAGCTCTCCTCCTCCAGACAAGAACCGTTCTCCACAACACAACACGGACTCAAACAAGCAAAATTCCCTGACAGCAATTCCTTAATACATCAGCTCGATAACCCTACCTCACGGTAGGAGTGTCGGCATTGCCATCCCGAAAATGACCCCTCCCCCAACCCCTCCCCGACACGGGGAGGGGAGCAGATTCCGTCTCCCCCTTCCCTCGTAGGGAAGGGGGCTGGGGGGTTAGGTCTTTTCGACAACCCATAGCCCCCCTTTTTCAAGGAGGGGACAAAATTTTCCTACCCCTCAATTGCATCTATGACGCTCTGGACGAAAAAACACACCACCTTCAGCGTGCAAAACCGCCTCACCCCCACCGCCCGCGAACTCTGGCAATGGCTACTCAACGAAATGCTTGAAGGCAGCCGTGAAATCATCGACCTTCGGGACTTCAACAAATGGGTCGAAACAACACGCGGCTTTCCTCACGACGCCAAAACCGTCAAAAGTGCCGCCCAACAACTCAGGGAAAAAGAAATCCTCACCGACGCCAAAAGCTACACCGCTTACGTCTGGAAGTGGAGGCTGCAACCCATCAACGAACTGCTACCCCCCGCCTCTCCCCCTCCGAAAAAAAAATCGGTTTTTCAACCACAAATTCCCGGTTTAGACCCCTCAAATGAAGAAACGTCCGAAACGGGTATTAACAGCAGCAGCAGTAATAATGGGCCACCTCTCCCCAAGAATGCCGATGAGATACTGACCGAATGTGAAGCCGCAGGAATACCGTTTGTGAAAAGCGAACGACCAAAGGTACTTGAGTTTCCGTTGCATCAAGTGAAAATGGCGATCGCCTATTTCCTGTTCCGCTTCCCCGACGAGTCCTCTCGGCAAGAAATTCGCAGCTTCCAAGGCACATTGATCTACTTCCTGCGGAAACAATGCTGGAACCGAAATCCCAACTTTCTCGCCAATCTCTGCGCCTATAAACTAGTTCCCGACTGGGTGCTTAATCTTTGCCAAAGCGATCGAACATTGGAATTTGTGCATTCCACAGGCGTTGGCTAATAGAGAAAAAAGCCCAATCGCTTTTTCGGTGCTGACAACACCGGAGTTTCGACAATGACTCGACCTGGTTCAATTTCCGTACACGATCGATAGCTCAGCCAACGGCACCGGCTTGGAGAACAAGTCGAGCTTGGCGTAATCGCCATCTAAGCTCGTGATTTCAAACGGGGCGAACTTCTCGCAATGAGCAGGACAATTAGACCAATTGACGCGATCGCCTACGGAGAAGCTTCGCTTGGAGTCCGCTTTGATTCGGTCTACTTCAACGCCCGTTTGGAGTACCTGGGATTCAACTTTCGCCGTTGGTTCAGCAGCTTCAGGCAGGTTGGGTGAAGGCAAAGACCACTCAACCTGGAATGAACGATGTCCCTGGATACCAACCGCTGCCACAAGAGCTAGTAGGGGCAATGCGATTTTGGACAAAGACCCAGGAAAACCAACAGATGCTGACGCTCGACAAGCGTACCTGCGCTGAGTGCTAGAGAGAGCGATCGCCTCTGGCGCTGCGCTTCGCGCGATCGCTTCGCGCTGCCCCTTCGGGGCAATCGCAAGCGTTACCGGAGCTGCTGCGCTGCTTTCATGCCCGTAGGGCTGTACACTTTCATCCGAAAAGTCTTTAAGTCCTGGAGAGGTTGTGAATTCCTCCACAGTTACAAGGGCGTGTCTTGATTCTGATGAGATGCCTAGATTCGCTTGGCGTGCAGTGGGATTTAGGACAACCGTACACCTGACTTCTACTTCAGCATCTCTTGGGAGAGAGTCGAAAGGCGCTTTGGGCTGATTCTCAACAGACACGTTAAAGACGATACCCTCCTGAGGAGTCTCTAATGATTCCACTGAATTCTCTTGCGTGTTAGCGTTTGCTCCGAATGCGCGTAGCGCGTAGCGGAGCGTAGCCCAGGATAAAGGAGAACAAGGTTTCTTGTCACTCTCTGATATCCCCAATTCATCCTCCATACCTAATACTTCAGCTTTTTCATCTGACTCCTCACCATCCGCAATAGTGGAGACACTCTCCACTGGTGGAGAAAAAGTGGATAGTGTCTCCACCGCCTCTGCTGGCTCTACACCGTCACCACAGCCCGATTGTGGAGAAGTAGAGTGGGTTATCTCTAAAGAATTTTGGGTTTGGGGGATGAAGCACTCCTCAATTGGAGGAGGTGCAGACGTGCCAACAGCGCTCTTGCCATCCTGCGGCAGGCACGTCTGTACGGAATTTTCACTATCTATCGACTCATTAGATAGAAGATGTGGTCTTGAGGAAGAGGATATGGGGCGAGCGCGTAAAGCGCACTGCTGCAAGCGATCGCTTCCTGAAGTCGCGGGGACTGAAGAATTCTCCAGAAGAGAGCGTTTCGCTGTCTGAACCTCTTTCTTCTCAATCACCAGTTGAGTGGTGTCCTTCAATCCCAAATCTGAAGTCAGTAATTCCAACTCGTTAAGGTGGGGTTGGGTATCCACTTTCTCCACTTTTTCTCTGAAGCCTTGATTTGCCGTCGTTTCAGTTGGTGGAGAGGTTATCCACTTTTCTCCACTTTTCTCCACTTTCTCCACTTTTTTATGAGGAGGGGGGTCTGAGTCATCAATCGGGAAATCGGGTAACTTCCAGGAATATTCCAGCCGAATTCCTGCTCCACGCGTTGCGCCAAGCGATAAAGCTTCCAACTCCCTGAACCAGGAGCGGATGGCATCGGGGCGCGGACGATGGCGGCTATCGTAGCCGCTCTGGACTACTTTGGCTTTAATCCAGCTATTGCCAGTTGTGGCTTCCATACGTTTGGATAACTCCACGACCTTGGCTAAGTGAGGAGCCATCTCTCCCAAGTCGGCGGCGCAGCTAGCGTGGATGAGCTTGACTTGACCGATGTAGAACTTAGCCAGCGCGATCGCACTTTCCATGTGTTCCAGTGGAATTTCTGCGTCGGGAAGAGTCTTGCCTGCTGCCAATTCATGCAGGACGTGGAGATTGAGCGCCAGTCGTCCGATGTAGCCTTCCATCTTGGAATAGACGGCTCTCATACCCGGATTGGGATGGGAGACGCGAAGCCGCTCTAGCTTGTTATAGACGGGCTGATAACGCTTGAATGCCTTCCTGGAGAGCCTGTATTCTCGCGCTGGGAGTTGGTCGATCGCGCGGTAGTAATCCAACAGACGCCCGGTCAGGTCTATACTGCTGCCATCATCATCGGAGAGTTTTGCTGCCACTAGAGGCTGATTGATAAATAAGAACCGCGCCCACTGTCCATCGGGGTCTGAGCAATCTCTCATCAGTCGCTTGAGGACTTCTGGCTGGATGGTGCCGCAGATTGAGAGAAGAAGCCCATCGATATCGGCTTTGGTCCCAGAGGCTCTCAAAACAGTGGCTCCCGTGCCGTCAAACGCGGAGAGGATGTCTTGGCGATCGCTTCCACGACCCCCACTATATTTGTTTTGAGAGGCAAACAGTCCTGCTAGTTCATCGACTAGAGCCAAAAGTGCCTTATCGGGATGCGCTTGGAACTGATAGAGCAGGCCCTCGCCGGTGGCATTGGTGAAGTAATAAAGCCGCTGCTGAGGTTGTTTAGGTTTGCCTTCAGGAAATTGAGATGAACGTTCTTCGGATTTGCACTTGTCCCAGCCCGTAATGTCTTTTTCGTACTGAGTCAGTGCTTCTTGAAAGGCTTCTCGCTTTTCCCGTTGGAGGACGGAGAGCGGTTTTTTGACGAGAGCCTTGAGGAGTGGGGATTTTTTCTGACCTGACTCGGACACCAACCCGGCAAAGATGGTAGGCGGGACGCTGAAGTTTTGACCTCTGTGAAGGACGAGTTCAGTCTGGGTTTTGTGGAGGCTACTAGCGGCGACCAAGAGCAAGGTGAGACAAACTTCAGGACGGATACTGAGAGAACCTGCAAGCTGGGTGAGGGGTTCTGCTAAGTCGGCGGGGAGAAATTCGCTCAAGCTGAGGGATTGGTCGCCCAGTTTGAGGAGGTTGTCTACTTCAGAACGGCGTGAGCTTCTTGACTCCGATAGCTCCAGTTCTTGCTCAAGGGTTTCAAATAGCTCGCGAATCTCCCGTTCCGATACCCCAGGGAAAGCTTTTCTCAGTCGGATTTTGGCGGCTTGTAGTTGTGAGGGGGGTAAGTCCTGAATCAGGATATCCTCGATCTGGCTCCTGAGGGCGGCTGTATCCAGTAGCTCGCTGGAGGCATTGAAGCCCCACTCTCGCTGCCCATCTCGGTTGTTACCGTCTGAGTCGTCGCCGCCCGATGAATTCCTTTTGCTACCACGGCGTCCGCCTCCGGAGCCACTACCATTGCCGAATTCATAGTGTTCTGTAGAGGGATTGTGCTCTGTGAGAGTAGATGGTGCGGCAGATGCAAACATTTCAGTAATAGCGGATTTGATAGAGGCGGGACATTGAGCTTCAAAGGTTGCCCGATCTAGGCGGTAGATTTTCTTCCAGCAACTTTCTTCACCACCCCGGTGGAGTGCTGCTGGTTGACAAGAGGCAGGGTCAATGGTTTTGAGAATGCGATTAATTCGATCGCAGTCGAGTCCTAGCCCCATGCCAGCAAAATGGGCCAGTGTGGTGGCGTCGCCACTGATTGGGATGCCGTTTTCCTGTCCCCAGTTTTGCCAGCCGTACCACTCCTTGGTGGCTGTTGTCAGCGCTTCAGAGCGATCGGCTGTTGGAGAATTTCCGTGTAAGATGTCGCGACTGGTGTCGTTGCCTAACATTTCCAGGGGGATACTGCCGGGGGACTGGGAAGAAGACGCGGCGACGGGGAGACGTGGCGACGCGGAGAGTGTTGTCGAGACATCTTTGTGTCCTCCTTTCTCATTCCCGCATCCCTTTTTGGTGGAATAGATTCCGATGGATTCTAAGGACTCGACTTCTACTGGGAAGGTGCGTTGGATGGATTGGTAGGGATTACCGCTAGGCCCAATCGTGGGAGCTAGTACGGTGAAGCGTCCCTCGAAGAGGGCTTCGCCAACGTGAGGACCACCAGGCGCTAGGGAAAAGTTGGTGAAGTTGGGTTTTTGTTTGACTCGGACGCCAATTCGCCAGCCGCCTGAATGACTTCGCTCGATGAATGTCTCTTGGAGTTTGGGATGTTCCAAAATCTTGAGGACGGCGGCGTCGCATTCGTCTTGGGATGGGAACTGTTTAAGGTCAAAGTCGAGCCAGATGCAAGAGTTCCAGCCTCCAAGCGTTCCGACTCCGTTGCTGGGATTGGCAAACCAGGCGACTAGCTCGTGTTTGTTGGGGAGTCGCTTTTGATACTGGCGATGATTGAGTAAATGAGGAAGCCCAGTGTTATCTAAATAGGAGGGATTTTTGCCGGTGTAGAGCGGTATCGGCTGGAGGTCGGCGGTGAGGGGACAGTTGGTCCATACGCCTTGTTCGGGCTGACCTTGAGAGACTTTGTGATATTTCCAGGGGGATTGAGCGGGTGCTACTGGGAGGACTGGGTAGTTATGAGTTAGAAGCCAGTCAATAACTTCTTGGCGTTCTGAGGAAGCGCTTCGATCGATTGGAGTCTGTACCATCTCACTGACCTCCCCGATGCTGAAGCGTGTGGGCTTGACTCTCTAGCGATCGCGCTAGGCGCACTGGCGCATCCGATTGCGCTAGGCGCACCGGCAAAGCCGATCGCAGCTGGCATTCTCTACCCGCGCCAAAGCTGGAAAACTGAATTGCGGCTTCCCTTAGTTGTAGATATTTCTGAAGGGAGAAGTTTTTTTGTGCCTGATTTGTGCTGGTGAGGCTAGATACTCTGGGTTTTCTTGAGGTAGAATTAGGTACAGAAAGTTTCATATCTTGGAGGTGTCCACGTCCAGTTCTTAGCTGCGTGGGTACTTTCATTTACACGGCTGGTTCGCTGTTCCGTTTGGGGAAAAGAAACTGGGTGCAGCGCCAGCCTTTAATTTTGCGACTAATTTCTAGGTTTGGCTTTTCATTCGTTCTGGCTCCTGTGGTCGAGAGTGGTGGTGGAGAGAGCTTTGGCTTGCAGGGAGTGAGAGGGTTTGAAGTTGACGCGCCATTTGAATGAGAATACGCTTACCTGCTGAGAGAGAAAATTAGGAACTCTTTTTCTTTAACCCGTTATCAAGGCAGACAAGATGCACACTGACAGCCGAGAAACTGGGTGAGGAGTGAAAAAACGCCCTGGGGAGTACACTGTCTACCTTGGGTGTTGGGGGGAGTTTGGGAGTTCCTTCCGAGATGGAAGTCACGCAGAGCGTGACGCTATGCGTGAGCGTCAGCTCATTCCTCTACTGCTTCGGTGAGGTTTTCTCTGCGTTTTTCCTGCAACAGTTTTTCCTGTAACAGTTCTTCTAGGTTCTCGTTTCTGAGAACTTCTTCAATCATTTCGCGGACGGTGTCCGACATTGTTATCCCTTTCAGGTAGCAGTACAGTTTAAACCTCTCCTTGAGGGCCTCAGGCAAGCGAAATCTGAGGTAGTCGTCCCTTTCCAGTATTGGTTGCTTCTGGATATTTCCCATGCTATAAGTCCCAGATGCGTTAGATCTAGCTGAGTGTTGTGATAACAGCATAGCAGATAATAATGTTGTTTTCAGTGGAATTAAGTAACAGAGAATCTAGGGTTGTAGCTCCTCAGTAGTCCTGTGGTTAATGCAATATTTACTTAATGCATTGAGTAATGCAGTAAGGACTGCATTAAGGACTGTTGGCGAAGTCTCGCAGGTTGTAGGCTCACATCTTGTAGATCCCCCCCAGCCCCCCTTTTTAAGCAGTTATCGTTGCCAGTCTGATATTGGACTGACTACACATCTTGTAGATCCCCCCCAGCCCCCCTTAAAA
>Ga0310813_10000223_pt1 | contig 41365 bp, 30 predicted proteins | sample YN3metagenome_FD_203086 | JGI IMG/M metagenome (GOLD analysis project Ga0310813, IMG submission 203086) | Soil microbial communities from experimental microcosm in Duke University, North Carolina, United States - YN3 | ecosystem: Engineered > Artificial ecosystem > Soil microcosm > Unclassified...
TAAAGACGCCAAGGGTTCGTCGCCAACCATCGATGCGTTGCGGAAGCGCCTGCCAAGCATCAGTGTGGGCGGACCGACTCCGGAAGGATCCGATGAGAATCCGGTAGACGACGAAGAGGCAACCGTTCGAGTGATCACTTGGGGTAACCACATGGCGGTGAACGCTTACCGGGACTTCCCCAACGTGATCTTGGCTGGGACGCTATTCATGCGAGACTCAAGCTATATCGCCATGACCCACCTGTCCCAGGGGAGACCAACGAGGGATGGCTTCAGGCCACGCTCCGAGATCATGGCAACCCAAAAGGGTGAGCACGCTCACTTCCTTCTCCAGGCCCTCTGTCGCGGTCGGGTGCGCCAGCTCGATGGTGAATACTGCAAACCCATGGATGCCTACATCATCGCTTCGGAGCGCAGTGGTGTGATTCAGCAGCTCCCGGAGATCTTCCCCGGCTGCACGATGAAGACTTGGCGCGAAGAGCCGAAAGCCATACCGAAGCAGGTTCGCATTGCCGTCGCTTACTTGAGGGCCATGATGGCAGAGGGGGTCATGCGGATCACCTACGAGACTTTGGCTGCCGTCGTGAAGGTGAGCAGACAGAACCTCGCTAGGGACGTCCTAAGCCATCCTGAGTGGAAGGCCGCAGCGCAAGCTCTGGGATGGAATACATCGGGCAAAGGCAGGCAGGCTCGCATGCTGTACCGCCTCGTGTGACCCCTAAGTTGTCGCTTCAGTTTTGCTTATAGGGCAATAGCAACTTTGAAGAGACAACCGGACCTCAGACGACGCCACGATGACCTGTAAGGCCGACAGACATCATCGTTAGTCATCTCATGTAGCTGAAGGACAACCACCAGAACCGCGTTTGGTACGCTCGGCGTGGTTCCGGTGGTCACCTGCCAACGACGTCGAGCTCAGGGGGCCGACCGGGCTCACTAAATAGCCACTCAGCCGGATCTAGGGCAGTCAGATTGGACTGACCAAAACTCTTACCCCACCAAGGGGCGCACTCGGACCGCAGCTATGTCCCCCTGCCCCCTGTCCTCAGCCTCCAGGTTGTCATTCTCAGTCCCATCACACAAAATCCCTTCCGACGGCTTTGGCCGCGAATCGGAGGCTTAATGGGACGTGAATCGCTGCATGATCGCTTTCTGGAGGTTCTGGGAGACCTCGGAGGCCGCGCGGGTAATGGCAAGCTCCAGGCCGAACTCGGCTGGAAGGAAGCCACTTACTTGCGTGTTCAGACAGCCCTTTTAGAGGCCGGAAAGATCATTAAAGGCCGGGGCCAGGGTGGCTCTGTGGCCCTCGTAGAGTCCTCCAACCAGAAGAAACCGGAGCCAGTGCAGCAGGCGGTCCCACTGACGACCGCCGTCCCCCGGCCAGCCGCCCCTTCCCGCGCCACCAACGGCAATGGCAGCAGCTTCGAGCAGATATTCAAGAATATCGACGACGTGCTCTGGAAAGAGGCCGGTTGTACGACCGAGCTGGACTACACAGAGCAAACCTCCTGGATGCTCTTTTTGAAGTACCTGGACGACCTGGAGGACGGCCGCGCCATAGCCGCAGAGCTGCACGGCGATGTCTATTCTCGCATCATTGATGAGTCGCATAACTGGGCCTCCTGGGCCGCGCCCAAGAAGGCCGACGGCTCCTTTGACCATGACCGCGCCCTCATCGGCTCGGACCTCATCGACTACGTGAACCGCGACCTCTTCCCCTACCTCCAGGGCTTCAAGGCCCGTGCAGCTGGGCCGGGTACCATCGAGTACAAGATCGGCGAGATTTTCTCGGAAATCCGTAACAAATTCCAAAGCGGCTATTCACTCCGGGACGCGCTGGAACTGATCGACGGGTTGCATTTCCGCTCTCAGGCCGAGAAGCACGAGCTGTCCCACCTCTACGAAGCCAAGATCAAGAACATGGGCAATGCGGGGCGCAATGGGGGCGAGTATTACACCCCGCGCCCGCTCATCCGCGCCATGATCCGGGTGGTGAAGCCTCAAATCGGCGAGCGCATCTATGACGGCGCGGCCGGGTCAGCTGGGTTCCTGTGCGAGGCGTTCGACTATCTGGCCCCCAAAGCCAAGACCACGGCGGAGCGGGAAATTCTGCAAAAGCGTACCTTCTACGCCAAGGAGAAGAAGAGCCTCGCCTATGTCATCGCCATCATGAACATGATCCTCCATGGCATCGGGGCACCCAACGTCGTCCACACCAACACCCTGGCCGAGAACATCGCCGACATTCAGGACAAGGACCGCTTCGAGGTCATCCTCACCAACCCGCCCTTTGGCGGCAAGGAGCGACCGGAGGTGCAGCAGAACTTCCCCATCAAAACCGGGGAAACTGCCTTCCTATTCCTCCAGCACTTCATCAAATCGCTGAAGGCCGGTGGCCGGGCCGCCATCGTCATCAAGAACACATTCCTCTCCAACTCGGACACGGCTTCGCGCTCGCTGCGGCAAGAGCTGTTGGAGAACTGCAATTTGCACACGGTGCTGGACTGTCCCGGTGGCACCTTCCAGGGGGCTGGTGTGAAGACGGTGGTGCTGTTCTTCGAGAAGGGCGCCCCGACGCGGCGGGTTTGGTATTATCAGCTCGACCCTGGCCGCAGCATGGGCAAGACCAGCGCCTTGAATGACGCGGATCTGGCCGAGTTTGTCACGCTCCAGGCCAGCTTTGCGGACTCTGAGAAATCCTGGTCCGTGGATGCCGCTAGCATCGACCCGGCCAACTTTGACCTTTCGGTAAAGAACCCCAACAAGGTCGAGGAGGTGGCACTGCGCGACCCGCAGCACATCATCGCTGAGATTTTGCGCCTGGATACGGAGAGCGCGGGAATCCTCGAAGGTATCAGGGGGCTGCTGTGACTGTTACTTGGGAAACAAAAGAATTAGGTGAAGTCGCTTATCTCGCTGGTCGCATTGGATGGAAGGGATTAACCGCGAAAGAATACACTACCAGCGGCCCTCTGTTCACGTCTGTTCACTCACTGAACCACGGCGACTATGTAGATTTTAGTGAGGCATTCCATATCACTCAGGAAAGATATGAGGAAAGCCCCGAGATCATGCTTGAGTCCGACGACATCCTTATTTGCAAGGATGGCGCGGGGATTGGGAAGGTAGGAATTGTCGGAAAACTTCCCGGACCTGCTACGATTAACTCCTCTCTGCTTCTCATAAGGGCAGCCAAAGGCGTTCATCCAAAATTTCTCTATTACGATCTTTGTAGTCCCTCCTTTCAGAAAATTGTACAAGACAAGATCGACGGCGCCACAACACCGCATCTGTATCAAAGAGAAATTCGGCAATTTCCTATACCCATCCCGCCGCTCCCCGAGCAGAAGCGTATTGTCGCCATTCTCGATGACGCCTTTGCGGGCATCGCAGCCGCAACCGCCAACGTCGAGAAGAACCTCGCCAACGCCCGCGAGCTGTTTGAGACCCACCTGAACTCGACATTCGACGTTGCCCCGGATCATTGGACGCAAAAACCTATGCGTAGTCTTGTGCAGATCAAGCACGGTTTTGCTTTCAAGAGCGAATACTTCACGGACGCTGGCAGCTATGTGCTTCTCACTCCCGGTAATTTCTACGAGGGGGGCGGATACCGTGACCGAGGTGGGAAGCAGAAATTCTATGTCGGAGAGGTCCCTGACGGCTTCGTCTTGGGCAAAGGTGCGTTTTTGATTGCAATGACGGAACAGGCTCCCGGGTTGCTAGGCAGCTCAATCATCGTTCCAGAGAGTGATAAATTCCTCCACAACCAACGGCTGGGACTGGTTTGCGTGAGGCCAGGAGCCCCGTGGTGCAATGAGTTTTTCTTTCACGCTTTCAACACGCGGCGATTTCGGCTGGCGGTGCATGACGGAGCATCAGGGGTGAAGGTTAGGCACACATCGCCAGATAAGCTGGGGCTTGTGGAAGTCAGCTTTCCAGAGAGCATCAAAGAACAGCAGAGCATTGCCGAAAACTTGGACGCCCTTCTGGATGAGACAAGGCGACTTGCTGGCATTTATAACCAGAAACTTCTTCGGCTGGCAGAACTCAAACAGGCTATCCTCCAAAAAGCCTTCTCCGGCGAACTCACAGGGCTGCCCGAAGAGGCCCTGCAAGAGGCAGCCGCATGAACGAGGCCGAAACCCGCGCTGAGCTGATCGACCCCGTGCTGAAAGAAGCAGGCTGGGGCGTGGTGGAGGCCAGCCGGGTCCGCCGGGAGGAAATAACGCTCGGCCGCCTGCAAGGGGCGGGCAAACGTTCTCGCGGGGATATCGCCGATTACGTGCTGACCTACCGTAACCACAAGCTAGCGGTGATAGAGGCCAAACGGCGGGACCTGTCCGACACCGAAGGCGTGGGTCAGGCCAAGAAATATGCCGAAAAACTCCAGGCCCGCTTCGCTTACTCCACCAACGGCGTGGGCATCTATGAGATTGACATGCATACCGGGGCGGAAGGCTATGTCACCCGCTACCCCACCCCGGACGAACTCTGGAACCGCGTCTTTGCATTGCAGAACGCCTGGCGCGACCGCTTCGCCGCCATCCCCTTCGAAGACAAAAGCGGCACCTGGCAGGCCCGCTATTACCAACACAATGCGGTGGAGAACACACTGGAGGCCATCGCCAATGGCCGCAACAGAATTCTGCTCACCCTCGCCACCGGCACCGGCAAGACATTCATCGCCTTCCAACTCGCCTGGAAGCTGTTCCAAAGCCGCTGGAATATCAGCCGCGAGCCCTCCCGCCGACCGCGCATCCTGTTCCTGGCGGACCGCAACATCTTGGCGGACCAAGCCTACAACGCCTTCTCGGCCTTTCCCGAGGACGCTCTGGTCCGCATAGCCCCGGATGCCATACGTAAAAAGGGCCGCGTGCCGAAGAATGGCAGCATCTTCTTTACCATTTTTCAGACCTTCATGAGCGGCCGGAATGCCGAGGGGAATCCCGCCCCAAGCTTTGGCGAATACCCGGCGGACTTCTTCGACTTCATTATCATCGACGAGTGCCACCGAGGCGGGGCAAATGACCAAAGCGAATGGCGGGACATCCTGGAGCATTTTGCGCCGGCCGTGCAGCTAGGCCTGACTGCCACGCCCAAGCGCCGGGACAATGTGGACACCTACGCCTATTTCGGCGAGCCGGTTTACACGTACTCGCTGAAGGATGGCATCAATGATGGCTTCTTGACTCCCTTCAAGGTCCGGCAATTCGCCACCACGCTGGATGACTACGTGTACACGCCTGATGACGAGTTGATTGAAGGGCAAATCGTCGAGGGCAAGCGTTATACGGAGTCCGAATTCAACCGGATAATCGAGATCAAGGCGCGGGAGGAGTACCGTGTCCGCACCTTCATGGCGGAGATCGACCAGCGACAGAAAACACTCGTGTTCTGTGCCACACAGGATCATGCGGCGGCCGTACGGGACCTCATCAACCAGGTGAAGACAGCCAAGGACCCGAATTATTGCGTCCGCGTGACGGCCAATGACGGTGCGCTGGGCGAGCAGTTCCTACGCACCTTCCAAGACAACGAGAAGACCATCCCCACGATCCTCACGACGAGTCAGAAGCTCTCAACAGGCGTAGACGCCCGCAATGTCCGGAACATCGTGCTCATGCGGCCGGTGAACTCCATGATCGAGTTCAAGCAGATCATCGGGCGCGGGACGCGGCTGTATGAGGGCAAGGACTATTTCACGATCCTGGACTTCGTGAAAGCCTATGAGCTGTTCAACGACCCGGAATGGGATGGCGAGCCAGTTGAGCCGGTTGTAACGCCTCCACGCGGCCCCTCAGGCCCCAGCGAGCCCAACCCGGAGGCACCAGACCCGACCGAGCCGGATCCTACAGAGCCGCAACGGCCTCAACGGGTTAAGATCAAGCTGGCAGACGGCAAGGAGCGCACCATACAGCACATCAGTGCCACCAGCTTTTGGGGGCCAGATGGCAGGCCGATTTCCGCCAAGCAGTTCATGGAGAGCCTATTTGGACAACTTCCGGAGCTGTTCAGGGATGAGACTGAGCTGCGGGCCATCTGGGGTCGCCCGGATACACGCAAGGCACTGCTGAACACGTTGGCCGAGCGGGGCTTTGGTGGCGAGCAGCTTGCGGAGATGGGCAGGGTCATTGACGCCCAGAGGAGCGATGTATTCGACATCCTCGCCTACATCGCCTTCGCTCTGCCCCCGATTACCCGTGCCGAGCGTGTGGAGAAGCATCGGAGCGAAATCCTCCCCCGGTACGACGCCAAGCTCCAGGCGTTCATCGACTTCGTGCTGGGCCAATATGTGGCGCAGGGCGTGGAGGAACTGGACCAGGACAAGCTCGCCCGCCTGCTGGAGCTTCGATACCAAACCCTGGCTGATGCCACGGCAGAACTGGGGGCCGCACCTGTCATCCGGTCCGCCTTTGTCGGGTTCCAAGAGTTCCTGTTCAACCGGGATTCACCACCAGCACAGGCTTAGGTCCACCTAGTGCGACATCCGCCGGGCTCTGGTTCCCCCTGGCAACGTATGTCTATGTGATCAGCCGTGGCGGGCTCTGACCCAGTTGACACGTTCCCACAAACGTTCCCACATGCAGCTATAGTTTAACCCTCCGGGCTTTCAGAGGCTGGGCTTTCCCTAGAGTTGCTGCGGTCAGGACCGTATCCAGGTCCCCCAGCCAAGTTTTTCATCATCTGGACGATGTCGTCCGGCTTATCGGCCAATTGCACTAGCGATTAGTTTCGCGGCTTTCGGCATGGCGGTCGCCTCGGAACGACACGGGACGTTTTTGCTTTCTGGCCGTGGCTACAAGCCATTTCTCGTGTCCGAACGTCCCGCATGATCTCAGCCCTATGCAACCGTCGTTCGACGGCCAAATCGTAATTGGTTTGCAGGTTCATCCACGAACTCGCATCGGTTCCAAAATACTTGGCAAGCCGCAGCGCGGTATCAGCCGTAATCGCTCGTTTTCCGGCGAGGATGGCGTTCACACGGTTGGGCGGAACGTGGATATCCATGGCCAAGCGGTAAGCTGACAGGTTCAGGGGCTCCAGCCACTCCTCGCGCAGGATCACGCCGGGCGGGACCGGAGCAAGCGCGGAAATATCAGCGTCGATGACACCGGACAGGTCGATCCGGCCCGTATCTATATCCCCCCGCCATCTCACTGAAAAATTCAGAGATTTCAAAAGCATCAAGCAAATCAAGTGCTTGCTGCTTTCTCGTGGTGCGGAAGCACGCCATTGGCGTCGGTCGCGTCCTTGTTGATTTGGATCAATGCGAGACCGGTCTATGGCAAAGTATCATGAAAACCCGGATTCCGTCGCAGGGCGACGACAGACGGATGGCCGGTTTGTCGGACGGGCATGACCGCATCGAAGCGGCGATGGGCTCGCGACGAAGTCATCCATAGTCAAATTCAGCAGCAGGAAAAGGATAGGAGGTCGATTATGAGATACCGTACGGCAACCATTCTTCTCTCTGGGGTGTTCGTGGCGCTCTCCTCAAGCGCCCTCATGGCGGATGAAGTTCCCCAATCAGGCACCACGTCCTATGTAACGCATTTTGTGTTCCATCCCGTCTCCAGCGTCGATGTGAAGGGTGTCGGCAAGGTCGTTGCACTGGAAGCCGTTGGCCCGACCGAGAATCTGAAGGGCGAGCCGATGTTTGATAAGATGGTGGCGAAATGCGCCGCCGTCAGCGTCGATACAGCCGGCAAGAAATACATAGACGGTGCTTGCGCGCTGACCGACAAGGATGGCGACGTCATATTCTCCACCTTCGATACGCGCGACCTCGATAAGTCACAGCCAAAGATGGATTGCGGCACCCACACGATCACGGGGGGGACTGGCAAGTATGCGGGGATCACGGGGAGCGAACCATTCGCGTGCATCACGAAGCCGACACCGGCAGGAGAGCCGGCCGGCTCGTTTGCGATTGACATCCCGCACAACACGAGTTGGCAGATCATTAAGCAATAAAGGCGGTGCGCGCTGTCATCCGCGGCCCTTCCGGGTAGCCGGAGTTGTCTGCGTGTTCCCGCCGCCAAAAAATGGTATGCAGGTCGTCGTGAGCGAATGTTTTTTGCTCTTTCCGCCGACCCGCATGCGTGGCAGCGTGTTTGACGTGATTTATGGCGTCGCTGCCGTCAGAGGTCCGGCTCTTTGAGGGAGTGCGATGATGCGCAGGCCTTTTTGGTTCCCAATCGCGTTGACGGCGGCGGTCATGGCTTTGGGCCTTGGCAGCCAGGCCGGGGCCCAGATGCTGGGTAACGGCCAGTACGGACCTCTCCCCGGGCCCGCGCCCATTCCGGAAAGCAACGGCCTGGGGGCGGGACCTGGGACGACCCAGAATGGCGGTACCGGCGCCGCGGCCGGGATGACCGGGCCTGCGTCCGGTCCGGGTACTACGGGCGGCGCCAGTAACGGCGGCTATGGGCCGAATCTCGGCAATTTCGCCCCCAGCCTGGGCAATTTCTCCCCCGGCGCCAACGGCTATGCGCCGAGCCTGGGCAATTTCGGGCCGAGTTCCGGAAACGGCGCGCAGTAACCGGCGCACTGGACCACTCTGCCTCATCCAAAAATTCCCGAGCCCCATGAGCCGGGCCCGGAGGGGCACCGGACTTGCAAGCGGCGGAAGCCAGACGGTAGGCTTTAGGCACCGATAAACCAGACCGACGGAGATATCGTGCTTCAAGCCTATGCTTGTGAAGGCAGCCGACTGACCGCGATTGCCGCCCCGGTGTCCGACGAGCACCTGCGCAATGCAGTCTGGGTCGACATGGTATCGCCCACCCCGGAGGAAATTGCCTATGTGGTGCGCCTCACGGAGCTTTCGCTCCCGAATGAGGCCGATCTGGCGGGGATCGAAAATTCGAGCCGGCTTTCCTCCGAAGCCGCGCCCGGCGGAACTGTGCTGACCCTTTCCATGCCGCTGGTCTACAGGCCGGCCGAGGGAGGGCGTAGCGCGCCGCTCGGAATCGTGCTGACGCCCCAGCGCCTGGTGACCATCCGCTTCGCGCCCAGCCTGGCCTTCCGGGATTTCGCCAAACAGACTCATGAACCCGCCGAGCCGCGGAGCGCGGACATACTGATCGGGCTGTTCGAGACCATGGTCGGGCGTCAGGCCGACGCCCTCGAACTGATGAGCGCCGAGATCGACCGGATGTCCGGCCATATTTTCCATTTGAAGCTCGATACCGCCGGCATGCAGGAAGGCGCGCGGCGGCGCCAGCAGGAGACCGAACTGCGCACCATGGTCACCACTTTGGGGCGGCTTTATGATTCGATCTCCCGGGTGCGGGATTCCCAGCTCGGGATCGCCCGCATCATCCCCTATATCGGGACCTCGGCCGACTGGGTGCCCAAAACCATGGCCGCGCGGCTGCGGACGGTCGGGCACGATGTCGGCTCACTGAACGAATTCATCACGCACCTGACCGACAAAGTGCAGTTCATGCTGGACGCCGTGCTGGGGCTGATCAATGTCGCGCAGAACGATTTGATGAAGGTCCTGACCATCGTCTCGGTGATCGGGATCCCGCCGACCCTGGTGGCCGGAATCTACGGCATGAACTTCGTCCACATGCCGGAACTCCATTGGAGTTTCGGCTACTGGTACGGGCTCAGCGTGATCGCGGTGACCTCGGTCGCGCCCCTGCTCTGGTTCCGGCGCAAGGGCTGGCTGTAGCGTCGGAATTCAGAAAAAAGAAAGAAGCCGCTTTTTGAAAAAAGCGGCGTAAAAACTTTTTGTTATGCTGGGTCATGGGCTGCGCCGCCGACAAAGCCCATAGCCCAGCATAGCAAAGTTTTTTTGCTTCTTTTTGTTCACAAAAAGAAGCCTTCTCTTTCTGTCGCCCGTCTTGCCCCTGCTCCGGTTCAGCGTAAAAGGCTGGCTGTGACGCAATTTTATCAACCTGAAGATGACAGTGCCGCGGCGGCGATTGCCGCCATCGGCGACGAGCTTTCCCTGTTCGACGATTGGATGGACCGTTACCAGTTCATCATCGAGCTCGGCCGCAAGCTGCCCCCCTACCCCGCCGCATGGCAGGACGAGGCGCATAAGGTGCAGGGCTGCCAGAGCCAGGTCTGGCTGGCGGCGGACCAGGAGGGCGACAAATTCTATTTCACCGGCGCTTCCGACGCGGCCATCGTGTCCGGCCTCGTGGCGCTGGTGCTGCGCGTCTATTCCGGGCGTGAGCGGGCGGAGATTCTCGGCACCTCGGCCAAATTCCTGCACGATCTGGGCCTGATCGGCGCGCTGTCCTCCAACCGCGGCAATGGCGTCGCGGCGATGGTCGAGCGCATCCAGGCGCTTGCCAAGGCCGGCTAAGGAAGTAAGCAGCCGCTTTTTGAAAAAAGCGGCACAAAAACTTTTGTTTATGCTGGGCCTGGGGCGTTGTCGCTGACACAGCCCATGGCCCAGCATAACAAAGTTTTTTTGCTACTTTTTGTTCACAAAAAGTAGCCTTCCTTCCTTTCTTTCGCTTCCCTTACAGGGCGATCAACTCTGCTTGACGCGCAAGCCTGGTCAGGGTTTCGGCGCCGGGGCCGGGCGGCAATTCCGGCCGAGGGCGGCGGTTATTGGAGAGGCAATCCTCGAGCCAGCTTTGCCACGCGGTCCAGAGCGGCCGCTCGGCCTCGGAGATGGCGGGGCGGTCGAGCGAAAGCACGGAAAGCCGCCCGGCCATGCGCCGGAGCGCCGCGTCCACCACCGCGCCGCGTTCGATGGCGTGATCCTGCCGGCGATGCGGCTCCAGCAACGCGCGCGAAAGAGCGGCTTCGAGATTGTTGCTGGCCAGGCCCGCGGCGCGGCGCGGCGCGGGCCTGGCCGGCTTGTCCGCCAGCAGCGCTTCGAACACCGCGTGCACGTAGCCGATATGGGCGCGGATGGCTGCGGTGATGCTGGGGTCCAGCCGCCCGCGCTCAAATCCCGGCCAGAGGAGCAGATTGCCGAGAATCGCCAGAACGCCCCCCAGCAGCGTGTAGCCGATCCGCGAGATGGCGATGCCGAATTCGCTGTTGCCGGGGGCGAACTGTTCGATCAGCAGCACGATCATCGGAGTCAGCACGGCGATGTAAGCGGTGTAGCTGACCGAGCGGATCGCGAAGGCGAAGATGGTCAGTGGCAGCATGGTGAAGGCCAGTTCAACCGGCGTCTTGCTGATCAGTCCGATCCCCGCTGCCACCAGGGCGCCCAGCGCGGTGCCGACCACCCGCTCCGCCGAGCGCAACCATGTGGCGGAGAAATAAGGCTGCAGGCATAAAATCAGGGTGAAGACCGCCCAATGCGCGTAGGGATCGCCGTCGACCATCGACCAGGCTAGCACCGGCGCGGTGAAGGCCGCGGTGCGGAGGGCATGGCGCATGGCGACGGAAGAGAGGGAAAAATTCTGCCGTAGTGGGCCGAAGATGCGCTGGGAGAGCGGCGGCGGCGCCATCACCGAGCCGGGCAGCGGCTGCGCCGCGGCGCGCGCCACCGCGATCAGCACGGCGAAATGTTCCGCCACGGCCTGCATGACATGCCGCGCCTCGGAGTCCGCCGGCAGCACCTCCAGCGCTTCATGCAGGCCCTGCAGGCTGGCCTGCTTCTCCGCGGTGTCGAGGGCTCGGTCAGCCTCGATTTCGGGGCCGATTTCCGCCAGCCATTCGGCAATCATCTGCACCGGGCGCGCCGCCAGGCCACGGCAGCTGGGGATGCTCTCCAGCGTGTCCGACAGCGCGATCAGCGCCTCGAAAATCGATTCGAGCGTTTGCAACCGCAGGGACAGCTGCGTGCCGCGTGGCGTGACCAGCCCACGGCCACGGAATGTCTCGAAAGCGACGGTGCGCGCAGTCTCGATCGTCTCCCGCACGTCACGCCGGTGCCGGGCCGCGTGGTCCTCAAACGCTTCGGTGCTTTCGGCTTCATCCGCCAGGACGGCCAGCTCTTTGGCGAGCTGCGCCAACTGCCGGCAAACGTCGGCGGCGGCCCGCCGCGAGGGCGCATAAGGGTGCAGCCGCCAGATCACCAAGGTCAGAATCACGGCCCAGGCGGCCCCGGCGGCGAAATTCAGGCCGGCCATCGCCGCCAGGTGCAGGCCGGTGAGCGGCGTGCCGACCGCCAGCACGATGACGACCGACAGCAGGCTCCCGACCTGCTGCCCGACCTGGCCATAGACCCGCACATAGCTGCTCGCGAAAATCGCCAGCCCGGCGATGAGGGTGGAAATCCATATGCCCTCGCCGCGGAGCAGGCCGAACGTCGCATAGGCGACGAGGCTGCACAGCGCGAAGGGGATCACCGCCCTGACGCGCCGGTTCATCGTGCCGCCGGGATCGGCGAAGCAGGTGAGCAGCGCGCCCAGCGCTGCCAGATGGAAATGCGGCAGGTCGAAAAGCTGCGCCACGATCAGCATGGCGGCCACCGCAATGCCGGCGCGCGTGCCCTCGGCGAGCGAGACGGCGCGGGGATTGAGGGCGATCGGTAGGTCACGCAACTTCATGGTGAAATCCGCGCCGCCGGAAGGATCTGACTCATGCCCTGTGCGTCACCATCTCCTGGTGGCTTTGGTTAGCCGGAATTGTGGCAAGGTTCGGGCCGCTAAACGGCCTCGTCGCCGAATTTGCCCGATTTCGGAAATCCGTTGGGCGGCAGGCGGCCGGCCTGGGCGCGGCTGCCGAGCCATTCGGTCAGCTTTGTCTCGGTGCGGGTGTTCGCGCCGAGGCGCCAGGTGAGACCATTGGCAAGCGCGAACACCTTCACGTCGGCAATGCCGCCATCCTTGTATTTCTGCAGTTGCACCCCCGCACCTTTGGGCATTTCCGGCACCTCGGCCAGGGGAAAGACCAGCAGCTTGCGGTTCTGGCCGATGACGGCGACATGGTCGCCATTGGCCGGCACGCAGGCATGCCATTCCTCGCCTGGTTTCAGGGTCAGGATCTGCCGCCCGGCGCGGCGTTCGGAGACCAGCTCCGCGCCCGGCACGATGAAGCCCCGGCCAGAGCTGGAGGCGACCAGATATTTGCCGAGCATGTCGGCCAGGAACAGCCGCAGAATGCCATCCTCGTTGGGCAGCTCGATCATCAGCCGGATCGCCTGGCCGTCGCCGCGGCCACGTGGAATGTCGGAGGCCTTGATGGTGTAGACGCGGCCATTGGTGCCGAGCAAAGCGAGGCGGTCGGTCGATTCACAGCGCAGCAGGAAGGCCAGATGGTCGCCTTCCTTGAATTTCAGCTCCGCATCGTTGGCGAGATGCCCTTTCTGCGCGCGGATCCAGCCTTTCTGGCTGAGGATCACGGTGATCGCCTCGCGCTCCACCAGCGCTTCGGCGACAATCTCCACCACCGGGGCGGCGGCGCTGATCTGCGTGCGCCGGGCGCCGAGCGGGCCGGCGCCGAATTTTTCGCGCACCTCGGCGATCTCGCCGGAAATCTTCTCCCAGCGCTTGCCTTCATCCTTGAGCAGCGCGTTCAGCGATTTCTGTTCCGCGGTCAGCTTCTTATGCTCGTTGCGGATTTCCATCTCTTCGAGGCGGCGCAGCGAACGCAGCCGCATATTGAGGATCGCCTCGGCCTGAACCTCGGTCAGCGTGAAGGTCTTCATCAACACCGGCTTGGGCTCGTTCTCGGTGCGGATGATGCGGATCACCTCGTCGAGATTGAGGAACACCGCGAGATAGCCTTCGAGGATTTCCAGGCGCCGGGCGATGGCATCAAGCCGATGATTCGAGCGCCGGACCAGCACTTCATGGCGATGGTCGAGCCAGGCGCGCAGCAAATCGCGCAGGCCCATCACGCGCGGGGTGCGGCCATCCGCCAGCACGTTCATGTTCATCGCGAAGCGCGCTTCCAGCGAGCTCGCGCGGAACAGAGAGGCCATCAGCATGTCGGCATCCACGGTGCGGGATTTCGGCTCCAGCACCAGGCGGATCGTCTCGGCGCTTTCGTCGCGGATATCGGCCAGCAGCGGCAGCTTCTTTTCCGTCAGCAGCAGCGCGATCTGCTCGACCAGGCGGGATTTCTGTACCTGGTATGGAATTTCCGTGACCACGATCACCCAGGTGCCGTTCTTTTGCGGTTCCTTGACCCAGCGGGCGCGGGTGCGCAGCGAGCCCCTGCCCGTCTCGTAGGCGGCGCAGATCGTGGCCTCGTCTTCCACCAATTCGCCGCCGGTGGGGAAATCCGGCCCGCGCAGATGTTGCAGCAGCGTTGCCGTGTCGGCTTCGGGATGGGCGATGAGATGCATCGCCGCGGCGCAGACTTCGCCGGCATTATGCGGCGGGATCGAGGTCGCCATGCCCACGGCGATGCCGCTCGCGCCGTTCGCCAGCAGGTTCGGGAACGCGCCCGGCAGCACCACCGGCTCCAGCTCCTCGCCATCATAGGTGGCGCGGAAATCCACCGCGTTCTCGTCGATGCCGCGCAGCAGAAGCTCGGCGATCTCGGTAAGGCGCGATTCCGTGTAACGCATCGCCGCCGCGTTATCGCCGTCGATATTGCCAAAATTGCCCTGGCCCTCGATCAGCGGGAAGCGCGAGGAGAAATCTTGCGCAAGCCGCACCAGCGCCTCGTAGATCGAGGAATCGCCGTGCGGGTGAAACTTGCCCATCACGTCGCCGACCACGCGGGCGCATTTCTTGAAGCCCGAGCGCGGGTCCAGCTTGAGCTGGTGCATGGCGTAGATGAGCCGGCGATGCACCGGCTTCAGCCCGTCCCGCGCATCGGGCAACGAGCGCGACATGATGGTGGAGAGCGCATAGGCCAGATAGCGTTCCGAAAGCGCGTTCCTGAGGGGCGCTTCCTCGATCTGGCCGCGAATATCATCCGGCATGCTTCAACTCCTGCTACTGTGCCGCGAGGCGATCCGACAGCAGGTCATAAAGACGCGCGCGCGCCGTTGGAAGGGGGCGATGGCGGCTGCCGAACACGTCCCGCTCCAGGAAATGCTGGGTCAGGCGCAGACCGGCAACGAGATCGGCCAGACCGGGCTCCGTGTCGTCCAACAGAAATTCCGGCAGGCTCAGCAGGCGGTCCACCCATTCACCGGCCTGGGACAGCGTCACGGCGCGGCCGGTGCGCGGCGAGACATAGGCCAGCCGGTCATTGCCGCCGGCGCTGGTGGAAAAATCCAGCCCGAAGCCGAGTTCGCGCAGAAGCTCGACCTCCCAGCGCACCAAAGCGGGCAGCGGAAAGCCGAGAATGTCGATGCCCGCCAGCAGCCTGGTGAGGCCGGCGAAGACATCCGGATGCGGCTCGCGCTCCGGCAGCGCCCCGGCGGCAAGCGCGCAGGCAGCCTCGAGCACCGCAAGATGTTCGGCATTCTGCATCGCCAGCGCCGCGCCGGGATGCACCAGCTCCCCCGTGAGGGCGCCAAGCTGCTCAGCCAGCCGCGCCACCCAGCGCGCCGAAAGCAGGTTGCCCTTCTGCCAGATCGCGACCTTGCGCCGCGAGGCACCGCCTTTGGCGAGCCCCCGCCATGCACCGAGCGGCGTGAGCACGGTGACCAGCAGATCGCCCTCGCCATAGGCGGCGGTCTCCAGCACGATGGCGGGTTCCTGCCACTCCATCAGGAAGTAAGCAGGCGCTTTTTGAAAAAAGCGCCGCAAAAACTTTTGTTACTTTGGGCCCCCGGCGTTGAAACCAGCACGGCCCAGGTTAAAAAAAGTTTTTTGCTTCTTTTTTTCAAAAAAGAAGCCCTTTCTTGCCTTTGCTTTACTTCAGCGCAGCCTTCGCCGTCTCCGCCAGGTAACCGGCCGCGATCGGCAGGATCTCGTCGTTATAGTCGAAATTCGAATTATGCAGCCCGGCCGAGGGGCCGTTGCCGATCCAGGCATAGGCGCCGGGCACGCGCTCGAGGAAAAAGCCGAAATCCTCGGCCCCCATGGTCGGGCGCATATCGTGCCGCACCTTGCGCCCCATGCCGGCGGCAACGCCCGCGGCGAGGTCAACTTCGGCTTCATGGTTAACGGTCGGCGAGAGGTAGGCGAAGAATTCGTGTTCCGTCTTGAGGTTGAAGGCGGCGGCGGTGTGCTCCGCCACTTCGCGCATGCGCTGCTCGAGGAGTTTCATCACCTCGGTGCTGTGCGCGCGATAGGTGCCGCCGATGCTTGCGCTTTCCGGGATCTGGTTGAAGGCTTCGGCACCCTGCATCCGGGTGACGGAGATCACCGCCGATTGCACCGGCTCGACATTGCGGGCGACGATGGCGTTCAACGCCACGATCAAATGCGCAGCCCCCTGTACCGGGTCGGCGGTGAGATGCGGCATGGCCGCGTGGCCGGCATGGCCGGTGAGTTTGATGGTATAATTACCGGCGGCGGCCATGCTCGGGCCGCGATGCAGCATCACCGTCCCGGTCTCGAGATTCGGCCAGTTATGGTAGCCGAAAATGCGTTCCATCGGGAACCGCTCGAACAGCCCGTCCTCGATCATGGACATCGCGCCGCGATAGCCTTCCTCGGCCGGCTGGAACACGAGATGCACGGTGCCGGACCAGCTCGAATCGTCCAGCAGCAATTTGGCCGCACCCAGAAGCGAGGTGGTGTGCCCGTCATGGCCGCAGGCATGCATCACGCCCGGCGTCTTCGAGGCGTAGGGCTTGCCGGTGGTTTCCGTGATCGCGAGCGCGTCCATGTCGGCGCGCAGGCCGACGGAGCGGTTGGAGGCGCCGCGCGTCAGCGTGGCCACCACGCCATGTCCGCCGACATTGGCGGTGTAGGGTATGCCCATTTCCCGCAATTTTTCACAGACGAAGGCCGCCGTGGCGGATTCCTGCAGCGACAGCTCAGGATGGGCGTGCAGATGGTGCCGCCAGGTGGTCAGCGTTTCAGCGAGGTCGAAAGGCATGACGAATACCCCTTAAATCGAATGACGGAATGCATAGTTGAGGTTTTGCCGGGTTTTGTCGAGGCGGTCAGGAGGCCTCAAGCCTCGGCCATGGCGATGTAATTGACCGACATGTCCCGGGTGATGGCAAAGCCGCGCCGCAGCGGCGAGAAGGACATGCCCGCGCTGTCGGCCAGGCGCAGCCCGGCGCCGCGGCAGAACCGGCCAAGCTCCTCCGGCGTGACGAAGTGCTGCCAGTCATGCGTGCCGACGGGCAACAGGCGTAGCAGATACTCCGCGCCGAATTTCGCCACCGCGTAGGATCTGGCCGTGCGGTTCAGCGTGGAGAGGAACAGCAAACCGCCCGGTTCGAGCAAAGCGGCCAGGGTCGCGACGAACGCGGCCGGCTCGGCGACATGCTCGATGATTTCCAGTGCCGTGATCACCGCATATTTCCGCCCCTCGGCGGCGAGGGCCTCAGCGGTGCCGGCGCGGTAGGCGAGGCGCAGCCCCCTGCCCGCGGCACTGCCCGCAGCATGGGCCTTCGCCGCTGCGATGGCTTCCTCGCCGGCATCCAGCCCGAGCACGTTACACCCGGCTTCCGCCAGCGACTCGGAAAGCAGCCCGGCGCCGCAGCCGACATCCAGCACGGCGACGTCGCTGCCGCCGAATTTCCGACGGATACGCTCGAGAATCCACCCTGCGCGGCAGGGATTCATCATATGCAAGGGCTGCATCGGGCCGGACGGGTCCCACCAGCGCGCCGCCAGCGCGTCGAATCGGGCGATTTCTTCGGGTCTGACCGAACCTTTTTGCATCGCGCCGCACTCCCGCCGGGCCATGGCACGGCACAACTGCCCGGCCCCTAGAAAATCGCTCTATAATGAACCCCTGTCGGACGACGCCTCAACGTGTTGCACCGCCAAACATTCAGGCTGTATGTGACGCCCCGGGCGGATTTCCACAAGGGATAGGTGAATGGCGCGTATCGTTATGAAATTTGGCGGCACTTCCGTTGCCGATCTGGACCGGATCCGCAATGTCGCGGCGCGGGTGAAAGCCGAGGTCGATCAGGGCAACGAGGTGGCCGTGGTGGTTTCAGCCATGGCCGGCGCCACCAACCAGCTGGTCGATTGGTGCCAGAAGCTTTCCCCGCTGTTCGACGCCCGCGAATATGACGCCGTGGTGGCGACCGGCGAGCAGGTGACGGCGGGGCTGACGGCGATCGCCCTGCAGAATCTCGGCGTCGACGCGCGCAGCTGGATGGGCTGGCAGATCGCCGTGGAAACCGACGGCCAGCATGGCAAGGCGCGCATCGCCTCGATCGAGGGCGAGGAACTGATCGCCCGCATGAAGATCGGGCAGATTCCGGTGGTTGCCGGTTTCCAGGGCATCGGCCCGGACAATCGCATCACCACGCTCGGCCGCGGCGGCTCGGATACTTCGGCGGTGGCGCTGGCGGCGGCGCTGCAGGCGGATCGCTGCGACATCTATACCGACGTGGACGGCATCTACACCACCGACCCGCGGATCGTGCCGAACGCGCGCAAGCTTGCTAAGATCACTTATGAGGAAATGCTGGAGCTCGCCTCGGTCGGCGCCAAGGTGCTGCAGACCCGCTCTGTCGAGCTGGCGATGAAGGAGCGCGTGCGCGTGCAGGTGCTCTCCAGCTTTACCGATGCCCCCGGAACTCTGGTTGTTGATGAGGAAGAAGTCGTGGAACAGGAAATCGTCGCTGGTGTCGCTTATTCGCGGGATGAGGCGAAAATCACCGTGCGCAAGGTGCCGGACCGTCCGGGCATCGCCGCCGCCATTTTCGGCCCCCTGTCCGACGCCCATGTCAATGTCGACATGATCGTTCAGAATCTCGGCGCCGATGGCACGACCGACATGACCTTCACCGTCGGCAAGACCGATCTTCCCCGCGCCTTGCAGGTGCTGGAGACGGCGCGCCAGGGGATCGGCTATGCCGAAATCGCCTCCGACCCGAATGTGGCGAAGATTTCCGTGGTCGGCGTGGGCATGCGCAGCCATGCCGGGGTAGCGAGCACGATGTTCCGTACCCTGGCCGAGCGCGGCATCAACATCCAGGTGATCTCCACCAGTGAGATCAAGGTGAGCGTGCTGGTGGCGGGCGAATATATTGAGCTGGCGGTGCGCGCCCTGCACACGGCCTATGAACTCGATGCTTGATCTCCTGCCCCAGGCCGAGGCGCGCTATAAAGCGCTGCAACAGCGCGGCGCCGCCTTCCTCGGCACCGAGACGGCGATTCTTGGCGGCGCGATGAGCTGGGTGAGCGAGCGCAACCTCGTCGCCGCCATTTCCAACGCCGGCGGCTTCGGCGTGATCGCCTGCGGGGCGATGAATCCGGCGCTGCTGGAGGCGGAGATCGCCGGAACCCAGGCGCTCACGAAAAAGCCGTTCGGCGTCAACCTGATCACCATGCATCCCCAGCTCGACGAGCTGGTGCAGGTCTGCCTGCGGGCCAAGGTCGGGCATATCGTGTTCGCGGGCGGGATTCCGCCGGGCCCGGCAATCCGCGCCGCCAAGGATGGCGGGGCCAGGGTCATCGCCTTCGCGCCTGCTCTGGTGCTGGCGAAGCGCTTCATGAAATCCGGCGTCGATGCGCTGGTGATCGAGGGGGCCGAGGCCGGCGGGCATATCGGGCCGGTATCGCTCACCGTGCTGGCGCAGGAGATTCTGCCGCATATCCGCGACGTGCCGGTGTTCGTCGCCGGCGGCATCGGCCGTGGCGAGGCGATCTTGAGCTATCTGGAGATGGGCGCCGCCGGGGCGCAGCTCGGCACCCGCTTCGCGGCCGCCACCGAAAGCATCGCCCACGCCAATTTCAAGCAGGCTTTCGTGCGCGCCAACGCCCGCGATGCGGTACCCTCGATCCAGCTCGACGAGCGTTTCCCGGTGATCCCGGTGCGCGGTCTGGTGAATGAAGGCACCAAGCGGTTTCTCGCGCATCAGGCGGAAGTGGTGCAGAAATTCCAGGCCGGCACGCTCGACAAGGGCGCGGCGCAGCTGGAGATCGAGCATTTCTGGGCGGGCGCGCTGCGGCGCGCGGTGATCGACGGCGATGTGGAAACCGGATCGGTGATGGCCGGCCAGTCGGTCGGCATGGTCACCGCGATTCAACCCGTGGCGGATATCCTGGCGGAACTGAAGGCCCAGGCGGTCGCCGCCTTGGTGGCACGTGCCGCAGGATCTTGAGATCATGCCCAAGCCGCCGCGACGGCGGCGGAAGCCGAAATTCGGCGATACCAGGCAGCTGTTCGCGCGCCTGCGGGAGGCGCTCGCCTCCGGCCATGCCGGCCTGCCGGACATTGCCGACCTGGTCGCGCAGGGCCTGCCCGCGGATGCATGCGCGGTCTATGTCGCCCGCCCCGGCGAGATGCTGGAGCTGGCCGCCACTTACGGGCTGAACGTGGACGCCGTCGGCCGCACCCGGATGCGGTTCGGCGAGGGCATCATCGGCATGGTCGCCGCCTCGGGCGATCCGCTCAACCTGGCCGACGCGCAGAACCATCCGCGTTACGTGTACCGCGCGGAGATCGGCGAAGAGGATTTCGTTTCGATGCTCGCGATGCCGGTGAAGCGCGCCGGCCGGCTCCTCGGCGTGATCGCGTTGATGCTGCGCGAGGCAAGGCTGTTCGCGTCGGTCGAGGTCGAGGCGGTGGCGACCGTGGCCATGCTGCTCGCGGAAATTCTCGTCCAGGCGGGCGCCACCGAGGTGTCGACGGAAGGGTTTTCCGACGCCCTGCCCCGCCGCTATGCCGGGCATGGGCTGGCGCCGGGCATCGCCCGCGGCACGATCCTCGTCTATGGCACCACGCCGCCGATCGCGCGGCTGCTCACGGATGATCCGGCCGTCGAGCTGGAACGCCTGGACCAGGCGCTGGAAACCGCGAACAAATCCCTGGACAAGCTGATCTCCGCCTCGCTGCCAGGCGGCAACGCGCCGCGCGAAGTGCTGGAAGCCTATCGCATGGTGGCGCAATCCTCCGGCTGGCTCACCCAGGTGCGGGACGCGATCAATGACGGCCTCACCGCCGAGACCGCGGTGGACAAGGTGGCGCGCAGCTTGCGGGAACGGATGCGCCGCATCGCCGATCCGTATCTGCGCGAGCGCCTGGCCGACATCGAGGATATGGTGAACCGGCTGATGGTGGCGCTGGGCGGCATGGCGCCGAAGCCCGCTTCCGCCGCGGGGATGATTTTGCTGGTGCGCCGGCTGGGGCCGGCGGACCTGCTGGATTGGCATGCGCGCGGCATCGCCGGCGTCGCGATCGAGGAGGCCAGCCCTTCCGGCCACGCGGCGATCCTGGCGCGCACTTTAGGCCTGCCGGCGCTTGCCGTGGAGCGCGGCGCCGTGGAAGCGGCCGGCGGCGGCGAAGATGCGCTGCTCGATGCCGAGGGCGAGACGCTGATCTTGCGCCCCGAGCCGGCGGTGCTCCAGGTCTATGAACGGGCCCTGGCCGTGCGCAGCGTCCGCGCCGCGGAACTTGCGACCTATCGCGACCGGCCGGCGGTGACCAAGGACGGCACCGCGATATCGTTGATGATGAATGTCGGCCTGGCGCTGGAGCTCGACCAGCTGGAGCGCACCGGGGCCGACGGAATCGGCCTGTACCGCACGGAAATCGCCGTTTTGGCGGCGGGCGGCATTCCCGATGTCGCGGGCCAGGCGGCGGAATATGCGCGCGTGCTGGATCGCGCCCGCGGCAAGACAGTGCAGTTCCGCACGCTTGATCTCGGTGCCGACAAGCTGCTTCCGGGCGAGGCCGCCGGGGACGAGGAAAATCCGGCGATGGGCTGGCGTTCCATCCGTGTCGGTCTCGACCGCCCGGCGATCCTGCGCCGGCAATTGCGGGCGCTGCTGCTGGCGGCCCAGGGTCGGCCGCTGTCGATCATGTTCCCGATGGTGGCGACGGTCGAGGAGTTCCGCGCCGCGCGCGACCTGCTGGAGGCCGAGATCGCCCGGGTCCGCCCGGCGCCGGTGCAGATCGAGGTGGGCTCGATGATCGAGGTGCCCTCGCTGCTGTTCCAGTTGCCGGGCTTGCTGGCGGAGACCGATTTCGTCTCGGTCGGCACCAACGATTTGATGCAATTCCTGTTCGCCGCCGATCGCGGCACGCCGGGCCTGGCGAACCGCTACGACCCGCTCTCCGCACCGGTGCTGGAATTGCTCGAGCAACTGGTGGCCGCCTGCAGTCAGGCGGGTGTGGCGCTGTCGCTCTGCGGCGAGGCCGCGGGCGGGCCGCTGGAGGCGCTGGCCTTTGCGGCGGTGGGCGTAACCCGGCTTTCGATGTCGGGCAACGCCATCTTGCCGGTCAAAGCCCTGCTGGTGGAGGCGGATCTGAACGCGCTGCGGCCGATTTTGCGTGAACTCCGCCGCGCTGGCGCGGCCGGCGGCAGCATCCGCGAGCCGCTCGCCGCCTGGGCCCACGAACATAATTTGCCGATCTGATGCGTGGCATGCACCTTCCGGTAGCGCACAGCGACCGAGCAGTATAGAAAGCGCAACAAGATGCCGAATGATTCACTGCAAAATGAGACGACCCATCAAGGCCACGCATCTTCTTTAGGCGGTGCGGCGCGTGTCGGGGGCGAGCTTCGCGAGGTCCGCGAGCGGCTGGGCTGGCAGCTCACCGACGTCGCCGAAACGCTACGCATCCGCCTGCCTTACCTTGAAGCCATAGAGCTCGGCGATCTGGCCGCGCTCCCCGGCCCGGCCTATCAGACCGGCTTCGTGCGCTCCTACGCGCAGCTGCTGGGGCTCGATTCCGAAGAGATCCTGCGCCGCTTCCAGGCCGAAGGTCTCAGCCGGGCGCCCAAGGCGCAGCTGACCTTTCCCGCCCCCGTTCCTGATCGCGGCGTGCCGAGCGGCGCGATCGCACTTGTCGGCGTGGCCGTGGTGCTGATCGGCTACGGGCTCTGGTATTACTTCACCTCGCATGAACGCCATCTTGCCTTGACGGTGCCGAGCGTACCGGCCGAGCTGGCGCCGCTCGCGGCGCCGCCGAAGCCTGCCGTTCCGACCAAGCCTGCGGCTGCGCCGGCCGCCGTTTCGACCATGGCGTCGCCGCCGGCCTCGACAGCGCCGGCCTCGACACCGTCAGCCCCGCCCCCGGCGCCCCCGACGCCGGCGCCTTCGACCCCGGCGGTTGCCGCGCCAGCCATGACGCCGGTAACGTCAACCACGCCATCGGCCGCGCCGGGCCCGATGCCGGAAGTGGCGCCCCCGGCGCCGGCCGGCGCCGGAACCACAAACACCGCGCCGGCGCCAGCCCCTGACGCGACGGTTCAGGGCAAGGCTATTCTCGCCACCGCCGACAGCTGGATCGAAGTGCGGGACGCCACGGGCACCATTCTGTTCAGCAAGGTCCTGCATGCCGGGCAAAGCTGGCCAGTGCCGCAGGAAGCCGGCCTGACCCTGACCACCGGCAATGCCGGTGGCACCGAGATCACCCAGGATGGCAAACCCGGCGCGCCGCTGGGGGCCACTGGCGTGGTCCTGCATCATTACAGTCTCACGCCGTCCGCCGCCCAAGGGGCAGCCGCCGCGAGCCATTAAGGAGTCGCCATGAATTACCGCGAATACCAGCAGATCGACCGCCGCAAGAGCCGGCAGATCAGCGTCGGCAACGTAAAGGTCGGTGGCGACGCCCCGGTTTCCGTGCAGACCATGACCAACACCCTGACCACCGACGTCGAGGCGACCGTGGCGCAGATCCTGCGCGCCGAGGCGGCGGGCGTGGACATCGTCCGCGTCTCCTGCCCGGATGAGGAGAGCACGGCGGCGCTGAAGCATATCGTGAAACGGGTGAGCGTGCCGGTCGTCGCCGACATCCATTTCCACTACAGACGCGGCATCGAGGCCGCCGAGGCGGGCGCGGCCTGCCTGCGCATCAATCCCGGCAATATCGGCAGCCCGGAGCGCGTGCGCGAAGTGGTCAAGGCGGCGCGCGACCATAATTGCTCGATGCGCATCGGCGTGAACGCCGGCTCTCTGGAAAAGCATCTGCTGGAGAAATACGGCGAGCCGAACCCCGAGGCCCTGGTGGAATCCGCCCTGGAACACGCGAAGATCCTCCAGGACCATGATTTCCACGAATTCAAGATCAGCGTGAAGGCGTCTGACGTGTTCATGGCCGTCGCCGCCTACCAGCAGCTCGCGGAAGTCTGCGACCACCCGCTGCATATCGGCATCACCGAGGCGGGCAGCAAGCGCGCCGGTACGGTGAAATCCTCCATCGGCCTGGGCTCGCTGCTCTGGGCCGGCATCGGCGACACGATGCGCGTCTCGCTCTCCGCCGAACCGGAAGAAGAAGTGCTGGTCGGCTGGGATATCCTGAAGTCGCTCGGCATCCGCCATCGCGGCGTGCGCATCATTTCCTGCCCGTCCTGCGCGCGCCAGGGTTTCAACGTGATCAAGACCGTCGAGACCCTGGAAGAGCGGCTCGCCCATATCCAGACGCCGATCACGCTGTCGATCATCGGCTGCGTGGTGAACGGCCCCGGCGAGGCGCTGATGACCGATCTCGGCCTCACCGGCGGCGGCGGCGGCCGGCACATGATCTATTCGGCCGGCAAGACCGATCACACCATCGACGGCGCGGACATGGTCTCGCACATCGTCGACCTGGTGGAGGCCAAGGCCGCCCAGTTGCAGGCCGCCGAGGCCGCGGCGAAGGCGCAAGTGGCGTAGGCAAGGGAAAAGAAAGCGGCCGCTTTTTAAAAAAAGCGGCGCAAAAATTTTTGTTATGCTGGGTCCGGGGCGTTGGCATCGACATCGCCCTGGACCCGCCGTTTTTTGTTCGAAAGTTCGCGTTTCATGGCTCCAGCATTGCAACCCGTCCGCGGCACCCGTGATCTCATCGGGGAGGACGCCGCGCGCTACGCCCATGTGGTGGCGACCGCGCGGTGGGTGAGCGCTCTGTATGGTTTCGCCGAGTGGCAGACGCCGATTTTCGAGGATACGCGCGTGTTTTCCCGCACGCTCGGCGAAACCTCCGATGTCGTGACCAAGGAGATGTACAGTTTCGAGGATCGCGGCGGGGATTCCGTGACGCTGCGGCCCGAGGGCACGGCCGGCGTGTGCCGGGCGCTGATCACCAACGGCCTCACGCAGACGCTGCCGCAAAAAGTGTTCTATGCCGGCCCGATGTTCCGCTATGAGCGGCCGCAGAAAGGCCGCTACCGGCAGTTTCATCAGATCGGCCTGGAGCTGCTGGGGCCAAGCGTGCCGCTGGCGGATGCCGAAGTGATCGCCGCCGGCTGGCAGATTTTGAACGAACTCGGCATTGCGCAGGATGTTGTGCTGAACATCAATACGCTGGGCGACGCCGAGAGCCGCGCCAATTACCGCGCCGCTCTGGTGGCCTATTTCACGCGGCACGAAGGCGCACTCTCCGCCGACAGCAGGATGCGGTTGGAGAAGAATCCGCTGCGGATTCTCGATTCGAAAGATGAAGGCGACCAACGCCTGGTGGCGGACGCGCCGGTGATCTACGAGCACCTCACGGAAGAAGCTGCGGCCTTCTACAGCGAACTGAAGGCTGCACTCACCGCCTTCGGCGTGCCGTTCACGGAAAACCCCCGGATCGTGCGCGGGCTCGATTATTATAATCACACCGCGTTCGAATTCGTGACCACGGCGTTGGGCGCGCAGGGCACGGTGCTGGCCGGCGGGCGTTACGATGGGCTGGTGGAGCAGATGGGTGGGCCGAATGTGGCGGGCATCGGCTGGGGCGCCGGCATCGAGCGGCTCTCGATGCTGATCGCGCCGCCCGAGACGGCCTCTGTGCCGGTGGCTGTGATCCCGATGGGCGATGCGTTTTTCGCCCCGACCCTGGATGTTCTGACGTTTCTGCGCAGCGCCGGCGTGGCGGCGGAAACAGCTTATTCCGGCAACGCGAAAAAGCGCCTGGAGCGCGCGAACAAATCAGGTGCGGCGTTCGCCGTGCTGGTCGGCGAAGATATCAAACTGAAAAATCTCGATGACGGCACACAACAGGATGTGACCCTGGCCGACCTAACGAAGCTGTTGCGTTTATAATTATCTCAATTCATGGGGTCTGGGGCCTTCCGGCCCCAGCGGGTCGAGGGCAGAGCCCTCGCCTTCACTTGGTTTTTTAAAGATGAACAACATCGACCAGAAACTCGACCGCATTCTCGCCCGCGCGGAGGAGCTGCGTTTCATGCTTTCCGGCACGCTGGGCGGCGATGCCTTCGTCAAAGCGTCCAAGGAACTCGCGGAGATCGAGCCGATCGAGGCGCGGGTTACGGAATTGCGCGCGGCCGAGCAGGCGCGCCGCGATGCCGAGGCGATGCTCGCGGACCCGGAAATGAAGGAACTGGCCGCCGCGGAACTGGAAAGCCTGAAGCAGAGCCTGCCGGATCTCGAAATGTCGGTGCGCCTGGCTTTGCTGCCGAAAGACGAGGCGGATGACCGTTCGGCGATTTTGGAAATCCGCCCGGCGGCCGGCGGCGATGAGGCCGGGCTGTTCGCGGCGGAATTGTTCCAGGCCTACCAGAAATATGCCGGCCTGCATGGCTGGCGCTTCGAGGTTCTGGAATATGGCGAGAGCGAGCTGGGCGGCCTGAAGGAAGGCATCGCGGAAATCACCGGCAAGTCGGTGTTCGCCAAGCTGAAATTCGAATCCGGCGTGCATCGCGTGCAGCGCGTGCCGGCGACCGAGACGCAGGGGCGCATCCATACGTCCACCGTCACCGTCGCGGTGCTGCCCGAGGCGGAAGAGGTGGACGTGGCGGTGAATGAAGCGGATCTGCGCATCGACGTGTACCGCGCCTCCGGCGCCGGCGGTCAGCACGTGAACAAGACGGAATCCGCCGTGCGCATCACGCATATTCCCACCGGCATCGTGGTGGCGATGCAGGAAGAGCGCAGTCAGCACAAGAACCGCGCCAAGGCGATGAAGATTTTGCGCTCGCGCATGTATGAGCTGCAGCGCTCGAGCCTGAACGCCACGCGCGCGGCCGATCGCAAATCGCAAGTCGGCACCGGCGACCGTTCCGAGCGCATTCGCACCTATAACTTCCCGCAAGGACGGGTGACGGACCACCGCATCAATCTCACGCTGCACAAGATCGACCGGGTGATGCTGGGCGAAATGGACGAGATCATCGACGCGCTGATCGCCGAGGACCAGGCGGCGCGGCTGGCGGCGGAGACTTGATCGCCACGCAGGCCGCACTGGCGCAGATCGCCCGGCAACTGGCGGCGGCGGGGATCGAGGAAGCGCGGCGCGAGGCCCGCATCCTGCTCGCCGCGGCCGAGGGCGTGAGCGCCGCCGGTCTGTTGGCGCTGGACGAGGTGGATGAGGCGAAATTCACGCCGCTGCTGCGCCGGCGCGAGGCGCGCGAGCCGATGGCCTATATTCTCGGCCATCGCGAATTCTGGGGGCTGGATTTCGCCGTCTCGCCGGCGACCCTGATCCCCCGGCCCGATAGCGAAACCCTGATCGAAGCGGTGCTCGGCGCCGGCATAAGCCCGCGAACAATGCTCGATCTAGGTACCGGAACCGGTTGCCTGCTCCTCGCCACCCTGCACGAATTTCCCCAGGCCTTCGGGGTTGGGGTCGATCGCTCCTGGCAGGCGGCGACGTTGGCGCGGGCCAATGCGGCGGCTTTGGGCATGGAAGGCCGGGCGGCGTTTCTGGCCGGCGACTGGGCCGAGGCCCTGGCGCAAAAATTCGATCTGGTGCTGTCCAACCCGCCTTATATCGAGGCGGCGGACATTGCGGGGCTGATGCCGGAAGTGGCACGCTATGAGCCGCTTTCCGCCTTGGAAGGTGGGGCCGACGGGTTGGAGGCTTATCGCGCCATCATCGCCGCCCTGCCCCGTTTGCTCGCGCCAAACGGGTTGGCGGTCCTTGAACTCGGCGCCGGGCAGGCCATATCGGTAGGGTCAATGGCGTCGGCAGCTGGATTTTCCTGCGCCACGCGGCGGTCTCTCGATGGCATCGAGCGGGCGGCCGTTCTCACCCGTTGTAAATAGGCCATTGGCAGAACGCGAATATCGGGTTAAGCACATGACGCGGGCGAATTAGCCGCGTCTCGGCATTGGTCGAGACCAGCTTGGGTTTGGCGGTGCAGGTGCACCCCGCCGCGCAAAGCAATCTTAGAGGATAGACGAGAAACAATGAACATGAAGCGCATGCGTGGTCGCAACCATCGCCCGAATGGTGGTGGCGGCGGTGGTGGCGGTGGGTTTCGCAACCAACAGAACGGCATCCCGCTGAACCGCAACCACGTGTTCGACAGTTCCGGTCCGGAAATGCGTGTGCGCGGCACCGCCCAGCAGCTCTACGATAAATATCAGCAGCTGGCCCGCGACGCTTTCAGCAATGGCGACCGCGTGACCGGCGAGGCGTATTACCAGCACGCCGAGCATTATTTCCGCATCATCAGCGCCATCAATCAGGCTCAGGGCGTGCAGAACCCGCCGGGCGGGCAGCAGGCGCCCGGGCAGGAGCGCGGCTTCGGCCAGAACCCGGGGCATAACAACGAGCATCGCCGCGAGTCGCAGGGCGAGCCGCAGGAAGGCGGCGAGGCGCGGCCGCAGCAGGAATTCCGCGGCGAGAACCGGGACAATCGGGACCACCGTGAAAACCGCCGCTTCGAGCCGCGCCAGCGCCCTGATCGGCCGGAACGCAACGACCCCCGCTTCCGCCCGGAAAGCGTGATCGATCCGCGCATCGATATCAGCATGGCGCTGGAAGCCGAACTGGCGGCGGCGACCGCCGAACCGGCCGGCCTGGGCGAGCAGCCCGTTCTGCCCGGCACGCTGATCGCCTCGCCTCCCGCCCCCGAAGTGGCGGCGCGGGCCATTCCCATCGCGCGCACCGCGCCCCCGGCGGAAGAGTCCCCCGCACCGCCGGCCGCGACCGAGGCAGCGCCCGAAGCCCCCGCGCCGCGCACGCCGCGCCCCCGCGGCCGCCCGCGCATGGCGCGGCCGGAGCCGGAAGCCGCTAAGGCCGTGGAGTAAGGAGCTTTTTCACCGTGGCGGCCAGGCGGTCGAGATCGTCCTCCTGGTGCGCCGCGGTGAAGGTGAAACGCAGCCGCGCCGTGCCTTCCGGCACGGTCGGCGGGCGGATGGCGGTCACAAGAAATCCCGCCGCCTGTAGTTGTTCCGAGATATTCAGCGCCTCGGCCGCGCCGCCGACGATCAGCGGCACGATCGGGCTGGTTGCCTCCGGCAGGCCCAGCGCCGCCGTGAAGCGCCCGGCCAGCGCCAAAGGCCGTGCCGCGTAACCTGGATTGGCGGCGATGAAATCAAGCGCCGCGATCGCCGCCGCCACGGTGCCGGGCGGCAGGCCGGTGGTGTAGACGAAACTGCGCGCGCGGTTGCGCAAAAGCGCCACGACATTTTCGCTGGCGCAGATATAGCCACCATAGGCGCCGATGGCTTTCGAGAGCGTGCCCATCTGCAAGGGCACACGCCCCGCCCCTTCCGGCTTCGGCACTACGCCGAGGCCATGCGCGTCGTCGGTCATCAGCCAGGCATCATGCGCTTCGGCCAGATCGGCCAGCACGGCCACCGGCGCCAGATCGCCATCCATGGAAAACACTGTGTCGGTGGCGATCATCACCCGTTCGTGATCGCGCCGGTGCACGGCCAGCAATTCGGCCAGATGCGCCATGTCGTTATGGCGGAAAATAATCGTCTTGGCGGCGGAAAGCTTGGCGCCGGCCCAGATGCAGGCATGGGCCAGCTCATCGACGAATATCGCATCCGCCTGGCCGATCAGCGCCGGGATGATGCCGCTATTGGCGAGATAGCCGGCCCCGAACACCATCGAGTCCTCGGTGCCCTTGGCGGCCGCCAAACGCGCCTCGAGCGCGGCATAGAGTGGGTGGTTGCCGGTGACCAGGCGCGAAGCCCCGGCGCCGACGCCATAAAGCCGCGTCGCCTCCACGGCGGCCTCGATGACGGCAGGGTGCACCGAAAGGCTGAGATAATCGTTGCAGGAGAAGGAAATCAGGGTTTTCTCCCCACGCTCGACCAAAGGATGCCGCGCGCGGGAGGTAACCTGCAATTGCCGCCGCAACGCGCGCCGCTCGAGCGCGCTGAGTTTTTCGGCGGCGAATTGTTCGAGTGAGTTCATAGCCACTCCAGAGGAAGTAAGCGCTACTTTTTGTGAACAAAAAGTAGCAAAAAAACTTTGTTTACTTTGGGCCGTGCTGGTTTCACCGCCACCGGCCCAAAGTAAACAAAAGTTTTTGCGCCGCTTTTTTCAAAAAGCGGCTACTTTCTTCCTTTAGCGCGGCGCCAGCACCATCACCATCTGTCGGTTTTCCATTTTCGGCATCTGCTCGACCTTGGTTTCCACTTCCATGTCGGCACGGATCCGCTCGAGCACTTTCACGCCCAGCTCCTGGTGGGCCATTTCGCGGCCCCGGAAGCGCAGCGTGACCTTCACCTTGTCACCCTCGCCGACAAAGGTCTTCATGGCGCGCAGCTTCACCTGGTAGTCGTTCTCATCGATGTTCGGGCGAACCTTCACTTCCTTGATCTCGACGACCTTCTGCTTCTTGCGCGCCTCGTTGCGCTTTTTCTGCTGTTCGTATTTGAACTTGCCGTAATCGAGGATTTTCGCGACCGGCGGTTCGGCGTTCGGGCTGATCTCGACGAGGTCGAGGCCAAGGGCGAAGGCCCGAGAAATGGCATCGCGGGTGGCGACCACCCCCTGCATTTCGCCGTTCTGGTCGATCAGGCGGACCTGTGGAATGCGGATTTCATCATTGACCCGTGGCCCTTCACGAAGCGGCGGCGTGGGTGGTGCTGGCGGTCTGGCTATGGAAAATCTCCTGTGAACGTTTGAGGGTATCTCGCTTAGTCGAAAATCAACCGTAATTGCAATCATCTCGATGCATGGCAGTCAAAAGCCCTGGCGCTGCCCCCGGCATGATGCCGGGGAACCAGGGGTTCGCAGGCTTTCCTGATGCATCAATGGCGCAGATCGGGTGGGGTCGCTTCCTGCTTCAGCAGCGCCACGGCCTCGGCCAAGGGCAGAACCTCCTGCGTCGCGCCGCCGAGCCGGCGAATCGCCACGGTGCGCTCCTCGGCCTCTTTGCGACCGACCACCAGAATGTTCGGCACATGATGCAGGCTGTGCTCGCGGATCTTGGCCTGGATTTTCTGGTTGGACACGTCGAGCTCGGCGGTGAGCCCGGCGGCGTGCAGGGCCTCGGCCACCTCGGCCGCATACTCATCGGCGTCCGAGACGATCGTCGCCACGACGGCCTGCACCGGCGCCAGCCAGAGCGGGAAGCGCCCGGCATATTGCTCAATGAGAATACCGAGAAACCGTTCGAAACTGCCAATGATGGCACGATGCAGCATCACCGGACGTGCGCGCGAGGAATCGCTCGTGACGTATTCGGCGCCGAGACGTTCCGGCAGCACGAAATCCACCTGCAACGTGCCGCATTGCCAGTCGCGGCCAATCGCATCACGCAACACGAATTCCAGCTTCGGCCCGTAGAAGGCCCCCTCTCCGGGATTCAGCGTATAGCTGACGCCGGCGATCTCGCAGGCAGCTTTCAGGGCGCCCTCGGCGCGGTCCCACACCTCGTCGGAGCCGGCGCGCTCTTCGGGACGGTCGGAGAATTTCACAGCGAAACTCTCGAAGCCGAAATCCTTGTAGACGGATTCCAGCAGCGCGACGAAGCGCACCGTCTCGTCGGCGACCTGATCCTCGGTGCAGAAGATATGCGCGTCGTCCTGCGTGAAGGCGCGCACGCGCATGATGCCGTGCAACGCGCCGGACGGTTCATAGCGGTGGCAGGCGCCGAACTCGGCCAGACGCAGCGGCAATTGCCGGTAGGAGCGCAGTCCCTGGTTGAAAATCTGCACATGGCCGGGGCAGTTCATCGGTTTCAGCGCCAGCGTCGTCTCTTCCTCCACCACCTCGGCGATGAACATGTTCTTGCGATATTTGTCCCAGTGGCCGGACGCTTCCCAGAGGCGGCGGTCGACGAGTTGCGGCGTGCGCACCTCCTCATAACCGGACTGCTCCAGGCGGCGACGGATATAGGCTTCGACCGTGCGGTAGAGCTTCCAGCCATTGGGGTGCCAGAAGATCGAACCGACCGCCTCTTCCTGGATATGGAACAGATCCATCTCCTTGCCGATGCGGCGATGGTCGCGGCGTTCCGCTTCCTCGAGCTGGTGCAGATAGGCGTCCAGCTCTTTCTGGTCGCGCCAGGCGGTGCCGTAGATGCGGCTCAGCATCGGGTTGCGGTGGTCGCCGCGCCAATAGGCGCCGGCGGTTTTTTGCAGCTTGAAGGCGGAGCCGATATCTCCGGTGCCGCGCATATGCGGCCCGCGGCACAGATCGAGCCACTCGCCCTGGCGATAAATGGTGATGGTCTCTGAAGGCGGCAAATCGCGGATCAGCTCAGCCTTGAAACGCTCGCCGCGCCTTTCGAAAAATGCAATGGCGTCGTCGCGGTCCCATTCCTCGCGGGTAAAGGGCGCGTTGGCGGCGATGATTTCCTTCATCTTCGCTTCGATGGCCGGCAACTCGGCCGGCGTGAACGGTTCGTTGCGGTAAAAATCGTAATAGAAGCCGTTCTCGATGGCCGGGCCAATGGTTACCTGCGTGCCGGGATAGAGCGCCTGAACCGCCTCGGCGAGCACATGCGCCGCGTCGTGGCGGATGAGGGTCAGTGCCTCCTCGTCCTTGCGGGTGACGAATTTAACCTTGGCGTCCTCGGCAATCTCGCGGGAAAGGTCCTGCAACTGCCCGTTCACTTCTATGGCCAGGGCCGCGCGCGCCAGGCCCGGGCCAATGGCGGCGGCAATGGTCGTGCCCGTGACCGCGCCGTCGAAAGAGCGGATGGAGCCGTCGGGCAGAGTGATTGCAGGCATTGGTCTCTCTTCAGGGTGATATAATGTCCGGGCGTTATGGCAGGGCGGCGCGGACTTGCGCAACCGGCAAGTCCGCCAGATGGGGCGCGCGCAGGATCACCGGCCAGCCGCCATCGGGATAGCGCGGGGCGGTCAGTTTCGGGTCGCTGGCGCCGGAGAACAGCACGACCGATTTTGTGCCCAAGGCGGCGGCCAGGTGCATCGGCCCGGTATCGTTGCCGATCGCCAGTTGCGCATGCGCCATGACCGCGGCGAGTTCCAGCAGGCTGGTCCGGCCGGTGAGGTCGATGCCGCCGATTTCCGCCGCCATTTTCCGCTCCTCGGGCGTCCCGCCGACCACGGCAACCGGCATGTCGAGACTTTGCGCCAGGGTCGCGAAATTCTGCGCCGGCCAGCGTTTTTCCGGCCGGTGCGGTGCTGCGCCCGGCACCAGCACCGCGTAGCGCTCCGGCAGGTTGAATTTGGCGATGTTGGCCTTGGCCCAGGAGAGGTCTGGCACCGGCAGCGTGAAAATCCCGGCATCGTGCAATTGGCCCTCCAGCCGCTCGCGCGAGTGCTGGAACACGCGGTCGGGGTCGGCGTGCGGCAGGGAACAGCCCTTGGCGATGCCCGACCAGGCCGGCCTCCCGGCCAGGGCGAAATAACGTGAGCTGCGCCCCGATGTTTGCAGGTCGTAAACCAGGTCGAAGCCGCTCAATTGCCGCCGCAGGTGCAGCAGGCCCGGGATATTCCAGAGTTTCGGCCTTCGGTCGATTTCCACGTGGTCGAACCAGCCTGACGCCAAGGCCAGCGGCACGAAGGGGGCGGTGGTGAGCAAAGTGATCCGCGCCTGGGCGTGCGCGGCGCGGATCGCCGCCATGGCGGGAAGGGCCAGCACGAAATCCCCCAAGGCGCTGAGCTTGATGACGAGGATTTCCATCCGCCCGCGCCGGGACGGCGGGCTCCAGCTGGCATCGGCCTTTTTCATGTCAGCAGCTCCGCATAGACGTCGAGCACCGCATTCTGCATCGCCGCCACCGAATAATGGTCTGCCACGTGCGCGCGGGCCCGTTGCCCCCACAGCACACGGTCGTCGGCCGGCATATCCAAAGCGGCGTCGAGAATGGCGGCCAGGGCAGCCGGGTCTCCCGGCGGGACCAGAAAGCCGGTCTCGCCGGCGATGATGGTCTCGCTTGCCCCGCCATGGTCGGTGGCGACCACGATCCGCCCCATGGCCTGCGCTTCGACGATGGTGCGGCCGAACGCCTCGGGGGCGGTGGAGGCGTTCACCACCACGTCGGCCAGCATCATCGCCGCCGGGATATCCTCGGTATGGCCGACCAGCCGCACCCGCTGCTCGACGCCGAGCCGTTCCGCCAGGGCCACCAGTTCGCCGACATAGTCGAGGCGGCCTTGCGCGCTGCCGACAAAAATCGCCACCGCATCGCGGTGCTTCATGCGCGCCAGCGCCTGGATGAGAATCTTCTGGCCCTTCCAGGAGGTCAGCCGGCCGGGAAGCAAGATCACCGGTTCGACGAGGTCGACCGCCCAGTTCCGCGCCACCCGGTACAGCACCTCGGCGACCATCGTGCCGGGATCGAATTTGCCCAGATTCACGCCGCCATGAATGACGCGCAATTTCTCTTCCGCGGTGCCGTACCGGGTGCGGATCAGTCCGGCGATGAAATCGCTCACCGCGATCACCCGGTCGCCTTTCGCCATCACCGAATTGTAGCGCCGCTTCAGCACGGATTTTTCGCCATAGCTGCCGTGATAGGTGGTGACGAAGGGGGTACCGGTGGCCTGCGTCGCCCACCAGGCGGACCAGGCCGGGGCGCGGGAATGGGCATGCACCAATTGAACGTCGCGCTCGGCGATGAGCTTTTTCAGCCGTTTGGCATTGCGGCGCATCTTGAACGGCGATTTCGTGTCCAAGGGCATTTCAATGATTTCCGCGCCCGCGCGCCGTGCCACGGCGCTGAGCGGGCCGCCCGCGCACGCGATCAGCACCTTGTGGCCGGTGGCATGGATCGCCTCGGAAATCTCGATCACCACCCGCTCGGCGCCGCCGGTGTCGAGTTTCGGCAGCACGTGGAGAATCGTGATGGGTCGCTCAATCATGGCGGGGGCGCTATCACGTATTTGCTTGGCAGGGGAGATTGATGTGAAGACCTATCGCGTGCCGGATGTGGCGCTGGAATATGAGTGGCTCGAAGGACACGGCCCGGTGGTGGTGTTCTGCCCCGGCTTTGCCTCCGACATGGGCGGCACCAAGGCCATGCGACTCTGGGCGCAGGCCAAGGCGCGGGGCCAGGCGATGCTGCGCTTCGATTATTCCGGCCACGGCGCCTCCGGCGGTTCCTTCACCGAGGGCTGTATCGGAGACTGGACGGCGGATGCGACTCACGTGATCGAGACCGTGGTACCGGGCCGGGAGATTCTGCTGGTCGGCTCCTCGATGGGCGGCTGGATCGCGTTGCTGCTCGCCCGGGCGCTGGGGACTCGCGTGACCGCGCTGCTGCTGATCGCCCCTGCCCCGGATTTCACCGAACTGCTGATGAAGTCGGGGTTGAGCCCGGCCGAGCATGAGGCGCTCGCCCGCGACGGGCTGTTTCTTGCCCCCAGCCAATATGGCGCACCGACGCCGATCACCGCCAAACTGCTCACCGATGGCGCTGATCACCTGCTGCTCAACGCGCCCATCCCCATCGCCTGCCCGGTCCATATTCTGCACGGAATGCAGGATCCGGATGTGCCGTGGGAGTTGAGCCTGCGCCTGGCCGAGCGACTCGAGACCCCGGATGTGCGGCTGATCTTCGTGAAGGATGGAGACCATCGCCTCTCTCGCGAGGCGGATTTGCGGTTGCTGGAGCAGACCGTGAGTGCGCTGCTTGGATAAGAAAGGAAGCGCTTCTTTTTTGAAAAAAAGAAGCAAAAAACTTTTTTAAACTGGGCCATGGGCAATGTCAGCGACAATGCCCATAACCTAGCATAACAAAAAGTTTTTGCGCCGCTTTCTTCACTGAAGTCTAACGAATGAGAGAAGGTAAGACTATGCAACGACACACATCATTTCTCGCCCTGGGGCTTGTTTTTGTGGCAGGGGCCGCAGCGGCAGCACCGCCCTTGGCCCAGGAATATACGGGCCGCGGCACCCAGGTGTATCGTTGCGAGGCGAATGGCGCTGCGCCTTCCTGGCAATTGCTGGGACCCGATGCGCATATGTACGATTCCAGTGGAAAGATCGTCGCGCGGCATTTCTATGGGCCAAGCTGGCAGGCCAATGACGGCAGTGAAATCACCGGCAAAGTCCTTGTCGCCAATGCTTCGCCCGAAGGCCCTGCCAACGCGCCTTGGCTGGTGCTGCGCATCATCTCCGAACACGGACAAGGGATGTTTGCCCGGGTCCGAGCGGTGACGCGGACCGATACAGAGGGCGGCGGCACGCCCAGCCAGGCCTGCACGGCGGCCAATCAGGGCGTGACCGTGAAAATGCCCTATTCTGCGCGCTACGTCTTTTTCTCGCGCCCCTGAACGGCGGCGGACGCGCCGCAAGGATCAGGGGGCGTCACGCTGCGCTTCGGCCTCCAGAATCGCCCGCAGGCCTTCCCGATAGGTAGGATAACGCCAGGTCAGGCCTAGCCGTTGCTTGGTCTTGGCGCTGGCGACCTTGCGATTCTCCGACCAGAAACTCAGCGCCATGGGCGACATGGTTTTCACCGCCTCGGCGTAAGGCACCGGATCCGGCGGGGCGACTCCGAGGAGCCTCGCCGCCTCCACCACCACGTAGGCACTGGCAGCCGGCTCGTCGTCGCAGAAATTGAAAATCTGCACGCCGGGCGGGGCGTTGCGCTGCATCGCCACCAGCACGCCATGCGCGATGTCTTCGCGGTGGATGCGGCCGAAGACATGGCCTGGCTTCACCACGCGCCGCGCCGCGCCCGCGCGCAGATCGTCGAACATCGAGCGGCCGGGCCCGTAAATGCCCGCAAGGCGAATAATATCGACGGCAACGGGAAAATTCCGCCAGGCCGCCTCGGCCTGGACGCGGCGGCTTGTGCGCTCGGAACCTGGGGCGGGTGGCGAATCCTCATCGACCCAGCCCCCGCCTTGATCGCCATAAACGCCGGTGGTCGAGAAATAGCCGATCCAGCGCAGGTTCCCGGCGGCGCGGATGGCGCCCTCATAACGCGCCAGCACCGGGTCGCCCGCCTCCCCCGGCGCAGCGGTGGCGAGCAGATGCGTGGCCCTGGCGATGGCGCTTACCGCAGCGTCGAAGGGGATGACCTGGATGCCCTGCCCCGGCCTTTTCAGGGCGGGTTCACGCGCGGTCACGGTCACGGTGAAGCCGGCATCACGCGCGGCCCGCGCGACGGCGGTTCCCGAATAGCCGCAACCGAAAATCAACAGGTCAGGCAAGGCTGGTCTCCCTGGCAGGCACAACAAGGCAAGGAAGCGCTTCTTTTTTGAAAAAAAGAAGCAAAAAACTTTTATTGTGCTGGGTCATGGGTGTTGGCGCTGACATAGCCTCAGGCCCAGCATGAAAGAAATTTTTGCGCCGCTTTTTTTAAAAAGCGGCTGCTTCCTTTCTTAAAAATCCAGATCGGCGTAGTGCGGCGGCGGGGCCATGCCGTTCACGCGGTCGGACAGGACCGAGCGGAAAGATGGCCGGGATTTCATGCGCGCGTACCAGTCCTTGGCTGCCGGCGCGACCGACCAGTCGATGTCGCCGATGAAATCGATCGAGGAGATCATCGCAGCGGCGGCGAAATCCGCGAGCGAGAGCTGCGTCCCGGCGATCCATTGCCGATGTTCGGTCAGCCAGTCGATATACAGCATGTGCTGCTTGAGGTTGGTATAACCCGCCCGCAGCGCGCCGCCATCCGGCGCACCCAGCCCGAACATCTGCTTCATGGTCTTTTCCCAGAGCAGATTATGCGCCACCTCGGCGGCGAATTTCTGGTCGAACCAGGCAACCAGCCGGCGCGTCTCCACCCGTTCGGCGATGGTGCGGCCGAGCAGCGCCGTGTCGGGATAGGCCTCGTCGAGATATTCGCAGATTGCATTCGAGTCCGGAATGACCAGGCCGTTGGTGTCGACCAGAGTCGGCACCGTGCAAGCCGGATTCATTTCCAGATATTCCGGGCGCCGCTCCCAGACTTTCTCCACGCGCAGTTCGAAGGGCAGGCGCTTTTCCGCCAGAACCAGACGAACTTTGCGCGCATAGGGCGAGAGCGGCAGATGGTACAGGATTCGCATAGGCGCCTTATGCCAAAAGAGCGGTTTCACTGAAAGTGAGACCGCTCTTTTGCATGAAGAGGAAGAAAGCGGCCGCTTTTTGAAAAAAGCGGCGCAAAAACTTCTCTGAAACTAGGCCGGTGGCGGTGAAACCAGCACGGCCCAGCGTAACAAAGTTTTTTTGCTACTTTTTGTTCACAAAAAGTAGCCTCGCCTTCCTTATTTCACTCAGGCGCGGATTTCCGCTTTGTCCTCGCTCAGCGGCGCTGCCAGATAGTTAACATATTCCTTCGGCACGATCTGCCAGAAATGCGGCAGCGCGCGCTCCCAGTCATTCAGCATGGTGGCGGCATAGCGGCTTTCTGTCTCGGTCGCGTGCCGTTGGACCAGGGTTTTCAGCGTCTCTTCCCAATACGGGGTGGCGACACGTTGCCACAGCACCGTATCCGGATTTACCCGCAGCTCGAATTTCCGCTCCGGATCGTAAACGAACGCGACGCCGCCGGTGAAGCCGGCGCCGAAATTGTCGCCGACTTCGCCCAGCACCACCACCGTGCCGCCGGTCATGTATTCGCAGCCATTGGAACCGATGCCCTCGACCACCGTGACCGCGCCGGAATTACGCACGGCGAAGCGCTCGCCGGCCCGACCGGCCGCGAACAGCGCGCCGGAGGTCGCGCCGTAGAGGACGGTGTTGCCGATGATCGTGTTCTCGTTGCTCTTCAGCTTCGAGGACGGCACCGGCCGCACCACGATGGTGGCGCCGGACAGCCCCTTGCCGACATAGTCGTTGGCGTCGCCGAACACTTCCAGCTTCAGCCCCTGCACGGCGAACGCGCCGAGCGACTGGCCGGCGGAGCCGCGCAGCCGCACCGTCACATGGTTCGGCTGCAGCTTCGCCTTGCGGTACTTGGCGACGATCTGCGACGAGAATTTGGTGCCGATCGCCCGATGCGTGTTGCGGATGGCATATTGCAACTGCATCTTCTCGCCATTGGCGAAGAACGGTGCGGCATCCTCGATCATTTGCGCATCCAGCGTCTCGGGCACTTCATTGCGGCCTTCCAGCGTGCAGTAGCGCGCATACGGACCGGGATCGGCCTGAACGAGGATCGGGTTGAGATCGAGATCGTCCAGATAATCCGCGCCGCGGCTGACCTGGTGCAGCAGGTCGGTGCGGCCGATCACCTCAGCCAGCGAGCGGAACCCGAGCGAGGCGAGAATGCCGCGCACGTCGTCGGCGATGAAGGAGAATAGGTTGATCACCTTCTCCGGCGAGCCGTCGAATTTCTTGCGCAGTTCTTCATCCTGCGTGCACACGCCCACCGGGCAGGTGTTGGAGTGGCATTGCCGGACCATAATGCACCCCATCGCCACCAGCGAGGCGGTGCCGATGCCGAATTCCTCGGCGCCCAGCATGGCGGCGATCACCACGTCGCGGCCGGTCTTGATGCCGCCATCGGTGCGCAGCTTCACGGTATGGCGCAGCCGGTTGAGCATCAGCACCTGATGCGACTCGGAGAGACCCAGCTCCCACGGCATGCCGGCATATTTCACGGAGCTCTGCGGCGAGGCGCCGGTGCCGCCGACATGACCGGAGATCAGGATCGCATCGGCCTTCGCCTTCGCCACACCGGCCGCGATGGTGCCGATGCCGGAGCGCGAGACCAGTTTCACGCAGACCGTGGCGCGCGGGTTGATCTGCTTGAGGTCGTAGATCAGCTGCGCCAGGTCCTCGATCGAGTAGATGTCGTGATGTGGCGGCGGGGAGATCAGCGTGACCCCCGGCGTGGAATGGCGCAGCTTCGCGATCAGCGCGGTCACCTTGAAGCCCGGCAACTGGCCGCCCTCGCCCGGTTTCGCGCCCTGGGCGACCTTGATCTCGATCTCTTTGCAGTTGTTGAGATATTCCGCCGTCACGCCGAATCGGCCGGAAGCGATCTGCTTGATCGCCGAAGCGGCATTGTCGCCGTTCGGGCGCGGCTCGGAACGTGCCGGGTCCTCGCCGCCTTCACCGGAATCGGAGCGGGCGCCGATGCGGTTCATGGCGATCGAGAGCGTCTCGTGCGCCTCCGGGCTCAGTGCGCCGAGCGAGATGCCGGGGGCGATCAGCCGCTTGCGGATTTCGGTGATGCTCTCGACCTCGTCGACCGAAATCGGCGTGCGGTTCGCGCTGCGGAAATCCAGCAGGTCGCGCAGCGCCACGGGCGGCTGCTTGCGCACCATCTCCGCATAACGCTTGTACATCTGGAAGCTGTTGGAGGCGACGGCGCTTTGTAGCAGATGGATCGCGTTATCGTCGAACGCGTGCGTCTCGCCGGCGCGGCGCATGCGGTACATGCCGCCGATGTCCAGCGGTACCACATTGCCGCCCCAGGCCAGTCTGTGCTGCTCCAGCACCTTCTGCGCGATGCCGGGCAGGCCGATGCCGGAGATGCGCGAGGCCATGCCGGGGAAGAACTCGCCCACCAGGGTGCGCGACAGACCGATCGCCTCGAAATTATAGCCGCCGCGATACGAGGAGAGCACGGAAATGCCGAGCTTGCTCATTACCTTGAGCAGGCCCTTATCCACCGCCTTCTTGTAGCGGCCGACGCAGTCCTTCAGCGACAGTTTGCCGAACAGGCCGCGTGCATGGCGGTCGGCGATGCTTTCCTGCGCGAGATAGGCATTGATGGTGGTGGCGCCCACGCCGACCAACACGGCGAAATAATGCACATCCATGCATTCCGCGGTGCGCACGTTCAGGCTGGTGAAAGTGCGCAGGGACTGGCGCACCAGATGCGTGTGCACGGCCCCGGTGGCGAGGATCATCGGGATCGGCGCGCGCTCAGGCCCCATCGCCTCGTCGGTCAGGATCACATGGGTGCAGCCGATGCGCACGCCTTCCTCCGCCTCGCGACGGATGCGCTCAAGCGCGCGGCGCAGGCCGCCCTCGCCGTTCGCCACCTTGAAGGTGCAGTCGACGACGCAGGCATTCTTGCCCATCGTGCGGCGCATCGCCTCGAACTCGGCGGTGGACAAAACCGGGCTGTCGAGCTGCAGCAGATCGCATTGCTCGGAATCTTCATCCAGCACGTTGCCGAGATTGCCGAGCCGCGTCTTCAGCGTCATCACGCGGGCTTCGCGCAGGCTGTCGATGGCGGGATTGGTAACCTGGGAGAAGCTCTGGCGGAAGAAATGGTGCAGGCCGCGATATTTCTGCGACAGCACGGCGAGCGGCGTGTCGTCGCCCATCGAGCCGACCGCCTCGTTGGCATCCTCGACCATCGGATGCAGCAGCAATTCCAGCTCTTCCATCGTGTAGCCGACCGCGCGCTGGCGGCGGCGCAGCGCCTCGGCGTCGTACAACACCGGCTCCGGCGCGTCGGTCTTCACGATATGGTCGATCACCGCGATGCGCTTCACCCAGGCGCCGAAATCCTGGCGCGCCGCCAGCA
>Ga0310813_10000226_pt1 | contig 41200 bp, 74 predicted proteins | sample YN3metagenome_FD_203086 | JGI IMG/M metagenome (GOLD analysis project Ga0310813, IMG submission 203086) | Soil microbial communities from experimental microcosm in Duke University, North Carolina, United States - YN3 | ecosystem: Engineered > Artificial ecosystem > Soil microcosm > Unclassified...
TTCCTTTTCCTTCATCATATCATTCACAATGGCCTCATATTTCGCGTCTAGGTAGGATTTCATCCATTGCCCTATAGTTATGCCATCTAAGCGCTGGATGTCTCCGTATTCGCCAATAGAACCTTTTCTAAAGCATAGTTTGAAGTCGGCTATTGATTCGTTCGGATACATTTCAATAAGTTGCTCAGCAATGAAAGGAACCTGCGCTTTATTCAGGTTGCCCCCAACAGACATCAAAGAAGCTAGATTAATTAACTCAAATTCGATCATCAGTTGAATTTGTTCATGTCCATGGATAGAAACAAGCTCTCTGACTTTAGGTTGCTCTAAAGCGCCCTGAAACGTTTTTGGAAGCAAATCAGAAGCAACCTTGAAATCATTACGGCTTATCGCGATTGATAACTCGGTTTTGGAAATCTTCTGCAAGGCCATTGAGATGCTCTTGTCGTTTGTCTGAATTTTGTTTTGTTCCATTATTCAAAATTATTTCATCATTCCAAGTTTCTTTTTTTAAATATCGCTCCGGGTCCTTTCTAAATTCCTTTTCCTTTTTCGTATAAATTTCAAGGTGATTCATAATGTTTTCACGGTCCGGCTGGCTAATCTTCTCCCAAAGTTTTATGCATTCTGGTTTACCTGTTTTTTTATCATACTTATCCCAGAAGTCATCGAATGTAGGCCAAATTAAAATTTCAGGTTCTTCGCTTTTTCCTTGTCCTTGTTCTTTTCCTTGTCCATTACCTTGTCTTTTTCCTTGTCCTTGGCCCCTTGTAAGGGGCTTGTAAGGACCTACTTCATTTTTTTTAAGGATATTAATAACAGATAAATGGAGGCGGTTTTTTTCATTAAGTTCTCCATACTGAAATGAAATAAAATCTTTCAAAAACCATTTTGCGCCGTCATTAAAAATTTCTATCCGGTCACCAAAAAGTTTGATCGCTTTTTTTTCATCCAGAGTTTGTCCGGTACGAATACAAGCTACTTCAAAATCAACTTGCCAAATTCCTGCATGGTCGCAATCATCTATGATATAGAACCAAAGGAGCTTATAAGGACCTTCCAAGGACCTTATGAAAGGCTTTTTCCATTTGTCGGTATCAGTGAATCTTTTCGGCATTTCTTTTTCTTGATAAGAATTCAAAGAAATTATTTATAGCAGAAATCTGAAGTTCCTCCGATTTACAAGATGCAGATATTACCGATGCGACCACTTCAGTGGCATGTAAAAATGGCATATTATAAAAACCATCGGCTATTTCATTTATGTCCTTTGGAAGGAATCCTGCAATCTTTATAGACGTTATGAGTTTCTTTAAAGCCTCGTCCATTCCGTTGTGAACGTCGGAATGACAAACTTCACATAATGTGGTTAATTCGTTATCAGAGTAATCCCATGGATCTGTATTTGCATAGTAAATTTTATGATGTACATGCAATGTCAATTCTTCATTACCGCAATATGTGCATGTAAATGAATCGCGCTCTAATATCTTTAGGCGTTTCTTTTGCCAGCGCGGATCTTTCAGTTTTTCTGAATATGATTTCATAATAAAACAGCCCCAAATATTAAGCGGCTGATCACCTTCGCCTGACGGCTTTCGATGCACTTAATAAATGGGTGTGTTTTAGTTAGTTTCTTCATTGGTGATCAGCTTTGTAATATTATCTCTTTCCTACCTTTCCTCAAAACAAATCAGGGAAATAATTTAATCATGGTCGTATTCTTCAACTTCAGTACTTTCAGAAGTTACTTTTATATGAACATGGTCACCGAACATTTGACGCAATACGCTGTCATCTACTCCATTCAGAAGACTTACGACATCTTGCCTAGCCAAATCCAAATCAGGATTGTATTGTGGATTGTCAATTTCCTGATATTTACCTTCAACTTTTGTTGAATTGTAATCTGTTATGCGCTGTCTTGAGAAGTCATAGCCGTTAATATCATTTATATCCGGTTCATCAGTGTGTGCCGAAAATGTACATTCATCGCCATCATTGAAATAAGGAGTATATTGCCTCCATCCAAATGATTCTAATTTCGGATGCTTATCGAACAGCATCTTAGAAATTTTAGTGAACATAGATTTCGATTTTTCAAGATGAATTTTTTTAAGCTCTTCAAGCTCAGCATTCATTTGTTTCAGTTCTTCAAACATAGTTTTAGTCGATTAATGGTTTATGATTATTATTTGGTACTAATTTTTTGTATGATTGCGGGCTTCCTTTTTCGCCGTTTTGCATCCAAGGTTCAAAAGGAATACTAGATAAGAAATCAGATGCGGATGGAATGAAGCGTTTTTTGTAATCTTCGAGCACGTGAAGTTCAGCAACATCACGAGAACTTATTAATACTCCATCCGACTTACGCTTAAATACTTCACCAAATACACGAGGAATAACCGTTGCAATAAACCAGGAATTATGTGTTAAAGCCCTATGCCTATTGTCAGCAATTACTGATTTAGAAGAATCTAAAAACTCATGAATTTCCATGTAGTCCTCAAATGTTCCGCCAAACTTTTTAGCAGAAGATTGAGCGTGTAAATATGGTTTGCTCATTTTCTAATCTTTTTAGTTAACCCCGTTAAAACTCTACTTACCTTCTCAGTCTTCATATTTTCTCAAAATGTTTAGCAATTTCAGCGTCAGATTCGTAAACCTTGTAGAATTTCACATGAGTAAACGATTCTGAAACCCAAGCCATGACACGATTATCAGGAAGATATTTTCCTTCACTGTAAATCTTACCTCGCATGTATTGCGTATTTAGGTGTACTAATTCTTCAGGCTTGAAAACTGGATTTGTCGGACCTATGTATTTGTGAGTAGTCATAAATTTATGTGTTTAAAATGTTGATAGTTTTTATTTTTTAGATAATCTTGATTCTGATAAACCTGATTCTCTTGCCAACTTTGGATTTAGCTCTATGAATTCATGCGCTTTTCGACATAATGCTACCCAATATCGAACATCCATGAAAGCGGTAACACCGTTATCACTTGCCCATTGATCAATATACCCAACCTTCCCAGCGGAGTGATGTATATCTTCCGGGATGCATGGTTGACCATGTAAGGCACACCACCTACCTTGTAAGAACTTCTTTTTAAGTTTGGAGTATTCAGGTAGTTCTTTCTTTCGCTTTTCACCTACTTTTGGAATGGTGTAAACTTTCTTCGGTTTAAGCGCGTCTGTTTCTTCCTTGCGTTTACGTCTATTGCATGAGCTGCAATACCCGTTACGTTCCGGTAAGTTTTGGCAGTCTGGATGTAGGCAGCAAAGCATTACTTTAACCAGGTTTCAGATTGTTCAATTTTACCACAGTGATTACAATGCATAGCTGAAGTTGAGCCAGTTTTGTCGTTATCGTTACATTGACAGAAACGCTCCTTTGATTTTAATAGCTCTGATTCCAAATATTTTATCTTATTCTCATCAGCTTCAAATGCTCCTGCCGTATATCCGTATTGAGCTGGTATACCTTTTTCAAGTCTATGTAATAAATTCTGTGGGCCATATCCTTCATTATCACAATGTGATTGCCAAACTCTTTTAATCTCTTCAGCAGCGGCTATCATAACTGTGCAGTAATTATCACATTCTGATTCCAGTTTCTTTATCTCAACCACCTGCTTAGCGTGACTTTCTGCAAGATCGTTGTAAAGCTTTTTTAAGGAATCGAGTTCTTTGCTCATTTCATCGAACACAAATTGCTCAATTGATCTGCCGCATGTTGATGATCCCCAAAGTAATTGTATTTCCAATAGTGTCATATCCTAACCATGTTTACGTTTAAAAGCTTTGATATTATTTTCGTGTCTCTTGAATGATTTGAAATCAACTACATCCACAATTCCGGAAACAAGTTGGGTAACTTCTTCTCGTTCAATTTCGTCTTTTTCTGCCTGAGTTCTAAATACAACGTCACCATTATTTCGGTATGCTTTAGCGGTGTGTTTGTTTTGATGACCTCCGACACCGTCACGTTTTGCAGTTTTCTTTGCCATAATTATTTCTCTTTAGGTATAAAATATTTTGCATACGTCTTGTGAGTGGACTTTGAAGTAATCATTTCCTTCTGAATATTATATCCTTCTCCGCGTAATCGATTGACTAAAACTGCTAATCGCCAATGATTCCACCACTTTAAGCACTGAGCCTGAGTAACGGTGCTGCCTAGAAGTAATCTAACTTTTAGCCTCTCTTTGATGTTTGTCATAACTTCAATTTTTTACGAGCAGACCTTTCATTTAATGCCTGAAAATAAATACAATTTTCATTTATAATTACCTTGTTTGATTTTCGAAGTTGTTCAGGATTTACTGAAAGTGATTTTAACTCTAATGTTTCGTCTGTCTTAAACTTAGCCTTTTGTAGATTGTCAGTGTTTTGATTGTATTCCCACAAAGTAAGACCCGGTATTTTTCGATGACTAGCGACTAACTTAATCTCTTTTCGCTGATCTTGTTGCGCTTGAACTTCGGACTTAATTTCATTGTCCTTAAAATCTTTGAATAGTTCTTTCATAAATCCGGCGTAATTTGATGTAACACTACAATAATGCTAATAATGGAAACAACAGTGCAAAACGAGATACTGCATCCCAAGTAAAATAAGTCCTGAATGAAGGATCTTTGAATGTGATAGACTATTTCCCGGGGTAGGTTGTTGGGCGTGTATGGTTGTCTCATGGCTCTAAAATATTAGATTTGAGAGTATCAATAAACAATTCTGTCTTAGCCTGATAATAAGCTTCAAATGTCTTATAGCCTTCACTCCCTTGTTTCCAAAGAATATATAAAACATCACGAATTCTTTTGCTTTGCGTCTTGCCTTTGAATTCAGGATCAATTTTATCAACTTGCTCAATCTCTGAATTATCAATGGATGATTCACAGATATAAATTGAAACCACCTTATTCATATACCCAAGCATTTGCGCTGCCTTGTTAGGATTCATTTCCTGGGTACCTACGGTTATTTTCAAGGTTCTATCCTTGCGCGTCATTATGCCCTCAATTTGGGCTGCAAATATTTCACCTTTCATCTGATTGATATGTTAAGTCCTGAAGTAGAAGTTTTAACAGGCGGATGTATAAGCACGATTTCTCCTGTAGACTCATCGACTACTCGTAAAGGTTCTTTTAAAGATTTCAGGAACTCACAGCGCACCTTCAGAGCCTCGTTTGCCTTATCAGCAGTCTTTGCTAACTCTTCGTAAATCGTGTCACCACAGCCAGCGTAATTGTATTTGGTGCCATGTTCCGCCTTTTGAATAGAAGCACCAAGGAATTCAAATTTTTGTTCTGGATATTTTGCGGCAGCAGTTAATTGATTCTGAATAGTTTCTTTGTTCACGCGTTCCAAAACCATTTCAATAGCTTTAATTTGTATACGCACCGCAAGCGGATCAATTTCACCCGATTTAACAGCTTCAATTAATTGATCAGACATTATGTTAATGCCAGTTAAAGAAGTGCTAAATTGCTGTAGCACTCCTGTAGCAGTTGTTGGGAGATTATTCATAGCTTTGAAATCATTTCATTGTAAAGAATATCAAAATGTGTAGGGAGGTCTTTAAGTTCAACTTTTCCAGCAACAACCAAATCCTTGGTGTAAGCCATGGCAAATGAGATCATTTGAACTCGTGGCTCCGGTGCAGTTCGTCCGCCTTTCTGCCAATTGCCTGCATTTTGTTGTGCCGGTATTACAGCTTTTATTTTGCTGCCTTTTTCATTTACTTCGATTGTATAGGTAAGCTCTTTGCCAGGATTAATTTTTTCAGGCATTTGATCCTTACAGCCAATCTGGCCTTTGTCGCCATTATCTAATTCAATTTCATGATAAAATATTTGGCCTCCTTTTGGATTGTTCCAAACATTTTTGAAAGTTGTTCGTGTAATTTTCGCTGTCTTTTCCATTTCCGTTTATCGGTTTTAGTTGTTGTGTTTCTGGCATGTTCTAAAGTGTTAAATAAAAGTTGGCGTGTTTGGCGACTTGTCAAAGTCAATTAGCAAGCTCGGATGTTTTGTAACCGAATAACATGAGTCATAAACTCTGCGCTGCCAATCGCTTAACCTTTCCGGTTGAACCAGGTTTATAATGTCGAATGAATACATATAGTTAAGCATGTCATCAAGCGGTTGATTTTCATCGCTGTCAAATCTCTTTTCAAATGAAGTCATCCAATCAATAATTATTAATTTGGCACAATCTAGTTTTGCCTCTAAAGCATTTACAAGAGTAGGTCTCATCATAATGCCTTGAGCAATTTCTTGTTCTGTGATTGAGTTTAGAGGTGATTGTGTCATAGTTTCTGAAATTTACCTCCATACTGATACCTTGCATCAACCGAAAAATCAGGACATATCCTCGTAAATGTTTTTATAGGAAAGCAACCAGAATTCAATCCTGCGAACTCAGCAGCATCAGTCAACATTTTACAAGGATGGTAATCTACATCAAGTTCCCATTTCCAAGTGTTTTCATTTTTTACTTCCATAAGCAACTCAGTTAATTTACTTTCGAAAAGTTTTATCTTATCTTCAGTAACTGATTCCTGTGCACTCAATGATGACATATTCATTAACATCCAAGCCATTGCGCCGTGTTCTGAGTTGTCGCCATTATTTTGATTTAATGTTGTTCTGAATGATTTATCAGACCAAAACATAACTGTCTTTAAAACAGCCTCTTCAAATGTTTGTGTTAAGGTTTCGTTCATAGTAGTATATAAGTTAAAAGTATAGTTAAAAACAAAAACACTGCTCCTATCGCCCAACGAATAACCCGCTTACCTCTGAGTGCATCCAGATAAATATCTGCTTCTTCATCTTCAGTGTGGTGGTAATGGTCGGGTTCGTGGTACATGGCTTATTTGGTTTTATCGGATTGAATACCTCCACTTTTTATAAGTTGAGTTACTTTGCTTTCAATTGGAGTCAATGCCGTCATCAGTCGATTGAGTCTAGTTCTAGCGGCCTCGAATTCACCAGAATTTTGGAATGCGGAAATAAGTCTATGTTTTTGATAAATATCAGACACTTCAATTTCACATTCAGACTTAATTGACTCTGTCATGAAATCTCTTTTCAAATCATGCCCAGAATAATGACCGAGTATATTTGCCAATTCATCTCTTCTCAAAGAAACTAATACTCTATCGTTTGGGGTTTCAGCAATTATTTTCATTTTTTATTGGTTTAAGTGAACATACATTTTAATAAGCCATACTCCCAAAGTAAAGAGTATAGGCTTTAAGAAGCCGATTAAGGCTATGATTATGGTTTCAGGCTTTTTCATTCTTCTAAGTAACCTTTACCTTCACAGAACATACAGCCGTCAGCACTCGGAGCGTCCATGCCATCAACATTGATTTCGTGCTCCCCTGATCCATCACATTCTGTGCATTTTATGATTTGTTCGGAATATCGGCGGCATACTTCTGGCCATAGTTTTTGCTTCTCCCAAGCCCAAAGATCAATCCAATTAGATGGTTTACTTTCTGGATGCAAACTTCCATCGTTGCCGACTTCATTTTGTATTCTATTAAGTAATTCTTGATTCAGTTTCATAATTATAGTAGTTTAAAAAAGCCATCCCCTATCTGAAATCAATTCAGTAAAGACCAAGCTGTCAGTTTCCCCAGAGTAAATTAGAATCTAGGGGAATGGCTTTAGGTTTTAAATAGCTTTATATCTCACTACTGTTTCATTATTGAATCTCTTATTGGCCTCACTTTTAAGTTCAGCTAATAACTTTTTGGATTTAGCATCCAATTGATCCTTTTTAGAAAATGAGCGCCAATTAATTTTTGAACGCATTGCAATAGCTTCGCGTAAAAAATGACCTTCAGAATATTTCTCGTTGTTGATAAGATCTGAATTTGAATGTGTAATGTGAGTTTTCATTGTCTTTTATTTTTAAGTTTAGTTAATGCTATTTTAATTCTCTCACTCATAGGAGTAGTAGCCATGGAGTGTAAGATGAGGCGGTCTGTGGTGGTTATGGTCATGGTCTTTTTGATTTGCGTATTACAATTTTAACTTTAGATTGCCAATGTTTTTGAGCCTCTTTAAAGAAATCGATATTATCAATGTCCCCTAAGCACTGATGATATCCAATTGCACCATCAATATATTTACACATATTATGTAGTTGGTCAATGTCATTTGTATATTCTATATTTTTATAAAGCTCCGAGCCTTTATATTTTATCGAACTCATATTTTTACACCTCTCATTTTCAACATCTCTTCAATTGTCTTTCTGCGATCAGACCAAACGAACTGACCAGACTTATCAATTTCACCTTTTAACATTTCTAAAAGTTGATTGTTTGTTAGTGCTTGTCTTTGGGTTTTCATAATCCGTTCCGTTTAATGTTGTTGTGAATTGGTATTTCAAAGGTAATGCAATTTTATTGTAGTGCAAATTAATTTTAAAATATTTTTCTAAAATTTTATTTTGGTTTATTGCAGATTAGTTTGTTAACTTTACGTCAGTTATGGGAAGAAAAGCAATACACAAGCCTGAGAAGCTTGGATTAGGTGAAAGAATGGAGCTTAAAGGCAAGCTTCGTGAGTTTAGCTGGCAATACCTCAATAACTTTAACAAGCGAGGTAATGCTAAATATGCACATCGGAAAGAAGGTGAAAAAGTATTTATTGAAAGAATAAGTTAATCTATATGATACAAAAAATTCAATTTGGTAAAAACACTGACTGTACTGATGTTGTTTTCGGAACAGGAGATATTATGTTTCATGGAATGTTTTTTCATGAACGTCCTGAGTTCTATTGTTTAGCATTTAGTCAAACAGAGCCTCGAAATATAGGTGCTGAGACAGAAGAATTTAAAGGTATGACTTCTGATGAATTGCCTTACGAAACTAAATTAGTGCTATCATTTAATAAGCCAGAATCAGTCACAGCATTAATACACTCTCTTATTGAGCTTCAAAAAAGAATGTTTGATAAAGAGCAGCAAATATAAAGGTAAAGATGTGATCAATATTGAACCGTTTATGAAGACGCGAGAGCAGTAGTAAACCGGAAAGAAGATAATTTCTATTCGAAAAGTAACATTTAGCAGAGTGGTTTATTGCATCGACGGATTGACTTAACGGTCGCGCGAGTTCGAATCTCGCAATGTTACCAAACAGGCCGGGATATAAAGATAAGCCCGATAATAGTCAGTAAAATGATTCTGTCTTTACGGGGAGCGATAATTGTGTCGCTCCCTTATTTGAAAAGAAACTAAAAGCGGGGATATGCTAAGATATCCAAAACAAATATGTCAGTAGGAACAACAGGAATAGAAGGTCGTCAATTACTTCCTTCTAATTTCCAACCACAACAAGAATGTTATTTGAAACTTGCTAATGGGTCTTACATCCATGGTAAAGTTACGGCAGTCAAATTCACAAATAGTAAAGTTCTTTATGATCTTGATGTTGATGTGGATTTAGGCACAAGTTCTTCTAAAACAACTAGGGTGCACGCAATTAATGGAGATTTCTTATTCACCGTTGATTATTTTGAAAATGAAGTTTTAGGCAATAAAGTTTTGGGTCAAAATCAAAATGAGCTTGAAAACTTGCGCAAATGGAAGAAAGAATTTAGTGACGAATATTTCCCAATTATCGAATTTATGCAGGAAAACGACAAAGACTTGCGTATTGGTGACAGCATTCGAGCAAAAGTAATTACCATTTTAAAGAATCATTTTGCATCAAAAATAGATTAATTTTGACTGAGGGAGTAGTCCTGTTCAAGTAGGCTACTTTCTTTTATTTGAAAAGACTATGAAGACAACATATGCGCCAAAGTTTCCGGAGACATCAGAAATACCTTGGTATTATAAAGACCATGGACACGGCCCATTACATAGATATGATTTATTAATCGGAGCCAGAAACAAAAAAGTGGCTAATGGCGAAAAGCTTTATTATCACATTGAAAAAGAAAGGCGAATTATTAAGCCTAAAAAAGATTTAATGTGCTATGTATCAAGAGTTTCTGTGCCTGAATTGGACAGTATTAGAGAAACGCTAAAGTAAGCATTGGAGCTAAATTAAATTATGGATCATGATTAAAGGCGAAGACTTAAGATATGGAAATTGGGTTACTATTGATAATCCGAACTCGTGGCCTGAAATGAAAGGTATACCAGTAAGGGTAAAATGCATCGATCATCAACCAAATTTATACTTTCCACAATCAGACTTTTCTATTGAAATGGATTTAGCAAAAGCATGCTATGCTCAATTTAATGAGTTTGTTTGTGGCATTCCATTAACTGAAGAGATACTGATAAAGGCAGGATTCGAGCATCTTCAACATTTTACAGTCACTAATTCGATAATCAAAAATATTGGAAGAGATAGAATAATCTCAATCGGATGTATTGGCACGCCTAACGAAATGATTTGGTTATGTGAGCGTAATAAAATTAGTCCAAGTCATATAACTGATTTAGTATGCATCCGAAATTACGATTACGATGGCAAAACATACATTCACCAACTACAGAACCTTCATTTTTCGCTCACTGGAAAAGAACTAACGATCAATCTTTGAATATGAGAGAAGGACAAAAAATTACTAATTTGAGATCCGGCATCCAAGCAACAATTGCTAGTATTGAGCCTGAAACGAACACAATTTGGTTAAATCTACCAGGAGTTGAATCAGAAGTTGATTATGACCTTGACACAATAAAAACATTATGGAGTTTTGAGGAAATAGACGAAAGACAAATTAAACGCGATGAAAACAATACTAATCATAATAATTAGTTTTTTAATGTCTTGCAGCAAACAGGACATTAATCCATCAAATTCAATAATCGGATCCTGGAGAATATATGCAGGAAGTATTACTAATTGTCAAAATTTGAGCGACAATCAAAACGAATCACCAATATCAGTTAATCAGATATATACTTTTACAAAAGATTCATTCGAATTAGTAGGAGACAAATACTACCTAAAAGGAAAATACATTATTAAAAAAGATAGCATTTTAATGCCTTCGCTAAAGCCATTTGGATTAGACAAACTTAAATTTTCTATTTCGGGCAGCAAGATTGATTTAAATTATATTTCATCAAAAGGCTGCATTACTCATAATTTTTACTCAAAACAATGATACAGGAACAAATAACAAAGCTAACTGAAGAGAAAGCCAAAATAGAGGCTGAAAACGTTAATCACATGAAAGCCAGCTTCGACTTAAAGATCCTTTTAAAATGGAATGAAAGGCGATTAAAGGCTATTGATCAGCAATTGGAAGAACTTAAAGCTTTGGATAATGGTACGGAATGATTTAAACACAAAATGGCTTATTGAGCATGCATTTTTACCGGCTTCAATTAATATAGAAGACTATAAATGTATTGAAACGTCTTTTTACACACAGCAAATAGAAAATTCATTTTCCGGATTATCACAAGCAACTAGCATTATTAAACTTGAGTTGCAATCAAAGAAGGAGACAATAACGCTCACTATTAAAAAAGAAACGATTAATGGAAATAAAAAGGATCAGGCGCCCCTGGAATCCAAACGAGCATAAATATGGTAATCGCCTAAAAAGAGATCCTTTTTATCATTCAAGCTCATGGAAAGCCACTAAGGAAGCATTTAAGCAACAACAATCCATCCTTTCAAATGGAAAGCAAATAAGTAACGCATTATGCTATGAGTGCATGGATAAGCGAAACAAAGCAACACCAATGCACACAGTAGATCATATACTCGCAATAGAAGACGGTGGAGATAGACACGACTTTAACAACTTAAGAAGTCTTTGTCTATCGTGTCACAACAGTAAATCAGCTAAAGAGGGTAACGAAAGACGTAAAAACAAAGCAAAATGAACACTCAAGAAATAATTAATGCAATGGCTGAGCCACCACATAAAGAAGAGACTAAGCCAATCTTATCAAGAGCACAACGTAGGCAAATGGAACGGATAGAATCAGATGCTAAAGCACGCTATCACGCAATAGCGGATCAATTCATTAAAGCCTTCACGGAAGCAATAGATCCAGAATCAGAAGAGATAGTTCAGCTAATGAAGAAATATGATGCCCAGTGGCGCATCTATTGTAAATCAAAGAGATTAACAGATAAAGCATTTCCTTTAGTTAAAGAGTATTGTGAAAGTGTAATTAAACAATATTTTGAAGAGAAATCTATTGCTGAGCAATCAATCCAACATGAATAAATACTTCTTCATAACATCAGAAGACGGCATAAGCCAGTGCAGCAATGGACAAGTGCATGGTATTTGGCGTAAGAAACAAATACTTTTTAAGCCTTACATGTATATTGGTAATGGATTTAAAATAGACCCTAATGATTTGATACTTAATGTAGCATGCAAACAAGATGGAATTGAAGCAGAAAGATTGATTAAAATGAATCCATTACTCTTAATAAAGGATGAAATGGCTGAACACATTAACATTAATCATAAACCAAAGGAAATTTTGTATAAGTCATGGGGGAGGGTACTGTTTCAATTTATTTACAAAACCTTCCAAACCGCGCTTTCGAAAAAATTTGTGCTCGCAGGATTTTTTAAACAAAGGGGAAAATGAAAAATAGGCGTTTTGATGCTGAATTCGATGATTTTTACAATGTGTGCCTTGCTCAACTCAAGGCCAGGCCAAATTACACGGATGCTTTCATTCCGATGCTTGAACGCTATGTTACGATCACTTCTAAGCTAACAAAATTAAATTCTGAAATCATAGACGAAGAGGTTACGGTTGAACACACGAATAAGGCGAACGCTACTAATACGGCCAGCTCACCAAAGTTGCGCATGTTCTTAATGCTGAACCGGGAAGCCAATCAATTGGCAAAGGAATTGGAGTTATCACCAGCAACGGCCCCGGTAGGAGGTAAGAATGAAAAGAAGAAGGGATTTGATTTAGATAACAAGATGAAAGTTGCATAATCAGCCAAATAAAATTTTGTATTAATGATTAAAAATGCCAATCATACATCGTACCAAGACAATAAAAACAAAATAAAATATTGTGGTGAAATAGAGGTTAAAGTCCTTCGTGTCCCTGGTGACATTAGTTTAATTAGAACGCACCGCTTTATTTTATGAGCTCCGCAAAAGAATATGCCGATTGGGTATTAGACCCGTATAACTCATTTAAAACCGGGAAACTCATTAAGCTTGCCGCAGAACGTTTCCTTTCAGATCTTGCCCGAGACGATATTTATTTCGATGAAACCGAGGCGGTGAAATGGGTTAACTTCATGGAACGATACTGCTTTCAATGGGAGGGGGACTGGCGCGGAAAGCCTTTGAAGCTTGAAAACTGGCAAAAGTTCCACTTAGAACAGCTTGCCGGATGGATAAGGAAAGACACAGGAACCAGGCGATTTACTAAATTCTACCTGCAAATTTCAAAGAAGAACGGGAAGAGTACGGAGTGTGCCGGTATATCACTTAACCATCTTTTTGCAGATGACCGGGTTAATACTCCAAAGGTTTTTACCGCAGCTAATAACGAAGATCAGGCGAAGATATGCGTTAACATGGCCGGGCGAATCATCGAACAGTCACCAGATTTATACGCTTTCGTTGATGATAAAGAGGTTAAGCTATCCACCTATGGCAGCAATATAACTGAGGTAATCCACCTTGAAAAGGATGGATTCATCAAGGCACTATCAAAGGAAGGCGGAGACAAAAGCGCAAAGACGGCAGGAGGTAAGCACGGTATTAATGCTTCATTGGGGCTTGTCGATGAATTCGGTATGAGCCCAGATCACGGGGCCTCCGGATCCATTTACACATCAATGGCGGCACGTAGTGAGCGTCTTATGGCTTACCTCACAACCGCTGGATTTAACATGAATGGGCCATGCTATAGCGAACTACGCGACCAGGGCATTAAGGTTTTGAATGGCATTCTAAAGATGGATAACTACCTACCCATCATTTACGAACTGGACAAGCCAATAATAGATGGTAAGGAGTCAAACATCACCATCGAATACCTTTTAGCACATCCTGAAGTATGGCAACAAAGTAATCCAAACCTGGGGGTTTCAGTCAATCGTGAATATCTTCAGGAAATGCTACTGAATGCAGCAAGCCTGGGCGGCACTACCGAGGTGGATGTTAAGACGCTTAATTTCAATATGTGGGTAGATTCTCCTGAGGTATTCATTCCTTCGGAGATATGGAATAAAAATACTCATGGCATTACTGATGATGAGCTTGAAGGGCATGTTTGTTATGGAGGCATTGAAATAGTTTCAGGTAAGTTTTTAAATTCACTATGCTTACTTTTCCCAGACATTAACGGAAAGATTGTTATTAAAAATATATTCTGGATGCCAGATGCATATCGAAAAAGTAAAGAATCGGACAGTTACACTGATTGGGTAAATGAAGGATATATTAAAACTTTCCTGGGTGACGTTGCTGACAATGATAAAGTTTTTGAATTGATCACAGATACGCTTTCGAAATACAACATGCATTCTTTTGCTTACAAAAATAATCTTGAAAATAGTGATATCATCCAGGCATTAATAAAAAACGGAATACAAGGAAACCCAATTTCACACGGTTATCAAGGAATTAGCATGCCAACAACTATGTGGGAAGAAATGTTAATTGCTGGCGATATAGAGCATTTCAATAATCCTGTCTTATCATGGATGAATGGTAACTGCATGGTTGTGAGAAAAGATAACGACATACGTTTAGAGAAATCAGGTAGTAGAGTTGTTGGTATTTATGCAGCCATCAATGCGCTTGCTCAGTGGCAGACAATTAAAGCAGAAGAAACAGATGACACAAAAATCGAATCATGGTAGGATGTTCAATTGATGATAGTGCAAAATGTTGTGGTATCTGCGGATTTAATCCAGTAGTGTTGATTGCTACAGATAAGCGAGTAAAGATAACATCAACGAACATTCGATTACTTCAACAACAGACAGTAAAGCCAAAAATTGTTTTGGTTGTTTCTGATAAAGAAGAATTCATTTATTATACCAACACTTTTCCTGATATTGAATTAGTTTATCAAGCTAACAAACCACTCGGTTTAAAATGGCAAAAAGGAATTGTAACAAATGCAAACCCATTAATCATTTTAGGATCTGATGATATTTTACGGATCGATTACATTGAAACTTGTTTACGATTACTTGTGAAAGGTTATGATATGATTGGTCTAACGTCTTGGTATGTGTTTGACGAACTTGAAAAAAAATTATATCACTCTACTTATAAAAATAAAAATATAAACTTTCCTCTTGGCTCCGGTCGAGTATACTCTAAAAAGTTGCTTGAAAAACTTAAATTCAAAATATTTGACACGACTGCAAATAGAAAGCTTGATGATTTAGGGTATCATAGTGCAGTAAAATCGAAAGCAAATATTTTATTGATACGAGAACCGGAATTACTTTCAGTAAAAGGTAATTGGGAAACAATGAATCCTGTACAAGTATGCATCAAAAGTAAAAACATTGAAAGCGAAATTATTGACGTTTCTATTTTAAAACAATTCAACTATGTGTTGTAGAATAAGCGGTACTGTAGGTTACCCACCTTCAGTAGTAGGCAAAATGGTACTCCATCAAAAACCAGGTGGCCCCGACTTCATTAACTGGCAGCAAGTTTCAATTAATCCTTTCAATGTTGTATTCGGTCATAATCGATTATCAATAATTGATCTGTCATCATCAGGTAATCAGCCTATGAGCTCGGATCGCTACACGATTACTTATAACGGTGAGATATATAATTACAAAGAATTAGGGAGTGAATCAAGTGATACGCGAGTTTTACTTTCATATATTGGTCGTTACGGAATAGAAAAAGCACTGAATGACATTAACGGAATGTTTGCTTTCGGATTATTTGATTCGCATAAAAATGAAATTACATTAGCTGTTGACAGATTCGGACAGAAGCCAATTTATTATTATCATTCAGGAAATAAATTCGCTTTTGCAAGTTCGCCAGGTGCACTATATGCACTGCAAGATAAATGGGGATTAGACCGTGATGCCTTACAAAGCTATTGGTTATTAGGCTCAACAATGGGCGATAATGGACTATTCAAAGGAATAAAAAAACTAACAGGAAGCCACTACTTAATTTATAATCTCCACACAAATCAGATCACAATTAAAAAATATTGGGAACCAAAATTTCAAGAGAACACAAACGGTATTGAAGATCTTGTTTTAGATGCAATTCAAAAAGTGAAAGTATCCGATGTTCCGATTCATATTTTTTTGTCAGGCGGTATTGATAGTACATTAGTTGCAAGTCAATTTCAGGGCGGTGAGGCAATTCACTTAGATGGACCTGAGCAATCTTACGCCAGACGCGCATCAATAAAATTCAATATCAATCTAAAAGTAATAAATCCTGAATTTGATACTGAGGATTGCTTGAAAGATTTTGCTTTTCAATCTGGGGAGCCTTCAATGGCTGCGTTAATACCTTATGTAACTTCGCGTGAGACCGCCAAATATGGTAAGGTTTCTATTTCCGCCAATGGTGCTGATGAATTATTCTTTGGTTACGATAGAACAACTGAAAGCAATTCAATAGCTCAAATGAAACATGTTTTCCGATTTGATTTTTTGAAGAATGCTGGATTCAAATGGGATTATGATATTAACAACATGCTAGCAAAAGGCCGTTGGTTTGAATTGAACACTTATGTACAATTCGATCTAAATAAAACACTCGATTTTGCTTCAATGTGTCACGGATTAGAGGTGCGGAGCCCGTTTTTAGACCATAGATTGGTAGAAATGGCGCTTTCTATACCTGAAAAACAGCACAGAAACCCCAAAAACAAGACCATTTTAAAGAACATGCTTCGAAAATTTCACTTCGATAATGCCTTTATTGAGCGTCCAAAACTCGGTTTTAGCCTCCATAATAAGCCTAAAAACATGCCTGAATTGATAAAAAAAGCATTGGATTTCGTTAAAAATGAAGGTTTTTTAGTGTGTGATGATAGAAAATTGAATGCCAGGGACAAAAGCTACTTAGGGATATCGGCATTAAGTTTTTATTATTGGCATGAAACTTGGAAACATAAAATTGCGTAGATTTGCAGCATGCATACCGATTCAATAAATCCGAACGGGAAGCCCGGGAATATCTGAAAGCAGAAATGTAAATAAGGGACTCGGGCTTTTTATTTTAATCCTCTTTTCTTCTTTTTTCGGAATGAATCATAGCTATTGAATGCAACAAATCCATGTTGCTGTTCAAATTTTTGAGTTGCACGCTCATAAGCTTCAGGGTTAGATCTTGCCTGCTTCATTTCTCTTATAAAATCTTCATCGAATGCCTGCAAAAGATTTTTTGCCATAGTTTTAACGTTGGTTTACGCAATTTAGCATGATTTGGCCGTAATGTCCAACGTCATAGGTTAGAATATTTCGTTATTCGCGTAATGGCTGGCAAAATTCAAATTGGTTCTTTCAATCTTGAATGGGGCGCAAAAAAAAGCGCGACCGATACCTACGATTTAAAGGGAACGATGGCGGCAATGAACGCTTTCGGATTTCACGATAATTTTTCAAATGAAATTGTAACAGAAAAGAGGGCTCACGGGCTTGCAACTGTTTTTACTTGCATAAATGTTCGGGCTAGAACAATTGCATCACTTCCCATTAATGTTTATCGTGAGGAAGGGGACCAAAAAAACGTTACGACTGATCATCCTGCTTACTATCCATTGGCTCATGAGCCTAACAACTACATGAGTTCAGCCAATATGTTTTTATCATCCATGATTCATTCTGATTCATGGGGTAATAGCATAATAGGCATTAATCGGGACCTTAAAGAAAGACCAACAAGTTTTGATCTTATTTGTCCCGGTGAATGGGACTGCACAAAATCTGGTGGTGAAGCATGGTATAAAATAAATGGTGAAATGTATCCTTCACGGGATGTTTTGCATTTTCGTTGGTTCTCTTATGATGGCCTTATAGGCATTTCGCCAATCCGATTAAATCAAATTCAGTTCGGAAAAGCATTCAGAGAAGAACGGTATTCTTCAATGACGTTAGGCCAAAAACCTCCCGGATTTTTAACATACGAAGGCGCACAAACACCAACACAACGGGCAGAGAATCAAAAGAGTTGGTCAGACGATACACAATCAGGGCGCACGCCGCTATTATCTGGTAAATGGGGATACACTCCATTGATTTTATCCGCTGATCAGGCTGCTTATATTGAGTCTTCTAACATGAGTGATCAGAAGATATGTGGCATATTCCAAATGCCTCCTGTTTTTGTTCAGAACTATGAACGTGCAACATGGGCAAATGCTGAGCAATCTGATTTAGTCTATGCAAAACATACAATAGCGCCTATTTGCAGAATAATTGAGCAAGAATGCAACATGAAGCTTTTCACAGAAAAGGAAAAGAAAAACACTTACTTAAAATTTAATATGGGTGGTCTTTTACGTGGTGATCTTCAGGCTCGGGCTGCATATTACACGGCCATGCGAAATATAGGTGGTCTTAATGGTAATGAAATGCGCTCTATGGAAGAAATGAATTCTTATCCAGGTGGAGACATTATGACAGTTCAAGGTGCGCTTATTCCTATTGATCAATTGAGAGAATTTTATAAAAATAAAGTTGCTCCTACTGATCCTGGCTTTAAAAAAGCTAAGAAGGATAAAAAGAAAAAAGTTAATGGTTTCAATCACGCTGAGCATATAAATTAAATGGAAACACCAGCAATAAAATATCATCAATCAGTATTCGAGGCTCAAATAGATAAGAGTACGGTTGAAAGTACACGTGAAATTACTTTCGTTATTGCTGCTGAGTCTACAGGCGCAGCGCATAGAAATAAATTCATTTATGACTGGTCAAAATGGAATCTTGACGCATTCAATTCCAATCCTATCGTTGGTTATCAACATAATGTTTATGGAGATAATATGTGTTCGGCTCCCAATCCTGATGATGTAATAGCGAAAGCAAATGCATGGATGGATACGTATAAAGGTAGTCGTGTATTGATGAGCAAGGCAACTTTTGAACCTGCTGACTTAAATCCAATGGCTGAAAAAGTTTTCCGAAAGATAATTTTTGGCTCTTTGAATTCATCAAGTACAGGAGTATTACCAAATGGGCCTTTAAAAAAAGAGTATGTTAAGAACGACAAAGGAGACGTTACCGATTACACAATAAATTTTCCAGGTCAGACTTTAGTAGAATGGAGTGTTGTGAATATTCCTGCTGATCCGGAGGCCTTAAAGCGATCATTAAAAAGTCACACATTCTCAGCTTTATCATTCATTCAGAGATACGTACCTGAATTGAGTATGAATGATTTGAAAGGAATGAAAGTTCAGGAAATTTTGGACATGGTAGAGAAAAGACAATCCGGTTTAGATCCTGAAATGATTGAACAAGCACTTAAGGGGCCCGACCCCGATTTAGTGAATATGAAAGAATACTTTAAACAAGTCAAAAAATGAAAAAACTGAAAGAATTAAAAGAATCGAGGGTCGAGGTTGAAAATAAAATCGAAGCCCTTGTTAGTGCTGCTGAAAAAGCAAATCTAACAAAAGAGCAAAAAGCAGAATGGGAGGCTTTGAAAATTGAGCTAAGCGAAATTGATTCAGATATTAAAGTAGCTGAAGAAATTGAAGAAAAGAGCAAGGAAATTGCTAAACGCAAACTTACCGCTGCTCCAAATATCCCAGGCGCACCGCAGGATAATGCAAGTGAACACAAAGAACTTGAAGCAACAGCCAAAAAGTTTAAGGTTTCACGCGCTTTTAATCTTGTAATGGAAAGCAAGGCACTTGATGGAGTGGAGGAAGAAGTACGACAAATTGCTATTGCTGAAGCTAAGGAAGCAGGCATTAAATTGAGTGGAACTATCTCAATTCCTCACAGCTTCATCAAGATTGGACAACGCAAAATGATGACCTCCGCACCTCTAAGCGTAGGTACAGAAGGTCCAGATGTTGTGTTTACTGAATATGGCGGAAAAGTTATTCCATTCTTGAATCCAATGCCTGTAGCTGATAAGTTAGGGGTAACATTCCTGCAAGGACTACAAGGCAACGTTCAGTGGCCACGTGAAACTGGCGACCTGGCTTTCAGCTTTGAAACTGAGACTTCGGACGTTGACGAAACAACTCCTACGTTTGATAACGTGAGCATTTCACCAAAACGTTTTGGTGGTTATGTTGATGTTACATTACAAATGTTGCAACAATCAGTATTTGTCGTTGAGCCATGGTTGAGAAAGAAGCTTGAATTGCGCTATGCAATTACAGTTGATCAGCAAATTTTCAACGGCTCAGGTGCTGGTAATCAAACTACTGGCTTGTTCAACATGGCTGGCGTGAATGTGCTTTCAACTGGCTCCGGATCCGCTAACAACATGACCTATGCCGCATTGCTATCCATGAAGCGCGATACAAAAATCGCAAATGCACGCATGGGGCAAGTTGGCTGGGTAACTAACGCTGAGGGTGAGTTCGCTCTATTCCAAACACCACTGCAAGCCGGTGGCGTTGAGGGTCATTTCATTTTAGAGCCTAATTACAATGGCCGTTTGTTTGCTGAACCATTTATGACCTCACAAATCATCCCTGCTAACTTCTCAGAGGGTGGCCAGACTGATCTTTGCGGTATTGCTTATTCAAGCAATTGGGGCGGACTAATTGCCGGTTTCTGGGGCGGTATGGACTTACTTGTAGATCCTTACACACAACGCTTGGGTGGTAAAATCAGATTCGTTGTAAATGCATTCATGGATGTGGATGTAGAACAGCCTCTTGAGTTTGCAATCTGCAAGGATTGGGATGCAACCGATCTACCAGCATTGACTTAAAATATTTTGGGCTGGCTTTCGGTCAGCCCAATTTTTCATAAACTTAAAATTATTATTATGCAGTACGTAGCAGTAAAAAATTTTCTTGTTCGCCAGGTTGACGGCAAGCACCCTAAAACACAAGCACGCATCAAAAAAGATATAGTAGCAAAAAAAGGTGAAAAGATTGAGCTCAGTGATGAGGAAGCAATCAAATTTTGGGGTGGCTTGGATATTCCTGAAAACGAAAAAAAGCGACTTCTGAGAATAGCGAAAGCGGACGGTTACAAGAGAGCAATCTAGTTTATCACGGAAAAGTAAGAGCATATTATTAAATGATCCTATATAGCAAAGTTACGGAAGTTCCTGAGTCCGAGCCGGTGACGGTAGCGGAGGCAAAAACTCATTTGGAGGTTACTGGAACCGCTAAGGATGCTTACATAGGTGCTCTTATAAAAGCCGCAAGGCGAATATGTGAAGCTGATGCCGGATTAAGTTTTGTAACTCAGACAAGAGTTATAAAGCTGGATAGATTTCCAAGCTGTTGGCCGTGGCCTTATCGTTATGGAGTGCATGCGATGACAAATCCATATAGCGAAATAATTTTGCCATACGGGCCTGTTTTGGAAATTACATCATTCACTTATGTCGATACTGAAGGCGCGGATCAAACATTAACGGTTGATACCGATTTTTATTTTGATGATCATAGTGCAGTAGCCAGGTTAAGGCCAGTAAGTTCATGGCCTTCGACTAATATAATGCCGAATGCGGTGACAATTGAATACACCGCTGGTATTGATTTAGATGCAGATACATCAGAAGAGTATTTACCAATTGTTAAGCAAGCTATTTTATTGCAAGTAGCATCATTCTTTGAAAACAAACAGGATGAAGTGCCAGGATCTATGACTGAAATAAATTGGAATTCAAAAACATTGTTGGATAGTATCAGGGTGACTTGGAACGCTAACTATGACTAAGATTCTAATTTACTTGGCAATTTGGAAAAGGCCTGAAATTACTGAATTGTGTTTTATGGGTATTGATCGGATGAAAGAACATCCAGATTATACTTTTGAAACTCTGGCGGTGATCAGTGAAGAATCTATGATATCACTTTGTGAAAAGTATGGTGTCAAATGGATAATGCACGAAAACTTACCGCTTGGTAAAAAGAAGAATGTAGGACTTCAGAAAGCACGTGAATTTGAGTTTGATTTTTTGATGGAGATAGGCAGTGATGACTTAATCCTTAATGATCTACTAGATGTATACAAAAAGTTCCACGTGAAATATGATTTCTTCGGGATTGGTGATTGTGCTTTTGTTGATACTGAATCCGGATCATGCAGACGGTATACAAGTTCGTCAACGTATGGCGCAGGCAGAATGATTAGTAGAAAAGCTTTGGAGGCAATGGACTTTGTTTTATGGCCTGACAAGCTTAATAAGGGACTTGATAACCAAAGCGTTTTTAGTCTGTACAAGAAAGGATTTAAATACTGGCAAGTGCCGGATAGTAATATTCCACTTGTTATTGATGTTAAATCGGAAACTAACATTTGGAAATTTAATCATTTACTTGGAGAGCCTTTTGATTTGAATATTTTACTTGAAAAACTGAGTTTGAAAGAAATTGAACATTTGAAACAATGCTGGCAAGTAAATATAAAATCGGAGACTTTGACAGAACAGTAACTTTTCAGGAAAAAGTCATCGTTGAAAATGACTTTAACGAGGATGAGGTGCAAGGCTGGCAAAATATAGCAACGGATCCAACTGTACCAGCAAAGAAAGAAGAAAGTGGTATAGCCAGGCTTGGTGATGAGAGATATGAGGCTGATAAGCTAACCGAGATACGAACTACAATATTTACTGTCAGGTATCGATCTGATATTACTGAGTTAAACAGATTATATGACGATGATGGTCTTATTTATGACATTATCTCGATAAATGAAACTGTGAGGCGAAGATTTTTAGAGATTAAAGGTAGAACTAAACAGGAATATCAAACATGAGCGCAAGTTTGAAAGTAACAGGAATTAAAGAGTTGGATAATCTTCTGATTGGGTTACCGTCAGAGGTTACTTACCCTATTCTTACTGCTACTTCACGGACTGCAGCCAAACCTTTGGTTGATCTTGAGAAGGCACTAGCTCCGATAGGAGCAACGCACAACCTGGTTAACTCAATTGGTATCATAAAGGCTTCTGATGATGTTGGCGGGGTTGTGGTTGGGCCACGTAGACGAGGAGGTTACAAAGGTTTTGCTGCTCACCTTATTGAATTTGGAACTGCTGTTCGTGAATTATTAGGAAAGGGCCTTTATCGAAAAGGAACCAAGAGAGGAAAGTTAAAACCAGAACCATTTATTGAACCTGCTTTTCTTCAGACTAACGGAAAGATAATTGACAGCATGGTTTTGATTTTAAGCAAAAAAATTGTTGCGCGTATGAAGCGTGAATTGAAAGGAAGCTTTGTAAAATGATACAGGGCATAATTGAAATATTGACTGAGGATACTGGCGTGCAGGCTGTAGTCGGTCAGAACAAAAGTGCCAATAAATACAAAGTGTATCCGGTACGAGCTCCGCAAAAAGAAGAGCCACCTTATATAGTTGTATTTAAGTTACCTGGAGTCCCTACGCAAGATAAGCACAGTGTTAGCACATTGGATGAATGCAAATTCAGAGCAATAGGATATGTAAAGAATTATATTGAACGTGATGCAATGACTGAAGCTATACGCGGGGCACTTGATGGTAAAGAATCGGTGACAGATGCTGGAATAAACTTCAGTTCTATTTGGTATGAGACTGATTCTGATGGATTTGATGAACCAGCGCAATCATATGCGGCAATTGTTGATTTTGGATGTATGGTAATACGATGATACAATTTAAACGCAGGCATAAGCATAAAGAAAAAGTATTCGTGTACGGCACTAAGGCAACTTTAGTACCTGAATTAGAAGAGGAATTGATTAGTAAAAATATAGCTGTTAGAGTTGATCGAAACAGTCAGTTTGTAAAATTGAAAACAGATTTTTTTAAACCAAAAGAAGATGGCAAAGACAACATCACACATTAACGGTAATATCGTTGGGGTATATCAGGACGATGTACTCATCGGCTGCTCAACAGGGGCCACCTTCAACGGTACAAATGCAGAGATCGAAACAACGTGTAAGGACGATGACGGAGCGCGAACTACTATACCAGGGATTCAAGGGTGGACAATATCAATTAATGGGAACGTGAAATTTGATAGCGTTCAAGGCTTCGCTGAATTTGTTGCACTTTGGAAAACAAAAGGAACAGCAACTTTCAGATTTGGAACAAGCAACACTGACGATCCTTACTTGGAAGCTGAAGGTTTCATTAGTGCCTTTACATGGGAAGGCCCATTAAATGCTCCATCTACTTGGACTGGCACAGTAAGCCCACGCTCTGAGGCCAGATTATTTAATACATAATCTATGATCGAAAAAGATTTTAAAGGCAAAGTAATTGGCTTTTGCTTTACCATGTATGCCTTCTCTATAGTTGAAGAAATTTTGAATGCCTCTTTTGATGACATTCTAATGGATCTTCAGGATGATGGAGAATCGGGCAAAAAGAAAAAGCCAAAAATTAAAATAATCTCTGCAATTATGTATGCAGGCGCGGCCAATTATTGTGAATTGAAAAACATTCCGATAGAATTCAAAATAAATGAGGTCGGGTTCTGGCTTGATGAATGGGGAATTGAAGAATCAATGAAGCTCATCACGGAAGCCTTGAAGGTGATGAAAATAAAAAATATAGGCCCCCCTCAACCGGAGGGGGTTCAGAAGGATGGGGAGTAGCTGAGTATTGTGCTTTTGCTGTAATTGAATTTCCGTGTTCTTATCAGGAATTCTATCGGATGACATTACAAGAGTTTCACTTGTATACTTTACGGGTATTTGAGCGGAATAAAAAGCGCAAAGAAGATCAGGAGTTGACCATAGAAATGACACGGTCATTCATGGCTCTATTCGCTAATGCTAATGGTGCCAAAGATGTTACACCAGATCAATTTTTTAAACTTAGCTATGACACAAAAGTAGAAGGCAGTGATTTGCCACGAGAAAAACAGATCATTTCATTAGAGGAAATGGCATATAGGTTTACCCCGAAAAACAAACGAAATGGCAAGAAATGATGTACTGGCAAGGCTCGCTGTTTTAATTACCGCAAATAATGCGGAATTCGGGGCCGTCATGTCTCAGTCTTCCAGCCAAGCAAAAGCCTTTCAAAACGCAATTAACGGCCTTAACGGAACACTTAAAACTATTGGTATTGGCTTTGGGATAAAGCAAGTAATTGATGGTATAAAAGATGCCATTGGAACGGCTGCGCAATTCGAACATACGATGTCAACGGTAAAGGCCATTACCGGTGAAGCCGGAGAAGGCTTCAAAGAGCTTGAAGAGAATGCAAAATCATTAGGCAGGTCAACTCAATTCACTGCTGATCAGGTAGGGCAATTACAAGTTGCTTATGGTCGATTAGGATTTACAAAAAATGAAATATTAGCCGCCACCTCAGCGACACTCGATTTAGCCGCAGCAACCGGTGAGGATCTTGCGAAGTCTGCGGATGTTGCCGGATCTATTATACGTGGATTTAATTTAAATGCCAATCAGACACAACGCATTGTTGATGTCATGGCATCTTCTTTCAACAGAACGGCTTTAGGGCTTGAAAATTTCTCAGAGGCTATAAAATACGTTGCCCCAATTGCTGCTAATGCTGGTATTTCTATTGAAGAAACAACCGCTTTATTAGGCACATTGGCTGACGCCGGTATACGTGGTAGCCAGGCCGGAACATCACTACGTAAAATCATAACTGATTTAGGGACTGGCACAGGAACATTATCAGAAAAGTTAAAAGCGCTTGCCGATAAAGGTCTAACTGGCGCGGAGGCCATGAGTGAGGTAGGTAGAACCGCCTATGCATCATTATTGGTTCTCGCTGAGAATACAAAAAAGACTGAAGAAGCCGCAAAAGCTTATGGCGATGTGGCTGGAGCATCGAAGGCGGCAGCTCTCGTTTTGAATGATGATCTTATAGGAGCAACTACAAAAATGACATCTGCCTATGATGGATTAATCATTGCAATAGCGAAAACAAAATTTATCAAAGGCGAAGTAGAAGATTTAACGTATATTTTAAATAGCCTTTCAGGCACTGGGGACTCAATTGATACTGTTGTTGACCACCTTGCAAAATATATTGACACTCCAAAAATAGTTGATAATTTAACTGAAAAACTTAAAATTTTAAGACAAGAGTTAGGTAAAAATATCGAAGCTCCACAAGTAAATTTTTTAATTGATAAGTATAAATTAACTTCTGAAGAGGCTGATAAATTCAGAACAATAATAGGTGAGGTAAACAAATCGCTTAGTTTCAATGAGAGGGCATTAGCACAATTCAGTTCTTTCGTTGATAGAAATACCAGTTACGATTATAAAAATCTAAAAAAGGCTGCCCAAGATTATATTGATTCTCTTAATAAACAATTAGAGAAAGAAAAAGAGGCTAAAGATTTAAGAGATCAGCAAATAAAAACTACTGGCAGTAGTATTTTTAGTGATAATTCAAAAAATATAAGTGACCTTCAGAGAATAATTGAGCTCATCAAACAAACATATCTTGAAGTACGAAAAGGAGAAAAAGAGGTAAAAATTATTCCAAAAGGATTAATTGAACAGGCTGAAGAAGATTTAAAAAAATTCAAAAAGGCACAGACTGAGGCATTTACTATCGATGCAATCAGATATTTTGAAAATTTAATTCAAGAAACTGAAGCAAGATTAAAAAGTCTTAAAGAATCATTACCGTTCAATGAAAGAAGAACAGAGGCATTACCGACAAATATTTCTGCTGAAGTTCCTAAGTTATCTGGGCAACAATTTTTAATTGATATTGGTGTCTCCAAAGATGCAATACATTCAATCAATGAAACTGCTGATGCGCTTGATAATGTAAAAATAAAAGCCGTTGAAGTTGAAGAAAAATTTATAAATATTGGGCATGCTATTTCAAATGGAATTGCGAATGCTGTTTCTGATATGGCATATACTTTAGGTGAAGCTTTATCTGGCAACGGGGGTGTTGAAAATTTTGGAAAGGCAATACTAAAAGCTGTTATTGGATTTGCAAAACAACTTGGTGAAATATTGGTTGCTGCGGGTTTTGCAGCATTGGCCGCAAAACAATTAATCAAGAATCCCTATACTGCAATCGCTGGAGGTATTGCATTACTTGCTGTTGCCGGTGCTGCCTCGGCTGCTTTAAATGCTTCACAATCAAGTTACAACGGTGGTAACTCTGGATTTCAAACAGGGTCTACACAAAAATTTCAAACATCAACACAAACAATGCAATTAGAATTAACTGGAAAATTTAATATCTCAGGTAATGATTTAGCATTAACTTTGAGTAATCAAAATATCAGAGATCAACGTATAAAACCAGGATGATAAAAGTACTTACATATCAAATCACAACAACATTTAACAGCCCGTTTGCATCATTCCAAGCGGGTTATTACATTCAATGCTATTTTGATGATTCAACGGAAACCTATAGTGCATATTTAACAGCAGATTATAACGGTGCATCAATAATTTCAGGGCCATTATCTTCAGGGCCAAATTTATTTTATGGTGATGGCGGCGCCGTTACTCGCGTATTTCCTTCATCATCTTCAAATCTTTATCAATTCTGCGATGGTACAACCTTAAAGTATACTCGGGTAATTCCTGGATTACCTTATGCGGCCTTAGGGCTTGATTTGAATAGCTCACTTTGTGTAATTAGTCCTATATGTGACCTACTTTTTCAAGCTGGCAGAACGGTAATAACAGAGACTACGGGGCCTTCAACAGCAGATGGTAGCTTTTCAGTATTTGCATATAGTTCAAATGGAATTGTAAAATATTTTCTTGATGATGTTGCCTTTGATTATGATACTCAAGGCCAAACTTCAGGAAATTTCGCAAACAAATTACCAGGCACTTACACTGTTTATGCGAAAGACGGTTTAGGTGGCTGTATTGATTCAATCGTAATTGTCGTTCCTGTTACAAAGCAATATGGTATCCGTTGGAAAATGGAGTATACCGATTTGAACGGAATGGATACACGCTTAGAAATTTTAGAGCGCGCATTTGAAGGGGAAGAAACAGAAATCTGCGCAGGGGAAACGCCAATAATTGTAAGTCATTTCGGAAATGAAAATGATCCCTATCAATCGATAGTGACAAGTTCACTTGAAATGCAATTACTGACCGAATTGAATGAAGAGAATAAGTATGATGATATTTTTGCAGCCGACGATCGTAAATATCTAGTCAAGTTCTTTAAAGATACTGGTGAAACATTAGAGCCTATTCCAGTACCTGAAATCGATCCCCTTACGCTGCCAGAAACTCCGACACTATCAGGTATGAGTGATTTCTTTAATGATGGTTTTAGCGGAGGTGTGAATTCGTGGGGAACAGGGCCACCATTCACATTAGGACGCGTTGATCTTGTGGGGCCAGCCACACCACAGAGTACAAAATGGTTTATGAATGATTTTGTCGCTTCTGCGGGATATGCTTATACTTTTAATTTTCAAATTCAATATATAACTACAGGCACACAATCTTTCGTAGGAACTTTTGAAGTTGCGCTATTTAATTCTTCAAATGTAATTGTCGGACTTTATCAAAAGTCACGTAATGTCTCTGTCAGCGGATCACCTACAGAAACTTATGCGCCTGTAATTACACCCACTGATGAAGTGGCCTATATTGGAGTAAGGATAACCAGAACAACACCAGCAACAAGTTTAAGTTTTCAATTGGTTGATTTATCTTTTACATCATGGGATGCGACAACTCTTACAACGAGTGCTGATGTTTCTTTTGTAACTGGCAATGAATATTCTTTTGATTATGAAATTTCAAGTTCATCAAATGCAGGGGTTATTACCATTGATGTTGTGGATGATTCATTTACAACTTTATTGCCTTCATACATTTTAACAGGAACAGCAGGAACGTATTCAGGAAATTATACTTTCACCGCACCCGCAGGGGCTGCTAAAATAAGAATCACAGCTACCGATGGCAGCGTAGTTTCATTTGAGATAATTTCATTTGTTAGAATTCCTTTACCAGTTGAAGGCGGTGATGGATTTACCTTAGAATGGACTGGTTATATTATTCCACAGTTCAACACAAAGCCTGATTTGTTAGGGCCATATTACACAACGGTTACAGCAACTGACGGACTTGCAGATTTAAAGAATTATGATTTCTTAGATACATCAGGCAATGATTTTACAGGCGAAATATCCGCAATCAGGATTTTATCTGAAATGCTCGGATCTACTTCGCTTGGTATCAACATAAGATCATGCGTAAATGTGTTTGACGCTAACATGGATGAAACCTCAAACGATGATCCATTAGCACAAGCCTTTATTAAGGCAGATATTTTCTATGATGGTAAAGATACGCCTCAAGATTGTGAGTTTGTTGTTAAAGCAATATTAGAGCCTTTTGGAGCGCGTCTATTTCAATCAAATGGTGTATGGTGGATTGAAAGGATAGAATATTCGATTTCAACAACTAAAACATATCGTGAATTTGATTTTAAAGGAGAATATATAGGATTCGCTGTTTCAACGGTTGCCAAAAATATCTACGGCCCAACAGTTGGGCAAGATTTCGTTTGGAAAGAACGCAGTCAGACTTTATCATTCAATCAGAATTACGGAAAGTTTATTATCACTCACGATCTTTCAAAGGATGGTAACTTAATTGATGAAGGACGTTTTGAGAAAAAGGATTTAGAGCCAACACCAGGGGGACAGTTTTTTAAGAACTGGAATATCTTTTTAGGGCAAAATGGAATGACTTATGGTCTTCAGAATGTTGATTCTGATAATAGTACCGGTGCGCTTTATATAAACTATGATCCTTCAATAACATCAGATCCAGAAAATGACAGCTACATTTATTCTAATCCTGTTCCAATTGAATTAGACCCGGGTGATTCTTTCAAAGTTTTCTTTGATGTATCAGCGATTCCTAACTATGTGGTAAAATATCTTCGGATAGCTTGGCGAATGGTAATTGTCAATAATGACACTGGCGATAAATATGAATTCAGACCAACTTATGGTAGTAACACGCAATATGACATAAATCCTTTACAAGATATAAAAAACAATATCTTCATTGAAGATTTTAATGAGTTCAAAACAATTGAGTTAGGGCCATTTGGTTTAAACAACAGCATTCACAATGCCACAGTTCAATTATTTTTTTACTTTCATAATCATGCTTACAGAGATTTTCAAACACTGGCAGGACTTCGTGCACTTGGTACGGCTGGTATTGGTGATCAGCGAGTATATACTACTGATGGTCCAAATACATATTATTATAAAACAGCGGCTTCAACAGCGCCGGAAAGCGTACCGCAGATCATTAGACCTGATGATTATAATGTGTCTACAAATCCTGTTCAATGGTTATTGCAAGAAAGCTATTTCTTAGGTGGCGCTGTTGCGTTAACAAAGCAAATACTTTTCGATAATGTAAAGATTTCAACTTACATTTTATCGGATGGTATTCTTTTAGATCCTCCTGAAAATGCCAGTTATACAAAAGTTGTTAATCAATTTTCAAAATCGACTTTAACAAAGCCTGTTTTTTTGGGCGATGCTCCTGAGTTTAATAACTCAGCAGAAGTTTATAATGGTTACTTTAGACTTGAAGATGGAACACCTACACAAAATTGGCATCGACATTCAATAACCGAACAGAAACTTTTACTTGAAATATTGAACAATGATTTCGCTACACAATTATCTGATCCATGCCAAAAATTATATGGCTCAGGGCGATCTTATTCAGTAATCCGGTATATAAATTGGCTTTTAGATAATGGCAATTCTGACCGATATTGTCATACAAATCTCGTTTTTGATGATAAAAATTGTTATTATAATGTAAATTTGGTAAATATTAAGACCGGGGATGATGGTGAGCCTCCTGTTGATTTATCAGAATTCAATTTTGATTTTAATTTAGACTTTAATGCATAATGGCAGCAAGTGATAAGTCAACCATAAATGCTAATTTCAATCAAGCCAGTTCTGGTTATTTTAAGACCAATGGGATTAGATTTATAACAGCTCAATTTTTGAGATATTTTGTTGATGCTGTTGTGCAGAGTTTCCCTAATGTAATTGATAATGCTTTTGATGGGTTAAAGGGATTGAAGCCTGGCATATCAACAATAACTGGATTGAAGGCTATTTCGACAGTATCACAGTCAACATCAATATTTGTTACATTTCGAGATACTGATAATAATGATGTTCTTAGAACTTATGAGCTCGTTGATGGATTAGGGACAAGTCCTGAAGATGATGAGGTTACCCCAAATAAAATAAAGCCTGCTGATTATACATCAGTAACACCTAAAATTTGGAAACTTGCTCGCATTGATTCAATGACAAGTTGGGATATGTCAAGTAATTTTTTCGCAGCGAATTCCATTCAATGGCAGCGATTTTACGGGACAAAATCACTAGATCCGGAATTGTGCACATTAGTTGATAAAAATGGAAATCCATTACCTGATGAATGTATAGCGACGGCTAAAGTTGATAATGCATCCACAACAGATCCTAATGATTGGATATTTGAAAATACTATATTCTAAAGACTATGAAATTCTTACTTACACTTTTAGCGTGGTTAGCTTGGAACATAGCTGAAATGGAGATCAGGCGACGTGAACTTGATGAAGATGGTAATCCTCAAACAAACTTCTCATTTGCAATTTATGCGAAGGCTAAGAGATTTATATGGTCAGGATCTTTCGTTATGATTTTCATTCTACTTATAATCGGTAAGATGAAAATTGATATTTCTAAATTAGGTGATATTGTAGGAACTGACTTATCATGGAATGATCTTTATTATCTAGCCCCTGGTATTGGATTTGAAGCAATTATTTTCGGCATACGATGGGTTCAAAAGTACTTTTCAAAACGATTAGCACAATGAAAAAAATATTAATACTAATACTCACAGTTTGCTCAATCGTAGGATATGGACAAATTATAATGCCATTAAACGCAAGTAATACGCCTGCTAATATAAATACAGCTATTAGTATGTCTGTTGTTGCATCAGGCACAAATACATATACAGCAACAATAACAAGCGCAACTTATGTTATTAATAAAGCATTCACATTCACATTTACTAATGCTAATTCTGGATCTTCTACTATTAACATTAATAATGGATCAAGTAATTTAGGCGCAATAACACTTAAAAAGTTTTCATCAGGTTCTCTTACTGATTTGGAATCAGGAGATATTTTAGCGGGGCAATCAATTAGATTTCGTTATAATGGAACATATTTTGTGATGGAGGGTGGCTCAGGATCTGGTGGCGGAACATTAACAGATGGAAGCGGAACAACAGCAAATGGAACGGCAGTTGATTTGGGGGGCACACAAACTTCAAATGCTATTATAAGTGGCGCTGGTGGAAATTATGGAACAACTTTTGACGAACAGGAGCATTTCACAGTAAATGTACAAGGCGGTAATGATGCAAATATTACAGTGGCCGAAGATGGCAATGCGAATATTACATCTAATTCAGGAAATATAAATCTTACTACATTTAGTGGAAATGCTACTAATATAGTGGCCTCTGGTACTGGATATGCTTTTTCAGTAACCGGCGCAGGTATATTAATGAATTTCAATAGTGATGCTACGGGTGATCTGCCATATAGGGCATCAAGTGGATATTTAGCACGTAGAGGCATCGGAACATCAGGACAGATCCTAACAGTTTCTGGTGGCGTTCCAGTTTGGGCCAACCCAGCAACAAACGGAACTGTTACAAGTGTAACTTCTGCTAATGGCGATGCTACAGTGGCAAATACTACAACCACGCCGGTAATCACAATTGTATCCGCACCTAAATGGTCAAGTGCTCGAAATCTGGCAGGCAATAGCGTTGATGGATCTGCAAACGTAGCCTTTGCAAATAAATTCATCGTTCAGGGCACAACGGATGCCGGATTAAGCGGAGCGCAATTTTTGGGAGCACTGAACACGGGTCTTGTTAAAAACACAACAACGACAGGAGTATTGAGTATTGCCGCCGGCGGAACTGATTATGAATTTCCATTGACTTTTTCAACTGGATTGACACGATCTACAAACACAATAACGGTTAATACTTCTCAGAACATTTCGACACTTTCAAATTTAACTACAAACGGTTTTGTAACCACTTCTGGCGGAACAGGGGCGCTTAGTGTTACTGTTCCTGGGACTGGCGTGTCAACATGGATTGTGACACCATCATGGACTAATTTAACAGCAGCCTTAACAGGCACAGCGCCATTTTGGAATACAACAGGATCAACAACGGTCACAACCCCAACGATTACAGGCAAACCAACCTGGACACAATCTTCCGAATCAGCAACAAATATTTTTCAGACATTCACCCAGGCGGCGCACACAGGAGGTAGTCCAGTAGGATTATTATATACCGGAGGTGCCCATACTACAATAGCTGTCGCTGAATTCACAGATTTCAATTTGAATGCATCCAGGACAGTAAACTTTGCATCGGGTGGTGGTACGATAGCAAATGAACGCATAGCACGAATACAAGCTCCAACATTAACCGCGACAACAAACGGCATTACCATCACAAAGGCAGCTACTTTGGCTATAAGCGATGCCCCTACAGCATCAACAAACGTAACGATTACACAAGGCTATGCTTTGGATATTGAAGCCGGTAAAATGAAGGTAGGAAGCTTTACCCCTCCGGGCACAACCTTAACAGCAGCAATCCAAACCAGCGGTGAGGTTCGGGCTACAGGAGGTTTTAATCTTCGAAACGTAACGACAAATGATAATGCAAAAATAGGATTCTTCATCAATGGAACTGCAGACGTGGATATCTACGCTAATGCCGCAGCCACATTATTAATTAAAAATATTGGATCAGGGGCAACAGGCGGGGCATACGTTAAAGCAAGCGGCACGTTATCACCTGCTTCCGGAAGCGCTGCTTTAACAAGTGCATTTCTATCATCGATAGCCTGGCAGGCAAGTGGCGGAACAAACAGTTTTAGTGCTTATGAAATTGATGGAGTTGTCAATACTTCAGGAACCTGGGCGGGGGATATACGGGGATTTTATTACCATCCAACATTAACAGGAACAACAGGGCTTGCAAATAATTATGCATTCCTGGCCAATTCAGGAAAGATGCTTTTGAACGGCACAACAATCACGGCCTCAACTGAGCTTGATATCAGGGGGACCGGTACCACATCCAGCACGATCAACACCCGATGGGCTAATAGTAGCAACACAGCCTTAACAACGCTTACTGATGATGGAAACTGGTCCATAGCAGGGAATGTTACGCTAAATACTGTAGGTAATAAGATATCAATAAAAGAGGGGTCAGGGGGTTTTATGGGACAGACTACCTTAGTAGCAGGAACTAAAGCTGTAACAGTTTCAGGAGTAACTACCTCTACAAGATGCTTGACTACACTAGTAACTCCTAACACAACGGCCGCAACAGTAACTTATCAATGTGTATGTACCGCAAATACTGTAACTTTGCAGGCAAACATAGCGGCAGGAACGATTAACACAGCAGATGTGAGTACATTGAATTACATTCTTTTTGAACCAGCACCATAATTTTTTAACGATATGAAAAAATACATTTTAATCACTTTATTTTCATTCATGTGTTTTGCTGCATCTGCGCAACTCACATTAAGTCAGAAAGCCACATTAGCCTCCACTCAATCCTTCAGGGATCGTATCTATCAGGCATTATGTTCCAAGGCCAATGTTTATTTACCACAGACACCGGCGAATCTTCAATGGCAAAAGCAAGTTAACTATGCTAATTTCTTTTTGCGTGGTGGTGCATCTTCAGTGGATATGACAGTCACAGCAAGATTCTGGCTTTCAAATTATAATGGCGTGCCTGTTTTAGATGGTAACGGACAGCCAACGGATACAGAAATTTTGAATAGTGCAGGTCTCGACGTAGTTTATAATACGCTTGCAAATGTTCTCCCAGGCGATCAGGCTAAACCGATTGAATAATGAGAAGATTATTTCTAATTATCCTATTATCGATTTTGGCTTATGGTGCTTTCGCTCAGAAAAAAGACTCTGTGAAATATGAGAAGTTTGCCAAGGTTCCATTGAACGACATTCAATTATTACTGCAATTATCGCATGAGTATAAGCGCACAATTATTTATGATCCTACTATTGATGAGAAAAACAAAACTCAATACTTCAGAAATCTTGAAGCAGCTTTAATTGATTTGCGAAAAAGAATTTCGATTGATAGTGTTAAAGTTAAAACAAAATGAAAAAACTACTCTTTTTACTCTTACTTCCTGCGCTGGCTTTCGGGCAGAAATACGTTGAACATCCATTACCATCGAAGAAACCATACACGCAGGTTTATGCCTACACAGATCATGTTCCTAATGGATTGATAAAACTGCCTTTGTTGATTGCGCTTACTGGCTTTGGAGAGAACCACCCAGGTGCTCAGCTTTACGAAGTTCTAAATCCAGGCATTGGATCTCTTCTGAAACATAATATTTTACCTATTGATAGCTTTGTGATTCTATTACCTCAAAACACAAATCGAAATCACTACTACGATGTTGAGAGCCTTCATAAGTTCGTTGAATTCGCTAAGAAGAATTATAATGTAGACACGACACGAGTTTACATCACTGGACTTTCAGGAGGTGCTATCTCGATTTACAATTACCTAAGAAAGTATTCGTGTACCGCAGCTATAACATGCGCTGGAAGTGGAACTACTAAAAATATTTGCTATAACGGAACTACAAGAACGCCTATCTGGGTGTTTCATGGCGCCGACGATTTGAGAGTTTATCCAAGTCACGATATTGCATTTGTAAAAGAATATAATAAATGCAAGCCTAAAGAAGATGCTTTATTAACAATCTACCCTGGTGTTGCGCATGACTGTTGGACAAAAGTTTACGCGAACGACATAATTTATCGCTGGCTTTTATTCCACCGAAGTGCCAATTAATCCGGTATTGATAAACTAAAATAAAGTAATTCGTAAATTAGTGTCATGCGTTAAAATGCACTATGATACGATGAAAGGTCTTTTTACTATTGGGTTGCTCTTCATTGCTTGGCAAATGACAGTGCGACAGAAACAAAAGAGAGAAATAAAAAGACTTGAGAATGAAACAGAAAATCTTAAATTTAAGGTTGAAGAATTATCAAAAATCATAGACTATGAACGAAGAGAACAAACAAAGATTAATTGACTTCCTAAACAAGGAATGGAAAAAAGATAGGCATACTGAAATACGAATAAGTATTGATCCACATGGAATAGGATATGCTCATGTCGTTGGAAGAGATTCAGAAACAATTGATTTCGCGCTTGAGTCATCAACACCAGAAAACCCCGGGCCGCCCCCTTCAGGCGGTAAGTAATGAAAAAGCTAGGCCTTTGGCTTATTCTTTTCTCAGTGGCTATCAATAGGCTTTGTAGCTGGATGCCTGCGAATGTCTATTTTGATCCATTTCCATTCTATGACATCTATTATCTTGACCAGAATATTGGCATAAGCCTACAGGCATTTATTTACTATCTGGCCAACCATTTAACGATTATTTCTATCTGGATCTTTTGCCTTCACGAAATACCAAAATACTCCATTCTATTCCGTTTTTTCATTGTTTTGGAAGTAATTGCATTATTGGATTACCTACTCATTTATGAACATGCATGGTTTCATATCGGATTTTATGGTGTGGAGTTCACCGATATTAAGTTAATTTTGTATACCTCATTAATTATTCTATGGAAGCATGGCAAATTGTAGCTGGCATTGTAGTGGCCTTTGCTGCTTATCTGGGACTATCAAACGTTCAACATACTAAACAGATTGCAGTAATGCAGAAGTCTATTGATAACCTTTCTAATCAGGTAACATTACTAGCTACCCAAGTGAATCTATTTCTTAAAAGTGAGATTGACACATTAAAAGAAATCGCGGAAAGCGTGCGAAAATGATAACAGCACTTATCTTAATCTGGCTCCTAATCGTAATCCCTGCATTTAATTACTACGATTATAAAACAACTTATAAAGGAGGCAAGCCGAACTATCTGCTTTACTTCACTATTCGCGCAATGCTGGCTATCGTTCACGGCATCTTCATGCTAATGGTCAAACAGGATAAAATAACCGATTACACTTCCTTATCGGCATGGGAACTCACCGTTGTCTGGGCACCCTATCTTTTATTTCAGATAACTTCATTCTGGCTTATTTACGAGTTCATTAGAAATGCATGGTCACATAGATCGCTATTTTACTATGATCATAAAGAGCATGATTCTGGATTACTGGATCGATTCTCGGCATGGGTTGGCCCCGACTTACACATTGTAATGAAGGCTTTAGCTTTAGTGATTTGTATTCTATCAGTTATTGTAATCTATCAAAGATAAATATTATGGGACTATTTGATTTTGTTACAGACTTAGCAAGCGCAACTGTAAAGGTTGCCTTAACTCCTATTGCTGTTGCAAAGGATGTTGTAAATGTAGTTACCGGAGAAGAGGCTGATTCTACAAAAGATTTGTTAAAGTCCGCTGGTGATGATCTTGAATCGGCTGGCGAACGTGCAATGGGAGAGAAATAATGGCAAACTTTGATATTTCCATAGGCATAGTACTCGGACATGAAGGTGGCTGGAGCGACAATAAAAACGATCGCGGGGGAAAAACTCAATTTGGTGTAACCTTCAAACTATTCAAGCTATACGCCAAATCACTAGGCTTAGAACCAACAGCAGAGGCACTCAAAAACATTTCAATCAAAGATGCCAAAGAAATCTATTTTCAGGAGTTCTGGCAGAAGATGCGTGGTAATGAATGGAAAGATCAGCAACTCGCAAATATTGTCTTTGATGCTTATGTAAATACCGGTGCTCGAGCAATACAGTTGCTCCAGAAAGAACTTGGTGTAAACTGTGACTTCAAGGTAGGGCCACAAACATTAGCAGCTATAAACTCAGCTAATCCAAAAGTATTGTTTGATTCCTATAAGGAAGCCCGGATTATGTACTATGAAGGGTTGGTTGAAAAAGATCCAACTCAGGCAGATTTTATTAAGGGATGGAAAAACAGAGTCAATAAGTTTGTCTATCAATAAAAAAGGCCAGCGATTGCCAGCCTTTTAAACCTACATTACTACTCAAACCTCTCTCGATACGAATTTACTACTTATTTTTCAAAATGTTATTTATTTCTTCAACTTTTGAAATAGGAACCCTGATTACTTTAGTGGGTTCTTTTACAGAACCTTTCTTTCTGCCAGATCCTTTGCGTTTGCCACCATGCTTTTTCATAATTTTATCTTTTTAAAAATGCTGTCTCTCCAAGCTGTCACGAGTTCTTGTCTCGTCCATCCTGCCCTCGTTATGGTACAAGGCAAGTGAAACCCTAGATTTATATTGAATAATTAAATACAGATATTGGTCCAGAAAGATGCTTTAAAGCTGCTTCAAAGCAATTATTATATGTGATTTCATCACAATTTACCTTTACTGCATTATCGGCGATTCTTACAACTCCAAATACTTTTCTCAAAGTATTGTAAGCGAGACGGTGCGCTGATTGTATTTTATCATCATGCTTACGAACAGCTTTTGAAATTTCTTTCTTAGCTTCTTTAGCAGCATCAAGAGTATCGTATTTATCAATTGCAGCAGCACAAACAACACCAAAATGACCTTCAATACCGCTGCTTAAATCTAAGATAGTAACAGTTTTTTTAAGGTTTTCTTTACCGCAGCAATCACATGAATTAAAATCTGTTGTGATTCCCAAAACTTGTATTTTCTTGAAGCTGATTGTCGTTGTCATAACCGTTTCATTTAATTGTTATGTAAATATACGACTATTTTGATTACTTGTTACAGAATATCAAGATTTATTTTTAAGTCTTTATCTTTATTGCATGAAAAAACTACCATACATCATCATTCTTATCCTGATTTTATTAATCGGAGCCTTTTACGTTATCCACACAGAGACTTCAAATAGTGCTGAGCTAAAGATAAAAGGACTTAAGGCCGATAATAGAGAATCAGTAAAGCGATACGACTCATTAGAGGCCCTACAATCAATCGATAAACAGCGGTGGTATAAAGACTCAGTCCGTATGTCGATCGCTAACCAGAAGCTAACTAAAGACAATGCCAGACTACAAAGACGAGTTGCTGAAACCAGGGCAGTTAAAGAAGTTCAGCAGGCTATTGATTCTATTCCGGAAGTAGCTACCGCGTTCAATGCGGATGACTCATTAGCACTGGGTTTAAAAAAACAGGTTGATACACTCACAAATCAATTAACCAAACAGGCAGATAGTTTCTGTGCGCAACTCAACATATCAGAAGCCAAAAATAAAGAACTTAAAGGACAGCTTGTAAATGATGAAGCTGTAATTGAGGAACAGGATAAACAATTAAAGAAACGAAAGTTCATCGGCAAGTTAAAGACTATCGGAATAGGGGTAGCTTTCATTACTGGGTTGTTGATTGGTCTTTAATCTGTAAATAACTTATAAACTCATTCCAATAGAGAATTAGATATTCTTCCTTAATTGAAGTGATCTGCATTGTTGTAGAGAAATCATGATATTTAGATAAAAACTTCTTAAATAATCTATGCTCCTTACTGCCAACTATAGGAAGTGGCTTGATGAATTTATATTCAGGTCTCATATTTCCATTTTTAAAACCCTCCACTCAAACAACTCACCCTTTAAGCTATCGAATTCAAATCAAACCCCTTTAACTATGAACTCTTTTAATCAGGCGAGAAGTTTGAGCGTTAGGTTAGTTCTTAATTATTTACAACCCGCTGGCTTCGGATGACCGTTATTGGTACAATTAGAAGCGGCTACTTTAAACGTTTATTTCACATTGAATCTAAGCCATTCTTTTTTATTCTTAAACTCTGTAGGAGTTATTACAAACTCTCTTTCACTACATCGAAGTTTATAATCTTTTAGTAGAGTAAAAATATGATCCCCAAAGCATGCCGTTCGTAATTGAATCTACTGATACATAAGTTGCCATAAAGAACCTCTCCTTAACTTTAGGTTGAGTCTGAGCTTTCACCATCATAGCAATCATTAACAATATCGCAAGTAGAAGTAATATTCGTGCTGTTTTCATAACGTTTATTTCTTTAGCTTTTCAATTTCTTTAAAAGCATTATATCCAAGATGTTCTATTCCTCTTATTGCATATCGAATTATATTCATGTAACTGTTTAGCATACCGTCAGTGTCAGAGTATGTTTTTATAACTGGTGCATTTTTATAAAGTGGCTCTGGTTCTTTTTCATTGGAACAAAGATCACAAGATCTATCCTGGCAGCATGATTTATACATACAATGTTCTTTCGGTTCCTCTTCTTTAACCTTAAATTGTCCGTGTGGTTTAAAAGTATGATGGATGTCACTGGTTTGAATATCTGGCTCCTGTTCCTCTTCTTTAGCAAGCTTTAGAATGGCTACTTTTTTATCAGCACAAGGTTTTAATCCAGACCCAACAAAATAACATTGGTCATCACAAAGACCATAATTATCAATCCATTGTCTGCATTTTATTTTCACTTCATATTCAAATCCATCTACTTGGAATATATCACCATCCAACACATCTATAAATCTCTCATCATTATAACAATGAACTCGAATAGATTTTCGTCCGTCAGCACAACACACTAAAATAAATGGATGTTTATCAATTCTAATGTTCACACCATCAATAACAGCGTAGAACACATTAGGAGATTCGAATAGAATAGTTAAAGTTTTCATTGCTTTGGTTTAGTAATTTTTCTTACTTCAATTTCTAAATCTTTAAATGATAATCCATGTGATCTAGGCATAAATCGCATATACATTTCGTAACCATTTTTAAGATACTCTTGGTACTCACCCAATGAATAGAAGCATAAAAAGCTATGATTAACAAGATGATTCATAGTTCTAATAGAATGTTTGGTTTTTAGGGATTAACATTTACCATGCTCCGCTAGCATTAGCATGTATCGGTGCTTCTCACGACCTTCAACATGAGAATTATCGTGATCTGCTTTGATTAGTA
>Ga0310813_10000228_pt1 | contig 40870 bp, 51 predicted proteins | sample YN3metagenome_FD_203086 | JGI IMG/M metagenome (GOLD analysis project Ga0310813, IMG submission 203086) | Soil microbial communities from experimental microcosm in Duke University, North Carolina, United States - YN3 | ecosystem: Engineered > Artificial ecosystem > Soil microcosm > Unclassified...
CGGCGTTCTTGCCTTTCTCGCGGATGCCGATGTCACGGGCAGCCCGTTCGGCAGTCTTCCTGGCCAATTCAGAGGCTTCCACTACCAGTTTCCCATAACCGTAAACGGCACCAGCAAGTGCTTGCCGTCTGCCATCTTGGTAACCCTAAGAAGCAAACTCCTGCCGTCTGTAAAATGCAGTTCTAGTTCCTTAGACGTGAACTTAGTAGACTTAATCTTGAGCCCCTTAAGCTCGTCACTAAACAGATAGTCTTCGTTAGCGGCTTTCATGTGGTCTCCTTGTTAACCTCATCCAGTACCATCCAAGGCGTAGAACAGAACTTTACCAGGCCTGCGCGGTCGTCAGGCATGAGCCCATGCCGCACCATGTTGTCGAACAAGTCAATCAGTGGATTGTAGAAGCCATCTTTGTTAAATATTACAATCGGCTTCGGCGGCATGTAGCCAAGCTTCGTCAGAGTCAAGACTTCGAACAATTCGTCCATGCTGCCGTAGCTGCCTGGTAAGCAAATGAAGGCGTCTGACTTATCCCAGAAGTGTTGCTTCCGCTCGGACATCGTCTGGGCCACTAGCATCTCGATAGACTTGTCGTAGTGGTTAAGCTCATACACCTTCTGCGGCAGTACGCCGATGATTCTGCCGCCAGCCTCTTTGACAGCTGCACAGACGGCACCCATTACGCCCTTGCTCGAGCCGCCATAGATGATGTCCCAGCCAGAGGTGACAAGGCTGCTAGCCAGCCAGGCAGCGTCATTGAACAGGTACTGGTTGCCACGAGCTCCAGCGAAGATGCAGACAGTGCGATTGGCCACTAGATTTCCCTCCGATGTGCATACGATTCAAAGTCATCAGCATCAAGCAGCAGCCGGTAATCTACCCAGTCCTTGCCGTTGTGGCTGACTTGCTTGCGAGTCTTCTTGGACGGCGCAGGCGGAGTGTCGTCAAGCTTGATGATTGTCTGCGGCGCAGGCATCTGATACGGAAGCCAGTTAAGAATGCCGCGGCCGAAGCCGTAGTTGATTTGATTCTGCGCGGCCTGTTGCTGAGCTAGCGTCTGCGCCAATCCTGAAACTGCCGTCTTCTTACTGTATCCGTAGCCAATCCAGGTGCCAAGCGCCATTGTCTTACGCATCCCGCTATAGGCGGTACCGTTATAGGCGGCACCGTCTGCTGTGATTTCATTATTTAAGACGTCTACACACACTACATACCAGTCAACAGATCCGTCTGTTATAATATCACCAACATGAATGTCTTTAATATCCATTACGAATACCTCCGCAAATAGTTGCACGTTCTGCAGAACCTTCGTCCTTTATAAACTCGCGTATTGCTGTCATTGTAACGATGACCTCTCGGGCAGACAGACTTACGGCCGTTCCCGTGGCCTCGCCTTGTGTTCTCCAGCGGCGTGACCGGCTCCAGATGTCCAGGGTTGACGCAGGAACGGTTACGACACTTATGGTCTAACAGATTGCCAGCCGGTACAGGTCCACGAAAATGCTCATACACCTGTTTATGCGCGACTCTACCGCGATAGTTGCCGTAGCCCTTAGTGTTCTTGCAGCCAATCCACTCCCAGCAATTGCTGTCCGGCGGAAAGAAGTCAACATGGTCTAGCAATGTCATGAGTAGCGCCTTTTTAGGAATTCAAGACTAACGAAGCATGGGTCAAATGTTCCGTTCTTGACTTCGTTAAGGACCCAGATACCACGCTTCGTGTTCTGTCCCTGGGGAGTCAGATACGGCTCGTCATGCTGATAACAGATGCCAGCAAACAGCGCCACAAACTGCGTCGTGTTATGCACGGCTAGGTCTATACGCTGCACATGACCCATAACAGCGCTGGATTGGCGTTGGCGAAGGAGCGCTGCAGCTGAGCTAACTGGTCGGCCCATCGCCCCGCTGACGAAGTAGTGGCTAAACTGGATGCCGTCGATTGTCGCTACCTCAAGAAACGGATGCACCTTCCAGCCCCATTCCTCATAACCAAGGTCAGCTGTTTTTAGCGTACCCTTAAACTTAGGGTTAGCGTTAGCTTCCCTGTCAATGCGGTCTTCGTGGTTTCCCAGGGTCAAGTCTAGCTCTGGGTTCCACCTGCCGCGTAGCAGCCGTTTCTCGCGTTTGACTGGCGTCATAAGCAGTTGCATAGCATCTCGAGTGGCGGCCACGTCGTTGCCGTAACGCTTACCTTCTGCTGATGCCTTGCCAACGTCGTAGCTACTCAGGCTAGGCATATCAGCAAAGTCGCCAAGGTTAACCACGACATCAGGCCGCTTGGCTGCGATGTAGTTACCGACCCAGCTAAGGTGGCTGTAGTCTACGTCTGGCCTGACCTGGCAGTCTGGAATTACGATGTGTTTGCGCGGCTTCATTACAGGTCCTTAAGCAAGTACAGGGCAATCCTCACAAACAGCGCCCAGGTCAAGCCAGCGATAAGGACGTCGCCAAAGCCACTATTTAACCATCGCTTCAAGCTCATCTTTAGTCCCTCCAGCGGCAAAGTAATCGGTAATGTCTTTAACTGGCTTACCGTTAAGCTCAGACGGCAGCAGGACAAAGCCTACTTCTTGCTTGGCGGCTCTAGCATCCGCAAATACACGCCGCATGAGCTGCTTACCAGGGTCATCCAGGTCAGGAACGACCACAATCCGTAAGTGTCGGACAGGTTGCAACAGCTCACTCCGATAACTGAGGCAGCCGCCAGCGTGAGTAGTAGCCACAAGACCCATTGCCTCGGCCGTTTCGACGTCCTTTTCTCCCTCCACATAGTAGACCGTGGTACCGGCTGGCTTAGCGGCAATATCGGGTAGACGGTAGAGCACTCGCCGCACACCACACATATCCCAGAGCCACTTTCCCGGGTTATCCTCATCGGGCCGCCGCAGCCGAAATGTCTTAGGCTCGTATCTGCAGGACTGGTAGAGCAAGACTCCCTTTTCATCATAGTAGTCATACACCTTTACGGGTTTGGGGCTCATCGGTGCTTTCTCCGCCTCTCCAGCCAGGTATTTAACTGCATCAACAAAAGACATTCCTTTATCCTTCTGGAGGTAGTTAATGGGGTCGCCGCTGACGCCGCAGCCAAAGCACTTGAACCTCCAGTTACCATCATCGAATTTGATAAGGGACATGCTTGGTGTTTTGTCTTCGTGAAACACACAGTTAGTTAGCCAGCCTCTGCCGCGTTTCTTGAGTAGCCTGTCACGGGGTATCAGATTAAGTAGCGATTTCTTCTTGGCTGCAGAGACTTGGTCAGCGCTTACCATTCCTCCCTGCTACCGGTAGCGTCAGCGTCCTTGTCAGGGCAATAACTAGCAGAGTTACGAAACGCCGACATAGGAGCATGATAGCACGGCAATACTAATCCACAGCTGCAGCGGCTAACGGCGATGGCTGGCTCGTCAGCGTCTGGCAGCTCATCATCTTCCGGTTCTAGCGGCGACCGCTGCGCAGGAACCGTAGATGTCTCGTCCAGGCGCTTGCGCAGGCTACGGAATACCGCCGGCTCAAAACCCAGTTGCCGTAGCCTAGCCTTGATGTTACATACCCGCTTAGCCGTCATTCCTACCCTCTTGCCAATCTCGGTAGGAGAGTTACCTTCGGCGTCAAGGATGTAGACAAGCATCTGCTTCTTAGTCAGAACACGCGTATCTGCCTTCATCGGTTCCACTTTCTGACCTGAGCCAGGAAGATTCCCTTAGCCTGTGACTTGGTCAGGTCAGCCCGCCACAGGTCCGGCCGATGCCGTTTCACGAAATCTAACTGTTTCGGAGTAGCATATCCTAGAGCCTGGCGCTTGTCCATAATCATTCGCCTGGCCTGCGCTTTTGTCGGTACCTTGCCGTTGCCGTCCCGGTCAATTACGCTAGTCGGCAGCCCTAGCCGTATTAGCTCCTGCGCCTGTCCTGGTGTCAGGTTTTCCAGGAATACAGGGTCTGTAGGTTCGAGTAGCTTATCTACGCAGCCAAGGCCGATTAACTGTGCGTCGGTGACAGACAGCCGGACGCTGGCGACTATTTTGGACCTTTGCTCTGCGTCGGCCTCGGCTTTCTTGCGGCGCTTTTCCTTGGCGCTTTCCTCCCGCTCGGCTTCAATCTTGAGCGCTTCAAAGACATCGATGACCTCCCCCTCGGCGTACCGCTTAGCCGCTGCCTTTGCGACAACTGCGTCAGCGTCTGCAATGTCGAACGCTGTAACCAGCGAATGACGGCCCGTGTTGCCAACAAAGTCGAGCACCAGACAGTCAGGTTTACCGCTAGAACGTATCCAAAGCCGTCTTTCATCTGCCGTTACTCCTTCCAGCCCTGGCAATGGCCTGCCGCCACGGCCAAGCATTTGTGCGTACAGCCCGCGGCTCTTGGTGGGCCGCATCATAGCCACACACGCCGCCGCCGGCAGGTCAGTTCCTTCAGTAGCTACCGCGACATTGATAAGTATTTGGTAAGCGCGTCCGAAATCACGGAACAGGCTTTGGCGCACATTGCCGTCCGTTGTGCCGGTGACAAACCGGGCGCAAAGACTACGGTATCGATTAAGGATTTCGCATAGTCGGCTTGCCTGGTCAACTCCTGCCACAAAGCCGATGGTCGGTCTATGTCCGGCGTACTCGAGCAATCCTTTGGCGCAGCCATGCAAGGCCTCCTCAGACTTCATTACCAATTCAAGCTCGCCGGCTGCCAAATCGCCGGCAACGAGACTGACCCCGCTAATGTCTACTGCGTCAACTCTTACCCTCTTAGCCTTAAATGGGACCAGCCAAGAATCAGCAATGGCGTCAACAATGCGATAGGGCGTAGTTGCTGTGTCGAAGCAATGTAGCCTAGCGCGGTCAAACCTGTCAGGAGTAGCAGACAATCCAACACGAACAGCAGCAGGGAATGCATCAATGATTGCTTGGTAGCTTCTGGCCGCTGCATGGTGTGCCTCATCAATGATGATTACGTCAAACGGCCGGAAGTTTGTAAGAAGCTCGAGCCGTTTCGGTTGCCTAATGGTGTCCTTACTCGCCACCACAACCCGTTCTGGTCCGCTATGTATCTCGGGCAAGTCGTGCCCCACTGCCTCTTGCAGGAACGCAGATAGCGTAGCTGTTGCTTGGTGAATAAGTTCCGTTCTGTGGGCAAGCCAAAGTATTCGAGAATCTTTGAGTTGCTTAACAAGTTCTGCTCCTACTCTGGTCTTGCCAGTGCCAGTGGCCATTTCGATTAGCGGCGACTTGCCAAGGCCAATGGCTGACACAGCCTCGGCTACTACCCGCTGCTGGTACGGACGCAGCGGCTTGTCCTTAGCCACTGAAACTGTGTAGTCGCCGAATAGACCTAGTTGCATAAATTGGGTTCGCTACGGCAGTCTACAGTATCACCCGTAAGACAGGTCCAGCGCTAGCTAGTCACCGTCTGCCGCTGCCGTAGCCAACTGTGCCCCTTTCCGGATTCGAACCGGCCTGCCAGTGTCGTTACCGTCTTTGCAGTATCCCTGGCAGCATTAAGCGCTGCTACTGCCAAGGCTAGACCAACTCAGGGGCTAAGCTGCCTGTTTAGCCAGTGGCAGCACCTGGGACCTACCTGCAGGTTAGTTAGCTACTAGAATCCCGTCCCCTGGTCAGCGCTGGGCGCGCGCAGGCGCAGGCAGTCAACCTTCTTGCCGCCAAACATGGTCTTGTCCTTGAACAGCTCCACCGGCTTGCCGACGCAGGCACTGGGAGTGCCAAACATGTCCTTGAGCGTCGTCAGAACAGTCGTCTTAGCAATCATCTGACGGTCAGTCTCATTGAAGTGGACGATAGTCAGCTTCTCAGGCTGCTTGCCCTGGAACGTGACTTCCTCCTTGGTGATTGCCTTGATGGTCAGCTGAATCGGAGCATCCGCAACGTCTTCGGTCTTGTAGAAGCGGCTCGGCATCAGGTCTGCAAATGAATCGGCCATGTGATTGTTCCTTTGTTGTACGGTGGTTTATTAAGTTAGTTAACAACGTCTACTGTCACTGCCTCATAATTAGAATCCATCGACATTGGCGAGTTAAACCACTGTCGATAATGAATCTTTACCGGCTTGCCGCTAACCATGGCATGCTGGATTTTATCCACAAGCTCCGGCTTAGTGACGGTAAAGTTCCAGGTATTGGCAACCAAAGAATCACCTTTGTCGGAGTGCTTGGTAACGAATCCGCCGAGGTTGAGCTGTCCCTCCCACGATTTGATAACCAAGCCCTTGTTAGAGAACTTAGTGATACTGCCAATTCGGTCACCTTCGCTGTAGTCTGCGCCGCAGCCAGAAACGCAGCCCTTAACACATAGTCCGCTGCCGCCAAGTGACAGTAGAATCGCAATCGCTACGATAGCTCTGAACATGGTTACTCCTTATTCAATCCCAGAATCCTTAAGCCATTCCTCGGCGGCTTGCTTCTGCCGCCAAGCAGACACATCGGCTGTGAAGTCTCCACGACCAGGCCAGTGATTAGACTTCATGCACTGGCTCCAGCGGCTGACGGCTTCGCGCCAATCTGCCTTACCTCGCTCGAGCATGCGAGGCGTTACTGACACGAAGCGAACGTCATACGGCGGCGACGTCTCAGCAAAGATGAATGTACCTTCTGCGTCAAGGTCGAAGTTAGGCTCATGCGCGTTCAGGCCCTCTATATAGGCGGCAATTTGAAGGTCATAGCGGTACTGCTCGATTTGCTTGACGATATTGTAGTCAGACAAATCATGGCTTGTCTTAAGCTCCCAAAAGCGGCCTTCGTTGTAGTTAAATAGGTCCACTACGCCGCTGCAGTCGGTGCCGTCACTGTTCCATTCAATGCGATACTGCGGCGTACCTACGATGCCTCGAGACTGCAGCGCGTCCTTGATTGAGCCAGCGATAGCCTCGGCTTCCTCCTGCGCAGCCGCCGTCAGCTTGGGAACCGTGCCGCCAAATACCATAGCGTCAACGGCGCTGCCTTTGACCTGCGCAGCCGACGGCTTCTTACCCTGGCCACCAAGCAGCCGATGCGCCAACCAAGCATGCTTCGGCGACTTATCCAGCAGAATCTTGGCAATGCTGGGGCTAAGGCGGACAGTTTCGTTACCCGCGCCGTTAGTTGCCATTGCCGTCACCTTTATCACCATCGACCGGCGCCGGAGACGTCAGGATTTTATTTACAGCTTGAACAGTCGCCAAGACGACGTTGTAGGCCTCGAGCTGCTTATCCCAGCCAAGGGCTACCTCCTGCACAAACTCGTCTTTGTCAACGCCTAGCTCAATGGCCATAGCAATCATTTGTTCCTGCATGTGACTTAGTTGGGCAATCTTTGCGATATGCTGTAGCGTTACCATCTAGCCTCCTTATAGCACACTGCCGTTGTTATCCACAGGGCCGCCGTAATTGCTGCCGTCATCAAACGTCTCAATCTCCTCCTGCGGCCCATACACCACCTTCGTTTGCTTCCAGGCCTCTCGAGCCAGTCTCTCATCTTCGTCGGTGCCGACGGCTACCATGGGATTCTGTTTTACCTTGGGCTCCCGCTTCTCAGCCTCGATGTACGCCGGCAGGGCATAGGTAGCCGCGTCAGCTACGTCTGGGTGGCAGTCGGCCGTCCATTCGTATTTTCCAATAGCCCGCTTCTCTGGGTCAAACCTGGTCTTCTGTAGGTCTTCTTCCAGAGCTGAGCCAATCATGATGTGGGCCCGGCCAGTGCCAAGTAGGTCCTTGAGCCGGTCTACTCGAGCCTTCTTGCTGCCCTTGCCTTTCTTGGCTGGCTCAATCACCAGCTTATACTCGGACAAAAACGCAGGGTCTTTAATAGTGCTGGCGCCGCCTGGGTCCCAGACGATGCTTACGACGTTGTATTTTCTGACCCAGGCTTCTACCACCGCGAGATACTGCGACTCGAGGGCATTTGCGGCTCGCTCTGTGACCCACTCCCCGACGTGCCATATTCCAGCCGGAGCCGCAGAAGACCACCCCCATAGCACAACTGCCATGCGGTCACTGCTTGCAGCAGGGTCGATGCCAATACTAAAAGTGTCAAGACCAGGAGCCACTTTCGCGACTTTGATAGTTCCCGGCTGGAACATGTCTGGATTAAAGCTGTCGTCTGGCTGGTAGACGTAGCCATTTTTTGCTCTGTCGTATTTGTAGGCGGTGGCATTGGTGTCGAATACTCTTTTGCCAAACCAGTTTCGCTGTACGATGGGGTCAGTTTCGAGAAGTCCATACTTGTGAACATAGGCTGCAAGCCGCTCTTTAAAGAATGTTTCGTGGTTGTTTTCAGAGCGTCCCCACCCAAGGCAATACCACGCAGAGTTTTCTTTTGTTTCCTGTTTATCTTCGTCATAGTTATTCACCCATGTGTTCCAGAAGAATCCACTAGCAACAGCCGGGACAGTCCCAGCGAGTACAAGCCTACCGGGAATTGGCAACTCTTTGGTTGTTTCGTCCAGCATCGGTCCTAGAATATCGGTAACCAGAGTCTCTGCTAGCCCAGGATCTGACTGCAATTCGTCCAGCACCGCCATGCCACACGCCATTGACTCACCAAGTAGAGACTGAACGTGCCTCAGGTCATCGGTGCCGCCAAACGTTACAGTTGTTCCGTTGGGAAACGTAGTAGTTAGTTCGCTTTCGTTATGTGACTTCGAATCACATAATTTCCAACGGCGACATAGCGGGCGCCACACCTTGCGCCAAATCTTCTTAGCTTGTCCGCTGGTAAGCGCGAGATATAAACAGGATGCTGCGCCAGGGGCTTTAATCGCAGTCATTGCCAGGAGTGCACAACACAGGTAACTCTTACCAGCCCGTCGGCTGCACATGAGTATCATGTTTTGGGCATTCGACTTAAGCGCCTCTAACTGCTTACTGTGCCCGTCAGAAACAGCCTCAGGTGTGAACGCTGAGTAAGCAGCTGCTCGACGGCGCTGAAGCTCTTGCTCGGCTACACGCTTATCTAGAGGCACTATAGTTCCTGTCCGCTACTCTATGACATGGCCGACAATGACGCGCCTTCTTATACAGGTAAGTATTGGCGCTAGAGTACGGATGCCCCTTGGGGCAATGAGTAATAGCAGCGTTCCGTCTCCTGCTATTTTCTGAGACGGTAACAACTTCCATATGATACGGATTACAACATAGACTGTTGCGGCACAGGTGGTCGATTGTCATCCCAGGCGGAATTGCTTCTTGGGTTAGTTCATATGCTAGTCTATGCGCGCTGACAGTCTTGTTGTTGTATTTGATTAGTCCGTATCCAAGCCTAGTGCTTCCTAACCACTGCCAACACCAATCAGGCTTGCCAATGGCAACTTTTCCCCATAGTCGCTCTTGTACAGGCTTCATTTGGCACGCTTCGCTAGTTCCTCGTCGCTTAATTTAGACAGGTCAGATTCGTCCTCTGGCTGCTCCAGCTCTGACAGTAGCTTGTTTAGCTTCTGCAGCAGCTCCACATCAGTGATGCTGAGAAACTCCCGCTTGGCTACTTCGGCCATCTGGACAATAGCCCGCTCTACCATTGTCCTGACCTTAGCTCGTAAGTCAGCTGTGCTGCGGCCAGTGGCTGTGACTGACTCGGCTACTACGCCAGCACGGGCCAGGTGCTTTACTTTGCCGTGGTCAGGCAATCTGGTTGTCCAATCCCTTGCGCATCTCTAGCCGCCGCCACAACGTGTCCGCAGCCCAAATCTTACGCAAAGCCCACGTGAATCGCATGAGCCGGCGCAGGCGGAACAGCTTCCGCAGCTTCCGCAGGCGCTTTCCTGGCCGGCGCTCGGGGCTGTGTGGCCGTGGCAGGTGGCGGAGGCTAAAGTTTACTTTGTTCATGGATGGCACTCAAAATAGCTTCAAGGTCAAAGATACGCTGCTTCAGTCTGTCCACGTCCTCCTCGCTGAGCCTGTCAGCGAAGTCAGTAACAGGGTAAGCGACAGGCTCTTCGGCCGTATCCACACAAATTAGGTCTTTGTGATAGTTCTTATGGAAGTTGCACCAGTAGACAGCCATGCTACCCTTTCTGCTTTGCCTTAAAGATTGCAAAGATGCGCTTATGTCCAGCGTCTACATAACCAAGGTATCCGTTTGACTTTAGGTATGCAGTAAACGACGTAGGATATTTCAGATAATGCGCAAAGATATCCAACGGACAATCAAACTTCATTTCATCCTCAAGAGAATTGCGCAAACCAGGTCTAGGATAGCCCCCTGGGTGTCTCCAATCCATGCCCTGTAAACCGCTAGTAAGGTAAGCAGAAAGCTGCAAACGCTACTAAACTTATAGACCCTGTCTATCCTGTTCTTAACTAGAGCCTTAATCCGTCGGTCTTTCATGTTACCCCCTTGGCGGCTTGAGATTCAACTTAGCAATTTCAGCAGCGGACAAGCTGCGGCAAGGCAGCGGCTCCGGCTTAGGCTCCGGCTTGGCCCGGCTAAGGCCAGTGCATTCCTTGAGGTCATGCATCCGCAGCCATGCCTTGATGCGGTTTTCGGCTTCGCTGCGGCTAAGGCTACAGGCCCTGGCGGCTGCAGCCATACTGCCGGCGTCAGCGAAGGTGGCAATCAGCTTGTAGTCCTTATCGCTGCGGCGCATGAGCGATTGCTTGCGGCCGACTTCACGCCAGTAGCCGGCTTTGTCGGTGTCAGCCAGCGGCACAATCTCAGCTTCGTCGCTGATTTCGCCAGTCTCAGGGTCGTAGAGGAAGCTGCCGTGCTGCCGTGGCATTGTAGACACTGGCAGTTGGTTCATGTCCATGAAACGTTCCACGTCTTCGAATCCCTCCCGCTGCAGCTTCTTGTACCACTTCCGCTGTAGCTTCTTGAATGCTGGTGAATTAAGGGCTAGGGGCTTCTTAGGCATTACTCGTCATCATCTTCCTGTGCCGTGTCAAAGCAGAAGTATGCGGCAATGGCTGTGCAAACGAAGTAGCAGCCGCTGGCGATGTAGAAGCCTTCTAGGCCGGCGGCGATGCTGGCTAAGGCGGACGTGGCTGTCATGAAAAACCAGCCGACGGAATGCAGGCTCACTTCGCAACCGCAGTGCGCAGTGCAATCAACCCTATCGCGTCCATCGCGGTGTCTCCGGTCAACCCTGACACCTTAGACCTGTCTAACTTTTCCCGGATGCGATTGTCGATACGTTCAATCGCTTTCCCATCGCCGTCAAGGCTGTTTCCGTAAGAGCGGCCCTTTTCCATAAGCAGAGCTGCACACTCGAGTAGCGTCTTAATTGCGGCTCGAGTCAGGTCAGACACAGGGTAATTTGTTAAGGCAAATGGACCAAAGGCTTTGATTGCAGCTGCATCGTATGCGTATGCCGCCAATTCTGGCGTAGCAAAGTACCCAAGGTTAATCTGTTTGCCGTCAAATCTAATTCTTGCTTTGTATGGCTTTTCACCAGTAGCATTTCCGATGCTGACGCCGCGGAGGCCGAGTCTGCCGTTACGCGTGCTGTTAGCTGCCTGTTGAGCAGCATTAGCTGGACGCAGGTTAGCCACGCGATTGTCAAGCCTGTTTCTATTCGCGTGGTCTACCTGCAGAGATTCGTCAAAGCCAAGCGACTGTCCAATAAGCTTGTGCATGTAGGTCTTCTTGCCGTAGACCCTAGACGCAGCATAGCCATGGTCAAAATACCATGAGTATTGGCACACCAAGTCAGCATAACTAGCATCGACGATGGCAAATTTCCCCTGCGTCAGCGGCACCAGCGAAACCAACGGGTCATGAGTGGCTACTGCACTCCGCTTAGGCATACCAAGACCTTATCACATGGATTTCTTATCCACAGGGGTATGGATAATTTACCGTTCTGTTAAAGTACGATTAGTGGGCCCAGTGGTCCATCTCTACGGCAATGCAAGTTCAGACTGACAGTGGCAAAAGCTCAAGGCCAGGGGGCTCAGTAGCCATTTACGTCGTCCGCCGTGTGCCAGGAGTAGGTGTTGCGCAAGCTGCTACTAATACTGTAGCAGGCAGCCAGCTACTACTTCACAACGTATAAGTAAAGGGTCCGGGTTGCTGCTCACGCTCGGATAAAGGACCTGGCCATACCCGGCGCCTGACGCGATGCATAGCAGCAATTAGCCGATATGTGTGGCAGACGGAGAACGGCCGGTAAGAACCATTACGGCACTGGCCAAGCTCTTTGGTGACAGGCTTGCCGTCATCAGGGTTGGCAACGTTGAGGTGCATCTTGCGCCTCCGACTGCCATACCGACCGCTCCTGCCTACGCGCCAGCTGCCGCGCCTACCGCTACGTTAGCCAGTCTTGACCTGCCGCTAAACGACGCCGATTTGGCGCTGTCTCCTCCTGCCGGAATGTTGTTTCCTGAGCCGGCAAAGGAAGATGGGAATAACTAGCCGTGGCGATTGCTGTAGCTAGTTCAGAAGTCAGTCAGGGAGCTATTGGCAGACCTAATACTGACTGGTTTGGCGAAGATGTTGAGGAATCCGACCGCGGCAGACGACTGCGGAATTGGATGGATGGAATTGAAAATACCAGTTGGAGTAAGCGTTGGGCTTCGCTGGTTTTTTATAGGTATATGACCGGGAGAACAACCGGTCCTATCGGCTACAACTACAGCAGCACAGCCCGCCCTGGTGCCGCCAATATCTACAGCCGCGCCATCTTCGAGGCACCACGCTACAACGTCCTGGCCCAGTGCAATGACGCGCTGGCCAATCGAGTCTACAAGAGCCGGCCCTTCCTGCAGGTCTGCCCCATCGACGGCGACTTTACTACCCGCTTCGATGCACGGTCGCTTACCCAGTACATGGACGCAGTGTTTTACTCTCTGCATTTGTGGGAAATGGTGGAGCTGTGCGGCTTCGACTCCCGTATCTGGGGCGACGGCTTCCTAAAGATTGACAACGGCGTCAACAACCACCTTACGGCTACGCGGATTCTGTCCGACGAAATCGTTGTTGACGAAAACGAATGTAACACCGGCAAGCTTAGCCGTCTCGGCATCCGCGTCTTTGTCAGCCGCAAGGAGATGCTGCAGCAGCCGTATATCAAGAATGACCCTAAGGCCGTGGACGCTGTAAAGCGTGCGCCTAAGTCAAACAACGGCTTCTATTTCGGCGGCGACATTGATTACACGGATGTTATTGTCCTGCGCGAGGGTTGGAGCTTCTGCCAGAAAGACACCGACGGCAACGAAATCCCTGGCTACCACATTATCGCCGTCGGCGACTACACACTGAAGTGTGAGGAATGGCTGCGCGACCACGCGCCTATTGCCAGGCTGCCGTTTAAGCTCATGCCGACTGGCTACTTCAGCCAGGGCATGCCGGAAATGGCGCTTGGGCTCCAGCGTGAGCTTGACAGGACCATGGCGGCTAACTGGGAAAACCGCCGCCGCGCTGCTTGGCCACGGATTGGCATTGCCCAGGGCAGCAACGTTGACCCTGGCAAACTCGGCGACAAGTCTAACGGCATTTACTACTACACCGGTACCAAGCCAGAGTTTGACTTTCCGATGGCTACTCCTCCTGAGCAGTTCCAGTATGAGGAGTCAATCATTCGCCGCATCAAAGAAGTCTTCCGGCTCAATGACCAGCAGATGCAGGGTGCCAGGCCTAAGGCAATCAGCGGCAAGGCCGTTAACCTAATTGATGAGCTGGACGATGCAGCCCATGCCGACTTGTTCCAGCACATGGAGGACTTCGTTGAGCAGATTGGCAACCTGATTATCGAAGCCTCCGAAGATTCCAAGCCCAAGGTTACGCTGCCTGGCCGCCAGGCGCAGCTCATTGACTGGGCTAGCCTCAACTGGGATGAGAAGAAATTCTATCTACGGCCATTCCCTGTCGGCCGGCTGTCTCAGTCAATTGCTGTGCGACAGGAGCAGATTAGGACCTGGTACGCCGAAGGCGCAATCAGCAAGCAGACCAAGATGCGGCTCGAGCAGGTGCCAGACACTGACGGCTATCAGTCACTGGCTAATGCAGCTCAAGACTTCATTGAGATGCAGCTTGACGAGATGATTCAGACTGGCAAGTATCAGCCGCCTGAGCCCTGGGTTGACGTTGACGCAGCCATGGAAACAGCGCAGGCCAGGTACTGTTACGAGCGAACGCTTAAGACGCCGCAGGACCGCACTGACATGGTCCTGCGCTACATCAGCGCCCTGGACGAATTGAAGTCAGCTGCCGGCGCCGCGATGCAAGGGGCGATGGCTCCGGCTCCTGCGCCTGGCAGCCCAGAAGCTATGGCGATGCCGCCCGGTGGCGCAGCTCCTGGCGCTCCTCCGATTGCGCCGGCAGGAATTCCCGGTCTACCAAACCTACAACCTGGCCAGGCTCCTGCGCCGCCAGCGTTTCCAGCACCACAAGGATAGGCAGTGAAAAAGAAAGAACGAATCAAGCAGCTTGAGCAGGAAAACAAGGAACTTCGCGAAGCCTTGACAAAGGCTCTGGCTGCTATTCCGAACGTTAATCTGCCTGTACCCGGTTACCGTCCAATTGAGCTGCCGTTTTGGGATAACGGTATTCGCTACTGCTAAGGATGAACAATGAACAGCATCGACCCCAACGAGACCGCTACGCCTGCGCCGGCTGCCGCCGTTACCACGTCAACGGCTGCGCCTGCTACTAATTCAGAGCCTGTTACGACTGCCGTCACTACCGACGCCGTCAAGGCGGCTCGTTATGAGGCTGCAGCCACGGCGGCAGAAACAGCGGCTAAGGCTGAGGCTGACAAAGCCGCTGCTGCAGTCGTTGCCGAGCAGGCAGCGGCTGCGGCTAAGGCCAAGGAAGCTGACACCGTTGGCCAGCTGACGGCCAAGCTGGCAGAGACTGAGGCGCAGGCCAAGACGCTGGCTGACAAAGCCAAGTTTGCTGAGAAGCTTGAGTCAGTCCAGGCGCTGGTTAAGGCTGGCAAACATTACGACGCAATCCAAGCGCTGTCAGACATTGGCCTTAGCTTTGACGCCGCTGTTCAGCAGATTATCAACCCTGGCCAGGAGCCTACACCGGTAGCGGCAAAGCCGGAGGATAAGCCTGTTGACCCGGAAGTGGCCAAGCTCAAAGAGCAGCTTGACGCCGTAAACAAGCGGCTTGAGGCGGCAGACAAATTAGCGGCTGAAGCGGCCAAGGAGCAGGGCCGGCGGTCTGTTGTGGACCACGTTAAAGCCAAGGCTACTGAGTTTCCATACCTCGCAAGCAATGAGGAATGGATTACCAAAGCATTGGCCGACGCCGAACCAGACTACGCCGCTGCCATCAAGGCTAACAAGGACCAGGACATTTCAATGGAAGCTAAGAATGACTTGATTATCAAGGCGTTAGCTAAGGCAGAGGCGCAGCATAAGGCTACTGCAGAGGCTTACATGGCGGTGGCCAAGGCAGTGCCGGCGACCAAAAAGCCGAATGATGTACCGAAGGTGACTCAACCGACGCTGACATTTACTGGTTCTAGAGCTGGCGTAACGCCGGCAGCTAAGACTGGCAAGGTTGCGACGTTGGAGGAGCTTAAGCTGGCCCGCCGTCAGGCGAATTAACCGAAAGTAACTACAGGATAAACTATGGCTTTCTTTAACGCTAACGTTGATACGCTGCTCCGGAATGACCTGGAGCGAGCGTATGAGAATATGGCTTTCGGCGGACAGTACGCCAGCGTCATTGGCCTTTTCCGCAAGGAAGAGGTTTCCGGCGATGCCAAGAAGGTGCCGCTCAAGCGTGACCTCGGCGCGGGCCAGTCGGCCACGGCGTCTACGGCCTATGCTAACGCTGCTCTCGCGGGCCGCGATGCATTCGTGGTTACGCCGTACAAGACCTACGGCTTTAGCGTTATTCCGCTTGACCAGGCTGCCTTTACCAAGGGCGATGACAACGCCGTTGTTGACCTCCTGCTGGATGAGTCGCAGACGGCGATGGACTCCTGCAAGATGCAGTTTGACCAGGCGCTTGCCGGCGACGGCAGCGGCACCGTTGGCTACATCGTCAGCAACACTGGCGGCGGTCCGTACGTGCTGACGCTGCAGTCCAAGCAGCAGTGCAATCGTATTACCGTCGGCGCCACCTACGTTTCCAAGGACCTGCCGTTTGGCGCGTCGCTGGATTCTGGCAGCTTTACTGTTACGGCTGTCAACTCGTCCACCAAGAAGATTACCGTCAGCGCCGCTGGCGGCTGGACGCCCACTAACACGCACGTCTTCGGCCTGCAGGGCACGATGGCGTCTAGCACCAGCCCCGTTGTGTGGCCTGGCATCCCCGGCTGGATTCCGCCGGCTGCTAGCCGTCCCACGAGCGGCAGCTTCTTTGGCGTGACTCGCTCTACCAATGAAACTAAGCTGGCTGGCCTCTACCTTGACGGCAGCAACCTCGGTATCCTCGAGGGTATCAATCAGCTTGCTTACGGCATTGCTGACGTGCCTGGCGCCAACCCCAATCTCTGCGTCATGGCGTTTTCTACGCTGGGCAAGATTGAGGCGCAGCTTCAGACCGAGCGGCGTTATGTGGAGAGCACCGTCAAAGGCCCTGGCATTGACGTCTTCTTCCGCACCGTCCGCATCAATGGCCCGTCTGGTCCGATGGACCTGGTTGGCTCCAGCAACTGGGACCCGACGCTTGTCGCGGTTCTTACCAAGGAATCTTGGGTGCTGGCGGCTCCTGGTAACAAGCCGTTTGTGCCGGCAACGGCGAATGGCTCGCCTGTTGTTGAGGTGCCTGGTGATGACACGGCAGTGGCCAAGTACCGCAGCCAGGGCATCGTCTACTGCGACGCCCCCGGCCACAACGGCATGCTGACCATCCGCGCCTAAGGAGCATCATGGACCGCTACATTAACCAGGACGAAGGCGCCTTCCAGCCCGGGCGCGTCGTCCTGGACATTAAGTTTGCAGCCGGCAGCTCTGGCGCAGTTCCTACTACATTCGCTGACTTTACGTTGGCGGATGGACTTGACGGAACTACGCCGGCATCGCTTGCGGCAACTGGTAAGTACACGTTCAATCTGGCTGACTCGTATGTGCGGCTCATCCGTGGCACCTTCATGGTGACGCAGGCGACGTATGATGCTAGCCACGGCTGTACGGGCGACGTCATTGTCGAAGACGTTGATGACGCTACGTCTCCGCTGGTTACGTTCCAGTGTATCCGCAATGACACTGGTGCTGCCGTTGCCGTTACTTCTGGCGACATTGTTAACGTTACCCTCGAGCTTCAGCGCCTTACTGGCGACCACTAAGGAACTAAGCAGTGGCGACGCTGCTTACCACACTAGTCTCTGACATCCGGCTGCTTAGCGGCTTACTAGCCAATCAGCTCTACACTGACGCTGACATCGGCGGCATTGTTAGTGACCTATGGGCTGAGCTGTATGACCGCTTTGTAGCTGCTAACCAGCACTACAGCATTGAGACGTTTGAGTTTACACTGGCCGGCGGCGTCGGCGGCAACTCAGTAGACCTGCCAAGCAACTTCCAACTTGGTAATGGCCTCGAGCTTAATCCGTCGCTGCCACGGCCGCAGTCCGTCCGATACCTTGACAACTGGCTTAACCGCAATAACCTCGGCGCCAGCGTTCTTAACATCGGCGGCGGCATCATGGCCACTGACCGGCAGTATTGTTTCAATAACAACCAGCTGACGGTGTTTCCTGCTGCTTCCAGCGCAGGTGATTACAAACTCTATTACACGCCGATGGCAGAGAAGCTGCTCGAGCCAATCACCGTTACCTTCGCTCTGGACGCGGCTGACCATCCGTCGGTACCGCCTACTGGCAGCCTTGCCGGCAGCGGCAGCTGGTCACTTGCTAACGCCGACTTTAACGCCAACATTCCCGAAGACAGCAGCGTTATTCTGAGCCTGGACTTCGACGCTCCTAATACGAGCTTCTCAGGCGACTATCCCATTGTAGAGATTGGCCTGGTCAGCGAAGGCTTCGGCGAACCTACCGCCAGCTGCGACAACCTGGTCTCCACCGTCGGCTTCACTGGCCCTGCCGCCGGTACCGGTACATACACCTACCAGCCTATCGACACCGTAAACGCACTGCCTGACTACGCCGACCCATGGGCCGTCTATCTCAAGCTTGGCGCCAGTATCGCCATCAGGGAAGCCAGGCAGCAGGACGTGGCCGACCTCGAGCGGCGGTTTAACGGCCAGAAACTGCGCGTAGACCAGATGCTGCAGAATCGCCAGGAAGAGCCTACTCAGCCGCCGCTGTCTAGCGGCCGTAGCTTCTGGGACAGCCTCTAGCGACGCAGTATCCGCTGGATGCTGCCAAGTACTCGGTCAGCCTTGTCACAGGCACCTGTGTTGTCGCTGGCAATCTGGTCAAGTACGGTTTCGGCTGCCGCCAGTGCCTGTTCCAGTAGCTGAATCCGCCGCTGCAGGCTGCCACGTCCCATAGTGGCCATGACGTCTGACATGTCCGGGAGCAGCTCCTGTGGGCAATGACACTGGCTGGCTACCCATCCACATCCTGTCTTGCATTCGTCTTCGTTCATGTCCTAAGTATCGGCTACCGCCGCCACTAAATCAAGCGCCTATCTCGCGTGACGTTTGTTCAGTAGCTATGACGGTAGAGTCTACTACTGATTTGTACAACTCATGCATTTAACCACTTGCGTCTATCCACAGCCGGATATAAATCCACCTTCAACGGCGCTTTTGCCGCTAAACAAAGGGGACATACAATGCCACAGACCAACGTCATCGCGAATCAGGCTCACATCGTCAAGGCTATCCACCAGTTGCTGCAGGAGCGAAAGCCGCCGCAGAAGTCGCCGCTGACACCGACGCAGCGGTTTATCGTCGGTGACCTGAAAGGGCTAATCCTGCAACGGGACAGCGGCGGCAAGGCCCAGGACTACAGCCACTGGGAGCTGCGTAAGCTCAAGGGTACGCGGACGGTCCTGCTTGCTACTGCCGTTGGCCGCATCGAGCGGTATATACTGATTGGCCCTCGCGGCAGCCTCCAGCCCCTGGACAGTAAGTCCCAACTCAGCCAAATGGACCTCGACGAGGCTATCGCGGCAGACGCGACAGCAGACGCCAATGCGTGAAAGGCTGCTGATAGCCGCTGCTGTCACGTCCGTGGTCCTGGTAGCGGCCCTGCTAGTCATCAAGGTACTGATAATGCTAGGCTGCCTGGACTGAGCGGCTAAAAGCCGATTCACGTGGCCATCAAGTATAGCCGCGTCTCTACCAAAGACCCTGAGCTGCAGCAGGTACAAGTCGAGGTGGAGCGCGGCTTTAGCCAAGTTCCTGAGCCTGAACCTGACGGCATCGTACGCATTGACACCGCCAGTGGAACTAAGAGCTACGCTGTCAAAGACACCGATAAACATGTAGTCTGTATTACAACCGCTGGGCCATTGACTGTGGGCCTGCCTGCGCCGTCGACTAAGCGTGTCATTGGCGTCCTTGCCAACGGCGCCAACACAGCCACTGTCCAGCGCCAGGACGGCAAGGTCTGCAGCTTTGGGGCTAGTAAAGCATTAGCTAACGCTGCAGCCCTGTTTGTGGCCGATGGCGTGGATTGGTATCTTGAGTAAACGAACGCTTGCCCTGGCTTAGCTAATGCCGTTGCGCGATACTACCGTCGATGTATTCCCGATTGGCCCTGACCAGCTGCCGTCAGACCGCCAAGGCGGCGTTGGCCGGCTGACTGACCTTCGCAACTGCGTATTCGAGCATTTCGACCCTGCCAATCCCAGTAAGCCGCAATACCTTAATCTTAAGCAGCGTAATGGCTTCCATAGCCGGCCTACCACTGGCCACGCCGCCGGCTCAGGAGCTACCGAGACACTGTCGTGGCTAGGGCCTAAGCTGCTTGGCACTGTTGAGAACGGCGCCCCTATGTCTATCGTGGCTGGCGTGCCTCGAGTAGACGACGGCACCGACTGGGCCAATTACGCTACGTCTCGTGTCCTAACTAACAAGACCACTGCGCGGCCGGTGTATTCGGCGCAGTCAGTGGCGCAGGCGCCGGACAAGTCCTGGCTTGGCGGCGTCCACTGCCGTGTCTGGACTGAGGTGACCCAGGGTAGCAACCTCAGCAGCACTAGCATTACCAATGTAGTGGCAGGCTTCCGGTCCGAGTCAGGGGCCTGGGTTAGAAAGCCATTCGTTGTCCAAGCGGGCGGCGCAGCGGGTAACAGGACAATGGCCAGAGTCACCAATGACGGGACGCAGTTCTGGATATTCGCCACCGACCACAACGGCGGCAACCCGCGCATCAACATCTTTGTCTACGACACTGACGGCAAGCAGCTGGCGACGAATCATGTAGACATGGTGTGGGACTATGAGCCTGGTTACTGGGATATCCAGTATAAGGGCGGAACTGATACCGTCCTGCTTGCTCAGCCGGCTGACGATGACCCTGACGCTGATGACCATGTGCAGTTTTCCGCCTGTAGCTACGATTCCGGCACCATCACAATCGATACCAACACTGACACGAACATCCACTGCAACGGCCCCGTTGCATGGGCTACCAACTTTCAGGATTCAGAAAACTACCTCATCACTACCAACTTCGGTGAGGGTGACACTGTCAGGCTGTGGGCGTACAAAATCTCTCTCAGCACCGGCAACTACGTCAGCGTCCATGAGTATGACTTCGGCGTCAGTATCCCCGTCACTCCTGACACGCTGATTGGCTTTAGCGAGCCATCAACGGATAACAACGTTGTTCATAAAAACATGGTCGTCAGCTTCGGCGTTCCTGCTGTGGCCACGACCTACGGCGCGGCGTTTGACCCTGCGCTTAGGTATATTAAGAGCTACCGCTGCAAATGGGACAACACCACGACGTTCCTGCGTCAGACTAACTCAGTCTGCCAGGTCAGCCGCGCCCTGGCTGTCAGCGGCGACTACTACGCCTGGACGTATTACCAATCCGGCGGCGGCTTTCAGTTGCCGTCGTCAGAGAATGTAACGCTTACGTCTGGCGATTACTTCATTGGTAGTCCTGAGCAGGAACTTGACATAACAGGCGGCGGAACGTATGGCGCCACTGGGATACCTAGGCCTCTATCGCAGATACCAATCTGGCTAGCTATGTCTACCAAGAACATTGACGGCGGCGGCACCGCTGACAAGGTAGAACAAGTGACTACTCCAGTCGCTGGGGTAATCAATGTTCCGGACGGCACTACCATCCTGAAATGGACGTTCAAAAACGCGCTGTTTCCGGCTAACAACGGCGGCGCTATCATGAAGCTAAGCGCTGGCGCCAGCATCGGTGCCAATACGACGTGGGACGTGTACCATTACACGGGCTCTACAATCGCTTACACGCCAACTGTCAGCCGTCAGAACGCTACAATCACCCCTGGCAACTTCACTACCAGCGGCACGGTTGAAATCATCGGCACAGTATTCTACGCTTTCCCAGATTTCGACACCATGGTTCCCACTGATGTTGAGGACCTGTTTGAAAACGGTACTGTCACCGTCAGTGGCGCTGCCAATTCTGGCAACAACGGCACCTTCGACGTCATTCGCATTTCTTATGACCCTAACCCATATTCTACTGGTGACATAGGCGGCGTCTGGGCCACACTGACGTCACAGGTTAACGAGTCTCCGACCGTAGCCACCGCGGCCGTGTCTCCTGCGCAGCCCAGTGTGTGGTTTTTCTCCGGCGCTGGGTCGTTTAGCGATGCCGATGAATTCAGCAGCTTGCGGGTTACGGATGATACCGTTGCTGTGAATAACGGCACATTTGACGTTGTAGACGTTCCAAGCAGCACGTCTCTCGAGGTTGACGCGACTCAGTCTGGAACTAACGTAGCTCAACACCTGACGCCGCCGTTTCCAAGCATTGAGCTGGTACTGCAACTGGGAGTTACGCCATATACGTTTTATATCCAATCGGTGACGTTTGACTATTCCTATCAAAACGCCATCATTAGCGTGTCGTCTGCTACGCATTCGAGCGTCAACGGGCTGTATAAAATCACTGGGATTGTTGATTCGCATACCGTCCATACTGTTCCTGTCACATCAACAAGCGGCAACGTCCGAAGCGAAAGCCTGGATACCGGAGTTCAAGTCGTTGCCATTCTCAAGGCTGCTGCCGTCGGTGTACAGATTCAGCCGCAGTGGTTTCTGACGCCGCTGGCTGAAATTACGACGGCGCAGGTTGGTAACCTCGAACTAGGCTTGGCCTACGCAGACTGGCGCAGGGAAGCTGCAGCGACTACGCTAGGGAATCAGAATCCGTATCTGCTGCACGTCTCTACTCCATGTATCAGGTCAGACCTTAGTAACACCACTGACCTCCCTTTTCGCGCCGTCACAGTCACAGAGCAGTCAGCTACGGCGATTGGCGGCAACGTCTCTACCTCGGCAATCGACGCTGCTGTCATCGGTATCAAGCAGTTTGATATCAGCTTTGCTACTCACGGTCTGATGAATGGCCAGTTAATCCCTGGCCCAATGGCAGCCACGTACGACGGCGGTAACTTCGTCGAGGCTGGTATCCTGGTAGGCCTTGAACAGCCGTCTTTGTACAGCGAACAGGAAGCAAGCAATTCAGCTCTTACTAAGAACGGCACCTATAGCTATGTTGCCTGCCTCGAGGCCATTGACAGTAAGGGCAAACGCATCTGGACGGCGCCATCTCCGCCCCTGGAAGTGACACTGACCGGCGACAATGACTCAATCACCATAGTCGGACGTCTGCCGGTGCCGCTTGGCTCAGACGGTACCAATCTGAACTACACCAGCCACTTTGGCCTGAGTAACCGGCCGATGGTGGTGCTGTCAATCTACCGTACCTGTATTCAGAACGGGCTGCAGACGACGGCGCACTACAAGATTACCGATGACCTGGCGCCGAATGCTACTGAGCCAATCAGCACTAGCAATGATTCTGGCTTTACATTCCCTGACGAGTTTACCTGGTTGTATCAGGATGAAAACCAAGACTCGGTAGTTGCATCTGCTGAGAAGCTCTACACCGACGCCGGTAGCCTGCCGCGGTTTCATCCGCCGGCTTTCCATAACGGTGCCACAGGCTGGCAGGAGCGGGATTGGCTCAATGCCTACGACGGCGCTATTTGGTTCAGTGGCCAAATCTCAGAAGGTGAGGCTGACTGGTATACGCCGCTGTTCCGCGTTCCTGCGCCGTTTGAGCCTACGGCGCTTGGCAACCTCGAGTCATTCCTCGCTGGATTTGCCTTGGATTCTAAGTGGTATCTGCCGGCGTTCAGGCCACCGCTCAATAACGGCCAGCTCAGCAACATTCCTGCTTGGCAGCGGCTGCCGCTCGAAGGCGGCTGCACTGGCATTGTCCAGCCCGTACGCGGCGGCGTAGCCTATTCCAGCAACTTCGGCGGCGTATGGTATCTGTCCCGGAACCTGCAGGACGAATGGACTAGCCAGGACTACATCGACACCTTGACCGGTAAGACTATCACGGCTATGGCTGTAGACTCAAAGCAGCGGCTGCATGTCCTGACAAACTCAACTGACTGGTTTGTGTATGACCAGATAGCTAAGCGCTGGAGCCGCTGGATTCTTCCGGCCACTGTCTTTGCCAAGTATGCGACTGTATCTAACGGCGTCGTCTACTTCCAGGATAACCAGTGCGTAGGCTTCTACGACACCAGCCTGTTTCACGACACCATTACCGGCGACGACTTTGGTACGCCGCTGGGCTTTACCATGGCGTCACTTAACTTCGCCAACGTCACTGGATGCAAGCGACTGCGTCAGCTGCAGTTGCGCGGCAAATACAAAGACACGCATAATCTGGCTGTGTCGATTAGCTACCCTGACCAGAACCCTAACGCCGTCACCACTACCATGCAGCTTTATACGCCAGACCCAACAAAGCCGTATGTGATTGACCTGTATCCAGCGGTAGAAGAGTCCAGTAGCTACGGCTTGGTTGTGGACGCCGACTTTACCGGTATCGAAGTCCCTGGCGACAGCTTTGAGCTGGATGTAATCGGCGCTCTAGTAGCGGTAGATAGTCGTAGCGGCATCAACCGCAGCACCCAGCAGATTAGTAATGGCTAGAACTGCCGCAGAATCGGCTTGCGGTCGATAAAGCAGTCGTTTCTAATGGCGTATCTCTCGGCAGCCTCGAGAGTGTAGAATATCGCCGTCTCGTTACCGTCAAGCGGCTTCCAGACGCTGTAGTATTCCGTAGCAGCCTCCCGCTCCAGCCTTACTGCCTGCGACAGCCGAGGCCACTCAACCACGTCAGCCTGCACAACGGCGATGAATTCATCGGCAGCAACGGCAGCGGTCACAGCCGACGGAGTCACAGCGACACGTCCATGGCGTTGAGCAGCATAGACTCTAGCACTGTGTTCATTTTGTCTCTGTGCTCTTGCCAGGCGGCCGGCAGCGGCCTGCCGTCGCGCAGTACCGGCTTGCCGTCCTTGGTTGCCACAAAATGCCATGCAAGATTCATTTGCTGTCCTTTGCTAAGACCCAGGCTTATGCCTGTCCTTAGACGTTATCACAAAAATCCGTATCCACAACCTTATTTCTCTAAAAGCCGATTTATATGGCGGCTGGCTTACTGTCTGGGGTTACTGACGCGCTGTTTGGCAGTGTAGATAATCAGCAATATTTACAGCAGTATGCGCTTGAACAGGTACAGGCGCAGGAAGCTAGACGCAGGGAGGCTCAGGCATATGCTGCGCAGCAGAACTATGGCCAATACCTGCAAGCCGTCATGAACGGAACGGCCCCGTCGATGGCGCAACTGCAGCTCCAGCAGGGGCTGGGAGCCATTGCGCAGCAGCAGCAGTCAATGGCTGCCGGCATCGGCGGCCCTGGCCAGGCCCTGGCCCGCTACGGCGCTGCTGTCAACACAGGCAATGCTCAGACGGCTATGAATCAGGCGGCGGCTATGGCCAGGGCTAAGGAAATCGCTGACGCCCGCACTGCCTACGGCGCTAACGCCGCCGGTATGCAGCAAGCCAGCGCCAACATGTACAACTCTGGCAGTCAAAACGCACTGGGATACGCACAGGTTGCGTCTGGCAATGCTATTGGCGAAACCAATCAGCGTAACAGCATGCAGGGAGCTGGAGCCTTGCTACAGGGGCTTGGCCAAGCTGGCGCTGCTTATTTCGGAAGGCAGCCAGATACTAGCAGCAAAGACGGCGGTTAGCCTTGGCCGATATCGACCCAACTACCGGCATACCACTAGCACTGACTACGCCGAATCCGGAGGCACTGCCGCCGGGGTTTGTGCCGCAGTTTCAGCAGCCAATTCCCGGCACTACCCCTATCCCTGGCGCGCCGCTGCCGCCGGGGTTTGCGCCTAATCCAGCAGGCGCTTTACCGCCGCCGCAGCCTGCGCCGGTACCGTCGCTGTTCAATCCGCTTCCGCCGCCTGCTGCTCCCGCTAATATCGCCCCTCAGGCTCCAGCGCCGTCCCAGCAGCCGCACGCTAATTCACACGCGCAGCCGGGGCTAGTCCAGCAGTTTGACAAGCAGATTGCTCAGTCACAGGCGCAGCAACAGACTGCCGCCGCTGACCTGGCTGCTACCCAGCAGCAGGGGGCCGCCGACGTCGCCGCAGCCCGTGGTGAACAGTCCAAGGAAAAGCTAGCACTGGCTGGAGAGCTGATTGCCAAGCAGCAGGAAATTCAGAAGCACAACCAAGCCCTTGACGCTATCGACGCAGCTAATCTCAAACAGGCCAAAGAAGCCACTATCCCTGACTTCTGGAAGGGACGCACAGGCAAACTAGTAGGAGCGACCATCTCCGTAGCACTGGCTGGCATTGGCGCCGGCTTACTTGGCAGTACTAATAACGAAGCGCTTAATAACATTCAGCATAACATTGACCAATACTTTCACAATCAAAAGGAGCGGATTGACAACCTCTACAAGTATGCAGAGGCGCAAGGGAAGCTGAATACTCAGACGCGGCTGCAGTATGCGCAGGACCTGCTCAATCTCAAAGACCAGCACAGTTATGTGATGCAGGCAGCGGCTGACCATGTGCTGGAAGTGGCCGATAAGTCCAAGGGTGCCGCCGACGCAGCTACCACCAAGTTTATGGCGTCCAAGCTCAGTGAGCAGGGTATCAAGGATAAGATGGACGTGCGCGAGCTGCGTAGCAAGATGATGCTGCAGGAAGCCCAGGCAGAGGCAGCCCGCGGTAACGCCGCCGAGTCTCGAGCCAGAGCAGCTCAGGGTGGCTACCTTACTCCTGCGCAGGCGTCGGGCCAGGCTATTCAGATTGTCAATCAGCTTGACCGTCAATACAAATACGTCAATGACCCTAAGACTGGCCTGGCTGCTCATGAGCGCGAGCTTGGCGGCAAACTCAAAGCCATCCAGGACAATCCTAACAACCCGGCTAACTGGGTGGCACTGGTTGACTCGGCTATCAAGACCAACACCGGCAAGGCTGCCATAATGTCCCAGTACAACCTCTACATGGGCCACGCTGCCGGCGCCAACGATAACGTTGACCAGGTGCTCGAGAAGTTTCGTACTGGCCTGCCGTCCAAGGCGCAGCAGCAGGCAATCCTTGGGGCTGCTCAGCAAGGCTACAACGAAATCACATCGATGGCTGGCGAAGCTAACAAGACCTACCACGAAGCAGTAGACACCAATCCACTGATTGCGCAGAATCCTGCCGCCAGGGCCATGGTTGCCCAGCATGAGCGGTCTACCTTTGGCGGCTTCCCGAACTACGGCAAGCACGAGACAGTGCTGGCGCCAGGACAAGCGCCAACTGCGGCTCCTGCGCCGTCCGCCGGACAGAACACTGTCGTGCATATGCCTAACGGCACTGTCCAGGAATTCGACGCTAGCGGCAAGCGGGTCAAGTGACTGACCTCGAGCTAGCCTTAGCCGCTGGCGGCAAAGTCTCCGGCCAGCCGACGGAGTTGCAGCAGGCCCTGGCAGCTGGTGGCACCATCGCAGGCAGCGCACCGGCTACGCAGCTGACTGAGCCAGGCAGAGCCGAAGCCCTTGGCCGTGGCGCACTCCAAGGCGTTACCCTGGGATTCTCAGACGAGATTGCCGGCGCCATCGGCAGCCTGTTCAGCGACAAAAGCTACAGCCAAATCCGTGACGAGTCTCGAGCTGCCAACGAAGCTGCTAGGCAAGCCCACGGCGGCTTCTACCTCGGCGGCGAATTGGTTGGCGGCGCTGCTACCAGCGTGGTTCCTGGCCTTAACATTGCCAAGGGAGCATCAATCGCAACTGCAGCTGGCAAGGCAGCTCTAGCCGGCGGCTTATCCGGTATCGGCAGCTCAGACAAGCAGGACTTTGCCGGCGTGGCAATGGATGCGGCTAAGGCGGCAGCCGCTGGAGCTGTCATTGGCGGCGCCACGCAGGGACTGTCTAATGCAATCTCTAAGGCTCCTGAAAAGGCTAAGGACCTTGTTTTAAAGTCAATTGCAGAGGGCGAAGGTATCCACGGCTCTGCCACTATGACGGCAAAGAAGGCGCTGGCTAACAACGAAGCCAACGTTATTGATGCAGCGTCTCAGTCGTTTGTTCCAGAAGGTGCTACCAAGGCAATAAAGCTGTCTGACGTTATTGGCAAGCCTGCCAAGGAAGTGCTCCCGATTCTCGAGGAGCGGCTTAACCAAGTCGGAAGCCAGCTTGACCAGCACTACGACATGGTTGACAAAGTCACCGGCGGCGTCTCTATGCAAGACATGGTGACGTTTCTGGACAAGGAAGTAGCGTCTCTCAAGAAGTCGCCCCTTAACGAGCAGTACATCCGCGCTGTCCAGGACATCAAGAATTCTGCGCTCGAGGCATGGGCCCCTGAGCTGGCGCCTCAGATGGCTGCGCAAGAGCGGCTGACGCAGATGGGGCTCAAGAATCACAAGATGATTGAGGACGTATTAGTCCCTACGCGAGACGTGCGCGCGATGGTGACACGGCTGCAACAGCGCGGCAGCCAGGTCATTAACCCGCTCAATCCTGGCGAAGCCAGTCAGATGAAACAGGACATGGGCGCCCTGATGAAACAGTTCATTGACCAGCATCTAACGATGCCGGAAGGCGCGGCTCCGGAAGCCAAAGCGGCAGTAGCAGCTATCAAGGAAATCAACAAGACATACAGTGGACTCAAGACTATTGAAAAAGCCGTGGAACAACGCGGCCAGAAGGAAGCTGTCGGTGGCACTAGTCTCAAAGGTCATGGGTTCAATCTGCTTGGCCATGGCGGCGCTCTTGGTGCCGGGCTTATGGTCGCACATGGCAATATTCCAGGAGCCGTTGCATCACTGGCACTACCTAAGGTACTTGAGAAAGCGCCAATGGCAGGACGAGCCATTACAGGGGCCGCAGTGAAGGCTAATACGATGATTGAGGCTCTGACTAACGCGGCGGCGCAGGGCAACCCATGGGCCAAGGCTCAGCTGGCGGCTATGCAGTCAGTGCCTAACGCTGCCGTCGTAGGCGCCGGAGAAAATCTCTAGTGGCGTATCCTGGCCGACCCAAGAACATTCCTCCTGCGCCGCTGCCGACGGTTGACCCAGTAGAACTGATGATGGCTGCCGTCGGCATCAAGGCAATCATTAGCCGCAAGGTTGAGACTATCAGTAACAAGCAACTGCGCGACATGGATGACCTGCCGGAGCGCATCAACGAAGCCGTAAGGGTCTGCGTGGACGGCACTAGCATCGAATACGAGCCAGAGCCCTACGATTATCGGCAGACGTTGCAGGACCTGGCTCTTGGGTGGGACGTTGGTCAGGTCCAGGCCATGATTGAGCAGTTTCCAGACGATTTCATGTCGGCTGGCTCTGCTTTGATTGTTCGTAGCCAAGAGATTATCAAGGCCATGCTGCGCGACTACCCTGTCACTAATTACCAAACCGTCGCCGGCAGTGACCAGCTCACGCCCAGTAACACGAAGATGTTTCGATTTGTGTCGGTGCTAGAGGTAGTCGACCATCCTGAATGCATTCCGTATCTGATTCACTGCGGCGGCCTACTGCAGTCTCAGGTAAAGGCTATGCGAGCTGTGTATCCGACGTTGTCTGAGTTCATCGACGCGGCGCTATTCCAGGCAATCACGGCTGCCAGGGCCAAGGACAAGTCGTTTCAGCTGCCGTTCCGCGTCGAATACGGAGTCAAGGCTTGGTGGGGGCGCCCGCCAATCAGCGACCAGTCTCTGGCCAAGGCTCAGATGGTGGCCAAGGCTGCTACGGCCAAGAAGAATGCCCAGGCACAGGCCGAGGCAGAGCCACCAAGCCGCCAGTCAGCCGCCGATAGCCCTGATTCCACTGCCTTAGGCAGAGCAGAGGCTGCGTCAGGCTAGCAGCAATTACCATAACTTAGCGAAATTACGGCGCTAAACGCCGATTGATGAGGAAACATGGGAGCCAAGCGACAAAAGGGACAGTCTGACGACGCCGAGATTATCAACGAAGCATTTACCGGCACTGACGCCATCGTTTCCAGCGGCGACGACATGCGTGAGTTTGATTCTGTCGGCGCGCAGCTAATTGTTGACTACAACCAGACTGAGTTTTCTGGCTCGGATTCTGACGACGTTGTCGACCTTACTAAGACCTGGACGCTGTCTGAGTTTACGTTCACTGGCCTTGAGGGTGCTACCATTCGCGTCGAAGGCTCGGCTACCAGCGACGGCGATTACGTCATTGATACTGTCACTTCGGCCCATGTGATTGTTACGACGGCAGGCCCCGGCGCTGACGAGACGTTTGACGATGCACTCCGCGTCACTGTCATTCGCACTGATGACCCACCGGCTGGTGATTGGTCAATCGAAGTCAGCAACAACTTCGTGCCTGAGACTAACGGCACCGTCTACGGCCAGGTTCCCAATGCCGGCGACTGGACGGACATTACTAGCCAGTTTAGCCCTGTCATTGCCGCCGTCACTGACGAAGACAGCCAGTATGTTCAGGCTGATTTGACGGCTCGAGATATTCGCTACACGTTCACGCCATCTAGCGGCCAAGGCATTGTCAAGGTCCGCCGCTTTGCTAAGAGCTGGAGCTAGAAATGAGCAGCTACGTTTTCGTAAAGCAAGCTAACGGAGAGTTTCTCAAGCTCCTGTCTGATGATGACGGCATCATTCAGTATACGACCAACGGCGATAGCTTTGACGGCTTGGCCGTTGGCACAGCTACAGAAGCTGAGCATGCGGTTACGGCTGACACGGCAACGCTTGCCGATACTGCCACTCTGGCCACAACTGCTACTGCGGCAACTGGTCCTGCCAATGCTGCTACGTTTACCGCGGCTCTGAACGCTGCTACGTCGTCGCTCCCTGGCCTAATGACGGCGGCTCAGTTCCTCAAGCTGCGCGACCTCGACTATGATGGATGGTTCAAGGCTCAAGCGGACCTGATGCATACGCAGGTCCCGCTGCTGACAAACTTCCGCGAGATTAAGATTGGCGACTACCCTGTCCCTATCACTGTCGCTGCAACCGATGACGCTAACGTTGAGGGCGGCGGCTTTGCTGTGCCTGCGGCGACGTCTGTTAAGCTGGCTAACAGCACGTTCCAGACGCCTAAGACCAAGTCATGGGCCGTGTCTTTCCGGGCCATCCTGGCTGTTGACGACGAGACTACGTATAACGCCGTCGGAACGTCTGACGCGACCGGTAGCCATTTCTGTCAAGTCATGGTCGAGACCAACTTAGGTAGCGGCAACTCATACTACCTGCAGTTTACCGACGGCACGCCTACTAGTATTAATTCTACCGTCGCTTCCGATGGTCTAGTGCACGACTTCATGCTGACGTTTGACACGGTTACAATCAAACTGTTCATTGACGGCGTTGTAACAGCAGCTACGTCAACGACGCTGACTCACTTTCCTACTAACCGCCAATTCCCGTATGGCTTTAACACTGACGCAGGCGGAGTAAAGATTCTTCGCGCCTGCTACGGCTACGTTGCACCTTAAGGATTAGACTATGCCTTTCTTTCCAGCAGGCGGCGGCGGTTCTACTCCATGGCTTGCGACACAGATGTATGTGTCGCCGTCAGGCAATGACAACAACCCAGGAACCAGCTGGCAGACGCCGTTCAAGCATATCTACAATGCCCTGGTAGCTCTGCGCGCTGCCGGCGGCGGCACCTTGTTCGTTGCCTCTGGCTGCTCTGTCGGCGGCCCTGTGACTGGCCAGGGCATCTGGATGCGACGCGACCGCGTCAACGTCACTAACCAGCCTACAGGCTTCTTCCCTGCGCCTGGGTTTATTCCGCTGGATGTGCCTATCAAGATTGTCGGCTGCGGCGACAGTCCCGGCGTCGGTCCATTCGTCAATCCCGTACAGACTGACTTCGACGTTGGTGTCACTGGCGGCGACAGGCTACTGCCTCGAGTCTGCATCGTTGGCATGGCCCAGCAGCAGCCATTCACAATGGAGAACATGCAGGGCAGCACTGCTGACTTCATTGGTAATCGAATCGGCGTTGATTACGACCGCAAGGTTAACGGCGATGTAGCCCTGATGACAGTCACCAACGGCACCAGAACTGGTACTAGCACAGTGCTGACAGTGACGCTGCCGACGGGGCTTACGGTGACAACTGCCAGCCGCACCAGCAACGTTACGACGCTGCACATTCCTAATCCTGGGTTGCCGTGGGCGCCTATCCGCGTCGGCGGGCACATCAAGGTTACCTCCACAGACCCTAACTTCAGCAGCGGAGACAAGACCATCACTGCCATGATTGGGCCGCTGGAAACATCGCCTAACGTGTATTGGGAAGTTAGCTACGCTGAGACTGCATCTAACGTTCCGTCTGGTCCTGTTAGCGGCAGCGTTGTCATGCAGTCGCACGGCTGCATCGCCGGTGAAATCCTCGACCTCTTCTCTACTAACGCGCACTTCACTAACGCGCCATACAAGGTTACTTCGGCAACGGCTGAAACGATTACAGTTCTGGACGAGCAAGGCGACGGCGACCGCAACATCAACAACATCGGCACCTGTGCTCACCAGGAACGATGCTACGGCCAGACGGCGATGGTGCGGTTTACTAACTGCTCTAATCCTGTCGCAAGTGCCGGATTCCACGGATTCGACATCGGAGCTACTCAGTCGATTGTGCCGATTATTGAAGACTGCTATGCAGGCGGCAGCGCTGACAGAGTCACGCACGACCCGCGTATTCAGGCGTCAATCTACTGCTACGGCGGAAGTGACGGCGCCAGCGGACTGAGAATCTATCGCAGCAACACCAACGGCTGTGAGATGCTGCATGAGACGGGGGCAAGCGCGACTGGATATCTTGAGGTACACAGCCTGCTGCATGAGCAACCGACGTCGCTGTCTACGCTGCCTGCAATGCGAGCTTGGGGCAATCAGTTTACCGTTGTTACGGCCGATGATGTCAGTAACAATGACGGCGCCGTTGTCAACGTTGCTGACATTGAGTTGACCAGCATCCCTGCCAGCCAGGCAATCATTACCCGCTCTGGCCCTGTTGATGGGCCGTGCATGAGCGGCGACAACTGGCGATTTGCCAACGTCTGGGGCGCCGGCTTGGCCAGCCCATGGCGCGGCGGTCCCTATGGCAGCGGGCTGCATGTTACCACTTGGGCTGACGGTAGAATCACTGGCAAGCATCCTGGCTCGGCCAGAAGCTTTGGCGTTCAGCAGCCGCGGTTTGCCAACGTCATCGAGGCTCCGTCTGCATGGGGCATTTCTGGCGGAGACCCTGTCAGAACGCTTAACGTCAGCGGCCCTGACGGCAACAGCACTGCTACGCGGCTGGTGTCTACGGCTCAGACGCTGACGATTATCCATCACGACGCGGTTGACGGCAATACTTGGGCCGTCGGCGGTCACTTCGTTGTCTGTGGCTGGGTTAATGCTCATTCAACCGTGGCAATGCTGCCGTCAGTGTGCTTTGAGGTTCTAGCCACTGGTATTACCTGGGAGGAGTCTGGCACTGGCACACTGTTTATCCCTGCTGGCTACAACGGTACCGGCTGGCAGCTCGTCTGTGGCGTCGGCACAGTTGCCACCGTGTCAGATTCCACGCCTAACTTCATTGTCTACGTTGCTGGTCAGGCTGGTGGCACCGTTGACTACGAAGGGTTGACGGCGTTCTATATTCCTGACACCGTTGCCGCTGACGATGCTGTTGAATACGCGCTGACCATGAAGGCTATGCCGCGGTATCTGGCGCCTGGCATGGCTGGCACGCTCGAGGGCACTAAGCTAATCGCCCACGGCGGCTTGGGTGTGTCGGCGTCATTGGCCAAGACCGTCGGCGCTGGCTCTGGGCAGCTGACGCTGACTGGCACTGGGACTACTTACATTCCCATCTACGCCGCTGACGGTACGACCATCCAGGGCTGGGTTGCTCAGCTGCAGGCTACGGTTAATCCGTAGCAGCCATGAGTTACCTAGCTGGTCCTGCATTCCTTGACGAAACCGGGAAGGTTCCTGCAGCCGCCCTGCCCGCACCTGCAGGAGGAAACCTATCAGCATGCTGGCCAATCGGCTCAATCTTCTTTTCAGCTGTGTCTACGAATCCTGCGACGCTGCTAGGGTTCGGCACATGGGTAGCTTTCGGGGCCGGCAAATTCCCTGTCGGCTTCGACTCCAATCAGACTGAGTTTGATGCCGACGGTGAGACTGGCGGCGCTAAGACGTTTACGCCTGCTGGCACTGTCAGCGCTCCTACGTTCACTGGCAGCAGCGCTAGCACCAGTTCTAACAGCGCAGGTACTCCAGCAGGAACCAACTCTGCGCCCGCATTCACTGGCAGTAGCGCCGCCACTAGCTCTGACTCAGCCGGTACCCCCGCCGGAACTAACTCGGCTCCTACATTCACTGGCTCTGCCCTGGCTACTCACCAGCACGAGCTGCCGTTTATCAAGGCCAACTCTGGCACAGGCACGCTTAGCATGCTGGCGCCGACGGTGTTTGGAACTGGCACCTCGAGGGCCCCTATTTCAGTCTCCGCGGCTCCTACGGCCAATACCACATCGGCGGCAGTAGAGCTGTCAGAAGCCAAGTCGGCCGGGACTCCCGCAGGCACTGTCAGCGCTCCTACGTTCACTGGCAACGCCTTGCAAGCGCACAGCCATACTGTTACAGCCACTGGCACCGTCGCCGCTCCTACATTTACAGGCAGCGCCCTGGCTGGGCATAGCCATACTGTTACTGCGGCAGGAACTAACTCTGCTCCTACCTTCACTGGCTCGGCTGGCACCAGCCTGCCGCCGTATATCACGCTGCGTATGTGGCAAAGGACCGCCTAATGCTGTCTGTAATCCTAAGCGCGCTGTCCGTCATCGTCACCATCGCCATAGCAGCGCTGGGGCTTGCAAGGGCCTACGGCGCCAACGTTCACGCCCTGACGCTGCTGACTGAGCAGGTCAAGGAAATGAGAGATACGCAGGCCAAGACCCTTGCCAGGGTCGGCCGGCTCGAGGCATTTGCAGAGATAATGCCTGAGCTTAGCGGCAAAGTCAGGATGCCACTTGAATGAGCGTCGCAAAAGCAGCCGTAGCACTTACTCCGGAAGAATCGCCGCTGATTTACCAGCGCTGCCGCTACGGCTTACCAGCTCAGGGCTTATCACCGTCGCCTCAGCAATCAGCGGCTTGGCAAGAAGCATTAGACTCATTGGATACAGCTATGACGAAGCTGACGACGCTCAAAAGGCGTACGCTCAAGAAAAGATAACCCGCGGCGTCAAGCATATTGCCGATTTATGGGAGGTTCTGATTGAGTCTAAGTAGGCTGATTTGCTTTTGTTTGGGGTACGTAATCGCTAAATACTTCGGAGGATAACACAATGCATTGGTTTTACAAGGGTTTGATGGCCGTTGGCATGATTGGCGGCGCGCTTGTTACTGGCGGCATCGTTCCTGCCGCGTATGGAGTCGTGGCTGCTGCTGTAACTGGCGCGGCTGCTCTGTTCCATGAGGCGCCCAAGGCTAAGTAGTAGCATAGGTGCTATTCCTGAGCCGATAGACAACGACAGAGATACAGAGCCTAACTTATTCGGCAAAAGCGCCGAATCTTTCGAGGCACCGGCGGGTGATTCCACGGTGCCTCGATGCTTTTTGTGCGGTCGTAGCAGCTGGGACAGGGATGACGCATTCGAGGCTGGCATAGCCTATGCCCTGACGCAGGTACATGGGCTGCTGCAGACGCGGCTAGAGCCAGGGATAGCGCAGGCCCTAGCTGACTGGATGCGGAGTCAGATTATGTAGAGCGCCCGCTGCAGTCCGGGCAGGGCCGCGTTTGCGGCGGCATCCCTCGAAAGTCACCGTCGCCAGTATCGATGGCGCCGCTCCCGCCGCACGTCGGGCACGTCGTAGGAGCCGGCTCCGGCAAGTCCTCCAGGTGTCGGGCGACGCGGCCGGCGAGGGGGCGGGCGGACTCCGCGCCAACCGGCCACTTGCTTGTCATCTCAGCCACCCGCCGCCGCGTGTCCTGCGATGCTTGCGTGACCGGTCCTTCGCCCAGCCGTTCCAGCGCCTCCCTCATACGGGAGACGTCGGCGCGGGCCGCGTCCAGCGTGTTTCGCGTGCCGCGCAGTTCTGAATCGAGCCTGGCAACCCTCGCGTTCGCCGCCTCCAGCTCGGCACGGGTACGCCACAACTCTTTTTCGGCCTGCTGGAGTGCGCCTTCAAGCGCCTGGGCGTCGGCGCCATCAAGCGGCATCTTCGCGCGGGCTGCGCTGCGGACGGAAGGCGGTCGTTCGTCGCTCATGGTGTTCGGTCTCCCCACGACTTCACCAGCGCAGCAATCTGCTTGATTTGCTCCATGGTGAACCTCCATGAGCCGTCTGTGATTTTCTCCCATGCCCTCTCCCTCGCTTCCGCCGCGGCCGTTTCGGCGTGGTACGCCTCGCACTCGTCGGCGCCGCTCTTGGTGACGTACGCTCGGTCGCACTCGCCGCAAACATATCGCTGCACGCGCTTGCTCATGGTCGGTCTCCTCTACGGGTGCGGCGGGCGACGGGAACCAGCCCGCCTGACCATTGGTAACTCCCTCCCCACGCCAGGTCGTACGCATGGCGCCCCTTGTGCCCTCGTTCGCGCTCGCACTGGATGCCCAGCTTGTCGCGAACGTTGCAGAACACGAAGCGCCCGCTCACCGGTCTCCCCCAGGGTTACGAGCGAGCAGGGCGTTCGCGCGGCACTCCCAGCACTTGCCGCACTTCTCGTTGTTCATCCAGTTCACGCACGGGTAGCCGATGTTGGACGCCCCCTCCCGCAGCAGGTCCACCGCTTCCCGTAGCTCTGCGGCGTGCTGCTCGCGAACGTTGCCCAGGAAGGTCGTCAGCGCGTCGACGGCAGTTGCTTTCGCTTTTCCGTCGAGGAGATGCCAGATTCGCACGGCCACCTCGGAGTCGCTCATGGTCGGTTCCTCCTGTCTGCTTCGAGGCGGGCCTGGATGGCGTCGAGCGTGTCCGCAATTAGTTGCTGAATCTTGACTACGGGCTGCTCTGCTGACAGCGACAGCAGGCTCCAAAGAAGCTGCCTTGCGTGCTCGTCGTCCCTCAGCCTCGCCGTCCTCTCAGGGGAGCGGCGCCAGGATTCGAGAGCGGCGTTCACGAGGCACAGGTCACATTTGCCACACGGCTGCGGCCGCGGCGTCTCGTCCTCGTCCTCATGCACAATCCAGTAGTCCACGACGGCGCAGCGACCTTTGAACCGCTCCAGCGCCTCCACCAGCACACCAGGGTCCCCACCAGGGGAGGGGCTGGGGAGGCTGCGGATGCGGCAGATTCTTTCGGCCGCCTTCTTGACCGCCGGTTCGATGTGTCGCGAGTAGGTGTCTTCGTCGTACTGCAAGACGTCGTCGATGGCATCGCGCACGTACGCCTCGATGTCGTGGCGGTCCAGGACGTCGGCCTCGTCGCTCATCTCGGTCCTTTCGTCTGTGTCGGGCCCGGGGTGGGCGGGGGGTGTTGCTGGGATGTCGGCGTCGAGGCGGGCGAGCAGTTCGAGCATGCCGCCCGTCCTGTCGTAAATCTCTTGGCCATGCCGCGTTTGCAGGTCGCAGAAGCGGCGATGGTTCAATGCGCGTTCCTCCTCCCCCTCCAGCCGGTCAGCGACGACACGGAGGGCGGTGGCGGCGCGAATGGAATTGTCCGCCTGGCCGCGACCCCATTCATCGGCCCATGCGTCGAGTTCCCGCGCTGCCATTCGTAGCGCCTCCCGCGCAGTCACGTCCCGCTCCCTGCGCGCCGACCCCTGTAGTTCAGGGCGTACCTCGCCTGGCAGTACCAGCAGCCGCGGACAGGATTGGGCACGTCGCCCTGATAGTCGGTTCCATCGCCGCGACAGGGACACCGACGGGGCTCGTTGCCGTTCTTGTCGATGCAGTCGCACCGGAAGTCGTCCATTACGTCACGGGCAAGCTGACGCAGTAGCCGGGCTTTCCGGCGGCTCACGTCCCGCTCCCTGCGTCACTCCATTCCATACCATCAGTCAGTGTATCAAACTGCGCCGCAATGCCAAGCATGAACGGCGTAACCGATATCCAGCCGTAGCTATTATCCTCGAGCAGCTTCGCCCTAAGCGCCTCAGCTATAAAGGCGTTAGCAGTGCGCAGGTCCACGCCATGCTGCCGCAGCACCCAGCCAAGGCGGCTGCGGCGGGTCGCGCCGTAGTAACAGGCTCTGACGGATGCTTCGAGACAGGCCTTTGTCTGTTCCTTAGTCATGTCTAGCCTCCTGTAGATACGTAGCATACTGCTCGAGATAGTCCACAACTGATTTTGCTAATTCTAGCGTTAGCCCGCGCCGCATAAACTGACTATTGCAGCGAAAGCAAGCCAATCCGCGCACATAGCGCCGCCGCTGGTCAGGCGGCAATTTCTTCCATCCCTTAACGTGTTCATGGTCTATATGCAGCCTGCCAGACGGCGGCAGCTTTCCGCAAACACCGCACACAAAGTACTGCAGCGAGGCAAGATTATGCCAATGGACTTCGGTCATGCCATACTTAGTCAAGGTCTTAGCAGACGGCTTCTTAAGCAATTCTCACCACCCCTGCCAGCTGGCTGATTTTCCTGTCGCTGCGGTTATAGACACCGTCACCGTCACGGCTACCGCCGCCGTTAGTATTGGCCTCGATAGTAACCAAGTCGCCGTAATCGTCCATCCCCACAATCAGGAAGGCATGGCCGAGGCCTTTGCCATGGTCTACGATACCGACACACGGCAGCGTTTCCGGCGTCACCTCAGACGGCGCCAGCGCGTGCCCAGTCTTCTTGGCATACTCGAGGAATCGCATACAGCTAGGGCTAAACAGAATCTCGTGTGTAACTCCCAGTTCCGCGCAGGCCTCCTTAATCCATGTGCAGACAGCTGCAATGCAGTAGGGCTGTCCCTTCTTGATTCCTACAGTGGCTTGGTACTGTTCAATCCGCTTGCCAGCATTCTTGCCTTTCTCGCGGATGCCGATGTCACGGGCTGCGCGTTCGACTGTCTTCCTGGCCAGTTCAGAAGCTTCCACTACCAGTTTCCCATAACCGTAAACGGCACCAGTAAGTGCTTGCCGTCTGCCATCTTGGTAACCCTAAGAAGCAAACTCCTGCCGTCTGTAAAATGTAGTTCGAGTTCCTTGGGCGTGAACTTAGTCGACTTAATCTTGAGCCCCTTAAGCTCGTCACTAAACAGATAGTCTTCGTTAGCGGCTTTCATGTGGTCTCCTTGTTAACCTCATCCAGTACCATCCAAGGCGTAGAACAGAACTTGACCAGACCTGCGCGGTCGTCAGGCATTAGCCCGTGACTGACCATGTTGTCGAACAAGTCAATCAGCGGATTGTAAAAGCCGTCTTTGTTAAATATTACAATCGGCTTCGGCGGCATGTAGCCAAGCTTCGTCAGCGTCAAGACCTCGAACAGCTCGTCCATACTTCCGTAGCTGCCAGGGAGGCAAATAAAGGCGTCTGACTTGTCCCAGAAATGCGACTTTCTCTCTGCCATCGTATCCGCTACCAGCATCTCAATGGACTTGTCATAGTGGTTAAGCTCATACACCTTCCGCGGCAGGACACCAGTAATCTTGCCGCCGGCTTCTACGGTAGCCTTGCAGACAGCTCCCATAACACCTTTGCTCGAACCGCCGTAGATAAGGTCCCAGCCAGTCTTGACCAGCTCTGTCGCAATCCAGGCACAGTCGTTAAACAGGTAGTCTTTGCCCCTGGCGCCGGCAAAGATGCAGACGGTCTTAGACATTCTTTTGCTCCACTGCAATCTTTACGGCGCTAACTGCGGCGTTAAACATCGTATCCGCCGCCTCGTCATCCGTCTTATTTGCCAGGTCAGACAGCGGCACCAGAACTACCCCGTACCATTCACTGCGAGCGGTAATCTTTACGTATTCTCTGGTATTATCGACATTGACGCTGACAGAGACGCCGTCAGCGATGTCATTGAATGCTTCTTGCAGCTTCCTAGCAACCTTCATTCTCATGAATACCTCCGTTTCAAGAAGTCCAAGCTGACAAACATCGGGTCAAATGTGCCGTTCTTGACCTCATTAAGTACCCAGATGCCACGCTTGGTATTCTGGCCCTGTGGAGTCAGATACGGCTCGTCATGCAAGTAGCAGATGCCGGCAAACAGAGCCACGAACTGCGTCGTGTTATGAACAGCCAGGTCAATACGCTGGACATGGCCCATTACCGCGCTGGCTTGGCGCTGTCTAAGTAACGCAGCAGCTGAGGAAACCGGGCGGCCCATGGCGCCGCTGACAAAATAGTGGCTGTACTGTATCCCATCGATTTGAGCCACAGCAAGGAATGGATGGACTTGCCAGCCTTGCGGCCCATAATGAAGGTCACTGATTTTGAGGGTCCCGATAAACTTCGCATTAGCACTAGCCTCCCTGCTGATTCTATCCTCATGGTTACCGAGGGTCAAGTGTAACTCAGGCTTCCAGCGCCGCAGCCGTCTCTGCTCCTGCTTAATCGGCGCCATGAGCAGTTGCATAGCATCTTGAGTAGCCGCTACGTCGTTCGCATACCGCTTGCCCTCTGCCGATGCCTTGCCGATATCGTAGCCGCTAAGGCTAGGCATATCAGCAAAATCACCGAGGTTGACAATGACGTCAGGACGCTTGGCTGCGATGTAATTACCGACCCAGCCAAGGTGACTGTAGTCGACGTCAGGCCGTACCTGGCAATCCGGTATGACGATGTGTTTACGCGGCTTCATTACAGGTCCTTAAGAAGGTACAGGGCAATCCTCACAAACAGCGCCCAGGTCAAGCCAGCGATAAGTACGTCGCCAAAGCCACTATTTAACCATCGCTTCAAGCTCATCTTTAGTCCCTCCAGCGGCAAAGTAATCGGTTACGTCTTTCACTGGTTTACCGTTAAGCTCAGACGGCAGCAGGATAAAGCCTACTTCTTGTTTGGCGGCCCGAGCATCAGCAAAGACACGCCGCATAAGCTGCTTACCAGGGTCGTCCAGGTCAGGAATGACCACAATCCGCAGATGTCTAATAGGGCTAAGCAGTTCACTGCGATAGCTGAGAGCGCCGCCAGCGTGAGTAGTAGCCAGAAGGCCTTTCGACTCCGCTGTTTCAACATCTTTCTCGCCCTCCACATAGTAGACGGTCGTTCCCGCCGGCTTAGCTGCAATATCGGGTAAACGGTAGAGCACTCTCCGCACACCGCACATATCCCAGAGCCACTTTCCCGGGTTATCCTCATCGGGCCGCCGCAGCCGAAATGTCTTAGGCTCGTATCTGCAGGACTGGTAGAGTAAGACTCCTTTTTCATCATAGTAGTCATACACCTTTACGGGTTTGGGGCTCATTGGTGCTTTCTCCGCCTCTCCAGCCAGGTATTTAACTGCATCAACAAAAGACATTCCCTTATCCTTCTGGAGGTAGTTGATGGGGTCGCCACTGACGCCGCAGCCGAAGCACTTGAACCTCCAGTTACCGTCATCGAATTTGATAAGGGACATGCTTGGTGTTTTATCCTCGTGGAACACACAGTTAGTTAGCCAGCCTCTGCCGC
>Ga0310813_10000229_pt1 | contig 40783 bp, 62 predicted proteins | sample YN3metagenome_FD_203086 | JGI IMG/M metagenome (GOLD analysis project Ga0310813, IMG submission 203086) | Soil microbial communities from experimental microcosm in Duke University, North Carolina, United States - YN3 | ecosystem: Engineered > Artificial ecosystem > Soil microcosm > Unclassified...
CGCGCCACTCCATCCGGTAGCCGAAGCCGCGCCCCTCTCTCCGGTAGCCGAAGCCGCGCCACTCCATCCGGTAGCCGAAGCCGCGCCACTCCCTCCGGTAGCCGAAGCCGCGCCACTCCCTCCGGTAGCCGAAGCCGCGCCACTCCATCCGGTAGCCGAAGCCGCGCCACTCTCTCCGGTAGCCGAAGCCGCGCCACTCTCGCATTTAACATGCTCTGCTTTTTTCATGTCCGCTTTTTCAAAAACTCCATCAATAGCGGCATGAATCAATTCTTGAAGTGTAAATTCCTTGATGACTTCAATCTCGCTGCTTGCGTTTTTGTCTTCTTTTTGGTCAATCTTGCCGCCTTGCTTGACCTGCGCGAACCGCGATGATGCAGGCGGGTAGTAATTGAAAACATCCATGGGATGCGTGCAAGCGTGAAATCCTGCTTCACACGCCCTTGCGCCTCCATCATGTTTGTAGGTCTTGCCAACTTCGTACTGAAATCCCCGGCACTTGAGGTCTTTGTCGAATCCCTTGTAAGCGATCATCTGCGTCTCCTAAGGAGGGTGGTGTTGTTGAGCCGGTGGCTCGTATATGTGAGATGGTAGCGAAAACATTTTGCGTGTCAAGTTGCAATCCCCCCGAATTGCGGGTATGCTCCACCACCGCCGGAACGTCCAGCATCCAACACACGCGGCATGGCCGCAGAAAGAGAGAGCGATATGAAAATTGAGATTGAAATCCCGGAACTTGCAGAAGGATGGGAGTATCAGGCGCGTCAACCCCGAAAGGGCGAAGAAAGGATGTTGCTTCAAGCAAACAATCAATGGTCTAAACCGGAAGAGGAATTGTGCCTCCCGGAGGGGACATTTACCCTCTGCATTTTCGCCTACCGCGTCCGCGACGAATTCGCCGAGCGGTACGAGGCGCTGGGGCTGCCGGATGGTGTCGCATGGATGAATGAAACCCATGGCGTCCAGTGGTCTCAAAATACAACTGGTTCAGAAATGGGATTTGCTATCCATTCGTTTCGTCGTATGCACGGCGGCAAGGCCTTCAAGGTGGAGGGCGGGAAATGAAATACCAAGACTTCCTCAAAGCAAAATCCGTGATTGACGCGCCGACTGGCTTGCGCGAGATTGCCGAAATCAATCCCATCCTGTTCCCGTATCAGCGCGATATCGTGCGCTGGGCTCTCATGCGTGGCCGCGCTGCCATCTTCGCGGACTGCGGCATGGGAAAGTCGTTCATGCAATTGGAATGGGCGCGGCAGGTTCCGGGTATGGTCCTGATTCTCGCCCCGCTGTCGGTGGCGCAACAAACCGCCGACGAAGGCGCCAAGTTGGGAATCCACGTCAATGTCGCCAAGACGCAGGCCGATTGCGTGCCGGGAATAAACATCACGAACTATGAAAAGTTCCACAATTTCAACCCTGCGGAGTTTACGGGCGTTGTCTTGGATGAGTCCAGCATCATCAAGTCGACGGACGGAAAGACGCGCAATCTCATGATTGAGTCTTTCCAAAAGACGCCGTTCCGCTTGTGCTGCACGGCCACCCCGTCGCCGAATGACTTCATGGAGATTGGCAACCATGCCGAGTTCTTGGGCGTCATGTCGCAGGTTGAAATGCTCTCCATGTTCTTTGTCCATGACGGCGGAGAGACGCAGAAATGGCGCTTGAAGGGCCATGCGGAGACGGAGTTTTGGAAGTGGATTTGCTCATGGGGCGTGATGATTCGCAAGCCTTCTGACCTTGGCTATTCCAACGATGGATTTGTCCTGCCTCCCATTGAGATTTTCCAGCATCAGGTCGTGGCGTCCGGAGCGACAGATGGGATGCTGTTCAAGATGGAGGCGCAGACATTGCAGGAGCGTTTGCAAGCGCGTCGGGATACCATTGGCGACCGCGTTAAAAAGGCGGCGGAGATTGCCAACGCCAGCGCAGAGAAGTTCCTTGTCTGGTGCAACCTGAACAACGAATCGGAAGAATTGCAGGATGCCATTGATGGCGCGGTGGAAGTCACGGGGTCGGATTCAGATGAGAAGAAATGCGCTTCCATGCACGACTTCATCCACGGTGAGACAAGGGTACTCGTTTCCAAGCCGTCGATATGCGGGTTTGGCGTGAACCTCCAATGCTGCCACAACATCATCTTTGTTGGCTTGTCGGATTCTTTCGAGCAGTATTATCAGGCCGTCCGCCGCTGCTACCGTTTCGGCCAGAAACACGCGGTCAAGGTCCATATCATCACCGCCGATATCGAAGGCGCGGTCGTACAGAACATCAAACGTAAAGAGAAAGAGGCTATCGAAATGGCGGAAAATATGGTCGAACACATGCGCGAAATTTCCACGGAAGTCATCCACTCCGCAACCGAGCGGAAGAAGGACACATACAAGCGCGAAGTCGTGGAGTCGGAGAACTACACCGCGCATCTTGGCGATTGCGTGGAAGTGGTCAGCGAGATTAAGGATGAGACGGTCGGCTACAGCATCTATTCCCCTCCGTTCGCCAGCCTGTACACCTACAGCAACTCCGACCGGGACATGGGGAATTGCAAGGACGATGAGGAGTTCATGAATCATTACCGGTTCCTTGTGCGCGAAATCTTCCGCGCCACGAAACCGGGGCGCCTGACTTCTTTCCATTGCATGAACCTTCCCACGTCCAAGGCCCGCGATGGCGTGATTGGCATCCGCGATTTCCGGGGCGAACTTATCAGGATGCACATTGAGGAAGGGTGGATTTTCCATAGCGAGGTTTGCATCTGGAAAGACCCGGTTACGGCCATGCAGCGCACAAAGGCGCTTGGATTGCTCCACAAGACCATCCGCAAGGATTCCGCCATGAGCCGCCAAGGCATCCCGGACTACCTTGTAACGATGCGCAAGCCGGGACAGAACGATGCGCCGTTGTCGAACACGCATGACGAATTCCCTGTGAGCGAGTGGCAGAAAATCGCCTCTCCCGTTTGGATGGATATCAATCCTAGCGAGACGTTGCAGCACCGCAGCGCACGGGAAGAAAACGATGAGCGGCACATTTGCCCGCTGCAACTGGAAGTCATCCGGCGCGGGTTGAAACTTTGGAGCCGCAAAGATGATTTGGTCCTGTCTCCGTTCATGGGCATTGGAAGCGAGGGTTATTGCGCCTTGGAAATGGGGCGCAAGTTCATCGGTAGCGAGTTGAAAGCGTCTTACTTCAAGCAGGCTGTCAAGAACCTTCGCTCGGCATCGGTTGGCGCTCCGGTACTTTTTGAGCAGGTCATGGAGGAATGCGATGCCTGATTTTTTCTACAAGAACCCAGACCTACAATCTCGACAATGGCGTGCCTGCTATTTTGCAAGCCTTCGAGAATTCGGCCCTCACGAATTCGGACAAGACGAGGCCCGCCAGATAGCGCAGATTTTTGCGGATAAAATGGAACAGGAGGACAAAAATGACACGACACTGGAAAAAACTGCATAAATGGAGGATGAAGTCGGAATTCTGGCAAATTGATGAGATTTGGTACATCGCTGTGAATAGCCGATTCCAGCTCAGGAACAGGCTCCGTCAGGGAGAAAGTCGAGGACGGCGCGAAATTTTCTTACTCAAGGACGGCAGAAAATACCCGATGCCATGCCCCATGTTTGGCATCATCAAGACCGCACGGATGGAACACGAACGCGCCGACGGCGCAGAAAAGGATGGTAGCAAGTGACACCGGAACAAGAAAAACAGATGCAAGACGCTTGGAAACTTGAATGGGAAGTCTATGGAATAATCGAGAATGTTCCAGAGATATTCCGCGCTGCATGGACTCGCCGCCAGCCCGAGATCGACGCACTGACCTCCGCCAACGCCGCATTGGGGGCAGAGCGCGATGCGCTGAAGGCGAGGGCGGAGAAGGCGGAGGTAGAACGTGATTTGGCTGAGTCCGACATTGCATCCGTGCAGGCAGTCACGAACGCATGGATTAACGAATGCCGCAACTGCAGCCCGGATGATGCTGGCTGCGAGCAGTGCAAACAACTCGATAAGTGCGTGGTTCAAATCATCACGGCCATCGAGGCTCCAACGCATCTGTCGCTTCGGGCCACCGTCGCCTCGCAGGCGGCGGAGATCGAGAGGCTCAATTCTGACATCTCCCGCATCGGCACCGTCGAAAATAACAAGCGCATCCTCATGGGCAAAATCGAATCGCAAAAGGCGGAGATCGAGAGGCTGCGGGCGGTCGTGGAGCGGTTGCCGAAGACGGCGGATGGGGTGCCAATTCCTTGCAAAACCGTGGTTTGGTACATCCACCCATCCGGCGAAGTAAACATGACAACAATGGACGCAAGTGGCTTTTCACCTCGTGGTTTTTGCGCGGAGAAAAATTGCTACTCCACCCGCGAAGCCGCCCTTGCGGCGAGAAAGGAGGCGAAATGAAAAAGACATTCATCACGGGATGTGTTGCGATGTTTTTAGCGGCGCTATGGGGATTCATTCATGGCGTTTTAGTTCTGCTAGATATTTCTTGGGTTGAGAATTTCATTATTTGCGGCCCAATTTGCGTATACTTTGCTTCCAAAATTACGGAGGACACCAAATGACCGACCCCATAGAACCCAACGATTCCGACAAGCAGGCCGACCGAGACGAGGCGGCGAGGCTGGCGGCGCTTCTGGAACAGATACCGGCGCGTATCGTGCTGCCGCCTAGAATCGAACTTGTAAGCAATACTTAATAGTTGGAACGAAGACCCGCCGAAAAGCGGGTTTTTTCATGCTTGCATCCCCTCCATTTGCGGGTTACAATGTTGGCATGAAAAAGAAAACAAAGAAAAAGAAGACGTACAAGGCATACACGGCTGCGGACCTGAAGCGCATCCGGCTTGACAATGGATGGACAGTGCAAGAAATGGCTGACATCTTGGGCACGAGTATCAAGAATTTGGAACGCTGGCTTGGGGATAAAAGTAAGCCCAATCCTATGATTGGGCTTGTCCTTAAAAAATACGAGTAATCCACAGGTTTTCCACAGCGAAAAGATTTTTTACTTGTCCTATTGACACCCTCAAAATAAGGGCTATACTCCACCCCAACAAGTGAAAAGCCAAGCGCGGGCCAAACGCATCAAGGGCGGAGGCCGGGACGCAAGGAGAAAGAACCGGCAGCGGCCCCAAGCCGCCTGGCACCCGGAAAAACTGCCTAGCCAAATAAACTACCGCCGCCCATGGCTGACGCTGTGGGCTGGCCTTCGCGGTCCGCGTGGACCTGTATCCAGAGGGGACGCCCTGACATGGATGCGAAGTACCACGGCACCGCAACCTACCCTCGGCTAACGCTGGGGGATAGGCTTACTCCAACAAGGACCACCCATGCAACTCCACTACACCAACGAAACCGAAAGCCGAGACGACCACCGCGCCAGCCAGCCGATGCCGGAAGCCTCTCGCGGAGGCAAGCCGACCGTGCGCACTCCCGAGCAGCGGGCGGCGATTGACAAGGCGCTGAAAGAGATTGAAGCGTTCTTTGCGAAAGGGAAAAAATGAAAATCGAAATCGAAATACCTGACCCGCCGAAAGGATGGGAGTATCAGAAGCGAAGTCCCAACAAAAATGAACCGGCAAGGATGCTGAACGCTGATGGAAAATGGACCAATGCACACAGTTGTTGGGCTGATTTTCTAACGCAAGGTATCTTTGCCTATCGTTCCACTGAAAAACGTTTCCTTGAGCCATACGACCTTGCCGGAAAATGGATTCAATTCAATACGGGCGGAGGATCGTTTGTCGGAAGTTTCAATGAGCGTCTTTTGTGGCTCAATGGCGCGTCAGAAGGACAGACGGTGCGGCAATGCTTTGAAAAAGGCGACACCTATTCCGACACTCCGACAAGCGAGAAAAAGTCTCTCCAAGTCGATGCCTGATAAATAACCCCCTTGCGCCACTGGCGCGGAAAGATGACTATGAAACTTTTTCACGTTCGCCTGCCTGATAATGTGTCCCTTGGATACGATTCCTACGATAGTTTCGTCGTGGCCTGCGAAAACGAGGACGATGCGCGGAATACTCATCCGTCTAACGGAGAGTTTGGCGGAGGCATCGGAGATTGGATTGTGCAAGACTCCGTTGAAATCCTCATCGTGAAGGAACTCGGCAAGGCTGGAAAGGGGATTTTCCCCGGTGTGATTTGCGCCTCTTACAACGCGGGCTAATCCATGATTACCCTCTCCCTCGCCCCCTACGGCCCCGGAATCCACAGGGGCATGTCGTTCGCAGACTATGCCGCCATCAAGGCCGTAAATAAGTCGTCATTGGCCCTTGTCGCAACCTCGCCAGAAGACTGCCTAGCCAGCCTTGAAGGCCGCTACCACCGCGACTCATCCGGATTCGCAATCGGCAGCGCCTTGGATGACCTGATGACCACCAACATGACTCCGGAGCAATGGAGCGCCGCGCATCCGGTGGCGTCTACTTGTCAGGCTACCCTCGCCAGCGGTGACCGCAAGGGCGAAGCCTGCGGATGCGAAACCAAGAACAGGTTCGGCGACCAATGGCTATGCGGTAAGCATGGAAAGGGAAAGCCTGACGCCGTGGCAACGCTCACCGCGTCCGACCTTGTTGCCATCAATGCCATGCGCAAGGCCCTACTTGAGTCTTCCATGGCGCCTCTTTTCGGGAACATGCGGGCTAGTCAGTTGGTCGTGTTGTGGGAGGATGAAGAGACGGGATTGTTCTGCAAAGCACGTTTGGACGGCGTGTCCGTCTGCCAGTTGCCGGGCTACGACGCGCCTTGCAGCATCCGGTGGGACTTGAAAACCACCGCCGCCAGTGGCGTCCACGAATTCCAGCGGCAGGCGAATGACCTTGGGTACTATCTCCAAGACGCCCACTACACCGCAGGCGCCAACGCAATCGCCAAACTCCAAGGCAAGGAAGAGACGGACGGAAACTTCGTCTTTGCTGTGGCATGTAAGGCGCCTAGCGGACCTCTTGGACGTCATCGCGTCTTCCCTTGGACCTACGATGACGCCACGCGGCAGAAGGCCAAGGAAGAGCGCAAATATCTCATACGCAAACTCAAGGACTGCCTTGACCGTGGCGAATTCCCACCGGAGAAAATAGAAGCAATCCAAGTCGGCACCGCGCCGGACTTCATTTTCTCTCACCTCAAACAAGAAAGCATGACGCCATGAGCGGAATCAAAAACGTAATCATCAAATCTACCAAACTTGGAATCGAAGAACACGGAATTTTCACCGCATATTTGCATCTTGAGGGCGATGGATGGGGATGCGGGTTTGGTGGATACGCAATGGATACTTGGATTGACCGGGAAAACAAGCGTGTCGGAACTCGCTTTGGATGCGACTTCATTACAGGCGTTCTTAAAACTCTTGAAGTTGATTCATGGGAAAACCTCAAGGGTAAAATGGTACGCGCAGAAACGGAAGGATGGGGAGGAAAAATTCTCCGCATCGGCCATCCGATTAAAGACATTTGGTTTGATCCGAAACAACTTGCAAAGGAATTGACATGAGCGAACCCACACCCCAAGAACAACCCCAAGAAACCATCCTCGACACCAAGCCAGTTATCCTCGTCGGCAAGCGCGGAATGGAAGTCCAGTCGTTCGACGCCATGTATCGAATGGCGAACGCCCTCGCCAACTCCGGCATGGTACCAGACCATTTCAAGGCCAAGCCCGCCGCCGTCCTTGCGGCCATGCAGACAGGCGCGGAAATCGGCCTTGCGCCGATGACTGCCCTGCAATGGATTTGCGTCATCGGTGGGCGTCCTTGCCTTTGGGGCAACGGACCAAAGGCTATCGTCCAAGCGTCCGGTCTTGTCGAGGACTGGCAGGAAACATGGGACGAGGCGACCAAGACGGCAACATGTGCCATCAAGCGCAAGGGCCAGACCTCGCCCATCGTCCGGCAGTTCTCCATGGCCGATGCCAAGTCCGCTACGCTTGACCGAAAGACCGGCCCATGGATGACCGCCCCGGCCCGCATGTGCGCCAATCGTGCCCGCGCCCGCGCCCTGAATGACGGCTTTGCGGACTGCCTCCTTGGCTTGCATGTGGCCGAGGAAGTCCAAGACTACACTCCCACCGTCCGCCGCATCGTTGACGCGGATTCTGACCCTCTTTTGGCGGAACCTTCCGCCTAATTTTTCCTCTTACATGGATACCCCATGTCTTATATTTCCGAAGCCGGTAATTTTCAGTTGAAGCCCGTTGCGTGGGAGCCGTTCACATACCCCGATGGCGGTCAGGCGCTCAAATTCCACTTTGAGAACCGCGAAGGCGCGAAGTGCGAAGGCGTGTTCTCCTTTACCAAGAAGGACGGAAGCGAAAACGAGAACATCAAGATTTTCTCCGATGCTTTCGAGGCTCAAAAGTCCGTCCTTTGCGAAGTCCAGCAGGGCAAGCCGAAGAACAACGGCGGGCATTTCTACACGGTCAAATGGGCCGTTACGAAGAAGTCTGACGCGGTGGTCAGCACAAGCGCCAAGGAGTTGCGCGAATTCCTCTCCAAGAAGCCCAAGGATAAGGAGCCTGAAAAGTCCTATCCTTCGGACGAAATTCCGTTCTAACCCGTCGTGAGGTTTCGGGCCACCTCCTTAATCTAAGCCCTACGCCGTGGTGGCTGAGCGGTCGAAAGCACTCGCTTTGTAAGCGAGAAAGGGCAACCTACAACGCGGGTTCAAATCCTGCCCACGGCTTAGAAATTACTTGCGCCATCGGCGCGGAAAGGATGAGATGAAAGAAAGAGAAATCCAGAACCGTATCCGTATCGCGCTGGCGCCGCATGTCCTTCTGTTCCGCGCCAATGTTGGAAAATTTCAAATGAAGGATGGCCGATGGTTCGACACCGGACTACCGCCCGGATTCGCCGACCTGTTCGGAATCCACATCGGCACCGGGAGCTTCGTTGCCATCGAGTGCAAAAGTCGGACCGGCAAGCCATCGTATAAGCAGGAGCGTTTCTTGCAGGCCGTGCGCGATGCTGGCGGGATTGCAGGTGTTTGCCGGAGTCCGGAAGAGGCCCTTACCCTAATCAAACTATGCTCCTCCGCCCATATCAACAAGACTCCGTAGACAAACTGCGCCAGTCATTCGCGTCCGGCAAGAAGTCGCCGCTTCTGTTCCTTCCTACTGGCGGAGGCAAGACTCACATATTCACATTTGTTGCAAAAAATGCAATAAGCAAAGGCGGACGCGTCCTTATTATCGTCCACCGCAATGAACTGCTCATGCAGGCTTGCGAGAAACTGCGCTCCATCGGCCTTGACTATGGCGTCATCTCCGCCAACGCCAGCATGAACCTTGACCGACCAGTTCAGGTTGCCAGTGTACAGACCATCGTGCGCCGGTTCGACCGGATGACTGGATGGACGCCGACGATGATTATCGTAGATGAGGCCCACCACGTTCAGGATGATAACGGATGGGGCAAGGTGCTGGCGCAATGGACCATGGCGAAGGTGCTGGGCGTGACTGCTACCCCGATTCGCTCCGATGGCGGTGGCCTTGACGGCGTGTTCGATGACCTTGTGCTGGGCCCGTCCGTCCGCGAACTGACCTCGATGGGGTTCCTTTCGCCGACCGAAATCTATGCTCCTCCATGTGTCGTGGACCTGTCCACCGTGCGCCGCCGCATGGGCGACTATGCGAACAACGACCTTGAAAAGGCGATGGACAAGCCGACCATCCACGGTGACGCGGTGAAGCACTACGCTAGGATTTGCCACGGCGTCCCGGCGATTGCCTTCTGCGTTTCGGTGGACCATGCGAATCACGTTGCCAAGGCTTTTCAAGACGGAGGGTTCAGGTCGTCCTCGATTGACGGAATGATGGACATGGCAACGCGGAAGGAAGCGATTGCCGCGCTTGGGCAAGGCCGGATTGACGTGCTGACCTCGTGCGATGTGGTGAGCGAAGGGACAGATATCCCCGTAGTCGGTGCTGCCATCCTGCTACGCCCGACCATGAGCGAAGGGCTTTACTTGCAGCAAGTCGGGCGTGTGCTACGTCCGGCGACCGGCAAGACCAAGGCCGTAGTCCTCGACCACGTTGGCAACGTAGGACGCCACGGGATGCCAGACGCCGACCGCGAATGGACGCTGGCCGGCACTGGCAAGGAAGGCGGAGGAAGCAAGCGTGAAGGCCCGCCTCCGCCCGTGACGTGCGATGGATGCTTCCGGCAGGTCGTTCGCCCGTTGCCTCCATGCTGCCCATACTGCGGCGCGACTTTCGAGAAGCAAAACCGTCTGGACAAGATGAAAATCGAGGCAGCGGAACTGGAACGCATCACGGCGGAGCAGGCGGAAACGATGCGCGTCCAGCACAAGCGGGAGCAGGCAGGCGCTAAGACGATGGCGGAATTGGTCGAGGTCGGCAGGCGGCGCGGGATGAAAAATCCGCATGGATGGGCGGCGCATGTTTTCAACAACTCTTGGCGTAGTTGGGCTAAGTAATCCACAGGTTTCCCACAAAATAATTCTTGGGATGGGGCTTGACAAACCCTCGAAGTGGGGGTATGATTGCCCCGTGGCCCCAGCGAGGGGCCGAAAGACCCCCCAAGAAAAAGGAAATGCCATGAAAAATCAAGTCCCGAAGTTCCAACCTCCGGCACCCGATCACCCGTATTGGGGCCTTAACAAGGAGTACCTCGTAAAGAGCGCCGTTGTGCGCGACGCCATCAAAGCGTGGAAGGTCAATAAAAACCCGGAAACCGCCAAGGCGCTGGAAGAGGCGCGGACTGCTTCAAGGGCGGCTTACCAAGCTTGGCGACCCGTGGCGCTTGCTTGCGGCATGATGATGGAAATCTAACAAGGAAAGTCATGGACGACAAAGACCCCATCAAAGAACTAGCCAAGGACACCGGCATCAACCCGAAACGACTTGCCGCTTGGGCGAAGTCCGAGAAACTCCCCATCAAAATGCCTCACGAACTGCGCGAGCGTATCGCGGCGGCGAAAGAGGCCACAATCCGCGCTGCTGCGGGAAAGGTTTGCTGACTATGGACACGCCTCCGCTCACCCAAGAAGAACTAGCCGACTACCGCGCCCGCATCGCAAGCGGGAAGGACTGCCGCCCGACGATGGAACTTGCGCACCGGATGATGGTGACGCTGGAACTCATGCAAGCCCGCGCCGAGTCTGCGGAGAAGGCGATGCACGCGGAGATTGACGCGAAGGAGGCGAAGCCGTCCGCGAGCGTGGAGGAGGCAAGGCGCGAATTCATCGCTTGGATCAACGACGGAAATTGGCAGCGCTTTGGCCTTGCCTGCCGTGTGGACGTCCTCATCTCCGCCGTCCGCGCCCAAGCGCAGGCCGACTGCTTGCAGAGGTTCAGGGAGTTGGAGAAGCGGATGGGTCGCATGTTCCCGAACAGGAAGTGTCACGAGGAATCGACATTCATTATCGGAGATCTCACACGCGCCAGCGGCGCAGAAACGGACGGAAAATGAAAACGATAGAGCAGCAACAGATAGAAGAACTCGAAAGAATACTTGATGGACTTCGATCAGGGAAAATCTGTATCGACTCCATGGAGCAAGAGCAAAAGTTGGCGGAAGCCGATGTCTTGCACCACCCAAAGTACAGTGCCATCGTTTGGGTCACTGAGCGGCCACGCCCTATCACTCTAACCATTACTTATCGCGCCCTCTCCGGCGCCTCGAACCAGAAGGACGGAAAATGAAGACCGCACTCTACACCGAGGCCAACAAGTTCCTCGAATCGAATCCTGACGCCAGCCCTTTGCGAGCCTATCAAGCAGGCTTCGACCGTGCCACGCACTTTGCCAATCAAGAGATCGACGCCCTGACCGACGACAACGCCGCATTGGTGGCCGAGCGCGACAACGACAAGAAGGACTTCTTTGAAATGCGCAAGGCCCTTGCGGACATGACCACCGAGCGCGATGCGTTGAAGGCGCGGGCTGAGAAGGTGGAGGCGGATGCTGCACATTGGATTCATCGGGCACAGATCGAGGAACAACGAGCGGACAAATCCGAAGTTGACGCGTGTGGGCAACACACAGAATTTGGAATGCTCCAATGCGAACTAGGCCGGTGTCAGGCCACCTTCGCCTCGCAGGCGGCGGAGATCGAGAGGCTGCGGGCGGTCGTGGAGAGCAGAGAGAAGGCCCTGACATCCATCCGGTGCATCGGCATGGGGCGTGACGGAGAACATACCGCGAAACGGCTCGGTAATTTGGTAGACGAACTGTATGCCATCGCTTCCCGTGAAATCGCACCGATTGCTTTTGCCAAAGAACAGGCCGCGAAGGTAGGCGCAAATGGTTAAGCACACACCGGGACCGTGGCATGTTGAAGAAAATCGCGCCTACCACACATCATTCCTCATTTATAGCCAGGCTGGAAACCAACTCGCGCAATGTTTCAACTGGCAAAACAAATCGTTTGACATTGCAGCAGACGCTAACGCCCGCCTCATCGCAGCCGCGCCGGAGTTGTTGGAGGCATTGGAATGGGTGTTGAACTCCTACGAACACGAATATCAAACGAAACTACCTGCCTTCATCGCGGCACGTGCCGCCATTGCCAAGGCAACAGGAGAATGCAAATGACCACCGAATACAAACGACCGACGCCTTTATGGTAGGATACGTCAATGAAAAACATCACCAACAAAAAGTTCTCAAGGTGGACTGTCGAATCCTTCTCCCACGTAGACAACAGGAAAACCGCAATTTGGAATTGCAAATGCGAATGCGGAAGCGAGAGAAAGGTTTCTGGAATTTCTCTGCGCGGAGGTGTATCAAAATCTTGCGGTTGTTTTCAAAAAGAAACGGCTAGAGCGCAAGAGAAGACACACGGCATGTCAGAAACATCAATTTTTAAAACTTGGAATTCCATGATTCGGCGATGCAATAACCCAAGCGACAAGGCGTATTCGTATTATGGTGGAAGAGGAATCAGGGTTTGCCGGAAGTGGCAAGGGAAAAATGGGTTTGCAAACTTCTTTTCAGACATGGGTGAAAAACCAACAAGCCACCACTCAATCGACAGGGTGAATAACGACAAAGGGTACAGCAAAAAAAATTGCAGGTGGGCTACGAAAAAACAACAATCTGAAAACAGGAGAAGTTCTATCCCCGTCTATGTTTCAGGGATTCGGTTCGCCACTCAGACTTCTGCCGCAAAACATCTTGGCATGTCACTCACATCATTTATTCGGAAATTCATTAAGAATGGAGCGCGATGAAATATCAAAGACCCTCTGAATCAGAACTCCCCGCTGAACTGGCGAAGGAGATGGGTTGGAAATACATGGGGGCTAATGGCACACCGCGCGGCTCTGACGTGCGTTGGTGCGGATGCGGCATGGAAGAAACTGCAAACAGTGATTCTTGCTGCAACTACTGGAATCCACTCACCGACCGCAACCATTCAGGACTCGCAGTCGAGCGTTGCGCGGAGTTGGGCCTCGACCAACACTACGTCGGACAACTATGCAAAGAAAATCCGCCATTTGAGGCTGACGGACTGTCATGGCGAGGACCTGAAACAATCCGTATCGCCCGCGCCACCCCAGCCCACGAGTCCTACGCAGCCCACCGCGTCCTGTGGGAACACAACCGAAAGGAAATCAAATGAGACTGCCACGCAACATCAAAGCAAAACTCAACAGACGAGCCAAGGAAAAGCGTATCGCAAAGGCCAAAAGAGCCGCCAAAAAACAAGCCGCGACCATCAAGGAAAACACCATGAAACATTATGATCTTCAAGTAATTCGAGGTTATGCCTACGAAAAACAAATGCAAACCGTCGAACTCACCTTCCAGCAAGGTGGCAACACCGTCAAGATGACTGAAAAGGTTGGCGGAAATTGCACGGGCCTTGATGTTATAGACTGCGCCATCTCCAATGCGGCTGCATGTTGGCCGCACATGAATGAAGATGGCGATGCCTATTTCCCTCTCGGGAAAGACCTCGGCGACAGGTATGAAGATGGTGATTGGATTGATAATGACGATCTGGAAAATGTATTGAAGAGAAGGCTTGTGTCTGCAAAAATCGTGAAGGTTGAATACGAGCCGGAGGAACCCAAATGATCCAGTTCAAACTCCCGAAGGCGGCGCGGTTCGTGACGAGGGATGCTTGTGGAAAAGTTGAATTCTGGCAAAGCAAGCCAGTGAAGCACGGACACGTATGGCGCACAATCAATGGCTACACAGCATGGACAAGCGCAGACCAAGAACTCTTCACTGGCATCCGCAAGATGCAGAGCATCGAACTCAAGCCTAAGAAGAAGGGGAAGAAATGACCTGCGTATTTTTCTCAACCGACAACGTCCACCAGCGCCTTACCGTCATCGCGCACGAAGACGCGACCATGCACGAACTCAACGAACTGTGGCATAGCGCGTTGCTTGCAGCAGGGTACAAGCCACCCGAACCGGAGGACGCACAGTGACCGACGAATTCCCGGCAGTTAAAAAACTGCTATTCACAAAAGCCTGCAAAATGCGATTGGCGGCATTTTATGGGCACACGGACGACACCATTTGCAGCCTAGAGAACAACACGGAATGGGTGGTTTCAGAAGAGAAGGAAGATGGTTATTTCCGCGTCCAGATGAAAAATAAGGACCGTTCTCGATTGGCTTTTGTATGCGTCAAAACGGAAGGAATCTTTTTGGCTCTTGGACTGACTCGACGCCTTAGCGATAATCCGGGTCCATCCGCAGAAGAACAGGCTAAAATATCGGCTGAAAAGCAAGCCAAGCGCGATGCAAACCGCAGGCGAGATGAGGATGCGCTTGAGAAAAAGAAGAAAGAGAAAGCACAACGTGCCGAACAACTTGCCAAGGAGGCGAAAGAAAAGGCAGATTTGAAGGAAAAACGACGTGCTGAACATGAAGCCAAAGTCGCCGAGCAAATGGCAGCAAAACAAGAACGGAAACGCAAGGCAGAAGAAGAGGGTCAAAAAACGCAATGGACCGCTGCACAGAAAGCGGCCTACTGGGCAGAACAAGCAACCAAAGAACAGGAGCAACGGCCATGACCGACAAAAACGAAACCTTCCGCAACATCTCCGACCCGAACGATATCGCATCGGAATTTCAAGAGATGTTCACCGAAGGCAGCATACAGGCCGCGTTGCCAAAGGCGGACGAAAGCGCGGCGTTCTGGAAGAAGATGGACCAACTGGAAGGCAAACAATGACCGCAACAAAACTCTACGAACTGACCAAGCCTATTTTCGACAAGCACCCGAGCGCGAAGCCGGAATGGCTACAATGGCGGTCAATTGCAGAACGATGGGTGACGGTCTATCAGGATGCAGAAAATGTACGTGCCAGCAACGGCCTGACGGACGAAGCCGCCGCCCTCATCGTTCAGGGGCATCTGGTCGAATGGCTTTGTAGCCGACATGCTACAGATTTCTTCCTTACATCTTGGGGATGGCAATGCACAATAGACCGTCCCAACAGGACGTTTGAACGAGAAACACTCCTTGAAGCCCTCATCGCCGCATGCATGGAGGTCGAATGCTCCCGCTAGCCCGCCTCGCCCGACCCGGAGAAACTCCGCATCAGTGGATCGGAGCGAAGAAGTGTGGTTCCACGTGGCGCGAATCGACCATCCATACGCTTTCGGCTCATGGTCTTGAATACCTGTATTTCCTTGGATGGTCCTATCGAAATCGCAGATTCGGACCACATAGCCAGAAGTGCCGACTGGAAGTATCCACCTACACCGCAGCACGTCGCGCATGGAAGTTTAGAAATAGGGAGCATATCCGAGCCTATAAACGCGCCAGACGTGCGGCAGGAAAAGACCGATGATCGAAAATCCCTCCACCGGGCGCCGTTCATGCGCGGCAAAAGTGGGGCGCAAACCGTGCCGAGCGCCGCGACTAACATAGCCAGTCCTGCCGCAACTGGGCGAATCCACGGGCGGAAGATGCCGGTTAACTCGCCGGCAACGAATGACCCCACCTTTACGGGTGGGGTTTTTCGTTTACTTGGGCCATCCTGCGCCTTTTTCTCTGTCCGGATGTAGGCAAAGTCGCCCGGATGCCTCGGAGTAGGCGGCAATGGACGTGCCTTCAATGGTCAGGCCGAGCAGGCTAACGGACTTGACGCTGCAACCGCATCCACCGGGAACGCCACACCACGAACCCGCCGCATCTTCGCCACGATAGGCGCAGGAGGCGCAAATAGCCTCTCTGGCGCATTTCTCATCCTCGGACACCCGTTCCCGTATCGCCAGCGCAGCAAGCAGGCTGGCGGCGTTCTTGGCCGTCTTGGCGGCGCGTGGGCGTAGTTTGGGCTTTGTAAAGGGCCCGACATCCAAAGGACACGGGAATTTATCCACCCCGAACGCCTTTAGCCTCATGGCAGCATGTTCCGGCAACGTAGACCGGCAAGCCTTGCAACGTGCGCTAGGGGCCTTGCAATGCGCCTCATGGAACTGTTTAAGTGTCAGCATCCGGCCCCCGTGTCGGTGATGCCGCCCGTAAAGATGGGGTTCATGAGGTAATCTTCGTATGGCGGACCAGCCGGCGCCCCGTCCGCACTGGCGCAGGCGATGACAAGGTAGCGCGGCGGAGGGCCGGCCACGGAGTCCACCAGCACCGTGCCGACGGCGTAAACGGTTGGAGTGATGATTTCCGCAACTGGCGTACCTGGGTCAATGCAATAGGCAAGCGTGTATTTGAAGTTACCAAATTCGTCCGGCGTGCATTCCGCCACGGGGCAGGCGGCATCATCACATCCTTCAATCGGAGTAAGCGTACCAGCCACGTTGCAAACGTCAAGGTCCGAAGATGGGTCTTGGGTGATGGTCCAGCATCCGGTAATTCCTTGGATATCCCCGGAATACATGCCGTCAGTCAATGATGCAGGAGCCAAGAATGGGTCGCTACCGGCGCTTCCATCGCAAGGGACGCGGGTATAGATTGCCAGTTCAACCCAATCGCAATCCTCCTCGGACGGATGCGGTCCGGAATCATCGCGCCAATCTTCCGAGAAGTCATTCGTCCACTCAATCATCGGATTCCCGCCGTCAAAGATGTAATTATCGCACTTGAATGCCTCAACCGTGTTCACGGTGATGTAGGCCCATGCGAAATAATCGTCAGGGAACGGAGAACCGCATGTGTCAATCCTTTGGAACCAAACAATATCAAAAAAAGTAGGGATAAACGGGTCGAACGGACCGCACCCTGATTTGATGGCTGGATTAGGCTCACAATCAGGGTCGCACCTGTAGTACAGGAGCAGGAATTCTCCGCTAGTCAATTCTTTGTAGAAATGGTACTCATAGCATGGGGTTGAACCTGTGGCACCGGCACTCACTTGTTTTCCTGACCACGTGTATGTCCCCGGAATGGCCGGATATGTCGCCGTGCTAGGGATAGTCACCTCCGGAGGCGGCACGAAGCAGCATCCGAAAGTAGAAGGAGTACAACAATCGCAGATTATCATTGGCACGTCCGCATTCTACCTCATCGGCCAAGGCCGAATGACGACTGGCGGAAGGATGAGATGCTGCAATTCTGGAATGATGGGCGCGGACATGGGGCGGGGATGATAACGAAAACCGCCGCTTGACACACGAAGGCTTAGGCGGCGGTCTTGGCGACGCGGTGGGCGTCGGGGTGCAGTTACTTAAGCCATCCATCATCGAAGATGACCGTCCGGCCTTTCAGTTCCTCCATCTGCATCCATCCCTTCATAGGGCCATCTTTTCCAAGGATGATGACCTCTACCTGTCCTGTCACGCGGTCGAAAGACTCAATCCTTGCCGGACAGTCCATCGGAACTACCACTCGCGGCGTATGCGCGCAGGCGGGCGTCAAGGCCAGAGCGCCAAGAATCAGGACCTTTTTGGGCAACATTGACTTCCTTTGCGTTGTCATGCTGGGCATCCATCCATGCGCGGGCGATGGCGTATGCGATGATATAGAAGAATCTTTCAAGTGGATTCATGACGGCGGATTATTTGGCGCCGGCCTGTTCGCTGGTCACTTTGTTGTCGCGGGCTGCGATCAGGCCGATGCCGGCGATGACGGCCGCGATCACGGCGGTCCAATCGGGGGTGCCGCCAGCGATGAGTACCTGTGTGGCGCCGATGGCGGAGGCGAGGATGGCGAGGATGCCGGTGGTGGTCGTTTTCCAAGATTTCATTGTGTTCCTTTAGGAAATGGGTGAGAAAGCGTCAGCATTTTAACCATTTTTTCCGGAGCGAGGAATAGGCCGATGAATGCCAGATCCATCAGACGGCTTATACTGCTCATGCAAGTCATGGATAAGGCTAGAGGAAACTGTCGGTCCAGCCATGCTAGCGGTAGCAACTCCTGCGATAAACTGGCTATTGTTTCCTGTCACGCGTTCAAGCGTATCCACTCGCTCTTCAAGGCGTTTGAATGACTTTTGAAATCTTACCCATAGAAAACTAAACGCAGAGGAAACCACTACGAATCCCGTTATTTTTTCGGTAGTTAGTTCAAATGCGGCTTCTGCAAGTAGTGGCATCATGGCAGGATTCTAGAATAGATTGGATGAAGGCGCAATCAGGTAGTGGTTACGGTTACGCCTGACCCGGCCGTGAAGGTCATCGTGACCGTGCGGGCGCCGTCAGCGAACGGCACGCCACTAACTTGGATGCCGCCAGCCCATTTCAGGACAGGGACGCCCACGGCGGTCCCTGTCCATGTGACGATGGCCTTGGCCGTCGCGCCAGCGGACAACGCCGTGCGCGTGACGTTGATGGTCTTGGCGGTGAGCGTCGGGGATGCTCCGAGCGTCAGCAGGCCGGTGGTGGACGTGCTGGAACCGTTGTCGTGGAATTCGACCTCAAGGGCGGTCGTTGCGAAGGTGCCGGTATGGGCGAGCGTTCCAGCGGCGGCGCGCATGAGGCCGGTGAAGGTGTTCGCGGCGGAGCAATTCAGTGTGCCGGTGCCAACCTTGGTGATACCAAATGTGGACGATGTGAAGGCGGTACTCCCAATGACAGTATCCGCAATAACGCCCGCAATCGTGGTGCTTGTGTTAAGAGCGCCGATAATGTAGGTAGTGTTCGCCGTCTGGCTCGCAATAGTTGTGTGATTGCCAAGATTGCAGTTGGCCGTTGCGCTCAAAGCACCGAAGTTGATGGTGTTCGTGGTTCCGCTCGTGAAGCCAGTCACCCAGGAATCTGCCGTAGTTCCGTATCGAGCAGCGACATAAGACGGGCTAGATGGCCCATCAAACACCCAAGCGGCGGCGGCGCTGCCAGACGTAGCCGAAGTAAAAAGAGTATTTGTCGAAGCGGCAGTTCGGGTATATGTTCCAGCGAAGCCAGAATTATCCCCGCCAATGTGCGTGCCAAGGGAAGCGACGAGTGTCTGGTTGATGCTGCCAGTTCCGCTAATATTCCCCATGATGGTTGTACGCAAGGCCGTCGCCGCCAGTTCAAGAGTTGCTCCGCTCGCCACCACAATCGGATTCGTGGCCGCACCAAGGCCAGACGCGCCGGAAGAAGAGTTGCCGATGGTGCTGGACAGCGTTCCAGCCAAGACGGTCGTTGTGCCGGTGTAGGTGTTCGCTCCGGTCAGCGTGAGCGTATTCGTCCCCGTCTTGGTCAGGTCAAACCCACCACCGATAACCGACGCAATGGTGCGGTTGGCAGAAGACCCGTAGCGCAATAGTGCAGCGGCTCCGAACATGGTTCATCCTTTAGGAAGGAGAGCCGGACAGTGTGACAGTTCCGTCAGCGTTGCCGGTGATGTTTTCCCATTCCGGAGGATGAGGCGACACATAATCGGCACCAGCCAAGCCATATTGAGAAGCAAGGAAATCAGCGATTGAGGCTGACCCAGTAAACAGAGTCACGGCGTCCGTACCAAGGGCGCCGACCGCTTCATCCGGAGTAAGAACAGGATTCGACCACACACGCGCCAGCGACATGCGATGACGCTCATTCAGCGTATCAAGCATGGCCTTGGCATCGGCGATGACTTCCTGTTTGATGGTGGCAAGTGCCGCCGCCTTGAGTTGGTCGGCAGTTGGAACGGTTGGATTGATTTCTTGGAAGAGTGACATTAGGACATATCTCCGGAAAGGATGATGTTGGAGCCAGAAACACGGGCATAGACGCGGCCATATTGGCCTGCAATCTTGGTCAGGGATGCAACGTGACGAACGGTCAATGTGCCGGTGGAAAATGTTACCTGACCGGCGCCAAGTTGCTCGATGATGACGTAGTTTCCATCCGCCAGTCCGGAACACGTCAAGGTAATGGCACTGGCATTGTTCATCGTGACGACTCCACCAGCGTCGGACGATTGCAATGTGTATGTCGTGCCGGTCTGCGCGTTCACGACGAACGATGCGCCGGGATTCGCCCACGCCGGAGTGCCAGCCACATTCGTCCATACCTGACCGGCGCTTCCTCCACCCATGAGCGTGTTTAGCGCGGTACCGGCACGATTGATGAAGGCCTGAATGGTTGTGGTTGCGTCAATACTCGACCATGCCGTCGAAACCCACCCGCCGACCACCGCCAGTACGCGGGCGGTCGTGAAATAAAGATTCCCAGACTCCGTCACCTTCGCCGTGGTGTAGTCTCCGGACTGCGCCGTTACCGTGCCGGTGCGTCCGAAAACGGACGCTACTGCGCCTGCGCCACTGCCGTAATTTGGGGTTGATGCACCCATTGATTACCTTTTGTTGGTTTGGAAAATAGGACGAACCTGCACAAGCAACTGACTGCCAGCGGTTCCCGATGCAGTCAATTGAAGTTGCAACACACCCTGTACAAGAACAATCATTTTTGCGGTTTGGCCTGCGGCAAGCGTCGCCGGGGTTGAGGCATCACTTGTGGAAGAAATGGTTCGCAAAAGAGGGTTAGAACTGCTTACCCAGTCAGTTCCAGAAAGATACGGAGTCCATGCAAATTGATCGTCATCCTTAGAGTTAAGGACAAGACCCGTCAAAGCATTTGCAGACAGATTTTTGATAGAAATAGATACGCATTCAGCGACACCTTCGGATGCGATAATCCCCAATTGCGCAAGGATGTCGTTGGTGCCAGTTGTCAGCGTTTTAATGGTAGGTTCGCTCATGTTTTGTCCTTCTGTGTGTGTCCATCATGATAACCGAAATGGATTTTACGCCATGTCAAGGATGGCCCGCTTGCGTTCCCGTCCCTTGGCCCAGTTCCCATGAACTAGGATGGCATCTTGTGGAATGGTGAACTTCAATTTGCCATCCCATTCCGATGCGGCAAAGAATGAGAAATTCCAGAATGCGGAGGAAAGGTAGCCCCATTTAATAGGAACAGTTTTCAAGGAGGCATTGATTGCCGGCTGATCGCATCCATGCTTGTCCAGAACGGACAATGCGGCCTTGAAAAGCGCCACCGTCCGTTCATTCCCGCGCCCGATGAACACCCCAGCGCAGGCCATAATCCGGTCACGCTGGAATACGATATCATTGTCTCCAAGTTCAAATATCATAGCATCTAAAGCGCATTGGTCGCGCAATTTAACATCGGCGTCAAGGAAAACAAACATGTCGCAAGTTTCGGCCATTTCAATCATGACCTTGAGTTTTTCCGCCATCTGCGTCTTCCACCCATCGGTCAGGTAAACGCCAGATGTGCAATGCTGGGGGACGCGGCGGACTTCATGATGGACGCCTTGTGGGATGGACGGCGCCAGATAGTCGGCTAGGTAATGCTCATGCGACTCCGAAACGACCGTCCAAACCTTGACTATTTTCCCATGGTCGGCAATACGGGTAGGCGGACACGTCTTCCGATGCGGTCCGCCAATCTTTGCCATACCGTAATAAGTGCGCAGGTTGGAATCATGGACATGCTGGCCGACAATGTCATAGCACGGATTTCGGAGCATGTATCCGGCGCGTGTCAATCGCTCGGCAATGGCATAATCACAATCAGCGATGCCAAGGCCGAAGTCGCAATCCTCAATAGTTTTAATCTTTCCTCTAAAAATCCAAGTATCGGCACCAGTCGTAAGAGGTTCGCCTTTCTGCCACCGGACCAAAGCATAACACTCATCCTGTTTGATATTGTGCGCATTCGACAAGGTTGCATCAAATAGAATATCAGAATTAGTCAATACTGAAATGTCATCATCCGAAGCATGTTCATTGATGATTGAGAACCATTCACGGAATGTAATCCGTTCTTGGCGGTTTACCTTGATTACTTCATATTGAGCGGAATTACCGTCAAGGCACCGTTTCAATTCCGCATTCCGTTGCGGGCTGGCTGGCGTGTAGGTCTGGACGAAGATGCGGAGTTTAGACATTGCTAAAGGTGTTCGGCATGGGGGTAAAGAGATACTTCTTGGAACCGTCCGGGAGTTTGATTTGCCAGTATTCCACGAATCCTTGCAGCGGCTTCATGGTACAGGTCGGTTCAGTCGCGGAAACTGTCACGCCGGGGCCAGTCATGCCGCCTGCGGTGACGCTGACGGGGTTAATCATTTCGTTGGGATTGTAGCCTGTAATCGTGTCAGAACCGGAATCATCCACAAGCCAAGGCCAAGTATTCGCCGTCTTGCTCGGCTTCAAGGTGTATTCCCATGCCAAAGTCTGACCTGAAATAAGCGAAGTGGCGGTAATACGGGCCATCTTCCGCGCCATTTTTCCGGAATCAAAGAAGAAAACTAGGCCGGCATAGGTGTTGAACGGCACCGCAAGGACATTTTGGCCGACTTCAAAGGTTCCGCCGTTGATGCATACGCCGGGGAAAACAACATCCTCGGTCGTTTCCGCCATGTTCAAATAGCCGGCAGGTGATGCGCCAGATGTACCTCCCGGATTTACGAAAGCAGATTTAAGCGTGACGACTACGCCATCCACATTATCCAAAGCGTTTCCGCCGCTTCCCCATGTCGCAGCCGTGATTTTCATCATGACTGGACGGCCCTGCTGGATAGGAACCTCCGCAACGGTCGGGTCCACCGGCAATCCTTCAAAATATCCAGCCATCGCCCCGTATTGGTTCAATAGGTGCGCGGTGATTGGGTCGCCCGTGTTTACCGGATTCGGGATTTGAGGCCGTGCTTTGTACATTAGCCTGCCGTTGTGAAGTCAGGGAGAAGGAGTGTCGTGAAGTCTACCTCGCCGGCAATCCGGAACACTTTACACCCGTAAGGAGACACCGATTCAGTTCCAGGATTGAAGTTTGCCGGAGCGACAATATTTTGCATTGGAAGACCGAGAGATTGGTCATTGAAATACGCCACGCCTGTCCATTGGTCAGGGTTATAGACGAATTGATAGGTGGTATGCCACGGCTTATCATTAAAGCCTGTCCATTGACTTTCAAGAGCCGTGCAAAGCCATGTACGGGCCGCGCCTCCCCAAAATGTCTCGCTATTCGTAAAAGCGCAATAACCTGATTTAGTAGCATGTGAAGTGCTAGCGTAATTAGTCGGCTCCGCCTGAACAATCGTCACTGTCTTACGGTTGCGAGGAATGCTCAATTGTGCAATACGGCTGCTTTCCGTAGTATTGCCTAGTATGTTATTGAGATAACGGACCTTTGCCAAGGCATTGCGAAGTCCAGTAGTCGCAATATCGAAATTACTAGGGATGTATTCGACAGCCGAACTAATGCGCATATCCAAAAGGAAAGCGCCTGTCATATCGAATGTGCCGATACGCGTTTCCATGTCCATAGCGACGATTGCAACGGTTCCGTTTGCAGTCACTTTTTCAACGCGCACATCCACCACGCGCACAAGGTCAGGGATGGTAGTCGGAGCGCCATCATTGTTTGGCAGGGCAGATGGGAACGAACCCGGCAAAGGGAACAGTCCGGGGCTACTTGCAGTCGGAAGAATCGTTTGAAGCGGAGGTACACCACACGAAAGCCCTGATACGCTAAAGCGCATGGTGTACCGACGCGATTCAAGCGCAGCGGTCCCGGTGTGTCCATCTTCCAAAAGTTTGATGACGATTGCCATTATGCGGCCCTTGCGATGGAGTTGCGTGTATTACGTTCAATGCTATTAAGGGCATCCAATTGTTTTTCAAGAAGCGGATTATCTGTGATACCGGGGACATTCTTACCGCCAAGGAACGCAGTAAATTTAGCCTCTTGGCTACCGACAGTTTTCAGAGAAAGGCTTTCCTTGATTGCCCGCGCCTCCTCGGACCGTTCAAGTTTTTGGAGCGCCTTGCGTTCATCATCGCTCTTGGCATCACGTTCGCGCTTGCGGAAGTCTTCCCGGATGCCAAGAATTCGCGCTTGAAGTCCTGTTTCTGCTCCGGATGCAGCGGCCAGATTAAGCGCGGTCTGCGCCCGGATATCATCAATCCGCTCCGTCTTTTCCTGCTGACGAGCCTTCTTCTTGGCCTCAAATTCGCCATTTGCGATAGCAATAAGCGCGTTTTGTTCTTCCTTACGCGCCGTCATCTTGATATCCGCGATCTTCTTTTCCAATGCAACCTTGGCTTCCAGTTCGGTAGCCGCGTCCGCCTGATGGCCGGTGCGAAGGCGCAGCGCCTCGATTTCTCCGGCTGCGAAATGACGCTGCAAGGTCAATCGGCGTTGTTCAAGTTCAATTTCCCGATCCATCATGTTCTGACGGATGGTTTTTTCCTCAATCAATGCATCAAGGCGCATCTTGGATTCCACGCTACCGCCTGCCTTGACGCGTTCAGCGACAATTTGCGCCTCCATCTCCTTGATCTGCACCATCTGTTCAAGCCTGCGCTTGTCGCCTTCGGAATCGTCTGCGGTGACGCGCATAAGCGGTCCACGGGCTTGCAGAAGATTGTCGGCTAGAACCTTGGCGCGGTCCTGTTCAATCTTGATGAGTTTGATCTTCTCATTGGCCAAATTACGGGTATTCCGTGCGCCTTCGATATCGCCTTCACGCTCCATCCGTGCGGCCTCGCGGCGTGCGCTTGCCTGCAATTCCGTGATGCGGGCTTCGTCCATCTTGGCTTGCATGAGAAGTCGCGTATTGGAAATCTCATCCAAGATGCCTTGACTAGCCTGCCCGCGCTGGAAATCACGCTCGGCAACCCGCGCAGCATTGCGGGCCTGCGCAACCATGATTTGCGCGTCTTTTTCAATCAATTTTTGTTCACGGAGTCCGTCAGTGATATTCGCTTCAATGACGGCGCGTTCACGCAAAAGCGCATTCACCTGCTCATATCCCGTCAAATCCTCGCGCTGGCTTCCAGCCGTTGTTTTAGACAGGATATCACGGGTCGCGTTAAGACCTTGTATGGAAGCATTAACCTCCATGATGGCAAGTTCTTTTTGCAGTCCGAGACGCGCTTTGACCGCCATAAACCTGCGGTCTTCCGCCGCAATCATCTTGTTAGCGTTTTCTTGCGAAATCTGATTGGATGCGACTTCATCCTGATATTTTTGACGTGCCGCGTCATGCTGGACAAGCGCCGTAGCCTGCGCCGTGCTGAACTGATCGCCGTTTACAGCCATCGTCTGCAAGGCCAACTGATAGACCTCTTGCGCCGTGCTGCGTTCTTCCTTCCGCGCCGTCTCTCCCGTCATGGCATCGGCAATGCCCTCGGAAGCCTTCACGATGCCGCCAACAATCGGGATAGCCTTGGCGGCGGCAATTTGACCAATAATGCCATGTTCGGTCGTCAGGCCAACCGCCAACGCTTCCGCAACACTGGCGGCAAAATCGGTTGCCATTGCCCCCATGGCAAATGTGCGGAATGCCTTACGGAACCCGCTCACAAAGGATTCGCCGCCTTTATCTGAACCGCGTGTACTTGCAACCTCTTTTTCCGTATTTTGGCGCAATGACGCGATATCCTGCTCGTATTGCTTGGCTTCTCGCAATCCTTGCATCCGCATGGCAGAAGCGGACTTCTCCATGTTTTCGGCAAACTCTAGTTGTTCTGTCTTCTGTTCCTTGAACAGTTCTCCGCCTTTGAACTGTCCCGGTTGCGCCCCAAATTCTGTTTTTCCAACGCCGGTCGTAATCGGCAGGCTACGGATGCGGTTAATTCGCTCCTGCCGTGCCTGTTCTTCCGCCGCCGCCTTTTCCGCCGCCGCTGCATTCTTAGCCCGTGCCTTCTCCTCCGCCTCAAAAGCCTTATCGGAAGCCTTGATACGGGCCAATTCGACACGCTGGGCATTCTCTACAGCCTTTGACGCCATCTTGTCATTAGCGGCCATTTCCCGCGCCGCATTGCGTTCCGCCACCTCGGCAGCGTTTCCGGGTCCGCGGGCCGAATCCATGGCCTTAGCGGCCCGCTGGGAGGCGGATTCGATAGCCTGCAACTCCTTGCGGACTTTATCCCCGCCAGAGGATTTGATTGTCAGGAATAGTTCGCCAACATTAGCCATTTTGTGCCCATTCTACCCAGCGATTTTCCTCATTCTCGCGGGCGATTTGTGAACGGAAGTCGTCACCCGTGGACGGGTCATCAAGTTCCATGACGTAATTGTAGCAGCGGACCAAATCCTTCCATTGCGCCCAAGTCAAAGACCATGGATCACAGTGATAGCGGAATCGAACAATGGCGGCAGCGCGGCCCCAGTCGAACCACGAAAGTTTCGGTTCTTCATTTACGCCTGTTCCGTCTTTACGGGCAGGCGGTTCAATGCCAAAAAACGGTCAGTAATCTCCTTGACCAAAAGACGCGCATCAATGGCATTTTCAGGCATCTCTACCTTGTGGTCGGCCTTGTACCACTCGGCAAGGCAAGCAAGGCCCTGGAACGATTCCAGCCAGTCAAGAACCTCAAACATTCCGAAGGTGGAACGCTCCTTAGCCGTCAGGCCGGGGATGGACGCCTGAAACCCTGCGAAATCTCGCATAGTTGGCACGGGATAAGACTTTTCTCCATAAACGACAGGGGCACCGGCAGCGGTAGCAAGGGATTCTGACATGGATTCTCCGATTGGTGGGTGGGTAAAAGAAAACCGGGCGCATTATACGCCAGGTTTCATCCCCCACCAAATCGGGATTATTAGGCCCAAGCCTGAACGATGGTCGGACCCTTGCTCTTGAAGTCGAAGGACACGGTAGCCTTACCGTTGGCCTCGCGCTCAATGCTCATGTCGCTAATGATGGCGGTCATGGTGTAGGTCTTGCCGGTAGCGGCGGTCAGGACCAGCGTGCCAATGGTCGCTTCCAAGTCGGAGCATTCGCCGGTAGGAGCCGGTTCCGGAGCGGCATCGGTCACAAGGAAGCCGGACGCGCTACCGCTATAGCCAATGCGGGTCGGCGTATCATCGGAATAAGGACCATCAACAAAGCCGGTCGTGTCAATGGTAGACACGGACTTTTTCATCTTCCAGTTATTGAATTTGGCTTCAAAGCCACCGGGCATCGTGACGGAGCCGCCGCAGCCGGCAATCACTTCATTGGTCGTAGACATGGCAAAATTCCTTCGTAGGTGTGTGTGTGTTGGACTTACGCCTGATTATAGCGCGTTCGTGTTTTCAAGGTGGACGCTGACGGTAGAGTAGGCAAACTCCTTTACCTCGGATGGGCCTTCCGTCTCGGCAATGGTGCAAAAACACCCGGCAACGGTCGCGCTTGCCATGTCCGCTACCACGGCATCATGAAGCGCCTCCATGGAGTGCCCGCCAGCCATGCGCTCGGTATAGGTCTGGATATCAACTTGGAAATTTCCAATGTCATCGCACCCAAAAACGAGCATCACGTCCTTCTTGCGAGGCGCCCCGATGAGGATGCAAGGCAAAGGCGAGTCATCCGGCGCCGTAATCGTGTGGATTCGTTGCGTAATTGTGCCCGTCTGACCCGCCAAAAGCAACGCATAAATGGCATCCGTGATGGATTGTTGAGTCGGAATCATCGGATAGCCTCTTTCATTTTCTTCTCAAAAGCGCCTAGCATGTTGTTTTTAGCTGTCCCGTCTTGCAACATCGGCTTGAAAAATGGACGCGGACGCATTCTAGACGTACCTTCTTCAAGGAATTTTCCATAGACGGCAGGCCCAAGACGCTTGACGCCGGCCACGTCCGTAGACAGGCCAACCTTGATCGAATGGTCTTCCACGTCGCTTTTGGCAACCGACATCCGAAGCCGTCCAGACCGCATACGGGGCGCCTGACCTGCTCCAGATGCCGGAGGGTACGCCACAGACAGGGTATCCTTCATCCGCGCCATTAGGGCGTCTGCGGCGGCGTCTAAACCTTCCCGTTCTCCACGGCTGATAGCCTGCTTCAAACGCGGGATATTTGACTTAAATTCGCTCATTTGACGTCTACCCCCTTCTCCATGACGGCCACGGCGTGTTTCGTGGATAGACGACCGCTCAAGTCCTGAACAAGCGTAATTTCACACGTCCCACCTGTCCCGTCCGGGTTGTTCATCGTGTCGCCGGGTCGAATGTCGTAGATGGACTCCAAATAGATGTCCCATGACTTGCATTCCCGCATGGCACCCGCCGTAATGGCCTCCGGAGTCGCCCCCGGCTGGATAGACGCAGGAACGGCAGAAAGGACCGCCGTAGTCGTCCAAGACGTAGACCCTCCTCCGTCATTGACAAAGACCTTCCGCGCCGTTGTAAGCGTCTGCGGAAGCATCCGTGCCGATGGTGTGCGGGAGAGTGCCATTAGATTGCGAAGGGGAATCGAACGTAGCCGGCCAATCGGTCCTTCATGAGAGCATCAAGGTTAGAAAGCGCCGTGGCAATGCCGCCACCCGGACCAGTCCAAGAATAGCCACCCAGCGATTCAGATTGCAAAAGCATGGCGGAATTAGATGATTGCTGCAACATGTACTGAACCATGTCAACGCACGCCTGCTGAACATCGTCCGGAATCGTTCCCATGCCGCCGTTGTAGTCCACGACGATGCCCTGATAGACCCTAGGGAAAGACAACGCGGGGTCTTGGATGGCACCCCAAGTGCTTCCGATTCCACCTCCCATCCCGGAATAGACCATGCCGCCGATGGAGTATTGATTGGCGAAGTTGAAAGACTGTCCATCTCCGGTCAGTTCGATAACGCCGGAATCAGCCTCCCATCTGGCCACGGTCAATTCTCCCATGCACACCGGAACGCAGGCAGGTCCGCCACCATTGCCGATATCCGCAGGCGACAGGGTGGCATCCAGCCCGGCGCAAGGCGGAATCCAAGCGGCTTTCCCATTGATAATTTGCCCATTAAAAGTCGCGCTCCAATCGGTGATTGCATTGATAGCATTCACCACATCGTAAACAGTATTATTGACAAAAGTAATGATGATAGGGACGGCGCCAGATCGCGAAAGGCGCAAACTTCCCTCATCTCCGTTCAGTCCTTGCGTCACATCCACACGCGCCCAAGGGTCGTTCCCGTTGTATTGGACCTGAAAATAGGTTCCATCCATCACGCCAACGCGCAAAACGCTATTGATCGGATTGCGCTTGACCGTCACGGCGCGGCCACCGTCATACCATTCCACGCAATTTTTAGCCTCAAACTTGCGATTGCACCAATTCTCAATACGGGCGGAAGCGGAATTGATGAGCGCGGTAAGAAGCGCGTCTTGAGACGTGCCTGTAATCCCAAGCATCAATTTGACATGGGCGAGAGTGGTAAGGGCCATGATGCAATGATAACAAAAACCCCAGCCGGAGCCGGGGTTCTTTGCGCGAGTTCTATTGTGTATAGTTTTGTGCCTCGCGTCTTGGATCAGGCCTGAATCCGGTTGATGACCACGCCCGGAGCGTTGTCATTGTAGGCCGGCTTGTAGATGGTGTCGCCAAGCAGTTCAGCCGAGAACACGGCGGAGGTCGAGCCGACTTCCAGAGTCACCTTCACGCGGACGTAATAAGCCGGGTTGTAGCCCATGCCGGTGCCATCGGTCGGCAGGGTCGGCAGGTTCTGATTGAAGTCCGAACCACGGGCATCCAGGGTGTACACGCCTGCTTCCGAGGCCAAGGCGGTGGTCTGTTCCTGCGCCCAAGGGGTCACGCCGGTAGCCACGCCATCGGAGAGGCTGGCCACGGTAGAGACGCCAGTCACGGCAACCACGGCGGCGCCGGAAGCGACATCGGCAGGCAGGGCCGAGACGGTCAGGTTGCCTGCGGCGGATGTGGTCTTAGCCACGGTCACGCGAACGAAGTTCACGCCATCGGCGCTAACCCAGTCGTCAACCGCGAAGATGCCACCGGAGACGGCCAGAGTGGTAGCCGAGGCGGAAGCCGAAGCGGTGGTGGTCACGCCCACAGCAGTCAGGCTAGGCTGGGCCTGTTCGATGATGAGGTCGGCGGTGCCAGTGATGCTACCAACGTTCAGCGAGGCAAGCAGGAACAGGCATTTAGCCGGAACCCAGTTGGACACGTAATCGCCAGTCGTATCGGACGTGGCGAGGATGGCGCCTTTGACGGCGAGATGGTCAGTAATCAGGGTGTTCATTGCGATTTTTCCTTGTGGGAATGGGTGAGTATCTGAAAAGGTTGCGCGTTTTTAAGGTAGTTCGCGCCCCACCGCTTCATTCGCCTTACGGACGGGCCGCGAGGGTCACGAAGTCGGACTGTTTGAAGTTGGCATCATGGGCATCGGTCACCGGCTTGGTAGCCCAAGGCTTGCCATCCAGACGGCTCACGGCGCGGAATGCCACGGCGTTGCTGTCGAAGAACAGGTGGATCGAAGTCTGCATGTTGATCGACTTGCTGATCGCGGCATACTCGCGCATGTTCACGAAGGCAATGTCGCCGGTCTGGCCGAGAGCGGCCATGTTGCGGCATTCGATCACAGGACGGCCCAGCAGGGTCATGTACGGCGAACCGGACAGTCCGGTAGCCGCGTTGAACATACCGGGGAGCAGGCCACCGGGCAGAGTCGCCAACTGGAGCAACTGCGAGATCATGTTGGGGCCGAGCAGCCACACAGCGTTCGACTTGCGCAACTGGGCGGCGTACATGTTGAAAATGTTCTTCTGGGTCAGGCTGGAAGCGGCCTGACCGGAATCCTTCGCCACGGTCACGAGGTTCGGCGCCTTGAGGAAGCCGAGAGGCATACCGGTGCCGGAACCGCTGACCACGGCTTCATTGTGCTTCCAGCGGGTCGCCACGCCGAGTTTGCGGGCCACGATGGCGGACACGGCCTGAGAATCGTCCAGCAGGTCTTGGCCGACCGGCACTATGGCGGTCAGGTCGTTCAGGCGCAGATCCACGTTGCCCCACTTGGTCTTGACCTGATTGATGACGTTCATTTCAGCCTGCCAGTAGGCCTGAACGCCGTCACCCCACGGGGTGCCTTCGTTGGTCGGGATGCGAAGGTTGTTGCCGCCCACGGGGATATTTTCCGCCATGCCGAGCAGGTCGGGGCCTTCAAGGTCGGCGTATTCCTTCACAACCTGCAAGAAGCCGGGAGGAATCAGAGCGCCGCCCGATTCGATGGACGATTCACCCTGCGCAACGCTGGGAGCGGCCTTTTCGGCATAAGCCTGAATGCGCTTATCAACCTTGCCAACCGCCATAGCCTTGACGGCCACGGCGAATTCGCCAAGGTTCTTGAAGCCGTGACGGGCTTCTTCCTTTTCGTCCTTGGCAACGGCAGGGACAAGCAGTTTGATGCTGTCGCTCATACCCTTGGTCACGCTGTCGGCGATGGCCTTGGCGTGAGCCTGATTGAAGCCCTTTTCGCCGACAACTTCCGGTTCTTCTTCCAGTTCCTTAAACTCAAGGTCGGCAAAAGCGATCTGTTCGCCGCCTTCCTTGAGCACAAACGAGCCGGTGTAGCCCTTCTTGGCATACGCCTTTTCGGTGGCTTCGCGGGCATCGTCCTTATCAAGGCCGGCATCGCGGAAAGACTTGTACTTCTTGACCAATTCGGAGAGTTTGACTTGCATTGTGTTTCCCTTGTGTGTGTATGGGTTCTGAACGAATTTTAGCAATTACTGTTTTTTTGTGCTTAATCCAAATCCATCTTTTGGCATTCTGCGATGATTTCTTCCTCTTTTGGCTTGCCTTTCTCGGCCCAATCGAGATATTTCACCACTTCGCCAATCCTTCGCCTCATCTCTTTGCACATCTCCGGAGAAACATCGTTTCCCCGCAATTGTGCCATATAGACGGGCATGATTTTCCTCAACTCCTCCGCGTCTAGAACCGGCCTAACCGGCGCAAGCCGATAATAAACCTTCTTGACGCACTCCGGAGCGCGAGGATCAAACATAGAGGCCCCCCTTTACGCGCACCTCAACGCGCTTTGCAATGTCCTGTACCGGGCTAATGCGAACGGTTGCGGTGTGCTTGACGCGCTTCATGCTCACATCTACAACGGTCTTTTCCTTCGGCTTTGCCACCGCTTCGCCTTCCCACGCCTTGCTCGTTTTCGGCAAAAGCCCCTTGGAAACGGCGGTAATGAGAGCGTCTTGATTGCAAGGAGTCGGCTCAAGCGACAATTCGATTAGTTCCGACTTAGTGGTCACGGTTTCGCAGTCCTTGCCATATTTCAGGATATCTTGCGAAGTCGGACGGCGGGCGGAAATCGGGATAAATCCGATGCTAACGGCGTTAAGGCACCGTTGCTGCATGAGCGAAAGCAGGGTATCCGGAAGCCATTCCTCTTCTTTCGGATGGTTATCCGGACGGCTTGCCATCACGCCTTCGCCAATAATCTTGCCATCGCGCCTTTCAAGCAATTTCATACGCCCTACTGGAATCTTTCCGGCGCTTTTATCCTTGCCATGCGCGAACATCACAACAGGATTAGCGGTGTAAGGCTCCAAGTCCAGACCGTCAAGCAATACGACTTCGCCTTCACGGTCGCATACTTCGGCTGACATTACGCATTGGAAAGAGCGATCATTGCCCTCCGCCGCCTGAATGGTCATTTTTTCATGTTTCATTGTTTAACCTCTTCAATCGAGCATCGGCAGTTTGGATGGGCCGGAGGCGTCAGGACTATCCCGAATAACGCGCCCGTATCATAGCCGCTTTGCAACTTGAGTTCGACGCCGTGTAGTTTAAGGCACAATTCGCAGGCATCAGGCGATGCAATCCAGCGTTTCCGGCTTCCGCGCTCCATTTGCGCCAATCGGCGTTCCATGAATGCCTTTGCCGATTCTGTCCGCATAATCATCGTAGCCCTCGCCGCGTCAAATGTGGGGTCGCGCAATAGCATTTCGGTCGAATCACCAACGCGATATTGGTCCAAATGCTCCGCCGTGGTCTTCTGCATGAGTTTTTCAATGGTCGCGGCGTCAATGTTCGCCTCGGCCATGCGATTAAATTCTGCAACCCAACGCGATTTAATCGGTACGAGTTCCGGCGCGTGAATCAACCTAGGCCCAAGGATTTCAGCCTGTGCCATGGCCTGATCGTCCGGCGTCTCGTACTTCTTGGCCGCTTCCCGCAGGTCTTTCGGCGTGGCATTGCTTCCGGTGGCCTGAATCGCCACCCGTGCGGCTTGATCTCGCAAATCGGCCACCAATTGCCTACGCGCGACGGCGGCAGGAGTGCCTTTCACGCCGTCTTCCTCCATTCCCTCAACCTTCATCCGCTCCTTGGCATCCTTGGGCGGGAAGGCTATCGTGCTGTCTGCAACGACAAACGGCACTTCTTCCGCATCAAGCAGCACCAAGAAATCTAGGACGTTCATGGATAACTCCGGAGGCGAACCGAGCAACCCTTTTCGGCGTCTTTCTTGTCATTGGCCGGCGCATCCGCAGGAGTCGGCGTGCTAATGCGCAATTCGTCTTGGCCTTCAATCGACTCCTTGCCGAGCGTATTACGCGCTTCGTTGGTCGTCAGGATGCCAGCCTGAACCATCTTGGTAAGAGACTCTTCCTCGCGGTAGTCGTCGGCCTCAACCGGGCTATTGAACGCCAAGCAGGCATTTTGCGCCACTTCATCGCCGAATTCCGGCAAAAGTTGCTGATTAAGCCATTGTTCCATCGTCCGGAGCATGGGGTCAATCGTGTGCTTTAGCCATGTCGTTTCCCCGCTTTCGGCGTTCGCCTTGCCCTGATCCTTGGCAAGAAGCATCGTCACTGGGTAGCCAAACACCGCCGCAATCTCCTCCAATGCGCTTTCGTTCGTGCTGATGTCCTTGGGGCTGATCGTCGGCTGCATCATGTGCGTCTTTCCACCAAGCACAAGAACCTTGCCGGCATTGCGGACACCGCGCAGGATGCTATTGATGCGTCCTTCCGCCTGCCGCGCTTGATCGTCGTTCTGCAAGCCTTCAATGCCCACAATGGCGCCGGGATTGAAGCCATTGTCGAAAATAGCCCGGTATGCGACGCGCTGACTCTTGGTAAGTCCCAAGATATCCCACGCTGCCTCTACCTTGCCCATGCCGTAGTAAAGATTCTTGGGGTTCGGATAGCGGCAATGCATCACCTCATCGGTCGTGTAGTCAGTCACCCGCTTACGCGCCGTGAACTGACCGTATGCATAGCCGTCAATGAGTTTTCCACTACCTTCCGAACCCGGTTTAACAAGCACCCATTGCGGGAGCATCGGGTACAGGCCAACGATTCGATTAAGCGCCTGATTGCGCTGCTTGTAGAAGTAAGCATTGCCTGCCAGTTCAAGGCACAAAAACGCCCACGTCATCATCTCGTACCCGTTGTACCAATCATTCGGCGACTTGCTCAAAAGGTCCAAAATAGGATGTTCGGTCAATTCGACCATGCCGTCGTCCATGTCATACGCCTTTGAGCGCACAATGGCCGATCCCTTCGTCTGCAAGCGTTTAATCGTCTGCTTGCCGACCTTCTTTGAACCCCATGCAAGAGATTTACCTGCCGCAGACTTGTCGCGGACATAGAGTTTGATTGGAATAGACGCGGCTCGTTGAGCGTTGCCCATGGCACACCTGTACACCCAGCTAGAATTAGCCTCCATGCACAGGCGATAATCGAACGCCCAATAGGCGCTACGATCAATACCCGAAGTGTCGTAACGCTGGATACTAGCATCCACCCATTGCGCATCGGAGTGACCCGGCGAAAGTACGTTGGCGAGTTTTTGGCGCAAGGATTGCAGCATGGTGGACATGATTGTACTCAATCACCGAAGGCGCGGCTTACTTGGTCCTCATATGTCGATTCTACAGGCTCCGGAGGCTTTTGCGCCTTGGCCCATGCTTCGCCGGCATCACCGATGTAGATTGGCCTTGACGCGCACTCAATAGCCAGCCAAGCGCAGGCGTCCACGCAGTCGTCATGCTTGCCGGTAGGGAACTGCGCCATCTCGTGCGCGACCTCCACGAACCACGGCGCATGATCGGGACGGTAGACGCGCCCCGAGTCAAGCGCGATTTGGAGCGGTGTCGCACGCTGAACCTTGTCCTTCTCCGCCTTTAGTTCCTTGACCGACACGCCTGCCGCCCGAAGGTCTTGAATGATGCCAATGCCAGCGTTTGCGGTTTCAACGCCGATGTATTGAACGCGACCTGATAGCCAGATATCAATTAGCCGCTTACGAGTATGCGGAACTTCCCATCGCCCATATTGCATCTCTTCAATGAGCATCCGCCCATCAGGAAACCTCGCGCCTATGCAAATAGCCGTGTTATCCGCACTTGTCTTTGTGCTTGAAGCGATATCCGCCGTTGCGAACCATTGCAACTCATCACGCTTGTACGACACGCCATCCGCGATGATGACGCCATCGGCAATATTGACCTCGCGCATAAGCCCAGGCTTTAGCATCCCGCCTCCAAGCGGCTGCGGACGCATCTGGTGCTGCGCGTCGTACATGTTGCGCAGGCGAACGCGTTCGCCGTCTAGAACGGACTGCGGGAACCTCTCCGGAAAAAGCAATTCCCCAGGCTTGCGCAGGTCTTCCGCGTCGCGCTCCGCATCATTTTCTTCCGCCGTGCTGCGTATGATAAGTTTGTCCCAGTCCTCCGGCTCGTTCTCCATGACATGCCCAGCGAAATCGTCCTCATGCAAACGCTGCATGATGAGTGTTCGGCGACCATGGCGCATGTCCGATAGACGGTTCGCAGCAGCAGGCCACCACTCAAGGTTCACGGCGCGGCGGTAAGCGTCTGAATAAATCTCCTGCGCGTCGTTCGGATCATCCACGAAAATATCATCAAACCGAAGGCCGGTGACTCGGGAACCGGACGACGAAGCGTAACGAAAGCCTCCAGCCGTGTTCTTATACAAGCCCTTGGCGTCTTGGTCTGCGGCGAAGTCCCATTTCGGCTCAAAGGTCTTTTGATACCAATCTGATTTTATGATTTCACGCGCACGCAACGAATCGCGCAATGCTACAGGCTCGTTTCCAGAGAAAAATCCCCCACGATAGGCCGGATTCTTCGTCCACATCCAAGGCGTAACCGCCACGGATACGATTGTTGACTTCATCGAGCCGGGAGAAATACCGATGTAGAAATTCTGCTTCTTTGTCTTCCGTTCAAGGTGCTTTTGCAGCCTATCGCAAACAAGTTGGATATGCCAGTTCCAGACAAGCGGCGTACTTGGTTCAATTACATGCCACATCTGGCGAACAAAATGCGCAAGACTTCGCCTTGCAAGTTCTGCGCGTGCCTGTTTTGCCGCGTTCTCCGGCGTAATCGAGTCTGGCATTATTTTTTGTCCATGGCTTTTTTAACCTTTTCCCAGTATCCGTCCGGATCAGTCTTATTGTTCGCGCAACCCGGACGACCGCTATGGCCATAGTGATGCGTCAGGGCACGGTCGCGGTCACTCGCGCCAAGGACGCCGTACTTGCGCCAATAGAGGCAAACGACGACGCGGGACTTGTTCCTGTCGGCGCATGCGTTGGCGTAAGTGAGAGGATTTTTAGCAGTGGAAACAACCTGTGACGCGGCATCGGCGTAGTAGTCACCGTGAATCTGCATCCATCCACGCGCCTTTCCATGGTCGCCAACGGCGCTTGCAGGGTCTTTCTCTCCGCCAGTCTCTACCTGCTGGATGGCGCAAAGCAGGCGGTCGTAATGCGCAGGCATCTTCTCCGCCTGATCGTAAGGCAGACGCTCGACGCGCTCACGCTTTGCAGGTTCTCGGATTTCAACGCCGGACTTTGGCGCCGCGAAGGCAGGGCAGGCGATGATGAGAGCGATGATGGGGATTATGTAGCGCATGGGATTATTTTACACCCTCATTACGGGGTGTCAAATTAATTTATGGCTGCGCCTGCCCATGCTCAAGGTCGCCGTAGGGATTTAGCCCAATCGCCGCCAGTGCCTCCAATTGCGCGATGCTAAGCGCCGAAAGGTCCAATTTCGTCGTGCTGGTCGTCGTCGCCACCATGTCCACCTTGTTTTTGCTTCCATAACGGTCGGCATCGAGTTTCTCGGCCTCCCATTGCTTCGCCTTGATCGCCATCCCCAGCAGGCCGCTATCCTCGCGCCCCGTGCGCCACGCCTGCACGCCTTCCGCCGCCAGCAGGCCCACGGATTCCGCCGCTATCTCCGCCTTCGCCTTTGTGGCCTCCTCGGCCCTGGAGTACCAATCCGGATTGCGTTTGGTCGCGGCCCGGAAGGATGCCACGGAGACGCCCATCTCGGCGCAGGCCACGGAGACGTAGGCGCCGTCCTCTAGGCGCTCAAGGACAGCCTCCCATGTCGCGTCAGGAATCGCCGGCCTGCCAATTTTCTTAGCCTCGTTTGCCATGGAGAGATGATAACCGGCTATCGGGTGCGCGAGTGGTCGGAAAGTCAAGCCAAGTGTCAATCAAAATAAAAGCCTGTCCCGCGTGTCCCGTGAAAAAGCCGTTTTTGTATTCTTATCCTAGAGAGAGCATATATATAGTGTTTTATTATATATTGATTTTAGAAGAATATACTAGGGACACTAGGGACAGTGAAATATAATAAATATGTAAATAAAAGACTTAAGTCGTCCCATGTATGGGCGTCCCTAGTATTTTTCATTCTAGGGACGCTGGACGCTTTTATGGAGTCAATGCAGACATTTGAACGAGTGTCCCGAGTAGTCTTGGTGGTGTCCCGAGTACCGTCCCTAGTATTTTTTCGCCTTCTAGGGACATAAAAAAACCACCCAGTGAGGATGGTTTTCTTGTTTTTAAACTGCGTCCATTTCAGTTGCGAACCTGACTCCGAAGTGAGAATAGAGCCTGTCGCCTTCGTCTCGGTGCCTTCGCGCCTTGAATCCGCAGGAGGCCATTTGCCGCCCAAAGTATTCCGATGATAGTGGGTGTGAACCGCCTTCAAGGCACCATTCTCGATATTTTTTGTAGAGGAATTTTGCTCCTTCGCGTGCGTTTTCTTCAACGATGCAGCACTCTGAAATAAATGCCTTGACGGGTGCGGCGGATGCTTCCATTTCCTCGGCTGTTTCTTGGTGGTTTTCAGGCTCCGTGAAACGTCCTTGATGCCGAAGCCTCTCCAATCCTTCAAGCGACCAGGCGAAGATTCCGGGCATTTCGGAAAGCAGGCGCTCAACGAGTTTCAGGTCTTCCGAACCGTAGAAGGACTTTTTTAGTTCAAGGAAGATGAAACGACTCATGATCGTAGCGGAGTCATCCCGGAGTTTAGGGAGATCGTTGCTCATGATCGTAAACTTGATGTTGAGCCTTCCGGACCAGTTTTCCTTGTTCTTGCGTGCGACGGATTGCTGGTCGTTGGCGATGATGCCAAGAAGGCGCTCAGTAGTCGTTGCGACGTTCTTTCCGACGAAACGCGCATCACCGACGATTGCGACACGGCGACCGATGAGAGGTTGCATACCGAAATTCTCGGCCAGTTGGTCAAGGGTTGGCGCGGTTGTTGCTTTTGCGCCAACGAGGGCGGAAAGTACGCTTGCAATTGTGCCCTTGCCGGCGCGTTTCGGACCCCAAATGTATAGGGCCTTGTGGTGAGGCACGGTGGATTGTAGTTGATAACCGAACCATTCCTGTAGGCAAAGAATGGCCTTTGGATCGTGCCCAAGAATCTCATTGAGGAATTTTTTCCATTCGACAGGATCTGACGCCATCGGATCAAAAGCGTAATCTGCATGCCCTACAACGAAAAGGTCAGGACGTGGGCCAAGGAACTCGAACCTAGCCACGTCATAGCATCCGTTTGCCATCGGGAAGCAGTCAGCCGGCCTATGTGCATGGTCAACGGCGCCGCGCCACATTGGAGCGTCTTGAATGTCTCCGAGCATGACGCCATCGCGGGCGATGAGGGAACCAAGGCATTCGGCAATGGTCTGATTCTTTACGCAAACTGGGATGATGTTGCCTGTTTCTTCGCCTTTCTTGATTTCAGGTGCGCGGCATTTTTCGAGTACGCGCCGGCAATGAGCGGCCATCCATTCGGTAGAAACAGGAAGATATGAGCCTCCGTCAAAAACATGCCATTCTCCGCGATATCGGGCATGACGGAATTTCTTGCGCGTTTCAAGGACCGCATTGGCGAGAATTTCAGGACGAGTTCCTGGTAAGTCTATTTTCTCATTGCGCGGAGATGCGTCCGAACGTGTGAGGGCTGTTTCTTGGCGTTTAGATTCTGCCTCCGCGATGACGTTGTAATCGTATTCTTGGACTTCGCATGGAACTATTTCACGCTGGCGAGGCGCAGGCGGGTGTTGCGGTTCGCGCATCCCGGCTTCAAGACCAGAAGCAATGGTTGCGCGTGTGGAGTAGATGCCATCCGATGCAATGTATCCGTTCGCTTGCATGGCATCCATAAGGGCACTTTCAATGTCGGATTCAGAAAGGTACTGTGGGCAGTAGTGACCAAGAATGAGCGCGGCAGAATTTAGCGCGTTGTTTCGTCCTTCTGTTGTGGATGCGAGTTTTCCGGCGATGTTGCGAAGCATGGCCGCTACCCATGGATGGATTCCGGTACCTTGCCAAGGCGCGTATTCTCCGCGCTGGACTGGCGGCGGCGTGTCCTTGGCCTTGATTGCTTCCAGCGTGGATGACGGGAATTCTGCCAGCGGAAGGTCGGACGGAGACATGCCGGGCGCCCATGTGTAGGTCTGCCCAGTTTCCGGGTGGACGCAGCCGACGAAAACTACCTGCCCGCCGTCGCCGCGAATGTCCACGAATCCACCATGGAAAACGCCCTTGACTGCGTTCCCGATGAACTCGATATCAGGTCGCTTGAAGTAAAGATGGCGACCGCCCTTGCCGGTGATGGCCGTCCATGTGCGCGGGAAGTCGTCCGGAGTCATAACGGCGCCGGAATGGGTGTCGATGTCGATGACGATGACGCCGGAAGGTTTGCCGCATACAAGGCCTACGTTTCCTCCGTTGTCGAAATGCTGCTGGACGGCAAGGGAATTTTCGGTGCGTTCTTGTTCGGAGGATGCGCCAAGTTGCCATTTCTTCGGGATTGGGCGCTTGCCGGAGAGAGGGATAAACTGCCAGCCCCGATTAAGGCCGGCGAGAAGTTCGGAGTTGTTCACTGGCCGGCCTCCATGTCTGTGAGGATTTCGCACTTGAGCGAATAAATTAGTGCGCTGGCGCGGTCAAGTCCGGCGATGGCATCCGATGGCTGGAAAGTCCGCGCTGGGTCTTTGACCTTTGCGATGGAAGCCATGATTGCGCGTTTCTTGTCGGCGAAACTTCGGCGCTTGCGGCGAATGAAGGCGAGTTGGTCGGGGGTGAGGTCCATTACGCAACCTCCACGAATTCGCCAGCGTCCGAGAGCGTGTACCAGACGCCGGCCTTGACGCCGTTTTCGCCGACCTTGGATGCGCGGATGTGGCGGATGGCGCCTGTTTCGTCGCGGTTGACAAGGACGATGGCGGAGGTTTCTGCGGCCATGGCGCGGCCTTCAAAGCCGATGGACATGGCTACCGAGTGTTTCCCTCCGGTAGCCGAAGCCGCGCCCCTCTCTCCGGTAGCCGAAGCCGCGCCCCTCTCTCCGGTAGCCGAAGCCGCGCCACTCTCTCCGGTAGCCGAAGCCGCGCCCCTCTCTCCGGTAGCCGAAGCCGCG